>Ga0315910_10001623_pt1 | contig 20533 bp, 17 predicted proteins | sample EdamamesoilMG_FD_204470 | JGI IMG/M metagenome (GOLD analysis project Ga0315910, IMG submission 204470) | Garden soil microbial communities collected in Santa Monica, California, United States - Edamame soil | ecosystem: Environmental > Terrestrial > Soil > Garden | place: USA: California...
AGTTACGATTGTGTGACAGCCTGTTGACGAACCAATGTTCAGGCAAGTCCACCGTGCAGTCCTGCGGAAATCCCACCTTTGCTCAACCCTCGCAACCACCATGCCGGACACAAATAACTCCGAGATTGCATTGAGCCGCGGCATCATTCTGCCCGGCAGCCTGGCGATACCACTTCACTGCTTCGACCGGGTTTTTCACCACGCCATGACCCCGTTCGTAACAGGTGCCCAGATTGCATTGAGCCACGGCATGATTCTGCACAGCGGCCCGGCGGTACCAAATCACAGCCTCGGCCAGATCCTTCGCCACACCCAAGCCAACCCAGTAGCAGCTGCCTAGCTGGTACTGCGCCTCAACGTCGTTCTGCTCGGCGGCTTGGCGGAACCATTTGACGGCTGCGGACTCGTCCTTCGCCACACCCAGGCCATACGCGTAGCAGACGCCCAGATTGCCTTGAGCCCCGGCATCGCCTTGTTGGGCGGCTTTGAGCAGCCACTTCACAGCCTCGGCCGGATCCTTTGGCACGCCGAGGCCAACCAGGTAACAGCTACCCAGATTGGCTTCAGCCCGGGCGTAGTTCTGTTCGGCGGCTTTTCGGTACCACTGCACCGCCTCGACCGGATCCCTCACCACGCCCAAACCATCCCGGTAACAGCTACCAAGATTGCACTGAGCGGCGGCGTAATTCTGTTCGGCGGCCAGCCGATACCATTTCACCGCCTCCGCGTAGTTCGTCGCCAAGCCAAGCTGGCCAAGCCGGTACGCTTCCCCCAGTTCATTCTGGGCCTGAGCAATACCCTTCCCGGCATTGTTGCGAAGTTGGTCAAGGTTTTCATCAGTGCCCAAGAGAGGCAGCGCGAGCAAGGGAAGAAAGAACTGGGCAACGAGCGCCGACCTCGCGCGGCAGCGAAATCGTCGGGTTGTCGCACTGCGGTTTATTTGCGCTTTCAGGCGATGGGTCCTTTCTTCTCAGCCTTCCGGCATTCCTGGGAATGACGGGCGCGAACTGTCAACCAACCTATTGCCGCGCCGACCAAGGCGCCGATGGCGCCCCACGGCGTAAGGAATAGTTTCTCGATTATCAGCAAGGAGAGCCAAAGCAAGTTGTGAATAGGTCCGCCACTCTCGGAACTTCTGTCAATCCAGCGGAAGCCCCCCGACAAAACCAACAGGATCGAAAAAGTGAGTGCGCCGGCAAGGGCGCTCAAGAAAACTCTGAGGGCGGATGCCCATAATGAAACTTTGGTTGGTTGAGCGGACATATTGTTTGGAATCACGCATCCACTGCCAGAAAACCAATCGCCACGAGGGTTCGATGCAATATCAGCATGGCGCTGGGAAACAGCAGAATGACGACGCACCAGCCAATGCGCCGCCCAGAAGACCAGTTCGTCCAGAACGCCAGTCCCGGGCCAATGAGCAATGCGGGAATCAGGCAGACTCCCACAAATCGCGTCCACTCCCACAGGCTCGGAACCGGAACGATTGGGCGATGAACATGGAGGGCCAATTTGACGGAAAGCGACGCCGCAAGGAACGCCGCCACGCCGAGCACACCCAGGCCTCCGAGAAGCAACCCGAAGCCTGCGTATTGCCGACCAGCCGGTGCAGAACTATCCCGGGTCCTTATGATCCCTATCGCCAATAACGCGGCCGCGAAGGGGGCCGGCAGCATGACTAGAAAATTGCCCATGACCGCGTGACGCGCTGCAACGGTCACCGCCAGAAACACGAGCCCAAAAGCCAGCACTGCTTCTCCAGAATGGAGTGGTCTCCGGGATATGAGTCCGGCCCCGGGTGATTGCGGGCTCATGATTGCGTGATCGTCAGCCCGAAGATCATTCTGCGAACGGGTGCGAAGTCGCCGCCAGGCGAGTCCCCCGCCCAGCGCCGCGCCGACGGCGCCCCACGGTGTGCTGAAAGCGTCACGAATTGACGAGGGCAGCGCCCATATCAGTTCCCACAGCAGCTTCCCGATCGCGCCGACCTCGACCGATATGGCTTGGATGATGAAATCAAGAAGTCGGAGCACTACCATGCATACGACTGCCCCGAGAACGGCGCCGAAGACAACTCTAACAGCGCGACCCCCAACGACGTCCTGATAGGTTGCGGTGACATAAGAATTCGCCTCAGGCGCTCAAAGGCAGGAAGCTGATCGCGACCAGGGTTCGATGGAATATTAGTGCGGCGACGGGAAACAGCAGAATGATGACGCACCAAACGAGTCGCCGCCGGGGAGACCAATTCGTCCAGAATCGCATTCCCGGACCGATCAGCAGCACCGAGATCAGGCAGCTTCCCAAGAAACGCGCCCACTCCCAGAGCTCTGGCGCTGGCACAAGTGGTCGCTGACTTTGGTGGGCCAGATTATAGGAGTTGATGGATAGTTTGTAGGAGAGGCTTGTGCCGAAGAGCGCGGCCACGCCGAGCACTGCCAGTCCCAGGAGCAAGAGCCCGGAGCCCGCAGACCGCCGGAGGGCGGACGCTGAACTGTTCCTAGAGCGGACGTGACCGATTGCCAACAACACGCCGGCCAGCGGGAGCGTCCACAAAGCCAGCATCCACACCATGACGGAGGGGAACACTCCAAAGGAGGCCAGCAGAAACACGAACCCCCAAGCCAGCATGCCTTCGCCAGCATTGAGTTTCTTCCAAGGGAGCAGCCTCCAGGATTTGGACCAGACACTGGTTTCCAAGCCCGTGGCTGCCTGATTGCCAGCCCGGGGTTCAGGTGGCCGACGAAGTCCTTTCCAGGCCAGAGTTCCTCCGATCAAAGCGCCGATGGCACCCCAGGGCGTGCTGAAAGCGTCGAGAAACACCGAACTCAATATCCGTGTCAACTCGCGCAGATTACCCAGGGAGCCTCGGAACAAGAGTTCGGGAGCCGAGAGCAGCAACATGAACGCGAGCGCCCCGAGCAGCGCCCCGAGCATAATGCCGGGAATGAGCGGGAACTTTTGCGAGAACGGTTTCATACAGGAGAGTTCGGTCTTACGGCCGCGGCGCTGGTTCGATCACAGGTTTTCCATAAGCTTCAGCGGGAAGAATCACTGACGGCTGCCTCCGGGTTATTGATCCAAATCCGTAACCATAGCCACTGCCATACTGATGGCCTTCATGCCAGCACCCGTTTGCGCAACGCGCGGTTTCGGACCCGGAAATCTGGCGACGCTCCCGCTCCATATCCGCCTCTGTGTAGTTGAAGGTCCGGCAACCCGTACCGGCAAAGCCAATGAGGATCAGCAATATGCAAATCAGACCGCGGAAGGCGTCATCCAAGTCCTTTGCAGAGTTGGTAACGATTTCAACCTTGACGACTTTTAGCTTGGGTAGTTCATGGGCCAAAGCCGCCGAACTCATGAGGGCAGTCACGACTGCCGTAACCATTGGAATCCGTTTCTTCATGGAAGTTTCCCCGGTGTTGATTTGTTGCGTCTATTTCTTCAGTACCTCGTCCAGCTCCCGCCGCAGTTGGTCGCCAATCTTTGGCGAGGCGCCAAAGTAAACCTTGCGAACGACGTTCGATCGATCCACAAGCACCATCATGGGGAGGACACGCAACTGAAACGCTTTCGCCATGTGACCGTCCGGTTCCAGGGCGACTTCGAAGTCGAGTTTGGCGGTGGTGAGGTAACGGCGGATCACCTCGGGTTTTTCGCCAAGATTCACGGCCACGTAACGGACGCCCCTGTCAGCGTATTCCCGGGAGAATTCCGCGAAGGCAGGCATTACTGGCAGGTGCGGCGGGTGCCAAGTGGCCCAGAAATCAAGGAGGAAGACGTTAGTGTGATGCGGAGAGGGCAACACAAGCTCGCCTCCGTTCAGCAGCGGCAGCTTGAACGCGCCCGGAACTGGCTTGCCTGCCAGCTCCAGAACCGGGGCGCTGACACTTGCGGTCGGTTGCGGCCGGGCGGCAGGCGTTGGCAGTTGAGACACCAGCGATGGCGACTTCGGCAACTGCGCGGTCGCGATTTTCCAAATTTGTTTGCCCCGGTCACCGCGATGGTCGAACGCGAGCCATCGCCCATCCGGTGACCAGGCCGGCATCGTGCATCTCGCGTTGGTTGCGACTGGAAACGCGCCGCGCCGCTCGAAATCAAATATCCAGAGTCCCATCGCATCGTTGTCGAAGCCGCCGAACGCCAACTGTCGTCCGTCGGGCGACCAACCTGCCAGAGCCCCGCGGCGTCCCGGCATTGGCAGGCGGGCCAGCGTCTCGTCGTCCTGCCGGTTTACGACGAGCAATTCTCCCGGCGTGCCAAACGCAAGGCGAGTGTCGTCGGGTGTGATCGCCGGATACCACGACCGTGGTTTGGCAAAGAACACCGCCGGTGCCTGGTCCGGCGCGTCCACGCGAACCGCGAAAACTTGATTGGAACCGCGATGGTGGAAGTACACCTGCCCGCTGTCTTTTGACCACGCGGGCAAACCGCCGTTGCCCATGCGCGCTGGCTCACCACCCGCTGCCGGCACCAGCCAGACTTCTTCCAGATAATATCCCGGGCCGGGCTCAGTCACGTACGCGATGTATCGTCCGTCCGGCGACCATGCGGGATCCTTGCCTTCGCGAGTCAGCTCGGTAACCCGGCGGGTGTGCAAATCTAGAATCGCAATTCCACCGCCCTCCTTGCCGAATGCCAACCGATCGCTCCCCGGCGACCAGGTCGCTTTGAAGCCGTTCTGAACGAGCAATTCGGGCTGGAAATCTCCGGTCAATCCAAGCCTGTCGCCATCCTTACCCGTCGGCGTTTCGGCTCTACGCACGTCATTCGAGCCAGCCTCGGGTGGAGTTTGGATCAAGCGCACCTGGGTTGGGACTGCGGGTAAAACATTCTCGGCGCTCAAAGCCTGTCCAGTGACAAGGCAGAGAACGGCAAGCGAAGCAGCGATGGATTTTTTCATGGGAGTATCCTGGTTGTTGTTTCCTTTGGGTGGTTTCCTCTTTATTCATTTGCTCGACTCTGCTTCTCCAGCGACGACGTTTCCATCCATCAGAACGAGCACCTGGCGCAAGTGCGGTGGAGACTGGAAGTTGCCCAAATCCACCTGGTAGTAAGAGACTCCGGGAAAACTCAAGACCTCCTGGACCGTTCGCACTTTCGAATTCCCCGCGAGACCTGGGGAATGTTGTTTTCGCCACTCGGTGGCGATGGTCTCCGCCTGCGCCTCCGAGAGCGGCGGCGGAGCCGCCTGACCTGGCTTCCATTTTGGAACCTTGGCGAGATGTTCCCGCTGTGCGGTAAAATAGACAGCCTTCCCTCCTTCAAAATGCGCCTGGTACAAGACGACCCGGTCGCCCTGCACCCGTTGGTGTGAACTTACCGTGTTGTCCAGCGAGGCCCGCGAGCTTTCGCGGAAGACGCCCAACAGCTCATCGCCATGAAAGAGCAACAGAAGTTTCTCGGTCTCGCCGGAGATGGGGTAGCACAGGATATAATACTGACCCGTCGTGCCCGCCGCCTCCTGGGCAAGCGGCGGACCAAAACGGGCGACGATCTTCTGCCGCGTGTCTTCGCCCTTGCTGGCGCTGAACTTGTAACCCGCCATGGTGTAACTGTCGCCGGTCAGGTGGTCGCCATCGCTGGCGGAGTGCTTCGTCGCGCACGATGCACAGGACAGGACAAGCGCGCCGAGCAGAGATTGACTGGCCAGCCGGGCAGAGTGCGTAAGTTTCATAGCGTTTTTGTTCCAAGCCACGCGCGGTGGATGGTTGGACTGATGATCATCTGATCAGATGAACCACATGGGTGATCTGTGTGCCGTGATTGAAATAGTCGTAGGAAGCGCCGAACAAGGATGCCAATTCCTTCTCCCAGACCGTAAAGCCCGGCGCGCTAACCCGGAGGGTTCCGGAAAAGGAACACTTCCCCGACCTCCCGGAGATGCCCTTGGCCGGGTAGTATTGCACAATGTCGCAATAGCCTCCGGCATCCGCGATCGCCCGGGTAAACTTGATCTGAGCTTCCGCACCCGGAACCGGCGTTCCGGCTTCCTGGTCAAGGATCCGAATCTTGAAAGCGATCGGTTCGCCGGAAGAGTTGAATCGCGCGGGCAAAAAATTGGGAATGGCGAGCGCCGCCAACAGCAACAGGATTGCGGTTACAACAATGCCAGCGAAGAGTTTTGGTTTCATGGGCTAAGCCTCCTCCTCCTCGGCACCTCGGCGGCCTTTAGCGCGCAATTTACCGCCCAAGGTTTGGTTCACGCTCAAGGTCGCTGCCGAGGCAACGAACAAGACCAGAACCGACAGTTCACCCTTCCAAAGAAATTCTTTGTCGCCGCTGCCCCAGATCAGAGCGAAGGCCAGGATCGTCGCGAGCACAATGCAAATAATGCAGATGGTGAAACAGATTTTGTTCAGAGCGTTCATAATCCTGGGCAATTTGCTGGCGGGTTTTTCGTCATGGGAAGTCATGAGGTTAACGACAAGAAACCAATCGCCACGAGGAATCCATGCAAGACGAGGGCGGCGAAAGGAAACGCCAGAATCAAGACGCACCACCCGATGAGCCGCCCGCGCGTCCAGTCCGTCCAGAGCCGAAGCCCCGGACTGATCAGCAGCACTGGAACCACGCAGCTTCCCGCGAATCGCGCCAATTCCGTGGGCGATATGGATTGTGGGGTGTGACCGCCCGCCTTGGCGGACAGAAGGGTACCGAGGAATGCCGCCACGCCGAGCGCCATGAATCCCAAGAGCAGTAGTCCGAAACCAGAGCACAGCCGGAGGCCGGAAGCCAGACTGTTCCGGGCGCGGACCACACCTATCACCAGGAGCACGCCCGCCAGCGGGAGGATCATTAATGCCAGCATCCAAGTCATGACAGAAAGGAACACTGCAAAGGACACCAGCAGCAGCGCGAGTCCCCAAGCCATCATGGCTTCGCCGGTACGGAGCATCCACCAGTAGGTCGAGGTAATGACAGGCGGTTCCGCGTTCATCGCTGCCTCTCTCCTTCTTTTTTTGATTCCAGGTCGCGGATCAACCGGGCTGCCTGCGCTTCACTCTCGGGGAACTTCGCCGCAACCCGGGCGACGCGGAGTGCGTCAGCCACACGACCATCCTCCGTTAGCGCGCGAATGTAACGAAAAACCACCTCCGGGTTATTGGGGCCCAACGCCAGTGCTTGGCGGAATGCAAAGTCGGCCGCACGCACCATGCGTTGACGCTCCGCTTCATTCTTCGCATGGTCCGCACGCCAACGGTAAACGCCAGCCATGCTGCTGCGCAATTTGGAGAACATCTTGGTGGAATAGGGATCACCCAGGTACGCCGGATCACCCTTGAATTGGCCGAGGTCCTTCCACACAAAAACCCGTTCGATGAAATCGCAGACCTCGGCCACCGTGGCTTCTTCCTTGAGCCAGTCGCCGACCATCGGCTTCATCCGGGCCGTCCAGAATTCCTGGTCGCGTTGGACCGCTTCGGCAGAGATTTGGGCCAGGGGCGCACGGTTGAGTTTCATGATCAGACCGTGCGGTTCTAGGTGGGGATACATCCACTCCAGCGGAAAGCTTTCCTGCAGGTAGAATTCCCGTTGGGCGTTGTTTTCAAAGATCGTCCTGGCCAGCAGCGCGTTGATGCTCATCACGGCCACTTGTCCGCTCACCTGGACGCGGCTGTTGATGATCTTAATCTCCTCGCCGGGTTTGATCTGCTTAGGTTCAGTTGGAAATTGCTGATCGTGTTCCAAACGCCGCTGGGCGTCGGACATGTAGGTTTGAAAAGCATTTTGCGAATCCTGAGGCGTAGGCACCTTGATGCGCTCGCCATACATTTGCCGCAAATATTCCAGATAGGAGTTGTCCGCGAGGGCGTTCTGGGTCAGCACGAAGATGGCATCCGCGCCGGCTCTGGAATGCGCGAAGGCCGTTACCAGACCACGTCCCGGATCGGTGCCACCGAAGTAAATGCTGCCGGCGGGAAGCGACGCAACGATGTCGCGCCCGAACGCCGAGGCGTATTTGGGCTGACCTCGAGTGAAATACTCGAGAGCAATGTGGGTCTCCATTACCGGCTGTCGGGCCGTGAAGAGTCGCGATCTACTTTCGTCGAACGGGCCCTGTTCCAGGCGCCGGTTGAAGTCCACAAACGCGTTGCTGGCCGGCTGCCAGTTGCCGGCGAGCGCGGCCTGGAAGTAAGCACCCAGTTCCGGCGGCAGCTCGCGATTCGGCAGCCCAGCCAGCGACCGGGCTTGCTGCTCCTTCGCGGCGATGAAGGAACGGATCTCGTCTGGCAAGGTGGGGGGCGCGGCGTGGGATTTCGTCGGCTTGACCACTTCGCTGGCCGGCGAGGGTTGCTCCTTCGGCTGCGTTGCGGGTTCCGGGTTGGGGAGAGCCGTTTCGAGCCGCAGGACTTCTACGTCGGGGATGACTTCCACATTGCCCGCTTCGTCGAGGCGGCTGCCGCTGAGCAGCCAGCTCTGGCGTTCCATCTCGGCCAGCGGCAGGTCGCGGTCAGGCAATTGGATCACCAGCGTTTCTGCTGAGTCGAAGGGCGCTTTTTGCGCGAGCCAACGCGCCTCGCGGTCAAACAACAACTCCACTGTCAGTTCTCGTAGCGTCAGCGCCGGACCACACGGCAGTCCAGTCGATGTCTCCCACAATCGCAAACTCATTCCGCGACCCGCCCGTCCGCCAGTGCTCGTCCATTCGAACACGACGACCAGCCGGCCATCCGGACTGAAAGACGCCCGTGGCGCGGCACTGCTCATTGGCATTGCGTGGCCCACCGGTCGCTCGGTAAGATTGTCCCATAGGCGAAGTGCGCGGTCGCCCGCTCCGGCCACGCGCAAACGCCCGTCCGGACTCAGGGCCAGGCCGCCTCGTTTGCTGGTGGAGTCTCCAGAACTCAACGCATTTGGCGCCGGCCGCGGGTTGCGTGGATCCGTGAAGTCTAGCAACTCCAGGCCGAGCGCCCATTTCCAGTCGTCGCTGATGGCCAGGTAGAAATCTATCTCCCCGCCTGACGCCAGCTTTCCTGCCGTGATGTCCCAGACGGAAATTGTATAACTGTTGCGGGCGGCGATGAAGCGGCCGTCCGGGCTGAACCACAGGGACAGCCAACTCACCTCTTTGGGCGCAGACGGCAGGTAAGCGCGAGGTTGCCGGCTGGCGACGTCCCACAACTGGATGGAGCCCGAACCGTCGTAGCCGCCGAGTCCCGCCAGCGTCTGCCCGTCCGGACTGAAGGCCAGCGCGCCCTGGTTGGTCCAGATGATTGAGGACTCCAAAAGGCGGCCTGACTGCGTTTCCCAGATTTGGATTTCGGAATCTTTCTTGCTCGATTTGAACGCGGTCGCGACCAGCGTTCCCTCAGGATTCAACGCCGAGCCGATCAGGTCGCGGCTTCCTGGCACGGACCAAGACAAGGAACTTCGACCGGTGGCGGGATGGCGCCAGGCCATCGTGCCTTCGGACTTGGTGTACGTGAGCAATTCCCCGTCACCGCGGAATCCGATCACGCGCACGCCGGCCCAGTTCGTAACCCAGGTGGGCGGCGGAGTTACAAGGGAGATGATTCTTGCCGGTCCGGATCGAGAAGTCGCCGACATCCCTTGGGTGTCGAAGTCGATCGAGCTGGAGACAATCTCCAGGCTTTTCCCGTCGGCAGTGAAGCTCGCGGAGCTGGTCGCCGCTGGCGGCATGAGTGTCGGCCCCGCTTGCCGGCCGGTGGTGGTGTCCCACACCCGCAACGCGCGATCGGGGCCGGAGGTGGCCAGCTTCAGACCGTCCGCGCTCAACGCCAATGCCCGCACATTGTCGTCCGTGACGGCGATAGTCGGCCCCATGGGTTGACCCCGGTCGAGGTGCAGCACTTGAAAGCCGTTCGTCAACGACACCACCAAATGCCCGCCGCCGCCAGCCAGCCACGGCCGTTGATAGCGATGCAATCCCTTTACAGGTTCGCCCGCCAGCTGACCGGTGCTCAGGTCGTAGCGCAAACAGGCGGTGCGTCGCACTTCCAACAACCAACGGCCGTTGGGCGAAAACCAGAAGGGATCGAACATGTCCCGGGCGCGACCGAAGGCGTTCGTGCTGAGCGCGGGCAGCGCCGGCTGACCGGTTCGGGCGTCCCAAAGCTTGAGTGAAGGTCCGCCGGCGACGACTTTGGAGCCGTCGGCGCTCAGGGCAAACTGATGATTGGAGAAATCCTGCCGGTCACCTACCCACGTTGTGATCAGGTATGGCTCGACGGTGGAATCCCAGATTTGAAGTTGGTACCCCGAAGCGGTGGCGGGGTCGGGTTGCTGTTCGGGAGGATCTCCGGGCAGCGGCATGCCTTGGTTCGCCAGCGTCAACACGCGCTGTCGTTGTGGATCGAATGCGATCCGGCTGATGCGGCCGAGCAGGCGGCGTGGCGGTTGGTTGGAATGAACCGGGGCGAGATCCCAAAGCTGGAAACTGCCGTGGGCGTTTACCGTGAGCAGGCGTCCGTTGGCGCTCAGTTCCGGCGATCCGACGCGCCGGGTGCCTGTCGAGAACCGGGTGATCGGCCGGCCGGTGCCGGGCTCCGAAAGGAATAAATCACCATTGGTGCTACCGGTGACAATCCACGACCGTCCCACGCGCGGCGCAAGCGGCTGGCCGCTGAAGTAGTCGCCGACCGCGCCCACGGCGGACGGGGCTTTCATCACGCGGATCTCCGGCTTGGGCAGGCTGTTCATCCAGCCGCTCCAGAGCAAGGTGCGCCGGAAGCGTTCCTCCGGCAGGTGTTCCACTGACTTGCGCGCTTCGAGCAGATGCAAGAGTCCGATGGGATCGCCCTGTTCCAGCAGCCGAACGCCCTGTTCCGCCTGCGACACCGAAAGCAGCCGGGCCGCGCGATCGCGCTCCAAGTTGGCAGTTACCCGCGCCTGTTCGGCGTTCGTGCGTTCGCGACGCTGCTCCTGTTCGGCGGCCACCACGCGTTCGAATGACTTGCGCCCATTGACCAAGGCCCAGATGGCTGTCCCCAAACCGATGACCAGGGCGGCAGTCACAATGCTCGCCGCGGTGACGGCGAGCTTGTTGCGGCGGACAAATTTCCGGGCGCGGTAAAGATTGCTCGGAGGACACGCCACCACCGGTTCGTTGTGCAAATGCCGTTGGATATCCTGTGCGAAGCTGTTCGCTGATTCATAGCGGTGCGTGCGATCCTTTTCGAGCGCCTTCATGACGATCCAGTCAAGATCGCCCTGGAGTTGATGAATCAACCGGGGCACGTCCGCCCCGCGCCGTTTGGCGGTCGTGGTCTGTTCCTTCCCTGAAAGCGTTGCCAACCGCGTACTCGGACGCACCGGCTCCTCCTCGCGGATGGTCCGGCGCATCGCGTCAATGCCTGAGGCCATCAACTCCTTCGGGTCGAACGGTGGGCTGCCAGCCAGCAGTTCATAGAGCAACACGCCCAGGCTGTAGATGTCGCTCCGCGTATCAATGTCCAGCCCGCTCATCTCCGCCTGCTCGGGACTCATGTACGCCGGCGTGCCGATGAACTGATGCAACTGCGTGTAAACCGTCGCGTCGGTTAGCCGGCCTTCCGTCGCCTTGGCGATGCCGAAATCAATCACCTTGGGCACCGGCACGCCGTCGTGCAACGTCACGAGGATGTTCGAGGGCTTGATGTCGCGGTGAATGATCCCCTTCTGGTGCGCGTGCTGGATAGCCTGGCAAACCTTGATAAACAGATCGAGCCGTTCCTTGGTGGGGAGATTGTTCTGATCGCAGTAGTCAGTGATCCGGATACCGCGCACCAGTTCCATCACGAAGAACGGACGACCGGTCTCGGTTGTGCCCGCATCGAGCACCTTGGCGATGTTGGGATGGTCCATCATCGCCAGCGCCTGCCGTTCGGCCTCGAAGCGCGCGACGACCTGCTTGGTGTCCATGCCGAGCTTGATCACCTTCAGTGCGACGCGGCGGCGCACCGGTTCGGTCTGTTCGGCGACATACACCACGCCGCACCCGCCCTCGCCCACGCGCTCCAGTAGCTTGTAGCGACCCAGCGTCTGGCCGACGGCTTCATCCGGGGCGTCGGGCAATTCCACTTGGAGCGTCTCCCTAGATTTGTCGGATTGCGGCGGTTCTCCAAAGAACTCATTGGCCCGGGCGGCCTTGTTGAGCAACTGCGCTACACGTTCACGCAGACTGGCATCGCCCCCGCAGGCTGAAGCGAGGAAAGCCTCGCGCTCCTCCGGGGTTTTGTCCCGGGCGGCCAGGAAGATGGAATCGAGGTCTTTCATAGCGCTTCGGTGTTACATGCGGAGTCGGCGCGCGGAAACGGACAGGTCGCGGCGAATTATTTTCAACTCAACCACACCACGTCAGGCAGCGGGCTTTAGCGTTTGCCGGGGCCGCCGGGTACCGTTGGGGCGTGCTGGTCGGAAATGAGTTCGTAAAGTCTCACCTTGGCCACCTCCCAGTGGCGGCGGACCGTCTTCTCGTTGACGTTGAACGCCTGGGCGATTTCCTGATGATTGAGCCCGACGAAATAGCGCAATTTTACAATCTCCGCCTTCAGCGGGTCCTCCCGAGCCAGCGCGTCGAGAGCTTCATGGACGAGGAGCAGCTTTTCGTCCTCGGCAGGCGCGATGATCATGGAGTCGCATAACTCAACTTGCTCCCGTTCACCTCCGCGCTTGAGTTGGCGGTTCCGCCGCGCGCTGTCCACGAGGATGCGGCGCATCGCTTCGGCCGCAGCAGCGAAGAAGTGTGCCCGGTTCTCCCAAGGCTTGCCATTCGCACTCGAAAGGCGCAGGTAAGCCTCATTCACCAGTGCTGTCGGTTGCAGGGTATGACCGGGGCGCTCACCGGCCAGCTTGTGGGCGGCAATCGCCCGGAGTTCGGCGTAAACCACTTCGTAGAGTTGATTCCGAATGGCGGTGTCATCACCGCGTCCCTCTGCGAGTAGATTGTCCACATTGTTCATGGCGACAGCAGGTTCAATTCAGCCGGGCCGGGCTGGGGATAGCCGGAATGTGCGCCATGGATGCCTTGGGTTGCAAGCTCCAGCTGAAGGCGTAATTACACCACGCTTGCAAAGCAATCATGGACTTCCACCCGGATGTCAGCCATGATGGCCCCGCTCCCGCCTGAAGAGCCGGATCAAGGCATCGTTAAGTTTGAAACATCTTTTATGACCAAATCCACCAGGGTCAGCGCGCCGGCTATCAACCCGCCCGCTGCCCCAGTCGCAGAAACCGAGCAGCAACGGTTCGAACGCATTCTTTTACGCCCGCAGTTCAAGCATCTGAAAGCCGTGTTCGACAACCTCGGTATTTCCGTCACGCTGATGCAAGGCGCGATCATTACCACCAACTCCTACCAGATGTTTTTGGGCAAGCTGGGCTATCGCGTGGTACTCGTGAAGCACATCCACGAGAACGACTGCTACTCGCGGCTCGGACCCAAGGGTGGCATCCGCGCGGTGCTGCCAGTTCACGACACCGCTACTTACAGCACAATGGTGACGCTCGTGAATTTCGATTTCACCGTGACCACCACGGCCAACTCCATTGATTTCTACGACCGCCAATTGGCTGAATTCAAAGTCCAGTTGATGAACCGTTCCGGAAACGCCGCCTGAACTGATTCCGCGGATCCAATTCGGGTTCGAGGATCACTCGGTCACGCCCGGGTTGTTCTCTTCGACTAGAACGCCCGGTGTGGGTATTCCGCAGGTGAGTGCTGGCAATGATGCTTAAACTTCTGCGCCAGCCAGTCCTCCAATTGAAATCCGGAAGCAGGATTACTCGACTGTCACCTTCGCGTCTTCGACCAGGAGATCATACTTGTAGCCGGAGCCGAAATCCTTGTTGAGCGCCACCTTGCCTTCGATCAACACCGTGTCGCCGCGTTTCGCCTGGGTGGTGGTGGTGACGAGGAGATCGTTGCTGCCGGCGGCGCCGGTCCCGTCCTGGATATGCAGCCAGTTCTTCCCCAGGATATTGGCGTTATACTTGACCACCTTGCCGCGGACTTTCACCGGCTTGCCTCCCAATTTGGCGCTGGCCGCATAGACTTCTGCAACCGTCTTGCCATCCTTGGCGGGCTGGAGTCCGGCAACATCCACTTTGGGTGGCAGCGACTTGCCGGCCAGCGGAGGATGACCGGCGGGAAAATGTTCCGAGCCCGGCTTGGCGCCGTTCACCGCAATGTTGCCGGCGAAATAGATGACCGGAAAAGTCCGGTTCAGCGACTTGCTCTCGAAATCCTTCATGGGCATCGAGTCGGGCACCGTCACCAAATCGCCCTTCTTGACCGCAAACTTCGTCGCGGCCGCCCAGACTTTATTCGTGCCGGTATCCACAAGCACATAAGTGTAGCCGGCGGCGTCCATGGTTTCAGCCACCTTGCCGGAAAAACCTCCCGGCCCGGCCACCGCCTGCGAACAACCCAGAGCTACAATGAACAGGAGCGAGGCAACCAATGATGCGTTGTGTTTCATAGTAATAGAAAATCCGCTTCCAGCCTGAACTGCCTCCCGTCCAAAATCAATCTTTCACATCGTCAGCCAAATCGAGAGAGCGGTCTGGGACGACCTATAACCCGGCAGGTCAAGGCGCGTAACTCGACTGCAAGCCCAGCGGCAGACCGAGTGCCCACCACACAAGCAGAAGCGCCGTCCACGTGATGAGGAACATGATCGAGTAGGGCAACATCGCCGAGATGAGCGTGCCGACGCCGGTGCTCTTGGCGTAACGCTGGCAATACACGACGATGAGCGGGAAATACGGCAGCAGCGGCGTTATGATGTTTGTGCTCGAATCACCAACACGATACGCCGCTTGCGTGAGTTCCGGCGAGAGCCCCACCTGCATCAGCATCGGCACAAAAATCGGTCCGAGCAGCGCCCACTTGGCCGACGCCGAGCCAATAAGCAGGTTCACGGATGACGTGAGCAGAATGATGCCCACGATCGTCACGCCGCCTGGCATGGAAAGGGCCTTCAGAAAGCTTGCGCCTTTTAACGCAATCAGCGCGCCGACATTCGATTCACGGAACACGTATGTGAACTGCGCGGCGCAGAACGCCATCACGAGGTAATAACCCATTGTGCCCATCGCCTTGCCCATGCCCTGGAATACGTCGCGATGCGACTTCACCGTGCCCGCGATATAACCATGCAGCACTCCGGGCACGAGGAAGAAAATCGCGATCAACGGCACGATGGATTCCATCATCGGTGCGCCGTGACCGGTGAGCGAACCATCCTTGGCGCGAAACGGCGAGTTCGTCGGCAGCGCCACCAAAATCAGCGCGAGCACCAGCAAGACGAACGCGATCATCCCGGCCCAAAATCCCCGGCGCTCTTTGTCGCTCAGTTGATGCAGATCCGCCCCGCCTTCGCCCGTGCCGTCGAGCGGAAGCTTGCGCAATCGCGGCTCAATGATGCGGTCGGTGAGGAACCACGCCACGCCAATGATCAGCAGCGTGGAAGCGCTCATGAAAAACCAGTTGCAGAGCGGGTTCACCGTTCGGGCGGGATCAATGATCTGCGCGGCGGATTGCGTGAAGCCTTGCAGCAGCGGATCGAGTGTCGAAGGGAGAAACGCCGCGCTGAATCCGCCGGACACTCCCGCGAAGGCTGCGGCGATGCCCGCCACCGGATGCCGGCCCGCGCTCGCGAAAATCATTCCGCCCAGTGGAATCACTAGCACGTAGCCCGTGTCGCCCGCCGAGTGGCTCAGAATGCCCACCAGCACAAGCATCGGCGTGAGCAGCTTGCGCGGCGTGAGGCGCAGGAGATACTTGATGCCCGCGTTGATGAAGCCCGTGTGTTCGGCGACCGCCACACCAATCAGCGCCACCAGCACCACGCCAAGCGGTGGGAATTCCGTGAACGTTTTCACCATGCGCGACAGAAACGTCGTCAACGCCTCGCCGTTGAGCATGTTCTTTACTTTGATCGGAGTGGAAGCGGTGATCTGCCCCGCCGCGTCGCGGACGACGGTGCGCGGGTCCATTTCGCTGAACTGAACCGGTGCGAGCAACGCAGACGCGATCCACGTCAGCACCAGCGCAATGACGAAGATCATCGCCGGGTCGGGCAACTTGTTTCCGGCGTATTCCAGCTTGTCGAGCAGCCGCTGCAGCAGCGAAGGACGTTTCGCGTCGTTCATGGTTCTTTGCGTTGCGCGCTACCTTTCCCGGAATGTTGTCCTCTGGCAAGCGAACTCTCGATGCTGCGCCGAATGCCGTCGCGCGAGTGTTTACGCGGGAATGCAATCCACAAAAACACCTGATGACCGCACCCGCACGAAAGAGGTGATTGAAACACAGACAAGATTTGCCAATTTGTTCAGACCGTTTACCGTCTCGTCCATGACCACCATCAACGAGATCGCCCCAGACCTGTTCCGGCTCTCCATCTACGTTCCGAACTTTGACATGCAGTTCAATCACTTCCTCGCGCGCGACGAGGAGCCACTGCTCTTTCACGCGGGATTGAAAGGCATGTTCCCGGCGTTGCGCGAAGCGGTGGCCACGCTGATTGATCCTGCGAAACTCCGGCACATTGCCTGGAGTCACTTTGAATCCGACGAATGTGGCGCGCTCAACGACTGGCTGCAACTCGCGCCCCACGCCCAACCCGTCTGCACGCTCGTCGGCAAGCTTGTGAGCGTGGATGATTTCTCCATCCGCCCCGCGTTCGGCATGACGGCCGACGACATCCTGAGCACCGGCAAGTATCGGTATCGGTTTTACCGTTCGCCGCATATTCCCCACGGGTGGGATGCGGGAGTGCTGTTCGAGGAAACGCGCAAGACGCTGTTCTGCTCCGACCTCTTCCATCACTTCGGCAACGTTGAAGCGGTGACCACCTCGGATCTGATTGAGCCGACGCAAAAGGCGATGCAACAAATGCAGCAAGGCCCCCTGGCCGGCTACATGCCTTACACGCGTCAGACCGAAGGCGTCCTGCGTTCGCTGGCTGATCTCAAACCGGAAACGCTGGCCGTTATGCACGGCTCTTCCTACATCGGCAAGAGCGACAAGCTGCTCACCGACTTGGCGGGAGTGATCAAGGAAAGCTTCGACAGGGTGTGAGCGCCCCGCGTCCGAAACAGTGCTTTCAAAGCCCGCCCTTATGGGATAGTGACGTCATTGGCCGCCCGAGCTTGTGTGGCCGCGACCACTTCAAACGGGATTGCTGGAATCGTGGCCACCGGAGCGCGTCGGGGCTTGTTTTTGTCCTCCGCCGGCTCCGAACGGGAGTTGAACGCGTTCACAATCAGGTTCCCCTTCGTACCCGGCTTGGCCGAGGCGTTGCTTTGAAAGATCAATTCGGCCCCTTCGCGGTTGCTCGCGAAGCTTTTGATGGAAATACCTTCGGGCGGTTCGTTCATCTCCAAATGCAGTTTGTCCACAAAGCGGGCGGCAGGGATGTCCAATCGCACCCGTGCCGTGCCACCGACCGGAATCTTGATGGGCGTGCTGCTCAGAATCCGCACTCCGGTGCGCTGCGGTCCGCGGCCCAGAACTGCCATCTGCAGTTCCTGTGCAGGCACCAGATGCCGATAGAAGAAGGCTTGCATCAAATCTTCGGCGGGCACGGCCGGACGCACGATTTCACGGTCAGAAACCTGTGAACGACCTTCCAATGAAAGCACGAACGGCTTGGCCGAGGAAGCCGCTGGCGCGGTTAGCGTGAGCTTCACTTCGTTCGTGTTGGCTGGGATACGGTTGCCGCTGAGTTTGAAACCGGCGGGCGCATCTTTCAGCGCAAGGGTGATGTCGTTCGTAAAGCCATCCTTGCGGAGTGCGACCACGCGCAACGGCACGCTGCTGCCTGACCGGCAACTCAGGCTTGCCGGTACTACGCGCAACTCGAAGTCTGGCTGCGGCGTGCTCACGCGCAGTCGGTAGCCGAAATCCGGACCACCCTGCCGCTGCGTGTCGGCGAGGTGGATTAAGTATTTCCCGTCGGCGGGCAATTTAACATGCACATACGAGTCCGCGTGGTGGGTATTCAAGCCGGAGGCTTTGTCTTCCAAGTCATCATTGATCGCGAATTGTTGCCCCGCGGCATCGATCACTTTCAGAATTGAATCCAGCGGAGAATTCAATCGCCGGGCCGTGATCTCCGCTACGACTTCCTCGCCTGCCTTGCCGGTGATTTGAAAAACATCCGTGTCGCCCGGAGCATCAATCCGTCCATTGATGATGACTGGCAGGGTGATTGTCTGCGCTTTGCCCGAAACATTGTTTGGCTCCCGTTCAGTGACCTCTGGAAGATCATCCACCGCGAAAGGAATCCAGTTTGAAAAACATTCGTCCTGGCGTGCGGTCAGCCGCGTGACTCCGGTCGCCTTGGTGTCCGGGCTTAGTCTGTTGGTTTCGAGATTCCAGCCTTTGACTTCCACCAAAGTTCGCTCGCCGACCCGACCGCCCAACGGAAAGATGCTGGTTATGAACGGCAATTCTCCGAGCGCGATGCGATAAACAAAATCTTCGCGCCCGCGATAGATGCTGTCTTTGATCTCAACCAGGTACTCACCGTCGCGCGGGATTTCGGAGTGCAGGACCGGATCGGGGTTAAATCGGAAATCGTCGTCGTAGGCGAGTTCCTTGCCCTTGGAATCATACAGGGCAATCGTGGCTTGAAACCAGCCCGGTACTGCATCAGCGAGATACGGGATGAGATCGCGAGCGCTGACTTCTACAACGAGTTGCTGTCCGCGCCGCGCGCTGAAGCGGTAGCGGTCCACTTCGCCCGGCGTAATCTGACCGTTGATGACGGTGGGCAACGTCACACGCGCGATGTTCGTAGTCGGCACGTCAACGGGCGGAAGATTGAACTGCCGGCGCAAGCGTTCCTCGTCCGGATTCGGCGCGCGTGCTGGTGGCGCGGAGAATTCTGGGAGCGTGCCAACACAGAATTTCATCGGATTGGACAAGCCGGTCGCCGTGGCTAGGCGGAGTTCGCGCTCGCCGGGTTCTGCGTTCGTCGCAAGGGTCAGGCGGAGCGTGGCGACATCCGCAATCGCCGGCGTGACGTTCCGATTGGGCGGGTTCTTCAGAATCCGGTCGCGGATGGCCTCCATTTCTTTTTCCTCCTCCGCCGTCCAGGTGTTTGTGGTGTTATCGCCTCTGCGTGCAGCCTGCCGCTTCTCGCGCAACTCGAGCAACTTGTCCCGAAGAGTATTGAACAGCCCTTGTTGCATGGGGCGGTGGAAGTCCGTGACCACGGCGGTGACTCCGCCGCCCGTGACAAAAGCATTGGTGACCCCTTCGAGGAATTGCCCGCCAACCTTGAGTTCGACAGTCGCACCAACGCGTCCGCCCGCGGGAAAGACGTAGCCGATGCGAGGGGAGTTGGGTTGGGCTTGGGCCGCGAACACTGACAAAAGGAAGACCAGCAAAGAACATTCAACATTCAACGTCCACCGCCGAACACCCAACGCACGTATTTGCTCAACCACTGGATGTTGGATGTTGAGTGTTCGATGTTCGTTGTTCAGAGAACTCTTCACGCCATGATCTCCCGTAACAACCCGCCGGTCTTCACGCCTGCTCCCGGATCGGGAATGGCGCGAACGTTCAGGCCTTGGGGATGCGGCAGCTTCGCTTCGGGGTCAATGCCCAGCAATTCATACATGCTGCCGATGAGGTCGCACGGATGCACCAGCCGCTCGGCGACTTCTTCGCCACGTTTGTCGGACGCGCCGAGGATGTGCCCGCCTTTGAAACCACCGCCTGCAATCAGCGCGGAGAAACATTTCCCGAAATGATTCCGCCCACCGTTCCAGGGAGGTTCCCATTGCACCTTGGGGGTGCGGCCAAATTCACCACCGCACCAGACAATGGTGGAATCGAGCAGGCCGTGTTGCGCCAGATCGTCGAACAATGTAGCAAGCCCCTTATCCAGTTCGGGCAGTTTGCGGCGCATGATTTGGAAATGCTGTTTGTGCGTGTCCCAACCCTTGTAATTGATCGTCACGTACGGCACACCTCGTTCCACCAGCCGCCGCGCCATGAGGCAGGACTGGCCGAACGTGGTGCGTCCATACCGATCGCGCAATTCATCCTTTTCTTGCGAGAGATCGAACACCTTGCCCGCGTCGCCAAGGATCATCTCGTAGGCTTCGTTTTCACACTGGGCCAGCGCGCTGATGTTGGAATCGCTCTTCATCGCGTGTTCAAGCGTGTTGAGTCGGTGCAGCAAATCGCGGCGCGATTTCTGGCGCTCGTCGCTGATGCCGGGCGCAATGACGCCCTCCACGACGAACCGCGTTGCGCCGGGATCACCGCCGGTGGCGAATGGTTTGTGCCGCGCGCCGAGAAAACCCGCTTCGGAAAAACGTCCCTGTAATTCCGTCAGCACGACGTAGGGCGGCAACAGTCCTTTGTAGCCTGCTTCGTAGCCTTTGAACAGGGACACCACGGCGCCCACGCCGGGGAAGACATCTCGCCCGCCCGAAGCGCGGCCTGTCTGGACAATGTAACTCGCGGTTTCGTGTCCGTTGTTGCCGTGGCTCATGCTGCGGATCAGTGAATACTTGTCGGCCTGCTTGGCGAGTAACGGCAACAACTCGCAGACGCGAATGCCGT
>Ga0315910_10001624_pt1 | contig 20520 bp, 15 predicted proteins | sample EdamamesoilMG_FD_204470 | JGI IMG/M metagenome (GOLD analysis project Ga0315910, IMG submission 204470) | Garden soil microbial communities collected in Santa Monica, California, United States - Edamame soil | ecosystem: Environmental > Terrestrial > Soil > Garden | place: USA: California...
CTGCTCATCGTCGCCACTTTCGTCGGTATCGACTCCGTTTTTGTCATGCAAGAGGGGCAGGTCGCGATCCTGACTCAGTTCGGCGAGTACAAGTACAGCGTCAACGCGCCGGGGCTCTACGGCAAGGTACCGTTCGCCGATACGGTTCACCGCATGGAGCGGCGCATCATCGGCAGCGACACTCCGCCCGCAGAGTTCTTGACGCGGGACAAGAAGAAGCTGGTGACCGATCCGGTCACGCGCTGGAAGATCATCGACCCGCTCACCTTCTACAAGACCGTGCGCGACGAGTCGGGCGCCAAGGCGCGCCTGGACGACATCATCAACAGCGAGCTCCGCGGTGTGTTGGCGAGCCAAGACTTCAGCGAGATCATCGGCAGCGCGCGCGACCCACTGATGCAGGAAGTGACCCGCGCAGCGCGCAAGCAGGCCCTGCGTTTTGGCGTCCAGATCGTAGACGTTCGTATCAAACGCGCCGATCTGCCGACGGAAGTCCAGGAAAGCGTGTTCAAGCGCATGCAAGCGGAGCGCTCGCGCATCGCCAAGCGCTATCGCGCGCAGGGCGAAGAAGAGGCGCAAAAGATCCGCGCCGACACCGACAAAGACAAAGCCATCTTGCTCGCAAAAGCCTACGAGCTGGCGCAGAAGAGCCGCGGCGAAGGCGACGCGCTGAGCATCAAGGTCTACGCCGATGCCTACGGCGGCGATCCCGAGTTCTACGCGTTCACCAAGAGCCTCGAGACTTACGAGGGGTCCATCGACAAGGAGACGACGATGGTCCTGTCGACGGACTCGGACCTGTTCCGGTACCTCGACGATCCCAAGAAGTAGTGCGATGCGCCGCTGGCTCGTCGCTCTCGGGCTCCTGACGCCGTTCGCGCTCGTGGTGCTCTGCGTCGATAGAGTCGCCGATCGGCAGGCGGTGAGCGTCGTTGAAGCCTTGTGCCAGGTCAGCGACGCGCTGAACCGCGCCGACGCGGAGCCTGATGAACGCGACCAAGAGCAGGTGGCGCTTTGGCGTGCCGAGCTCGCGACGCTGCTCGACGAGCTTGCCAGCGAGCCGGCAGACGCCAGCGTCGAAGGTTCGACGAGGCGATCCCGCGCGGCGGCACCCGCTCCGAAGGGGCTCTTCGTGAGCGCCGAGCGAGTGCTGGGGTTGGCACGTGGGGGGGCACGGCCGGGTGCCATCCCGGTCAGCGCCTCCAGAGGCCGTCCCGGGGGTCTCTTGCTCACGGGGGTAGGGGGCCTGGGTGTTGGCCTCCGCGATGGCGATATCCTCACGCACGCCCTCGGGCAGCCGGCCGTTTCGGAAGAAGGGGTGGTTGGCGCCATCATTCGAGCGCGCGGCGCTCGCCTGCCTCAGCTGAGCGGTCGCGTGTGGCGCGACGGTCGCTCGTTTGCTCTGATCGTGGCCCAGCCCTACGTCGATTCGGGCTAGACCTACCGGCGCCTGCACGAGCCGCTTGACTGTTTGCAGAATCTCACTAGGGAAGCTCCTGCCATGGCACGAACCGTACACTGCATCAAATTGGGACGGGAAGCAGAAGGCCTCGAGAAGCCCCCGCTGAAGGGCCCGCTGGGTCAGCGAGTCTTCGAGAACGTCTCCAAACAGGCGTGGACCCAATGGCTCGAGCACTCGAAGATGCTGATCAACGAGTATCGCTTGGATCTCACGAGCGAGAAGGGGCAGCAGATCTGGTTCACCGAGATGGAGAAGTACTTCTGGGGCGAAGGTTCGGCCGCGCCTCCCGACTTCGTTCCCGACGAGCCCAAAGACTCCTGAAGGCGGCTGGGTTCTGCGGGGGGCTGTGCCTCGCGTGTGGCCCGGCGGTGGAGCAAACACCTCGAGCTGCGCCCGCGACCCCGAGCGTTGAGCCGGGGCCCGTCCCAACAGCCTCACAGCCTGACGCAGGCGGTTCCGCAGAGAGCAGCGCGAGCGAAGAACCGGACCGCGCGGACCTGACGCTGGTCGACCCGGGCAAGCCGCCCCACGAGTTGCTGCGCTACACGCTGGTCCCGGGCAGCCGCCACGCGTTTCGCGTCGCGCACCGGCTTACCCTGTTCGACGGCGACGATCCGCGCGGAAGCCTCGAGATCCAGGCGCCGCTCTCGGTGACCACCGAAAGCGCGGCCGCCCATGCCTACTCCCTTGCTGTACGGCTCGGCCCCATCCAGATCACCCGCGAGGGGGACACCGACGCTTTCGATGCGAGCCGCGACATGCCCGCCGAGGAGTCGACGGCTCGCTTGCTCGCGCGCCTACAGCTGAGTCCGTCGGGCATGATTCAGCACGCGCGCATCGAAGCGGAGGCGGGGCGCGCGGCGCTGCTGCTCTACGAGACCCTGATCAGTCTCGACGTGCCGCCGAAGCAGGCCGTGGGTGCTGGTGCTCGCTGGGTCGTGCAGCAAAGGCATCAGGGGACCGCGCGCACCCAAACCGAGTACGAGTTGGTTCAGGTCGCGCACAGCCGCGCGACGTTCCGCGTGCAGCGGCAGCAGCTCGATGGCGAGGCCTCAGAGGCGCTGCAGGCCTATGGTGAGTGGACCTTCAGCCGCGACGCATGGCCGCCCACCGGCCACGATCAAGTCACAGAAACGCTCGCCGAGGCTCAGGCTGGGGCTCGGTTCTCCGTACGGTTCACGGTGACGAGCAGCGCCGAAGCAGCGCCCCCGCGTTAGCTGGTAGGCACGAGCAGGCAACAGGTATTCGTGAGCGCGGCCAATTCACCCGAGTTCCGACGCGTTGACGTTCTGTCATGACAACCCGGCGCGATCGGGCTACGCCTTTGGGCATGACGAACCCCATCGCAAAATTCGAGACCACCATGGGCAACTTCGAAGCAGAAATCTTCGTCGACCAGATGCCAATCACGGCGAACAACTTCGTCCGCCTCGTCAACGATGGTTTCTACAACGGGCTGCACTTCCACCGAGTGATCAAGGACTTCATGTGCCAGTTCGGATGCCCCCACAGCAAAGATCCCAAGAGCCCGCGCGCCGGCACCGGCGACTCCCCGTACGGCGCCATTCCCGACGAACATCCGGCGGAGCACAAGATCTCGAACGAACCGGGCACATTGTCGATGGCCAACGCTGGGCCCAAGTCCGGTAGCAGTCAGTTCTTCATCAACACCGTGCACAACGACTTCTTGGATTTCTTCACGCCGGGTCAATCCAAGCACCCCGTGTTCGGCAAGGTCACGCAGGGCATGGACGTCGTGATCGCGATCAGCGAAACCTCTACCGATCGCAACGATCGGCCACTGACCCCGGTGCAGATGAAGCGCGTCACGATGGCGTAGCTGCGAGCTTTGCGTGTCGTCGCCACCGGATGCTTCGCGTGTGGAGGGCCGTCTCGAACTCACCGAGTCGGACGTGCTGCACGCCCTTCAGAGCATGCCGGAGCGGCGGTTCGGGGCCGCAGCCGTCTCCGCGCTCGCGGCCTTGGTGCTCGTGGGTATCGGCCTAGTGCAGGGCTTCGACCCTGCCATCTGGATGTCGATCGGGTTCGCGGGGGTGTTGCTCGTGTTCACGAACCTCTCGAGCACGCGCCTGCAGGCACGCCGCTTTTTCAAGGACATCGCGGCCGACAGGCGTGAAACAGCGTACGTGTTCACGCCGACCGGGCTCGAGATCACGACCAAGCACAGCCACGTGAAGCAGGACTACGAGGCGCTGAAGCGCTTCGTGCTCATGCCCCACACGTTGCTCTTGTACTCCTCGAGCAGCATTGCGCAGATCGTTCCGCTCCGCGCGTTCGCGCCGGCCGACCGCGATCGCGTGATCGCCTGGGTGCAAGCCCAGGTGAAGCCGTCGCCAAAGCTGCCGCCTACCCTGCGGCGAACCGTGGGCATCTGGCTCGTACTCGTGATCGCGTTCGCGGCGATCTGGTGGTTTCTGAATCCGTGAGGCTAGAGAGCGGCTTCGCGCGTCAGGTCATCTAGGGCTTCGAGGGGGTGCTGGGGGACGAAGCCAGCGAAGCGCTTGACCTGGCTGCGGCAGGAGTGACCCGTTGCAAGCACACGCTCGCGCTCGCTGTCGCTTTTGGGCAGCGCGCGCGCCCAGCTCATCGCAAACACACCTTCGGACTCGTCGCGATGCGAGGCCTCGTGGCCGTAGGCGCCGCACATGCCACAGCAACCCAGTTCGACCAGCTTCAAGCTGGACCCGAAGGCCGCGAAGACTTTGGCCCAATGTGCCTGGGACTGCGGTTCCGCGGTGCGTTCGGTGCAGTGTCCGAACAGCTGAAACGTCGTGGGCGTGCGGTGCTCGACCGGCGTATCGAACTCGTTCAACTTGGCTGAGAGCCACTCCTGCACGAGTTCGACGCGGTACGCGACCTCGGATCCGAGTACCTCGCGATACTCGTCGCGATACGTGAGCACGACAGCGGGATCGATCCCGATGATGTCGATACCGGTGTGCGCTGCATCCTCGAGAAACCCTGCGTTTGACTGTGCCACGCGCCGGAAGCGACCGAGAAAACCCTTCACGTGCAGTCCCTTGCCGTTCTCTCTGAACGGCAGGACGTACACGGTGAACCCCAGGCGAGTCAGCAGATCGTAGCAGGCGAGCACGACGTTCGTCTCGTAGAACGTCGTGAACGCGTCCTGGAGCAAGAGCACCGAATTCTGCTTGGCGGCCGCGGGCAATCGTGCGAGCAACTCGGGGTCGTATTTAGGAGCGCCGCGCCTTTCTAGCTCGCGCGCGAGGTTCGTGGAGCTGACGTGCGGCGTGTCGACGATGCCGATCCAGTCCGCCATCAATCGCTCGACCCAGGGCAGGGTCAAGGTCCAGTTCACGAGCCCTGGCAGCTTCGCCATGATGGGCAGCACCAGTTCGAGGCTCGCAACGAAGTAGTCCTTCAACGGGCGCCGGTAGCGGGTGTGATAGAGCTCCAGGAAGCGCGAGCGAAACTGCGGAACGTCGACCTTGATCGGGCACTGCGTCGCGCAGGCCTTGCAAGCGAGGCACCCGTTCATGGCGTCGTACACCTCGTGGTTGAAGTCCTCGGATGCCGACTTTCGGCCTTGAAATAGCGGCTCGAGCGCCAGCGTGTCCGAGGCGCCGCGTGTGGTGTCTCGCCCATCGAGGCTCATCAGCCGTAGCCATTCGCGCATGATGCCCGCGCGCCCCTTGGGCGAGTGGATGCGATCGCGCGTGACCTTCGACGACGGGCACATCACGCTGTCCGGGTTGTAGTCGAAGCAGGCGCCGTTACCATTGCAGTTCACGGTGACCGCGAACTCGTTCTGCGCGGCTTCGGTCAGCTGCCGATCGAACGCACCTCGTTTCAGTCCGTCCACGCTCACGAGCTTGTCGTTGCTGGAGGCGGGGGTCGCGAGTTTTCCGGGGTTCAGCTGGTTGTGCGGATCGAACGCCTGCTTCACCTTGCGGAGCTCTTGGTAGAGCTCAGCCCCGAAGAACGTCGGCACGTACTCGCTACGAAACCCTTTGCCGTGTTCGCCCCAGAGCACGCCGCCATAGCGTTTTGCCAGCTGGACGACCGCGTCCGAAATTTCTCGGAGCAGGGCCTCGTCTTCGGGCTGTCGCAGGTTCAGTGCGGGGCGCACGTGCATGCAGCCGACGTCGACGTGTCCGAACATACCGTACTTGAGGCCGTAGCCGTCGAGCAGCGCGCGAAATTCGCGGATGTAGTCGGCCAAATGCTCGGGCGGCACCGCGCTGTCTTCGATGAAGGGGACCGGACGCCTGAGGCCCGCGAGCGCGCCGAGCAGGCCGACACCTTTCTTGCGCAGTGCCCAGAGCGCCTCGATGTCCTTGGCCTCGGTGGCCAACGCAAACCCGATGGCTTTGCCCGGCATGCCCCGTTGCGCCGTGAGCAGCTCGGTGAGGCGTTCGACGCGTTCGTCCACGACCTCGGCTCGATCGGACTGGAACTCGACCAGGTTGATGGCCTTCACCAAAGGCTCGTCGGAGCCTTCTACGAAGTCGGCGACTCGATGCCAGATTGTATCCTTGCGCGCGAGCCCCACGATCGTGTCATCGATCGTTTCGATAGCGCCCGGATCGAGGCCGACGAGCTCGGTAGCAGCCGACAACGCGTCGTCGAACTCGGAGTAGCGGATCGCTATCAGCTTCTTGAACTTCGCGAGTGGGGTCAGCCGCAATTTGGCGCGAGTGATGAACGCGAGCGTGCCCTCGGCGCCCGCCAGGATGTAGTTCAGATTGAAACGGCTGCGATCTGGCGAGTAAACGTGCGCCAGGTTGTAGCCCGTGAGAAAGCGCTTCAACTTGGGGAATTGCTCGGCGATCGCTCGACGCTTTTCGGTCACGATGCTGTCGACTGCGCGGTGCACCTCGCCCACCAGATCGGGCCGCCGCTTGATTTCGGCGAGCTCGGCCAGGCTGAGCTCGCGCGACGTCCAAGTGCTGCCGTCGCCGAGGACCACGTCGAGTTCGAGCACGTGGTTGGAGGTTTTGCCGTAGATGCGCGAGCCTTTGCCTGCGGCGTCGGTGTTGATCATGCCGCCGAGCGTGGCGCGACTGCTCGGTGACAAGTTCGGTGCGAAAAACACCCCGTGGGGTTTGAGCTGGGCGTTCAGCTGGTCGAGCACCACGCCGGGTTCGACGATGACCCAGCCGGCTTGGAGATCGACTTCGACGATTCGGTTCATGTGGCGCGATAGGTCGAAAATGACGCCGTCGCACAGGCTTTGCCCGTTCGTGCCCGTGCCACCGCCGCGCGGGCTCACCTTGATGGCCCTGAACTCCTGCGTGCCGAGCAGCGTGAGGGCGCGCTCGACGTCGCGCGCGTGTTTTGGAAACACGACTGCTTGGGGCACGATCTGATACACGGAGTTGTCCGTGGCCGTGACGAGGCGGGTCGCGTAGTCGATCTGGATTTCGCCTTCGAAGCCGGTGCTGCGCAGAGCCTCGAGGTACGCCGTGTACCCTGGCAAGAGGCCGCTGTCCGGGTTCAGAATCGGGATCATCGCCGGCTGATATTGCAGATTGAGGGCGCAGAGGCAAAGGCGTAGAGGCGAAAGCCAAGGGGCAAAAGCCCGCGGCAAAAACACAGAGCTTAATTGGGGTTTCCGGTGCTTGACCCTTGGCCCTGTACGCTGTTTGTGTAAGCCTTTCTGCTCGGCGAGAGCTACCCGATGACGCGCGAGCCTGCCAATGTGGCCCCTCCGTTCGGACGTTCCGAGGAGCTCGCTATGCTCGAAGGGCAGCTGGAGTCGGCCCTAGCAGGCATGGCACGCTTCGTGTTCGTGTCGGGCGAGGCCGGCCTCGGCAAGTCGACGCTGCTGCGCCAGTTCCTCGGAGGTCTCGCCGGGCGAGTCGAGGTGATCGGTGTCGGCCAGTGCATCGAACGCTATGGGCCCGCCGAACCCTACCTCCCACTGTTCACCGCCGTCACCCAGCTCTGTCGCGGCGCCGAGGGCTCCTTCTGGCGCGACACGCTCTGGCGCCTCGCACCGAGCTGGCTCGTGCAACTGCCGGGTCTGGTCGAAGACGACGATTGGGAGATGCTCGAGCGACGCACGCGCACCACCACTTCGGGGCGCATGTTGCGGGAGCTCTCCGAAAGCTTCGAGCACGGCGCGCTGCGCGCTCCGCTGCTGCTCTGCGTCGAGGATCTGCAGTGGAGCGATGCGGCGACGCTCGAGGCGCTCGAGTACTTGTCCCGCCGCGAGCGTCTCGGAAGGGTGCTCGTGCTCGCTAGCTTTCGCCCGGGGAACGACGCCACTTCCGAGGCGCTCGCTCGGTTTCGTCGTGAGGCATGCGCGCGAGGCTGGGCCACGGAGCTCAGGCTCGAACCGCTGAGCGAGCAGGCCATCTTCGACTTGTGCAGCGCGCGAGCTGAGCCGGCGCGAGTCGACGCCGCGCTCGCCCGAGCGGTGTTCGAGCGCTCGAAGGGCAATCCATTGTTCGCTAGCCACATCATCGACCAGGTGCTGGCTTCGAGCCAAGTCGTACCCGCCGAACGCGTGAGTGGGCTGGTGCCCGCGGGCCTGTCGGCCCTGATTCAGAATCAGCTCGAGCGGCTGGAACCGGAGGCGCGGCGACTGCTCGGGTTCGCCAGCGTCGCCGGCGTCGATTTTCTGGCGGCCCCGCTGGCGATAGCCAGTGAACGGGAGCTGCTCGCGACCGAACAGCTGCTCGCGCGCCTGGCGTCTGCCAAGCAGTTCCTCGAAAGTAGCGGTTCCACCACGTTTGCGAATGGCAGCGTCAGCGGTCGCTATCGATTTCGCCACGCGCTTTACCGCGATGCGCTCTGCCATGCGCTCTCGGAGGCTGAGCGCTCGGAGTTCCATGGCCGCTTGGCGTTGGGTTTGCGACAGGCCTATGGCGAGCAAGCCAGCGAAGTCGCGGGGCAGCTCGCGCTGCACTGCGAGGCCGCAGGGGACAAAGAGCGCGCAGTCTCGTACCTGCTCGAGGCGGGCATCATCGCCAACCAGCGCGCTGCCTTCGTGGATTCGGTCAAGCTCTTGGAGCGCGCGCTCGGCTGCCTGGCAGAGCTGCCGCGCACGCCCACGCTCGCTCAGCGCGAGCTCTCGGTGCGCACGGCGATGGTACCGGGTCTCGTGGTCACCGCGGGCTACGCTTCTCGACAGCTGGAAGAGCATTGCCTGAGCGCCGTGAAGGGGGGAGCGCTGCACGATCCGAAGCGCCTGCCGATCGCCCACGCGCTGAGGAACATCTATTTCGTGCGGGCCGACTACGCGGGGGCAAGCGAATGGGCGGACCGCGTCCTCGACTCGGTGTTGGCATCGAGCGAGCGCACGTACCTGACAGCCGCGCTGAAGATGACCGGCGACAGTCGGATCTTCTGCGGCGAACCTGCCCGGGGTGTGAAGCGTCTCGACGAGGCGATCGCTGCCTACGACGCGGCGCGCGACGCCGGCCAAGCCTTCGTGCTGGGTACCGACACGCGCGTGTCGAGCCTCGCGTACAGCGCGCTCGGGCAATGGCTGCGCGGGCGCTTGGGCGATGCGCTGGCACGCAGCGATCGCGCGCTGGTGTTGGCGGAACAGATCGGGCACCCCCATACACTCGGTCTCGCCTACGTCGTGGCCAGCACCGTGCAACTGCGCCTGGGCGAACTCGCGGGGGTCCGCGAGCATGGCGAAGCATTGCTCGATCTCAGTCGTGAGTATGGCCTGCCAGCCTTCAACGCTTGGGCCAACATCCGCATCGCGCAAGCCGACGCCTACGCGGGTGATAGAGCCGCGCTCGATCGACTCGAGCACTGGATGGCGGCGCGCGCGAGCACTGGTGAGGCGCTGGCTCAGTCCTTGCTGCTCTCCGAGCTCGCGGAAGCTGCGCTAGGTGTGGGTGACCTCGCGCGCGCTCAGCGAGCGATCGGCGCTGGTCTCGAGTTTGCCGAACGCACGGGCGAGACGTCCTTCGAGCCGGAGCTGTTGCGGTTGCGGGGCGAGCTCGCGTGTCGCGAGGCCGATCGTGACGTGTCCGACGCCCGGCGCATCGCGACGGGACTGTTCCGTGCGGCGCTCGAGCGAGCGAAAGAGCTCGGCGCGCATGGGCTCTCGCTGCGAATCGCACTCAGCCTGGCGCGTGTGGCGTCGGATGAAGGCACCGAAGTCGTGGAACGCTGCTACGAGCGCTTGCGCGGCCACCTGGTGGGGCGCGACGCCCGCGAAGCGCTGGCGCTGCTCAAGTCCGCGGGCCTCCGGGATCAGAGCGTCGACCTCGAGCCCACTTCGACGCTGCCGGCGTCGGCACGCGTCACGCGCAAGCAGCGGCGTTTTCAGCGAGAGGGTGAGTACTGGACGCTCATTTACGATGGAGCGGTAGCACGCGTCAAAGATGCGCGGGGCATGGCGCACCTGGCGGAGCTGATGCGTTCGCCCAACCGCGAGATCCACGCGCTTCAGCTCGCCGCCGCGGGAGACGTTCCCGGGGCTGAGGGGCCGGCGGTCGATGCGCAGGCCAAGGCGCAGTACCGAAAGCGCCTGAACGACTTGCGGCGAGCCCTCGATGAGGCCGAGCGCAACAACGACCAAGCCGAAACCGAGCGACTCAACCAAGAGCTCGAGTGGATCCGCCAGCAGCTCGCCGAGGCTTTCGGGCTCGGAGGGCGGGAGCGCACGACGGGCAGCGCCGCCGAACGCGCTCGGGTCAGTGTGACGCGTGCCATTCGCAAGGCGGTCGAGAAAATCCAAGAGGTTCACCCCGCGCTCGGCGAGCACCTGCATCGCAACGTGCGCACCGGCCAGTTCTGTTCCTACGACCCGGATCAGCGGCTGGGCATGAGCTGGCGCCTGTAGAAGAAATTCGACACGCCTGCTGCGCAGGGAACGGCCGTTCCCTGGTTGGTTACGCCCCATGTTACAGATTGGAGACGACGCCAATCGGCGGGTAAACGCCGAGAACTATTGGTTTTCAGGCGTCAGTCCCAGGGAGAAGAGCAAACCATGAGCAGCAGCCCCCTACCTGATTCGCCCAGGTTCAGCTGGACCGATTCCGATCGCAGCCAGGCGGAGCTCAGAGTGACCGAGGACTTCCGCGGCCGCGCGGGGTTTCGCCGGCTACTCCTCGCTGAAGCGGCGCTCAGCCTGATGCAGCAGCACACCCCGGTCGGCGTCTGGCACCTCCGCAGTGCCGTCGTGGCGTGCGAAGGTGACGCGGAGTCGGGCGTGCTGGGCATCCGCGCCATCAATCGTTCTATCGTCGGAGGTTCGCTGCTCTCGAACGTCCACATCCTCCAGGGCGGCAAGCCGGTGCTCACGTGTGTGGGTGCCTACGAACGACGCTGGACCCAGAGCGCGGCGCGACCAACGCCTCCCGCTTGGGTTGGCGAGCCCGTGCGGTTACCGCGAAGCGTCGAAGCCTGGCCTGAGCTGCGAGACAAAGAGTGCCGCGACGCCTCCGCGCAGTTGTACACGACAGGCGGCCGTCACGTGCTCGGCGGCTTCGTGCGTCACCGGAGGCCACGCGCGCTCGGGCCGCACGATTTGGCCACGTTGCTCGAGCCTTGGATGGCGATGCCCGATGCCTCGGGTCACCGGCGGGACATCGACGAACTCGTCTTCGAAATGCACAGCCCCATGCCTCCGAGCGCTGCCGATCCGCGCGAATACACTCAAGTGCTCGTGCGTCGGACCCACTCTGAACAAACGGCCGAGAAGCTCGAAGCTCACCTCTGGACCCACAGCGGCGAGCCGCTGGCCACCGTCTACGCGCGCGCCACGCTGCATCGCTGAGGCGTGCGCCGAACCCCCGTACCCGTACCCGCGCCCCCCCCATCCCCCACTCCCCGCGCGGGTCCGGGTACGGGCGGGGGGTGACGGTCACGACTTGGCTGGGGCGTCAGGGTCCAGCGGACCGAACAGCAGCCGGCTTCGCGTTCGAGGTCACCAGCCCGTCCAGAGCCGCGAGTAGCGCACGACGTTCGAACGGTTTCATCACGACCGCCGAAAGCTTCGACGGTGGACCGAGCCCGACGCGATCCGGCAGGTACCCTGTGATGAACAACACCGGCAACAGCGGGGCCTGTTGCCTCAGCTCTTCGGCGAGGCGGACGCCGGACATGTGCGGCATGACCACGTCGGTCACGAGCACGTCTGCTGGCTCTTCGCGCCAGCGGGCCAGCGCTTCGGGGCCACTGGCGGCCATGCGCACGCGATGGCCGGCGGAGTTCAGCATCGCTGCGGCGAGCTTCAGCACGGGTTCGCTGTCTTCGACCAGAAGCACGCTGAGCGCCCGCTTCGGAGAGTGCGTGCTTCTTGCAACTGGGCTCTGCGCAGGCAGCACTCGTGGGAACCACAGCCGAAACAGAGCCCCTCGGCCCCGCTCCGAAGCGACCTCCACGAAGCCGGAGCTTTGTTTCATTGCGCCAAACACCATCGCGAGTCCCAGCCCCGTCCCCTGGCCTGCCTCTTTCGTCGTGAAGAACGGTTCGAAGATGCGCGGCAAAGTCGCGGCGTCGATGCCGACGCCCGTGTCCTGAACCTCCAGCGTCACGTACGCGCCAGCTTGAACCTGACGCTTCTTCGCTTCGTCGGCGCTCAGCGTAGCGTTCTTGGTGGCGATGCGCAGGCTGCCGCCTTGGGGCATGGCGTCGCGCGCATTCAGCGCCAAATTCAATAGTATTTGATGGACTTGGCCGCTGTCCACGCAGACCGAGCCCACGTCTTCGTCGGAGTCGACGACGATCGACACTTTCTTCCCGACCGCTCGTTCCAACAGCGGTCGCGCTTCGTCCACCTCGTCGGCGAGCCGAGCCATCCTGAGCGAGCGATTGGAATGGCGGCTGAAGGTGAGCAGACGATTCGTAACCCGAGTGGCTGTCTTCGCTGCTCGAATGATCTCTTCCAGCTCCTGACTCGGGCTTTCGACGTGCAGGAGTTCCGCGTTGCCGAGGATGACGGTTAGGAGGTTGTTGTAGTCGTGGGCCAGGCCTCCGGCGAGTTGCCCGACGGCCTCCATTTTCTGGCTTTGGTGAAATCGCGCCTCGAGTTCCACGAGCTCGGTGACATCGCTGATCGTGCCTCGGAGTGCTTGCAAACGCCCTTGTTCGTCGTGGATCGCGACGGCGATCATCTCCAAGTGGTGGACACTGCCATCGCGGTGCACGAACCGCGCCCGGCTGCGCTCGACTTTACCCTCCTGTTGGGCCGTTCGAATCACCGAGCGGACGCGCTCGCGATCATCGTCCGCGACGCGCTCGAGAAAGCTCGCGATGGACGCGCCGCTTTCGCGATCCACGTCCAGCAAGCGGAAGACTTCCTCGGACCACGTCAGCTCTCCCGTCTGCACGTTGTCCTCGAAACAGCCCATCTTGCCGATGTGCTGGGCTTCGGCGAGGAAGTCGGCGGTCTTCTTGAGCTCGAATGCGGTGACCTTTCGGTCCGTCACGTCGAGCACGGTACCGACGGCGCGCTTCAGAACGCCGCTGGAATCGAAGAGCAGGACGCCGTTCATGGTGATGTGGCGTACGCTGCCATCCGGTCGCTGTACGCGACAGTCGACCTGCTCGCTCACGCCGGATGCGACGCCACGAGCCGAAAGCTCGCGAACCTGCTCACGATCGTCGGGGTGAATGGCTTGAAAGAAGCGATCGGTCGAGGCGCGATCTCGGGCAGGATCGTAGCCCAAGATGCGGAACAGCTCTTCGGACCATTGAACCTCGTTGGTTTCCACGTCCCAAACCCAGCTGCCCATGTGGGCAACGCGCTCGGCTTCGCCCAGCAGAGCCTCGCGCTCGGCGAGCGCGGTGCCAAGAAGCGAACGGGCGCCGGTGTCGCCGAAGCGCTGCAGTTGCCGTTCCAACTCGGCGACGCGTCCGCGGAGCAGCAGGTTCTCACGGCGCGCTGCCTCCAGTGGATCGGTTGGGTCCGTGGTCACCATGCTTGTCGGTGACTTCACGGAGCGTCCTCGGCGCGTTCGATGAAATCGACGCGATCGCTGGCTTGGCTCTCCCGCACGATTCTCAACAGTTGGAGTTTGGTGAGCGGGCTCGAGGTAATGACGGTGGCGCGCTCGATGCCGAGCCGAGGTAGCGCTGCCACGACAGCGCTGACTCCCTGCTGACCTTCGTCTCGCATGGGCTTGAGCGCGCGCAGGTCGAGCACGAGCCGCTTCAGCGTCGGCGGCGTGCAAGCGTCGAGGATCGTGGTTCGGAAGGTGGACGCCACGTCGACACTCCAGAAGCCCCAGGCTTTCACCGAGACCTCTGCGGATCCGACGTCGCTCGCTACGGAGAACCCGCCGACGGCGTCGCCAACCTGTTTGCCGGCTTGGGTCACTCTCGGAGGGTCCCCTTCACTCCTGCAAAGACGGCAGCGTGGCCGAAAAGGTTAGCCTTGTTGCGCTGGGGCCGGGGATTGGGCCCGCGGGCCTGGGTCGGTCGAGCTACTCGAAAGCGATGTTCCCCATTCCCACTGCGTGTTTCAACTTCGCAAGATCCAAACCGAGATCCACCACCCAAGCATCGGGAACCGCCGCCTGCACGGTTGCGCCCGCCAGATCCAACCACGCGGGTGTCGAGTCCAGAACCCAACCATCGCTCGAGGCCGCGACCACGTGCGCCTCCTGCAGGGAGCGGTCCGCGTTCTTGACCAGCTCGACGTCCCAGGCGAGCCCCTTGGCTTCGAAGCTCGCGCGCATCAGCGTAGCGAGCCTACCGCTGTTCGACACGGGGCTATCCAGGTACCAGGTGACTGCGCGCGGTCGCCCCGCGACAAGCGTGGTGCAGAGCAGGTGTAGGGCCTCGCTGGTCTCGGACACGTCGCGATAGGTGCCGTGCACGCTCGCCAGGTCGCGATGAGTCCCATCGACACCTCGCAGCACTACGCCACCGCTGAGAGCGGCTTCGACGGTGATCAGGCAGTTGAAGCCGTCGACGCCGAGACGCTGGTCCGCGAGTGAGTCGAGCTCGATCCGCTTGGCCCTGCGTTCGCCTGCTGCGAGCGCCGAACAGCCCCCGCGCTTGAGGGCGATGCGCTGGCGCTGGGCCAGCTGAAAGTGGTCCCCCACCAGCTTGAGCGCCCCGTCGCTGCTGTAACCCCGCGTCAAGAGCCAGCAGTAGTCGGCCATGGCTTGGATGAGCTCGGGCAGCCGCTCCGCAGCGAACAGGTTGCGATCGCTCGGATGCGGACCGCGGTGCGTGCGCGTATCAGGCATGGGTGGGCCCCCGGTGCCCAGGGTTTCCGAGGGCGCCCGAGGGCAGCCGTATCAGATGGCTTCGAATAGGCCCGCCGCTCCTTGGCCGCCGCCAATGCACATCGTGACGATCGCGCGCTTCGCGTCGCGCCGGCGCAGCTCGTACAACGCCGTGGCGCTCAGTTTGGCGCCGGTACAGCCGAGGGGGTGCCCGAGGGCGATCGCGCCCCCGTTCACGTTCAGCTTCGAGTCTGGGATACCCAGAGTTTTCTGCACGTAGACCGCTTGGCTCGCGAACGCCTCGTTGACTTCGAACAGATCGATGTCGTCGAGGGAGAGGCCGGTCTTCGCCAGCAGCTTCTGCACTGCCGGAATGGGACCGATACCCATGAGGGCGGGATCGACACCGGCGGTCGCGAAGGACCGGAACACACCGAGGGGCTCGAGCCCGAGCTCGCGCGCTTTGGCACGCGTCATGATCAGCGCCGCAGCAGCTCCGTCCGACAACGGGGAGGCGTTGCCCGCCGTGACGCTGCCCCGGGCGGAGAACGCTGGCTTGAGCTGACTCAGGCCTTCGAGTGTGGTGTCGGCTCGGGGGATTTCGTCGACAGCGAAACTGAAGGTCTGCCGCTCGTTTCCGCTGTAGCGCACGGCCGTGACCGGCACGATCTCGGCGTCGAACCGGTGCTGCTCGAGCGCTGCTGCGGCTTTTTGCTGGCTCGATAGCGCGAACTCGTCCTGCTGGCTCCGCGAAATGCCGAAGCGGTTCGCCACGTTTTCCGCGGTGATGCCCATCGGGGTGTGGGCCGTGGGCATCCGCTCCATCAGCTGGGCAGAGGCGCTCAGGTGGAAGCCGGTCATGGGCACGCTCGTCATCGACTCGACGCCGCCCGCGACGACGATCTCGTGTTGGCCGAGCGCGATGGCTCCAGCGGCGAGGGCGATGGCTTGGAGCCCGCTCGAGCAGAAACGGTTGATCGTCATCGCGGAGGTTTCTTGGGGTAACCCCGCGAGCAGCCCGGCCAGTCGCGCCATGTTGAGCCCTTGCTCGCCTTCGGGCATGGCGCAGCCGAGCACTACGTCGTCGATCATGCGTGGCTCGACCTGTGGCACGCGCGCAAGCAGTCTGGCGATGACTTCGCCCGCCAGGTCGTCGGGGCGTGTCAGTGCTAGCGAACCCTTGTGGGCACGGCCGACCGCCGAGCGCACGATCTCTGCAATCACAATCTCGGTCATGACTCAGTTCCTCAGGGGCTTGTTGGTTTCGAGCATGTGCTGCATGCGCTCTTGCGTCTTCGGCTCTGAGCACAGGCTCATGAAGGCTTCTCGTTCCAGATCGAGCATTTCTTGCTCGGTGACGTCGCGAGCAGCGCCGCCAGCGCCCCCACACAGCACGCTGGCGAGCTTCTTCGAAATCAGGGCGTCGTGTTCGCTGGCGTAGCCACCGGCCACCATGGTGTTGATCAGCATGCTCAGCGTGGCGATGCCGCTTTCACCGGGCAAGCGGAACTTTTGCTGCACCGGTGCATGATAACCACTGTTTGCGAGGCCCAACAGGCGTGCCTTCGCTTCGTGCAGCTGGCGGGCTCTATCGAACGACACGCCGTCCGTGCTCTTGAAGTAGCCGAAACGCGCTGCCTCGTGCGCGCTCGTCGCGACCCTGGCCATGGCAATGTTCTTGAAAACCTGGGTCACGTGCTCGTAGCTATCGGTCTTGACGCCGTCGGGAGCACTGCCGAGCGCTCGCCACAAGAGGTTGGTGCAGCCACCCCCCGCCGGGATCAGACCTACGCCTACCTCGACCAGCCCCGCATAGGTTTCGAGCGCCGCCTGCACGGCGTCACAGCCTAGACAGATTTCGAGGGCCCCACCCACGGTCATGCCGAAGGGCGCCGCGACCACGGGTACGTCGGCGTACTTCAGGCGCATGACGGCCTGTTGCAGTCGATGGGCGATGCGCTCGATCTGGTCGAACTGCTTCTGTTTCGCTGCCATCAGCACGAAGAACAGGTTCGCGCCCACCGAGAAGTTGTGCCCCTCGTTGAACAGGAGCAGCCCACGGAAATCCTGCTCGGCCCTCTCGACGGCGTCGTACAAGAGTTGGATGTTGTCGGCGTCGAGGGTGTTGGCCTTGCTGGTGAACGTGACCGCCAGCACGCCATCGCCCACGTCCCAAGCCTCGGCGCTGCCGTTCTTGAGTACCGGGGATGCGCCACGGCGTAAGCGCGGCAAGCTGACTTCGCGCGGATCGACCGGGCGCGGCACGTACTCACTCTTCATCAGGTCGTAGACGCGCCCTTCCTGGTAGAAGGCGGTCGCCCCGCGGCGGCTCATTTCAACGACGCTTTCGGGGAGTTTGACGCCTTCGTCTTGCATGCGTTTCAGGGTGGCTTCGAACCCCAGCGCGTCCCAAATTTCGAACGGGCCGAGCTCCCAATTGTAGCCCCAGCGCATGCCGTCATCGATCGCGGTGACGTCGTCGCAGATCTCGCCTACGCGGTGAGCCGAGTAGGCGAGCGAACGTTTCAGCACGTTCCACGCGAACGCTCCGACGGGGCCGTCGCTCGCCACCGTTCGGCGCAGCCGCTCGGCGACATCGGCCTGTTTCGAGAGGGCTTTGGTCTGATCCTTCACTTTCGGGTCGCCCGCCTGCGGCCGATAGCCGAGCGTCGCCAGGTCGAGGGTCTCGATGCCAGCCTTGGTCTTGCGGTAGAAGCCGCCCCCGGTCTTGTCGCCCAAAAGCTTCCGCTCGACCATCGCGTTCATGCTCGCGGGGATGCGGAAGACCTCGCGATCTTCGTCGCCGGTGAGCAGCTCGTAGCAGTTGTTCACCACGTGAGCCAGCGTGTCGAGCCCCACGATGTCCGCGGTGCGGAAGGTGGCGCTCTTCGCCCGCCCGAGGGGAAGTCCGGTGATGGCGTCGACGTCCTCGGGTGCGAGCTTTTGAGCCTCCATTTCGTGCACCGCGACCATCAAGGCGTGGGCACCGATGCGATTGGCGACGAAGTTGGGTGTGTCCTTGGCGAACACGATGCCCTTCCCCAGCGTTTCTACGCCAAAACGCTGGATGCGTGCCACCACCTCGGGGCTGGTGCGGGGGCCGAGCACGAGCTCGAGCAGCTTCATGTAGCGCGGCGGGTTGAAGAAGTGAGTCACCAAGAAGTTCTTCTGGAACTGCTCGCTGCGGCCCTCGAGCATGTCGACGATTCTGAGCCCCGAGGTGTTGGAGGCGACGATCGTGTGTTCTTTGGCGAGCGTTTCGAGCTTCGCGAAGAGACCTCGTTTGATGTCCAGACGTTCGACGATGGCTTCGACAATCAGGTCGACCTCCGAAACCAGACCGAGGTCGTCTTCGAGGTTCCCGATGCGGATGGCTTGTGCGTGGTCAGGGTAAGAAAACGGTGCAGGCTTGTGTTTGGCCATGCGCGCGATCGCGCCCGCAGCGACCTGGTTGCGAGCAGCTTTGCTGGCACCGGCGCCGGTCGGAACGATGTCCAGCAGGGCAACTTCGAGACCTGCGTTGGCGCAGTGGGCAGCGATGGCGCCGCCCATCACGCCGGAGCCGAGGACGGCGATGCGTCGGATTGGTTTGGTCATTCCAGGGAACCCCTTCGAACGATGAAACGCTGTCCTGAGACGATAGCACCCTCGCGCTGGTGTGCTCACCCAAGCAAATGCTTGGCTCACGGGTCACTGAAGTGTGAAGGAATCGTGCGCGGGGTGGTCGCGTGTAGGTCTCTGGCTCGCCGCTGTTTTCGCTCTGGGTTCGTCGTGGGCTTGTCACCGATCGCCCGCGAGCGCCTCTGCCAGTCGGCCGGGTGGCACAGCGAGCTCTGAGATGACGTTCAGCGAGGCAGAACCGCCATTGAGCGCGTTCGCAAACACCGCACGCGGAATCACACCCGTGGGCGCGAGTGCGCTAGTGCCGCTGGCAGCGCCAGCGGTCTCAGCCGCACCGGCGGTCGTCCCGCTGCCGTGGCTCGACTTCGGTCGCGCTGACACCGCGCCGGGCAACGACTTCACCGTAGGGCCACCCGAGAGTCCGCCTGACTGCCACGAGCGGCTCCGGGCCGAGAGGGTGAAGTTCAGGCCCGCCGAGTTGCCCGTGCGCACGACGGCTTCGGGCAGCGTGTGCGGCGCGGAGCAGACGGTGATCTACCTGGGAAGCAAACACGGCGTGCGTTATTCGCCGGCGCCGCTCGTGACGTGCGGAATGGCGCTTGCGCTCGCCCGCTTCGACGAAGTCGTCCAGCGAGGGGCCGAAGCAACGCTGGGGTCGCGGGTGCGCAGCGTGCGCCACCTGGGCACGTACAGCTGCCGCAAAATGGCGCGCTTCCCGGGGTGGATCAGCGAACACAGCTACGCCAACGCCATCGACATTCAGAGCTTCGTGCTCGAATCGTGGCGTACGGTCAAGGTCACGAGCTACCAGCGCGCCAACGCGACCCCAGACACGCGCTTCCTGCAGGAAGCAGCGCGGGCGCTTTACGACGAGGGCGTTTTCAGCGTCGTACTGACGCCCGCCTACGACCGTCTTCACCACGACCACTTCCATCTCGATCTTGCCCGCTACCGCGTCGACGGCACCTAAGAGCCGGCAAACGAAGGCGAGCCCGAGCCCGAGCCCGATCGAATCCCTGGTTACGGCGCGACGGGCAGCAACCAACCGACTTCGCGGGCGGTGTGCGGACCCACGGCGAGCTCGTCGAGGCTGTCCAGGATGCGTTCTTGGTTGTCGCTGACGGGGCGGTTCCGCGCCATCACTTCGACGTAGCGCTGAGGAAAGCGCGGGTTCCGCTCGGGTTCTGCGAGCCCTTCCGGAATCAGCGTACGGCCTGTCGCGTCGTATTTGTCTTCGGCGCCCAGGGTATGCAGAAGCTCGTGGGCGGTGACCGACAGCACCAAGTCGACCATTTCCTCGTTGAGTTCGACCTCGACGATACCGACGCGGCCGCCCAGTTGGCTGTAGCCCTCGACGAGCTGCATTGCATTGCTCGCCGGACGACGCGCCACGACGTAGATGCGTGAATCGTACTCGCTCGAATTCAGGCCGACCTGGTTGTCGATGGCCGACAGGTACGACCACTGCCGATACAGATGGCGCGGGATGTCCCAAGAGCTCTCCGGCAGCTCCGGAGGAGAGCCTGCCTCCGCGCTCCCGTGCAGCACCAAACGGAACGGCCGGGGTCCCTCTCGATAGCGCCGGAACTCGTGCGCTAGCCGTGCTTCGAGATCGGGCAGCCTCGCTTCGAACCGCTGCACGCTCTCCGGCGCGACCCCGTCCGTGGTGACCAATACGACCGCGACGCTGAGCGTGCGATCCCAGTGGGTCCTCGCTTTACGGCTCTGGACGTCGCCATAGCCCCAAAGTCCCACTAGTCCGAGCAGAGTGAGCAGCACGCTCAGCCGCACCAGAAAGAATCCGCGACCGAGTCTCCCGAGGGTTCGGCAGCGCGGGCAATGGCGTTGGCCGGTGCCCGCCTGCACGTAGGCGGCACAACCTTGGCGGGCGCAGCGCGCGCAGTCGCTCGTTACAGGACGAATGGAGTCGCGGGCCGACGTGCTCAAGCGACATACAGTGTAGCCGGCCCATGGTTTCCGGCTACGCGTCCGTGCGTGTTCCGTACGTGAAGCCTGCGTGAAGGAAGCGGAGCTGCAATCTTTCGCCCCCGCACCCAGACGGTCTCGATTCGGGACGGGCCGGGGGGTAAAGCTTGCCCCCGATCGGCGACGGTCCTATAGCCAGCCTTGTAGCCATGCCTCGCAGCCCGTTCCTCTCCGAAGCCGTCAGAAGCTACCTGGTGGCTTCGGTCGGCGAAGTACCCGCGTTGCTCCAAGAGCTGCGCGACGAAACGTACTCCGCTACCGATTCCCCAGGCATGCAGATCGGCGCCGATCAGGGTCGCTTCTTGACTCTGCTGCTCGAGC
>Ga0315910_10001625_pt1 | contig 20519 bp, 10 predicted proteins | sample EdamamesoilMG_FD_204470 | JGI IMG/M metagenome (GOLD analysis project Ga0315910, IMG submission 204470) | Garden soil microbial communities collected in Santa Monica, California, United States - Edamame soil | ecosystem: Environmental > Terrestrial > Soil > Garden | place: USA: California...
ATTTGAGCAGGTTGTCGTAGTCTACCTGACGGAAAACCGGTGATGGGGCAACGACAGGGAAAATCCGGAACGGCGCGGGGCTGTTCGGGCGTTGTTGGTCCATCCGCGTTGAAAGCTTACCGCGCCGGGGTCCGCCATCTGCTGCGTCTAGGGGCCTACGTGCTCGCGTGTGCCCTGTTGGTCGGTTGCGGCAAAGCGGCCCTCAAGACCGGTCCCGAACGTCGGGACATCGTCAAGAGCATTGAAATTTCCGGCGTCCCCGACGAAATCCTGAAGAAGAAAATCCTCGACGGCATTGGCACGCACGCGTCCTCGTCGTTCTTGTGGAAGCACACGTACGAGTCGTACGACCCCGTGGTCCTCGACAAGGACCGCGCGCGCATCGAACGCGAGCTGCGCCGCAAGGGCTACTATGAAGCCAAGGTGCGCGCGACGCGCATCATCCGTCTGGACGAGATCAGGGTGCGACGCGCGGTGCTGAGCCCCGTGCGCGTCGAGATCGAGGTCGACCTTGGTCCGCCCATTCTGATCGGCGAGTTGGAGACCAAGGGCCTCGCTGCTTTGCCGTTTGCTGTCGCCAAAACCGCCGCCCAGAAGAATCGCCTGCGCAAAGGTCAGATCTTTGACGAACACGAATTCGAAGCAGCCAAGGTCGATATCGCCAACTCACTGGCAGACGACGGCTACGCCTTTGCGCTGGTCTCCGGCAGCGCCAGCGTAGATCTAGCGGCGCGGCGCGCGCACGTGATCATGGAGACCACCCCCGGGCCACGCTCCAAGTTAGGTCGCGTCTCCATCGATGGTTTGAAGAAACTTCAGGAATCGGCCGTGCTGCGCTTGTTGGATCTGAAAGAGGGTGACGCTTACTCGCGCAGCAAGATCCGTTTGGCGCGCTCCGCGCTGTTCAACTTGGGCACCTTTTCCAAGGTAGAGATCATTCCGGATTTGAGCGCCCCGAGCAGTGCCGTCGTACCGCTCACCGTGCGCTTGGAGGAGAGCAGTTTACGTGAGGTCAAAGTTGGGCTCGGTGGTCGCTTCGACATCACGCGGTTAGCCGCAGTAGGTCAGCTCTCTTGGAGCCACCTCAACTTCCTGGGTGGTTTGCGCAAGCTGACCGTAGAAACGCGGCCTGGCCTCACGTTCTTCCCTACCGCACTCGACCTGGACAACTTACGTCCACCCACCAACGTCTTTCCAGAAAACTTCTTCACCATCTCGCTCGAGCAGCCGGGCTTTTTAGAAGCGCGCACCAAGGGTTATCACGAGGGTGGCTACAGCATCTATCCGCTGCTTTATCCGCTCGGCAATGATTCTGATCCGCGTGAAGCGCGTGTCGTGGGCTACCATGAGCTCTCCACGGGCTTGGGCCTCAGCCGACCGTTCTTTGGCAATGCACTGGACGCCACGCTTTCCATCCATTGGCAGGGCAACTTTCCGTTCACTTACAAGGAGCCAGACAGCGGCGCCGAAGAAGACTCGTTGCTCGATGTGCAGGTCATCTATCCAGAGTTGTATACACGGCTGCAGTTTCTGGACGACCCCATTGAACCCACCCAGGGCGTGGTGCTGTCCAACAGCCTTCAGGTCGCCACCGGGCTTTTTGGCACTTTGCGCGACGTGCGCATCGAACCCGAACTGCGCACCTTCTTTCCTCTCGACAACAAGCACAAGGTCGTTCTGGCTTCGCGCTTTGGCGTGGGCATTCTTCTGAACGCAAACTATGGCAAGGATTTGCGCACGGCCGGCCGTGACCCCGAGGACTACACCGATCCGGATGTCATCGTCGATCAGCAGAAGATGGTGTTTCGCGCGTTCTATTCCGGTGGTCCCGGCTCCAACCGTGGCTATCCCTACCGACGGGTAGGCCCCCAGGGTCCCATCGCGTTCTTGTTGCCGAGTAGTGTCGATTGCGTGCTCGAGCCAAACGCGGCGCCGTGTGTGCGTCCCTTGGGCGGATTCACGATGTGGGAGGCGTCGACGGAGCTGCGGGTCCACCCGCTGCCCAACTGGAGTTTTGTCGCGTTCGTCGACGCCTCGAACGTCACCTCCAAGTTCTTGACCTTCGACTTCATCCAGCCGCACGTCGCGATTGGTCCCGGGCTCCGTTACCACTCGCCGGTCGGGCCCATTCGCTTGGACGTTGGGTTTCGCATACCTGGTCTGCAGTCGTTCAAGACCAAGGAAGAACGCGCGGATGAGCCGCGGGACGTGTCAGAGGTCGAGCCCTACAAGTCCAAAGCGTGGGATGATCTGTTTGCGATCCACATCCTCATCGGAGAGGATTTTTGATGAAAGCAGCCGCGCTGCTCACCCGGGCCAAGCAGACGCTGGGCGGTGTGCTCGTCCTCAGCGTCTTTACGCTCAGCTTGGCGCTGGGTGCGGTGCTGCATCTGGGCATGCCTGTGGCACGGACCGCGACGGCCAAGATCCTCCAGACGTATCTGAGCGGCCTGCTCCAAGGCACCATCGAGATAGGCAGCATCGCGCGGCTGTCCGGTGGAAATGCCTCCGTGCACGACGTGCAAGTATTCGACCCGCAAGGGCGCTTGGTGATCTCGGTCAAACGCCTGGACGCCAGCATTGACTTGATCGACCTCACGCAGCGTCTTTTGGCACCCTACGAAAAGCTCAGCATCGAGATTGAGTACATTGGTGCCCAAGACGTGCAGGTCTATTTGTTGCCGTCGCAAGCACGACCAACCGAGTCTCCGTCCGCGCTCAGTTTGGTGGATGCCTTCACACCGGTTGACACCGGTTCATCTTCATCGTCCGACGGTGGGCGGCCGCTGCGCATTTGGATGCCCAAGATCATCTTGCACGACGCTAGCGCAGATGGAGCCATTTTTGGCTCACCTGTGCTTCACACCGACGTTGAGCGCGCCAAAGCAAAATTGCTCATCACCGACAAGGGGGTGCTCTTGGACATCGATCGGTTTGGGCTACGCAGCTCGGGCATCTTTGGTGTCGACACCAGCGCGCGCGGCGAGATCCATGTACGGGTACCTGGACCGGTGTTTGGCAACGTATCGGGCGCGCTCGGGGAAATTCCCATGGCGTGTGAGTTTCGCGTCGATGGGCAGCAGTTGGACGTCCAAGGCAACTTTCCACGCTTACAGCCCGCGCAAATTCGTCCCATTTTGGGCAGCTGGCCGCTCGATGCGACCATCGCCGCCCAACTGAGAGCAAAGGGCACGCTCCCGGATGTTCAAGTCAGCGGCGAGGTCTCGATGCTCGGCACCGATGTCACCGAGACGTCGCTGCTGTCTACCCACGGGAGCGCTCACATCACCAAAGATCTGGCGCTCAACTTAGCCATCGCCACCCAAGACTTGGATCTGTCGAAGCTGGTCCACAGCCTACCGCAGTCGCAACTGACCAGCGAGACTGAACTCACCCTGACCGTGCACGACGGCGCAGTGGCCCTGGCCGGAAAGACCCAGCTCAACGCGGGGACCATCAACGGCTTCATGCTGCCGCCGGCCCGCATCGATTCTTCCTATCACGACCAGCAATTCAAAGCTGAGACCTGGATCGAAGAGCCACACCTGGTGGTCAACGCCAGCATCGTTCGGTCGCCCCAAAAGCCCCTGCAGTTGTCGCTCGATCTCCGCGAACTCTCCCCTCAAAGTCCCTACGTTGCGCCGTACACAAGAGGTGTGCAGGGCTCTCTCGCTGGACGCGTGCAGGCACAATATGAACCAGGCGCGCAACTGAACGCTCAGGCTGATCTGCGCGCAAAAAACCTGACGTACAGCGATTGGCAAGCTGCTACCGTCGCGCTCAAGACGCAACTGACCGGCAACCCGACCGACCTACAGCAGCTTGCCGCAACCAGCCAAGTAGAATTCACCGACCTGAAGAACCAATCGATCGGGGCAAAGACCATGACCGTCCGGCAGCACGGTCCATTGCTCAAGCCTCATCTTCAAGTTTCGGCGCTCACCCTGACCGACTTGGAACTCGGCGCGGATGCCCGGGTCGACGTGATGGATCGCTGCGCGCGTGAGGTGACCGCCACGCTCTCGGGTCATGGGCCGCCGCTGACGCTCACGGCAGTGCAACTGGGGTTCAAAAACGGGCGAGTCATTGCCAAGGACTTTCACTTCAAAAGCATGGGTGAAATCCGTGGTGACATCGATTTTGGACCTCAGGGTGGCACCATCAAGGCGGTTGCCGAGCGACTCAACGTGGCTCGCATCAGTCAGCAACTGGGTCTCGCCCCAGGCGAACTCGAAGGGGACCTCAGCGGAACCATCGATCTTACCATTGGTTCGACCTCCCACGGTTCCGTTGAACTCGCCGTGAAGGACGGCGCGTACAAGGGGTTGATCAACAGCACCATCGCGCTCAGTTCACGCGTCGAAGGAGACCACATCACCGCCAAGGGTCTCGCTACGGTGCCCGGGCTGGGTAAGCTGACAAGTCAGCTCGATTGGCAAGTCCAAGGCTCACTGCTCAATGTCCCGCAACTCAAGGCCGGTCGCGGCTCCATCAAGTCTGAAATCAAAGACCTGGATCTCAAGACGCTGTCCCTGCTCACTGGCTTGAACAAGAAAGCCTCCACCTCCGGGTCGGCCCACATCAAATTCGACCTGGTGCGGACATCCAACAAATCCCCCGACTTCGCGTTGTCGCTCAGCACGGTGGGACTGTCCGCCTCCATTCCTTCCGAGCAAGGTCCAGCGCTTTCGCTCGATGGTGTCGACATCAACTGCGTCGCCAAAGCGAGTTTGGACAACTCTCGGCTGGAAACCGCCCTGCATCTCAAGAGCAGAGATGGACCACTCGTGTCCATCTCAGGAAGTCAGAATGTGCCACTGCGCAGCTGGTGGAACCAACCACCTTCCCAGCGCGACTTGATCGCTACCCTGCTCGAGGCCCCCGTGGACCTGGTTGTCTTGGTGCCAGAACGCAAGATTTCGCGCTTCCCCTTCACGGACCAGCTGCCGCTGCGCAGCGGCTCGTTTGCAGCGCGAGTAGCGGTCACCGGGTCCCTTGCCGAACCAAGTCTGGGCGTCTTGATCGAAGGGCGCGACTTGCTGACGACAGCGGGCAGCCCCACAGTGTCGCTCACGCGCGCCATCAGTACGCGCATCAGCGGACGCTATTCAGCGGAGACGGGGTCCTTTGTGGCTAATGCGACGCTGGAGGACGACGAACGCCCGCTCGGTAGCCTCACCGCGGAGCTCAATCTGCCGTGGAACCACGTCTTTCACCCCACGGACCCTGCAGTCCCACTTTGGACCGGTCGCGCCCAACTGCAACTGGAAGACTTTCCCCTCGAGATAATGGAGTCAGCCGCCACCCGTGGGGTCCGCGGTGACGCTGCAGGGACCATCAGCGTGCAGCGCACCGGCATCGTGCCGGATCTCGACGCCGAACTCTCCCTGCGACGCGTCTCCGCAGGCGGCTATCACATCGGAGATGCGCAGCTCACCCTGTTCAATCGCGGACCTGAGGTTACAGCCCGCGCCGAGCTGGAAGACGACTTTGGTGATCTCAACGCACAAGCAAAGCTGACCGTCGCCTCCTTGGAGGGCGGCCTTGCTCTCGATCCGTCTAGCCCGGTGCATTTGGAGCTACGAGCCAACAAGTACAACGTGGCAGCCGCACGCCCATTCTTGCAGGGCGTCTTCGACGAGATTTCTGGCCCCATTTCCGGTCAGCTGGCACTCGAGCTTTTGCCCCCAGCAGCAGAGCACAAGGCCCAAGCCCGACTCACAGGGGCACTCAAGCTCAAGGCTGGGACCGTGCGCCCCACCGCGCTCGGGCTGCGCCTGCACGACGTCCAACTCGCCATCAACGCACGACCCGAAGGGGACCTGAACGTCATTTACATCAATGACATTCAGGGCAAGGCACAACTGAGCTCCCCTCAACTGACCGGCCACGCCGTGGTTCGTCTGCGCGGACTATCCCCGGAAACCGGCGAATTTGAACTCAACGCCGATCAGCTTCCCATCGCGCAAGGCAGCACACCGCTGGCCACGGTCACCAGCAAGGTCACCGGCAATCTCGAACTCAAGGATGAAGCGTTTCTGATTTCAGTCAGCGTGCGCAAGCTGCTAGCGCAGCTCGCAGAAGGCGTGGACGATGAGCTGATTGATACGGAAGACAACCCAGACATCGAAGTCGTGCAACTCCCCAAACAGCAAGAAAAGCAAGAAGCGGCGCCGTCTTTCCCGGTGTTGGTAAAGCTCGATCTAGGCAATGACGTCAGAATCAAAAATAGCCTCTTGGATGTGCGTTTGGGTGGCTCACCGTCCATCAATCTGACCAATGGGGTGGCCATCGTCGGCGGCATTGAACTCCGACGGGGCGGAAAGTTCGTCGTGCTCGGCCGCAATTTCTTGATCGATCGCGGACTCATCATGTTTGACACGGGCGAGACCAGCGATCCACATCTGCAGATTGGCGCCACCTGGGCTGCGCCCAACAACGTGACCGTGCGCTTGGACGTTGGTGGCACGTTGAGCGCTCCCACCCTGAGCTGGAGCAGCGAACCAGCGTTACCCGGTGGGGAGGCCGACATTCTCGCCCTCGTCATTGGTGGAGGCAGCGGGTTCAAGGGTGGCGGGTCCATCGCGATCGTGGCCAATGAGCTTTCGACCATCGAGGGCTTGGAGTTCTATTCAACGCAGCAGACGGGCGCGGGCAATAGCCGGGTCGCCAGTCTCAATGACGACAGCTGGGATAGCTACACAGCCTCGTATCAAATCAACGATAAGCTTTGGTTTGAGGGCAGCTATGAGCGCCAGACCTCATCTGCGACGAGTGAAGTTCATGGTGGAGTGAGCGGCACACTGGATTGGCGTTTCTTGCCGCAATGGGCGCTGCGCACCGAGGTGGGGACGCTGGGGATGGGCTTGGACCTACTCTGGCAATACCGTTATTGATCGCTGAAGAAGCGAACGAACGCGGGAGGCCTCAGACGCGCGCAGAAAATGCCACGACGGTGAGCCCGACTTCCAACTGACAATCCGACCAATACTTATCGACGGCTCGACTCACGTACTCCATGGCGTCACCCAGATCGACCTGATCCAACCACGTCTCGATTTGTGGCACGACGAAGTAGCGCACGGACGGATCCTCCAAGAGCGCGCGGCCGTTCTCGTAAATCATTACGTCATGAATGATCTCAAAATCGATATCGCGGAAACCGGCGGCTTCCAGCTCTTCACTGACCGACTCTACCGTGACCCTCTCCGCTGCTGCGCGTTCGAGCGCGAGCGTTATGGGCGCGTCGTCATACTTGAGCGCAAACTCTTCGACCAGGTCCACAACCTCGGGGAAGGACCGACTGAGCGGCAAGGACAGGAGCAGTTGACCCCCTGGATAGAGCAGGCGCGCCGCTTCACGCAGCACCTTGGCGCGCTCTTGGGCCGAGCCTTGGGGATGCAGAATCAACGCGTGGGAATAGCTCTCCGCCTCGAGCCCGCTGTCAGCAGGATCGCCCGAATAGTAGCTGAAGAGCTCCGCCGACACCTTCTGTCGGGCGAGCTCCACGCAGCTCTCCGACGCGTCTATCCCCACCCCTACTGTGTTGGGCATGCGCTCCACGAGCAGTTTGTCCGGGTACCCCGTCAGGCTGCCCAAGTGTGCAATGCGCGCTCCGTCACCCACCAACAAGAGCTTCTCGGCCGCGGCCCAGAAGTGACACAGGTACGACGGGACCACAAAGGTGTCGACAACGGCCGCTTCATTGTCGTCAAAGACAGGAGCGGCATCGATGTTCTCGGGGGTGTCGTTCACAGCTGTTAGAGAGGGGTACCAACTGCGGCCGGATTTGGCTAGCATTAACGCACGCGCGGCCTCACCCGCAGCTCCGGGCCAGGTGGGGCTACCCGAGAAACTCTCGCAAATGACTGCCAAAATGCGCACACCGCTGTGGGTGGCCGGCAAGACGTCTTGGCTCGCCGCTGCTCTGTTGCTCTTGGTCGTGACCGCACTCACGCTGTGGACTCAGCGCCAAGCGCCACCCACATCGGAGAGCTCTGGACCAAGCAGCGCGGCCCCTCAGGCCCCCGCAGCACCAAGCGGCTCTTGCCCCAAGCATCACCTGCCCCACGCGGGAGTGTGCCTGCCGCTCGAGTGAGACTCGGCCGTGAATTCAGGCCAGGATCAGCTTGTAGCCGAAGCCGTACACGGTCAGGATGTACTCTGGCTGAGCGGGGTTGCGCTCAATCTTCTTACGCAGCTTAACGACGAAGTTGTCGATGGTGCGATTGTTAGGATTCTTGTCGAGCCCCCAAATGCGCTTGAGGATCTCATCGCGGGAAACGGGGTGACCTTGTCGTTCATACAGGAGGCGCAATAGCTCCACCTCGTAAAACGAAAGTGGCTCGGTGTGTTCACCTTGTTCCACGTTGTGAGCAGTCAGATTGATCTTGACGTTGCCCACTTGAAACACCACCGCATCCACAGCAGGGCCCGTGCGCCGAAACAGCGCGCGGATGCGCGCGGTCAGTTCGCCCACACTGAAGGGCTTGGTCACGTAGTCATCCGCGCCTGAGTCGAGCCCGCGGATCTTGTCCGCTTCCTGGGCACGTGCGGTCAACATGATGACTGGAATGCGCGCATCGCTCTGCCGGATCTGCTGACACACTTGGTAGCCGTTTTGATCGGGCAGCATCAGATCGAGCAGGACCGCGTCGGGTCGCTCCGTTCGATACTTGTCGACGGCTTCCACCCCGGTAGACGCAGTCACCACGCGAAAGCCTTCGAACTCAAGCGCGTCTTGCAAACCCAACACAATGTGGGGTTCATCGTCAACCACGAGGATGGTTTTGGGTCCGTCCATGTGCGGCCAGGTTAGCCAAAACCATGATTGCTCAGCAATGAGCTGGCCTTCGGCCAAGAAAAAAGGCACCCAGTGGGTGCCTTCTCTCGTATTTTGGCAGCGGTCTTGGACAGACCGCCGCGGCGATCACATACCAGCTGCGTCCGTGGTCGTAGGCATGGGTGCCGGCGGGATGGGCCTGTCCTGCCCAGCAGCATCACCCGTGCACGCCACCATGGTGATGGTGCCTTCTGCAGGCGTCTCGGGACCTACGAAACGCAAGATACGGCGTTCGGTGGCCTGGCAGCCATCCACCAAGGTGTTGGTCCCATCTTGTTTGACCGTACTCGGAAACATCGCGGCCGCCGCTTCGTCCTTAGAGCCGCCAGCGATGTAGGTGCCATCTTCCGACTGCTTCTTGGGATCGATGTAGCAGAAACCCGCCTGTGTCAAACTGTCCGCCGGAGCTGTGTTGTACAAACACTCGCCGCGCGCTTGGCCTTCCGTCAACTCCAAAATGCCGCACAGCTGCCAGTCCGCACAATCGCCGCCAGCTGCGTTAGGATGGTTCTTGTCTGAGCAGTAGCCGGTGTCCGCCAGCTGCTTACGCACCGCGTTCTTGACCGTCTCGTCGATCTCCTCGCGGCCGTTGGCGGCGCAGTCCAACGGCAGGTCATCCGGATCACTCGCGTCGCGGGGCGCCTTCGTCTCGACGACGAAGCAGGGCACTTTCCCTTCTGCGTCGAGCGTCACTTCGCGCGGCAAGCACGTACCCACCAGCTTCTCAGCTAAGCGGTCCACGATGGCTTGCACAGCCGGGTTGTAGCCGTAGTCAGCCTTGTTCTCGTCATCCACCACTTTGGGACAGATGGAGCCGACAATCGAGTTGTCACCAAAGTCACGCAGCACCTGCAGGATGCGGGTACCCGGGTAGGCCTTGGCCCAGTACTGCGCCGCCTGGGTTCCGCCGCCGCCGGGAGGCTGGCACAGCGGACGATTGCGGCTGGGCTCGTTGGCGCAGTCACACGACACCGAGTCAGCACAAGCGGTCGCATCCTTGGGGGTGGTGAGGGGGAAGGTGCACGCGTACTGCAAGTCGTCGTTGATCCAGTTCAACTCCTCGACCGAGGTGTTGTACTCATGACCGTTGATGGCGTTGTCGCGAGGATCCGCTGAATCTGGCGAGGAGATCGCCTCAGTGGGAACGATGGGATGGGTCTTACCTACCTCACGCGGCTCGATCTGCTCGATCATGAAGGGATCGAGCGGAAGCACGGGGGCAATACCACACGCGGCGTTGTCTTGTTCCTGGCACACCGTCGAGTTGGCGGGCAGGTTGGGCTGTCCCAGGATGAGCTCCCAGCGGTCCACCTGTACGCCGCCCACGTCGATGTTCTTCTCAGTCAAGTCCACCGCGCGCAGGTAGCGCATGGTGTCGGGGTTGCCCGCGTCCAAGCTCTCCGGGGTGGCGATGTCCTGCCACGGAACGCCTACAATGCCTGCGAGGAACACGCGATCGATGTCACGCACCTTGCCTTGCGAACGGAAGATGGGGTTGTCCATCGTGGCGCCGGTGCGTGCATCGATGATCTCGGTGCGGCTGAGGGCGTCCACATAGCGCTGCGTGGGGTAGAGCAAGTCCACACCAAAACGTCGCTTGTTGTTGAAGCAGCGTACGTTGGGAGAGTCTGTCTCCTTATTCAAGGTCGGAGCGCTCCCACCGGGGTTGCACACGGCGTCCACCTGGGCCCGGCACTCAGACGGGGCGCCGTTGCGCTGCAAGCAGGACAAGCAGCAGGCGTCGTTGGGATTGGTCTTGCAGACGTCCGTAGCCACCGGCATGTAAAAATCCTCTTTGTCGTTGTTGGGATTCTTACTGGTCGCCAGCAGGTACCCGTACTTGGCGTTGTTGTAGTAGTCGCCACCATCCATGATGGAGCAGTCGTTTTCATCGGACAGGACGACGATGGCGAGCAAGCCTTCCGGACGCAAGAACGCGGCGCGCTGGTCAAGCACGCTCTGCTCTACGCCCACAGCAGCCGACTGGCCTTCAGCGACCGTGATGCTCTGAGGAGGAGTGGGGTCAACCAAGAAACGGTACCAAGCCTCGAGCGTGGCCTCGTAGCCGCAACCCATTTCGCCGGTCGCCATGACGTGGTCTCTGAAGCGGGTATTGAGCTCCGCAGCTGCCGCTTCATCCCCGCCTGTCCAAGACAGAAAGCCCAAGCCACCTTCGCCCTTGTCGTCGATGGGACGCACCGTGGGAACCAAGTTGCCACGGTCGTCCTGGTACCAAACGCCATACTCATTTTCGTAGTCCTTGGGACAACGCGTGGTGCCATGTCCGCCCAGCGATGAGCTGACGACGCCCAAATGGATGTCGTTGACTGGGTTGAACTCCAGCTTGCCCTCCGTACAAAGCGGCGCAGTATTGTTGCCCTGCAGCTGGGACCGCCCCACAAACTCGCCCGTGTCGGTGTCGACGCAGTTGGGTGCCACCAAGCGCTCCACCATCTTGGGCACGGCTACCTTCAGGATCTCTTGCTTGTCACCCATCGATACCGAGTTGTCGATCACGAACAACATATCGATGGTCTTGATGGTGCTGGTAGGAACGCGCTCTACGAAGACGTTGCTCGTATTGGGCGACTGCTCCTCCACCGGCCGCTGCAAACAGCCCTGGCTGAAAACGGCACTGGTGATGAGCAATCCTCCAGCCAAAAGGCTGAGGCGGCTGCGGGGTGAAGTTGATTTTTTCATGGCTTGCTAGGGTTAGGTAACGACGAAGGACTGAGCAGCTTTAACAGCCATGCTTCACCTTCGCGCCAACATGCGCGGGGAGACTCTCGCGATTTCAGTCAGAGAGCAAGAGGCGTTCCACGCCCAAGTGACCAAAATCTTGGCCGATTTGCGAGCGAGCCCCATGCCAACCGACAACAAGGTTGTCTTTTATGGCAACTTTGTTGTCGGTTGAGCGCCAACTTTCCTAGCATCCAGAAACTTTCTAATTTGTGCAGAACATCTCAGATCCGAGTGGAGGACACCGACGCACCCAGCTTCACATTTCCTCCGTGTCCGGAGAGGTAGGTTCAGGCGCAGAGGGGATGGGAGCATCAGCACCGGCTGCGTCCCCAGTACACGCCACCATGGTCGTGGTGCCTTCTGCCGGAGTGTTCTCCCCCACGAAGCGCAAGATGCGTCGTTGGGTGGGCTCGCAGGCGTCGACCAACGTGTTCGTTCCGTCCACTTTGACCGTGGCCGGGAACTGTGCCGCCGCCGCTTCTTCAGCCGAACCACCCGCGATGTACTTGCCATCCTCCGACTGCTTCTTGGGATCGATGTAACAGAACCCCGGCTCCGCCAAGCTGTCCGCCGGGGCTGCGTTGTACAAGCACTGACCGCGACCAGGTTCGCGGAGCAACTCGACAATGCTGCACATCTGCCAGTCCTCGCAGTCACCACCTGAGGCGGTTGGGTGGTCCTTGTCCGAGCAGTAGCGGTTGGCTGCCAGCTGCTTGCGCACGGCGTTCTTCACCGTCTCCCCCACCGGCTCGCGACCGGCGGCGTTGCAGTTGAGCTCCACGTCCGATGGATCGCTGGCGTCCCGGGGCGGTTTGGTTTCAACGACGAAGCACGGCACCTTACCTTCAGCGTCGAGCGTCACTTCGCGCGGCAAACATGGGCCCTTCAGCCCCTCGGCTAGGCGGTCCACGATGGCCTGTACTGCCGGGTTGTAGCCGTAGTCCTCTTTTGTATCGTCATCCACCACCTTGGGACAAATGGATCCGACAATGGAGTTGTCTCCAAAGTCACGCAGCACCTGCAGGATGCGCGTACTGGGGTAGGCCTTGGCCCAATACTGCGCAGGCTCTGCGGGGCCCCCACCGGGTGGTTGGCACAGTGGACGATTGCGGCCCGGCTCCTCGGAGCAGTCGCAAGACACCGAATCAGCACAGCTGGCCGCATCTTTAGGAGTGGTGAGCGGGAAAGTGCACGCGTACTGCAGGTCGTCGTTCACCGCAATCAACTCCTTGAACGCCGTATTGTATTCATGGCCGTTGATCGGGTTGTCCTGCGGATCCAACGAATCAGCGCGTGAGATGGCCGCCGTAGGCACGAGCGGATGGATTTTGCCCTCTTCGCGGGGCTCAATCTGCTCGACCATGAAAGGGTCCAACGGGGCCACCGGCGCAACGCCGCACGCGGCTTTGGCTTGCGCCTGACAGGCGCTGGAATCGGCGGGCAAGTTGGGCTGTCCCAGGATGAGCTCCCAACGGTCCACCTTCACGCCACCCACGTCCACGTCCTTCTTATTCAGCTCGTCGGCACGCAGGTAGCGCATGGTGTCCGGGTTGGTGGAGTTCCTGCTCTCCTCGGTGGCAATGTCCTGCCAAGGTACACCCACGACGCCCGCCAAAAACACGCGGTCGGGGTCGCGCACCTTGCCTTGCGAACGGAGGATGGGGTTGTCGATCGGCAGCCCGGTGCGGGCATCCACGAGCTCAGTGCGAGTGAGCGCGTCCACATAACGCTGGGTGGGATAGAGCAAGTCCACACCAAACCGTTGTTTGTTGTTGAAGCAGCGCACGTTGGCTGCGTCCGCTTCCTCCGCCAGGACGGGCACGCTGCCGCCGGGATTGCACGCCGCGTCCACCTGTGCCCGACATGCGTCCGCAGCGCCGTTGGCCTGCAAACAGGACAAGCAGCAAGCATCGTTGGGATTGGTGTCACAAACCTGCGTGGCCACGCTCATCCTGCCTTTGCTCGTGAGCAAGTGACCATACCTGGCGTTGTTGTAGTACTCGCCACCATCCATGATGGAACAGTCATTTTCGTCCGAAAGCATGACGATGGCGAGCAGGCCCTCCGGACGCAAGAACGCAGCGCGTTGTGCAAGGACGCTCTTCTCCACCCAGTCAGTGGGGTTTTCCTTGGGACCTGTTGGTTCTGACCAATGAGTGGCTGGATCCACCTTCATGTCATACGGAGGATTGGGGTCGACCAAAAAACGGTACCAAGCCTCCAGCGTCGCCTCATACCCACAACCCATTTCACCCACTGCTGCCACATGGCCCGCAAATCGCTCATTGAGTGTCGCAGCTGCAGCTTCATCCCCGCCCGTCCAGGCAAGAAAACCCAGGTCGTTTTCACCCTTGTCTGTAAGTTGGCGAATCACGGGGATCAGATTGGCCCGGTCATCCTTTTGCCACGTCCGCGGAGGGCTCTCTTCTGTGTAATTTTCGCACGCATCGGTGCCGTGAGCGCCGAGCGATGAACTGATGATGCCCAGGTGAATGTCGCTTACAGGGTTGAACTCGAGCGTGCTGTTTGCAGGACAAGTGGGGGGCAAGTCGTTGCCCTGCAGCTGCGATCGTGCGACGAACGCATTGGTTTCATCGACGCAGTTGGGTGCCACCAAGCGCTCCACCATCTTGGGCACGGCTACCTTCAGGATCTGTTGCTTGTCACCCATCGATACGGAGTTGTCGATGACGAACAACATGTCGATGGTCTTGATGGTGCTGATGCGGAGGGGCGCAACGAACACGTTGCTCGTATTGGGAGTCAGCTCCTGTACCGGTCGCTGCAAACAGCTGACGCTGCTGGCGGCGATGGCGCAGAGCAAACCATAGGTGGTGGGGCTCGTACGACCAAAACGGGAAATGGGCTGTTTCATGGCTGAGATGGGAGACTCACGAGAGGTGGAGTGGAGTCGCGCCTCACCCTCGCATGCGTTGCAACGGAGAGAACGCGAACGTTCATCCCTCACTTAGCAAGGACCGTTCCACGCGGTCACGTGGGCATTCGCGTGGCTTTTGCCCAAGGATCCGTGTGCGGCGCGACAACCTGGTTGCCAGCGTCGCCAACGACATTGCCATTCACAATCAGCTCATGATTGTGAAGCTCGCGACTTTATTCGTCGGCGCCAGTGCTCGCTTCATCGTCGAGCTCTTCGTCGGCGCCAGTGCTCGCTTCGTCGTCAAGTGCTGCGTCGTCGAGCGCTGCGTCGTGTGCCGGCGCATGGGCGCTCTCCAGTTCACTCACTTCGCCCCCCGAAGGGTCCGTGTCTTCGCCGTCTGGCGCGCCAAAGACCGCGCGCAGGGCAGCCACGCGCGCTGCGGTCATGCCCGGTACAAGGAGCAAGGTTGCGTCGTCTGCTGCACACACCCCTTCCAGACTACCGAGTGTAGTGAGCAAACTCTTCCGGATCTTGGGGCCAATCCCTTTGACGTCGTCCAAACGTGAAGCAAACCGCCGTTTTTTTCCCACCTTCTTGCGCTGCACGTTGGCAAAACGGTGCGCCTCATCGCGCGCGAGCGCGAGCATGAAGAGTTCCGGCGTGTTCGGACGAAGCGGGATGGGATTCTTCTGCCCGGGTAGGTAGACGCGATCCACGAACTTGTCGCCCGTGACTGATTCACGCTCTTTAGCCAAACCGACGATGGGTAGATCGGTCAATTTTAGATCAGCCGCCGCTGCCAAAGCCACACCCAGTTGGCCGCGACCGCCATCGACCACGAACAAGTCAGGCAAGTCCCAGCGTGAAGCGGTTCCATCAGTCGATGTGAGATCGGACGCCGCCTGAGCGTCTCCCGAGACTGAGTCTTCTGACTCGATCTCGCGCGCTGGGTCGTCTGATTCTGTCTCTAAGATCGGCTCATCTGGCGAAGTCTGTTCGGCGTCGGGCGGAGCCTCGGCTGATTGATTGCGGGCATCCACCCCGCGTTTGAAACGGCGCGACAACACCTCGAACATGGCCTGATAGTCATCACCGTCGCTCACCGATCGGACGCGGTAGATCTTGTAATTCTTCTTGTCGGGCGCGCCGTTCTTGAGGGCCACCACGCTACCTACAGTCGACTCACCACCCAGATGGGAGATGTCACAACACTCGATACGACGCGGCAAGCGCGGTAAGCGCAGTTTCTGCTGCACCGCAAGCAGGCGCTGATCGATATCCTCGTCGGTACGACGCTTTTCCATGAAGGCGTGAGCCGCGTTTTCGCGCGCCAAGTCGAGCAGCTGCTTGCGAGGGCCGCGCGTGGGCGAGAGCAGCGAGCACTTGGACACCCGCTGGCCCTGCTCTGCCAGCACCTCAGCGCGGCGTTCGCTCAACCATTCACTCACGCCATCGGCGCCTTCGGGCAACACCGGGACGATCACTTCCTCAGGGATCAGCGCGGAGCCCAAACCACCTTCACGGTAATGTTCTCGCACGAATGCAGCGACAATTTCATCATCAGGCAGGTGGGTACGCGCGCGACTGATGTTGAAGATCTCCACCACGCGCCCCTGTCGTACGTAAACAACGCTGAGCTCCACGAGGTCACCCTCGCGATACAACCCGAGTACGTCCTGGCTCACGTCAGAGACGATGACCACGCGTTGCTTCTCGCGCACCTTGTCCACTGCGTTCAACTGATCGCGGTAGAGCGCGGCCAACTCAAACTGCATGTTCAAACTGGCGTCCTTCATCCGCTGCTTGAGTTCAGAGCTGAGTTCATCGTGGCTGCCTGCCAAAAACAGCTCCACCGCCCGCACCTGCGCCGCGTAGGCGGCGTGGTCAATTTCGAACACACAAGGCGCCGGACAGCGTTGGATCTGGTATTGAATGCAGGGGCGACTGCGGCTCTTCAGTTCCCGATCACTGCACGTACGCAGCTGGAAATGCTTTTCCACCAGATGCAGCGTCTTGCGCGCCGCGGTCGCAGAATGAAACGGACCAAAGTACCGCGCTTTGTCTGGCACAGGACGCCGCACCAATTCAAGCCGCGGGTACTCCGCTTTCTTGTTGAGGCGCAGATTGAGGTACTCCTTGTCATCACGCAGCTTGACGTTGAGTTTGGGGCGGTGCTCCTTGATCAAACTATTTTCAAGGATGGCCGCCTCTTTCTCGGTGCTGGTGACAAATGTCTCCAAGTCACCAATCAAGCGCGGCAACGCGGGAATGAACGCGCGCGTGTCACTGCCACCTTCTTGAAAGTAACTGCGCACCCGGGCGCGCAAACTTTTGGCTTTGCCCACGTACAAGACGCCCCCCGTCTTGTCACGAAACAGGTAACAACCGGACTGCGTGGGGAGGGCGTCCAACTTTTCAACAACTACATCAGGCAGCATCACGACGTCTCAGGTGGCAGCTGCTTAGCACGTTGCGCGGGGAGCCAAATCGGGGCATGTCACAAGCGTGATGGACACCGGTTCAGCGCGGCAAGATCCGCCCATTTCACGCGCCGCGCGACTTGCGCAGTTGTGGGGCGGGCGCTCCGGCGCGTTGATCCTGGGTCTATGCCTGTGCGCTGGAACCGCGCTGGGCTTGCTCGTGGTGCCGCGGACCCCAGCTGGACCCGCTGCGCTGACCGCCCCGCTCACCTTGATCTTCTTGGGTCAGCCATTGTCGCCGGGGTCTGATCCCAAACTCGATGCTGCGCAAGCAATGGGCCAAGCAGCGCAGAATCAGATGCGCAGCTTTTTGGACAGGACCTTCACGGTGACTGTCCCTGGCGAGACGTCCCTGGCGCTCTCGCTCAGCAAATGGGGAGTCTCGATCGACGAGGAACGCCTGGTTCGCTTGATCAACGACAGCCTGGATCCCACCAGCCCGCAGGCCAGATTATTCGCTGAACAGGGCGCTAGCCCGACCGACGGAGCCCTCGTCAAGGCGCTACCCATCGTCCTCGACGTCGATGAACAGCGCGCGGCGGCTCATCTTTACACTCTCAAGGAGGAGGTCGACCGCGCCGCGCGCAGCGCCAAATTCAATGTGCGCACTGGCCAGGTCGTCCCCCACCAGGATGGGCTTTCTCTCGATGTGCTGGGCACCGTTCTTTCCATCAAGCAAGCTGTGGAGCAGGGACTGGACAAGACGACGGCACACCTGATCGTCACCCCACCTCGGCGCAAGACTGCCGAGATCGCCCAAGTGCACTTTCCAAAAGTACTCGGGCATTTTGAGACGCGCTACAGTCAGTCCGAGCGGGCCCGGGACAGGACCTTCAACTTGCGCCTTGCCGCCGAGCAGCTGGACGGGACTGTAATTTTTCCGGGGGAGGAGTTTGACTTCAACGCGGTGGTTGGACCGCGGGATGAAGCCCACGGCTACAAGGTGGCCGCGGTGATTGAGGACGGTGAACTCGTCGACGGGATCGGCGGCGGGACCTGCCAGATTTCAGGAACGCTGCATGGGGCAGCGTTTTTCTCTGGACTGACCATCTTGGAACGCTACCCGCACACGCGCCCCAGCTCGTACATCAAGATGGGCATGGATGCGACGGTCGTTTACCCAACCATCAACTTTCGCTTCGGCAATCCGTTCGACTTCCCTGTCGTCGTGCACGAGCGTGTGGAAAATGGTCGCGTCTACGCTGAGCTCCGTGGAGGCGAAGTCGATCAGGTCGTCAGCCTGATCCGGAAAATCGACGTGGCGATACCCTATGAGCAGATTGAGAGACCTGACGCAGACCTACCACGCGGCAGCCGTGTGCTCGCGCAGCGCGGGGTTCCGGGTTTCCGCTTGCATCGCTACCGAGTGGTCCGAACCGGCAGCCATACTCGACGAGAAAAGTGGCGCGACGTTTATCCACCCACGAATCAGGTGATCCGCGTGGGCAGCGGAGCACCCAGTGACCGACGCCCCACGGGTGTCGAGACGCCGGAATACACAGCCGACGAACTCCTCACGTTGACGCTGCGCCGTGCCGCCGATGGGTCGCCGGGTGAGTACGCGGAAAATCGCGAAGCAGGGCGATTTGGAGAAGCGGGTTGGACACAGAGGGCAGGAATGCCGTTTTGGGTGGGAAACTAGGGCCTTTGCCAGGGCTTTGACCTTCTCGACAGGAAACCGGACCCGAGCGGCGTAAATCGGACCCCCGCGCTGGCGTGGAGACGCAAAATTCTCCATTCCTCGACGCTCAGGCCGGCCTTGTTTTTCCCTGCTTCCATTAAACGTTCCCGAAATTTGATGTTCTGTAGTTCGATGTGGGTTGACGTTGCATGGTGACTCCCGCACCAACGACAACGTTACATATGTCATCCCTAACGGCCGACCTTCCACTCATTCCCATCAGTGACCCCCAACCCCGGCGTCTCCAGTCGGAACAAGTCCCGCGGGGTGAATTTCCCCGTTCGGTGAACTGGAGTAATCCGCGGGTTGCAGCCATCCTTGACGCAGCGGCGCAATGCTTCTCGTCCAGGGGTTTCACCGCCACCACCCTCGCCGATATTGGTAAGGAGTTGGGCCTGCGCAAGAGCATCGTCCACTATTACTTCAAAAGTAAGTCCACACTGGTGGAGGAGGTGCAGAGCTTTGCCTACAGCCGCTACATCGACATGATCGAGAAAGCGCTGTGGGGGGCATTCACCCGCGCCAGCGACGGACCGGTGTCTGAACCGCCGGCCAGTGCAGCGCGGTCTCTCAGCCACCGTGAACCTTTGGCCCTTGGGCTGAAGCGGTTGTGGGAAGAGCTCAAGGGCCAGCACGCGATGCGCGGGCTCAACCTCGAGCTGTGGAGTGAAGGCCGTCGCAATGATGAACTGGCCTTGCGGGCGCGTACCCTCGAGGCGGAGGCGCACACCCTGATCAGGCGCTTCATCATAGAAAACAAGCCAACCCCCGTGCAAACCGAGGTCGAAGCAGACGATCTAGCCACGTTGGTGTTGGCCTTGATCGATGGACTCAACGTACGCGACGAACGTGAAGGAGCCAACTTGAAGACCAGCCGGGCCTTCGAGACGTTCCTCGCCCTCCTCGATCGTTGAATCCTGCGACCGTCTGCCGCGTGTGAGCCCGTTTCATTCCGCACCTCGAAGTCGTCGTGTGGCTTGGCGCGACGCCGGTGCATCGTCTAACGTCAGCTCGTGAGTTTTGAGCAACTGCTAGGACAAGACATCGCCCGAACCGTTCTGCTCCGGGCCTTATCCGCAGGCAAATTGCACCATGCCTATCGTTTTGAAGGTCCATCCGGGGTGGGGAAAGAGACCGCGGCGTTCTTGTTGGCGCAGGCCTTGGTCTGTGAAGCACCCGAGCAACAGGGGGGTTGCGGCAGGTGCTCCGCCTGCCGGCGAGCCCTGACCCTTGCTCAGGATGATCCGCGTGTTCCGCAACATCCCGACGTCGTTTTGGTCGGGCGCGGGGTCTACCCCCCGACCCTGCTCGGAGGAGCGAGCGAAGCCACGGGGATCAGTGTGGAGCAGATCAGACGCATCGTGCTCGCGCGCTTGGGATATCCGCCGCATGAAGGCAGAGCCTTGGTCTTCATTGTGCGAGGTGCCGATGAGCTCACGGTGTCCGCAGCCAATGCGCTGTTGAAAACCTTGGAAGAGCCCGGCAAAAGCACCCACTTCATCTTGCTCACCGCGCGCCCCATGCGTCTGCTCGACACCATCCGCAGTCGCACATTGGCGGTTCGCTTCGGACCTCTAGGGCAGGAAGCGATGACTCAATTGCTCGACCGAGAAGGGTTGCCTGTGGATTTGCTCCCCTTCGCCCAAGGCAGTTTGGCCCGGGCACGCGCGTTGTCCCTCCCAGAGGCGCGCGAGACCCGCGACGCGTTCTTGTCGGGGCTCGAGCGAGCGCTCGGCGCGTCCCACCCCGAAGCCGCGCTACGTTTTGCCGAGGAGCGCCCGGACTCGCGTGATGAACTCATCGAGCTGCTCTCGTACGTGGCCAGCACCTTCGCAGCGCGCGCGCGACAAGATCGCGCACAAGGCGTGTTTGCGGAGCATCATCGATGTGTCTCGC
>Ga0315910_10001626_pt1 | contig 20512 bp, 19 predicted proteins | sample EdamamesoilMG_FD_204470 | JGI IMG/M metagenome (GOLD analysis project Ga0315910, IMG submission 204470) | Garden soil microbial communities collected in Santa Monica, California, United States - Edamame soil | ecosystem: Environmental > Terrestrial > Soil > Garden | place: USA: California...
GGACCGGCCCGGGCGCGCCGGCGAGCATGCGCTGGGCCTCCTCCGCCGCCGCGCGCCCGGCGTTCTCCATCAGGAGGAGCCCGGGGATGCCGTACTCCTCGATCGCGCGCCGGTCGAGGGCGCGCACCGTGTCGCGCGCGAGGATGGGCCCGTCCACGGGCGGGATTGTGGCCCCGTAGCGGGCCTACGACCAGCTCAGAAGGTCACGGCCAGGAGCCGGCCGCCCGAGCCAGCGCACAGCTCGCTCCAGGAGCGCCGTAGCTTCTTGGTGCCATCTACCAGGACCAGGTCGAAGGCCACGCGCCGCGCCTGGGTGCGCTCGAGCAGGAGCGGGATCATCAGCTCGAGCCGGTGGCGCGGGCCGCCCGTCGGCGCGCCGTCGAAGAGCACGATCAGCGTGTCGACCTCGGGATCCTCCAGGGCCAGCACGGCCGCGTCCCACAGGTTGCCCGAGCCGTTGTCGCGGCGCGCCTCGAACCAGGCCGCGGCCGCGCGCACGTTCGCGCGGCTGGCCTCGACCAGGCGCGGCTTCCAGGGGATCGGCGCGCCCGTGTAGGGGATCAGGTTGAAGCGCGTGTCGCCCGGCAGGGCCTCGAGCGCCTCGCGCAGCTTGGCATCGACCAGTTCCTTGCGCGTCTTGCCGTCGGCGCGGATGTTCCAGATCGAGCCGGAGAGGTCGATCAGGATCGCCACACGCTTCGAGACGATCGGCAGGCCCGCGAGGGCCGCCTGCGAGCGCTCGGCGTCGGCCGCCTCGGGCTCGGGCGCGCTCTCGGCACGCGCGCTCGGCCTCCAGTCCTCCGGCAGGCCCCGCAGCCAGTCGCGCCAGGGACGCGGATCGCGGCGGTGCTTGAGGCCCGAGAGGTGCTGGAGCCGCTCCACCAGGCGCGCGGCCAGTCGCTCCTCGGTCTCGTGCGGCAGGCGCTCGACCAGCACCGACAGCGCGGCGCGCGTCTCCATCCCGGCCAGGGCCTCGACCACCACGCGCCGCACCGAGGCCTCGGGGTCGGCCGCGAGGGCCGCGAGGCGCTCGAGCGCCAGCCCCGGCTCGCAGGCCGCTGCCAGGTGCGCCGCCGCCGCGCCACGCAGGAGCGGATCGCGCTCGCGCCAGGCCGCGTCGAGCGCCCCGCGCGCCGCCGCGGGATCGACGCGCACGAGGGCCGCGAGGGCCCGTCCGCGCGCCAGCGCGTCCCGGTCGGAGCGCGCGCGCTTCTGGAGGTCGCTGGCGAGCTCTGCCCGCGCCTCGCTCCCCAGGCGCCCGGCCGCGAGCGCGCGCTCGACCGACCAGGCCGCCATGCGCCGCACCTCCGGCTCGTCGTCGCCCAGCGCGCGCTCCAGGAGCTTCGCCAGCGGAACCTCGCCCGGGATCCGGGCCGCGCGCCCGAGCAGCTCGGCCACGCGCGCGCGCACGAGCGGCTCCTTCGAGCGCAGGCCGTCCTCGCCGCCGAGCAGCGCGAGCGCCTCGGGATGCTCCAGGGCCGCCAGCACGACCTCGGCCGTGTCCGCCACCTCGCCCTTCTCGTCTGCCAAGGCCTCCACGACCAGCTCCCAGGCCGCGGGCGATCCCTCCCGCGCCAGCTCCTCGACGGCCTCGGCCCGGGCCCACTTGTCGCGCGCGCGCAGCCGGGTGCGCAGGCCGTCCAGCCCGTCACGGAACGGAGCCGCGCCCGGGCCCGCCACGAGCAGCGCCAGGGAGAGGAGGTGGGCCGCGCGGCATGCCCGTACCGCGCGGCCCGGTGTCGTTCGCCGGAGTCTCACGACGCCCCTCGACCGCTCGGTGACGGCGACGGTCTCCGCGCCTCCGGTTTTTTTCTCAGCGCCCGCATGGCCCGCAGCGCTTCACCGGCGCGAGCCCTCTCTCCCCCACCTCCGCGCGCTACGATCGCCGGGCATGCCCGCCCACGTCCTGGTCCTCGGCGCCGGCGTCAGCGGCCTGTCGGTGGCCCACGAGCTGGCCAGCGCCGGCCACCGCGTGACGATCTGGGCCCGCGAGGAGCCCCTGGCCACCACCTCCGCCGTGGCCGCCGCCCTGTGGTACCCCTTCGAGGCCGGCCCGCCCGAGAAGGTCGGCGCCTGGGCCGAGCGCGCCTACGCGCGCTTCCTGGCCCTGGCCCGCGCGCGCGTCCCGGGGGTGGTCGTCGAGGACCTGCTGGACCTGCGCTCGCCCGCCATCGAGGTCCCGCCCTGGGTGACGCGGCTCGAGGCCCACGCCGCGCTCGCGCCGGCGGAGCGCGCCGGCTTCGCCCAGGGCTGGCGCGCGCGCGTTCCGGTGATCGAGACGCCGCTCTATCTCCCCTGGCTGGCGGAGCGCGTGCGCGCCCTCGGGGCCGCCTTCGAGCGTCGCACCGTCGCCGGCTGGGACGACACGCGCGGCTTCGACGCACTCGTGAACTGCACCGGGCTCGGCGCACGCGTCCTGTGCGACGACCCGGAGTGCCACCCGATCCGCGGCCAGATCGCGCGCGTGCCGCGCGGCACGGTCACGCGCGCGCTGGTCTTCCAGCACTCCGACGGGAGCTTCGGCTACGTGATCCCGCGCGCGCGCGACTGCGTGCTGGGCGGCACGGCCGAGCACGGCAGCGACTCGCTCGCGATCGACGCGGCCACGACCACGGCCATCGTGGCGCGCTGCCGGGCCCTCGAGCCGCGCCTGCCGGCGCGCGCCAGCGCTGCCGCCGCCGGCCTGCGGCCGGGTCGCCGCGCGGTGCGGCTCGAGCGCGAGCGTCTACCGGACGGCCGGGCGCTGGTGCATGATTACGGCCATGGCGGCTGCGGGGTCACGCTGTCGTGGGCGTGCGCGGAGGACGTGCGCGCCCTCGTGGACGAGACGCTGGCCTGACGCCGGCCGGTGGCGCGCGTGAGCCAGCCCGCGGCGCACGAGGAGCGGCTGGGCGGCTGGCTCGGGCGCATCGAGCGCGCCGGGAACGCGCTGCCGGACCCGATCACGCTGTTCGCGCTGGGCGCGCTGCTGGTCTTCGTCGGCTCCTGGCTGGCGGAGCGCGCCGGCTGGACCTGCACGCTGGTCGACGCGACCGGAAAAGAGCGCACGGAGGCGGCCCGCAGCCTGCTCTCGGCCGAGGGCCTGCGCTGGCTCGCGACGAACCTCGTGGCGATCTACGTCGGCTTCAAGCCGCTCGGGCTGGTGCTGTGCGCCTCGATCGGCGTGGCGGTGGCCGAGCGCTCGGGCTTCCTGGCGGCGCTCCTGCGCGCGGCCCTGATCTACGTGCCGCGCGCATGCCTGACGCCGGTCACGATCCTGGTGGGCGTGTGCTCGTCCCTCGCCACCGACGCGGGTTTCGTCGTGCTGCCGCCCCTGGCGGGCGCGATCTACCGCTCGGCCGGACGCCCGGCGGCGCTCGGCATCGCCACGGTGACGGCCGGCATCGCGGGCGGCTTCGGCGCGAACCTGTTCCTGACCAGCCTGGATCCGCTGCTGGCGGGCATGACCGAGCAGGCCGCGCAGCTGGTCGACCCGGAGTACCGCGTCGGGGCGGCCTGCAACTGGTACTTCATGATCGCCTCGACCGTGCTGCTCACCCTGGTCGGCTGGTTCGTGGCCGAGCGCGTGCTCGCGCCGCGCCTCCCAGCGCCCGGGCCGGTCGGGGCGGGCGAGCGCGCCACGCTCGAGCCGCGCGAGCGCCGCGGGCTGGCGCTCGCGCTCGGCGTCGCGCTGCTCTTGCTGGCCTTCGTGCTCGCCTCGATCCTGCGCGAGGACGGCTTCCTGCACGACCCGCCGGCCGAGGCGGGCCGCAGCGCACAGCCGCTTTGGATCCAGTCGATCGTGGCCCTGATCGTGGCGCTGTTCTTCCTGCCGGGGCTCGCCTACGGGCTCGTGACGCGCTCGATCCGCTCGGACCGCGACGTGGCGCGCATGCTGACCGAGTACTTCGGCCTCCTGGCGAACTACCTCGTGCTGGCCTTCTTCGCGGGCCTGCTGGTGGCGGCCTTCGAGCGCTCGAACCTGGGCATCCTCCTGGCGGTGGAGGGCGCCGACACCCTGGCGAGCCTGGCCCTGCCGCGTGGGCTGCTGCTGACGGCCTTCGTGCTGCTGACGGCCGCGGTCAACCTGCTGATCATCTCCTCCTCGGCCAAGTGGGCGCTCCTGGCGACGATCTTCGTGCCGCTCTTCATGCGCCTCGGAGTGAGCCCGGAGCTGACGCAGCTCGCCTACCGCGTCGGCGACTCGCTGACCAACCCGATCAGCCCGCTGAACATCTACCTCGTGATCGTGCTGGCGTTCCTGCGCAAGCACGACGAGTCCAGCGGCCTGGGGACGCTGATCTCGCTGCTCGTGCCGTTCTCGTGCGCCTTCGCGCTGACCTGGATCCCGCTGCTGCTGGGCTGGACGGCGCTCGGGATCCCGCTGGGGCCTGGCGGGCCGCTGATCTACCCGCGCTGAAGCGGGACCTCGGCTGCGCGCGCAGCCGGCACGAGCACGTGCGTGGCGCTGGCCTCGCGCAGGAGCCGCACGAGCTCGGCTCGCTCCGCGGGCGTGGCCTGCAGGGCCAGCGGCACGTACACCAGCCGCTCCAGCAGGCGACGGCTGGCGGCCGGGGCCTCGCCGCCGGCCGGCGCGAGGGCCACCAGGCTGGAGCGCGCGCTGGCGTCGAAGCCGGCCGCGCGCAGGCGCGTCACGAGCTGCGCCGGCTCGTCCACGCCGAGCGCGAAGACCCAGTGGTGGCGCTCTCGCGCGCTGCGACCGTGGACCTCGACGCCCGCACCGAGCTCGGCCAGCAGGGCCTCGCCGATGGCGCGCTTGGCGCGCGCCTCGGAGCGCTCGGGCCGCGCGAGCCGGCGCTCCAGGAGCGCCAGGAGCCCGGCCGAGGGCCGCCGCCGAAGGCGCACCAGGAACTCGTTGCCCGGGAAGCCGCGCGTGGCCGCGTGCAGGAGCTCGTCCAGGTCGTGCCCGCGCCAGGCGCACAGGCGCGCGAAGCAGGCGAAGACCGGCGGCGGCACGAGCGCCCGTAGCAGCGCCGCGCGCAGGACGCGCCGCAGTAAGTCGCCCCGCGCCTGCACGGGCCAGGCAGCCGCGCGCACGCGCATGCGTGCGCGCAGCGCGTCGTCGCGCACGCGCAGGAGCCCGCCCTGCACGGCGCTGGCGGTCTTGATCAGGCCGAAACTGAAGAGCGCGAGGTCCGCGTCCGGCTCGCCGCGCCAGGCGTCGCCCGTCCAGGCCTGGGCGCAGTCCTCCCACCAGAGCCAGCCGCGCTCGCGCGCCAGGGCCCGCGCGGCCCCGAGCTCGGCCCGGGCCCCGAAGAGGTGTGCGAACAGGATCGCGCGTGTCCGCGCGGTCGCGCGCCGCTCGAGCTCGCCCGGCACCGGCGCCAGCGTGGCCGGATCGAGCGCGAAGGGCACCGCGCGAAGCCCGTGCTCCGCCAGCAGCGCTCCCATGTGCGGGATCGTCAGCCCGGAGACGAGCACCTCGCTGCCGGCCGGCAGCGCGAGCGCGGCCAGGTAGAGGTCGAAGCCGGAGCGGGCCGAGAGCGCGACGAAGGCCTCGTCGCCGACGCCCAGCAGGCGCTCGACGCGCGCCGCGCGCGCCGCGCGCCCGCCCGCGCCGAGACCGGCGCCCAGGCCGACCAGCAGGTCGCTCCAGCTCAGATCGAGTCGCAGACGAGCGTGCCGAGTCATCCCTCTCCCCCGGCGCCGGGCCCTCAGCCGCTGGCAACCCCCGCGGCCAGGGCCTCGACCAGGCGCGGGATCGCGCGCAGCGGCGTGGCGCACAGGGCCACGCGCAGGGCGCCCTCGAGGGGCACGACGAACACGCCGCGCGCGCGCATGCGTGCCGCGGCGCGCGCCGCGTCCGGGCAGGCGACGGTCACGAAGAACCCGCCCGTGTAGCGCGGGTGGACCAGGCCGGCCGCGAGCGCGAGCTGGGCGAAGAGCTCCGCCCGGCGCTCCAGCAGGAGCCGCAGCTCCTCGCGCTCCTCGGCCACGCGCCGCGCGAGCTCGGGGTCGCTCAGGCACTCGCCCACGACCTGCATCCCGAGGTGGTTGCAGTTCGACCAGGTGCCGCGGCAGGCGAAGCTCAGCGCGGCGGCGAGGCGCTCGCGCTCGCGCGCCTCGGCCTCGAGCGCGAACAGGGCTCCCACCCGCGCCCCGTACTGGGTGAAGGCCTTCGAGGCGCTCCAGGCGGCCAGCCAGGTCGTGCGTCCGAGCAGCGGCTCGGCCTGCGCGAGCCAGGCGCGCGGATCGCTGCGCGCGTAGCGCGCGTAGGCCAGATCGACGAGCACAGTGAGGGCCTGCTCGACCGCCGCCGCCGCCAGCACCGCGCCCAGCCCGCGCCAGTCGGCCTCGTCGAGCGAGTAGCCGGTCGGGTTGTGGCAGGGGGTGTTCAGGAAGAGCAGCGTGCGTCCCTGGCGTCGGCCCGAGCGCGCCAGAGCCTCCGCCAGGGCCGCGAGGTCGAGGCGCCCGTCGGCGCCGAACATCCGGAAGGTCTCGAGCCCGCGTCCGGCCTGGGCCGCCAGGGTCGCGTAGGGCGACCAGTGGTAGGAGGTCGTCAGCAGGCTCTGTCCAGGCTCGAGGAACAGCGACGCGGCCAGGGCCAGGGCTCCGCTGCCCCCCGGGGTGGCCACGCCAACGGCGCGCTCGGCCAGCGCGTGGGTGCCGAAGAGGTCGTTCCGCACGGCCGCCAGGAACGGGCGCGGCCCGGCGATGGGTGCGTAGCCGGCGGCCCGCTCCCAGGGGATGCGCGCGTAGGCCTCCCCGATCGCCCGGATCGTGGCCAGCCGGCCCTCCTCATCCAGCAGCGTCCCGAGGGTCGAGTCGACCACGTCCTCGCCGCTCGCCCGCCGGCGCGCGGCCTCGGCGTTGAGGGCGAAGATCGGGTCGTCCCCGCCCTGCTCGGCGCAGGCCGAGACGAGGCGTCGAAGCGTCGGATCCAGCACGGGCAGGCTCACGGCGCGCGCATCCTACGCGAGCGCAGCCGCGCCCGTAATGGACGCGTGGCGTCCGCTCGGTCCGCGGCGGGCGGCGCCCGAGCCTGTTCGGGTCCTGCAAGGGGTCCGTGGCCGCCGGCGCCGACGCCTGACAGCGCTCGGGCCCCGGCCTACCATGGTCGCGCGAGCTCGCGCCCCCTGCGCCGCCCCATGCTGCTCGTCACCCTCCTCGCCAGCGCGCCCCTGACCTGCTCCTCCCCGGCCTGCGCCGGGCTGCACGCGGTGCAGTCCGGCGCGCCCGTGCGCCAGGAGCGCGAGAGCGCCACGCCGCCCGAGCCGGGCCCGCGCTTCGCGTGGTTCGCCGGCAGCTTCGACGAGCTGCTGACCGAGGCCAGGCGCCAGGAGCGTGTGGTGCTGCTGAGCTTCCTCTCGCAGAGCAACGCTTACAGCAAGAAGCTCGAGCGCGGCACCCTGGCCGAGCCGCGCGTGCAGGCCGAGCTGGCCGGGCTCCTGTGCTACGCCGTGGACGCCGACGCCAAGGAGACCAGGGCGCTGCGCAAGCGCTACCAGGTCCTGTCCTCGCCCGCGCTGGTGTTCCTCGACCCGGACGCGGGTCTGCGCGACCAGCTCAGCGGCTACTACTCGCCCGACTCGCTCCTGCTCGAGCTGCGCCGGATCAAGGCCAACCGCGCGACCTTCTCGGATCTGCGGGCGCGCATCCGCGCGCGCGCGGACGACCTCGACGCGCGCTGGGAGCTGGCCGTCAAGCTGCGCGCGATCGGCGACGTGGCCGGCTACGAGCGCGAGGTGGCCGAGCTGCGCGAGCGCGATCCGGAGGGCCGCTCGACGGCCTCCAAGCGCATGCGCCTGGCCGCCCTGCACAAGGCCGCGGCCGTGACGCTGGAGCTCGAGCCGCTCTACCGCTTCGTCGAGTCCGAGCAGGAGCCGGCGCTCCTGTTCGAGGGCTGGCACGCGATCTGGCTGCTCGAGGGCCAGGCCCTGCGCGCGGCCGACGAGCCCGAGCGCCGGCGCCGCCACGAGCTGCTCTACTTCGCCGCAGCGCGCGCGCTGTGGCCGCTGGTGCCGCCCGAGAAGGTCGGGTTCCTCGGCAACGACATCGCCTGGTACATCTACGAGAACCGCGGCGCGGCCGCGCGCGCGGACCTGGACTTCGCGCTCGAGGTGGCCCAGGCCGCGGTCGCCGCCGCGCCGCTCGTGCCGGCCGTGGTCGACACGCTGGCCTGCTGCCTGTTCGCCGTGGGGCGCCAAGAGGAGGCGCTCGTGCACATCCGGCGCTGCATCGAGCTCGATCCGCAGAACCCGACCTGGCGCGAGCGCCTGAGCGAGTTCCAGAACGCCTCGCGCTGAGCTGGCCTCCGATCCGCCGGGGAGCTTGCCGCTCGCGCCGAGGCCGACCGGTCAGGCGAAGGGCCCGGCGGTCTCGAAGGGCTCGCTCGGCGGCGGCGTGAAGGCGCGGAACGCCGCCGGTGAGGGCACCGTCACCGCGCGGGCGGCCAGTCCCTCGAGGGCGCGCTCGGCCTGGTGGCGCAGGTGCCGCAGGCGCGTGTAGGGCAGCGGCAGCGCGCGCGCGAGCTCGAGGTCCCGGTGCTCGAGGAACTGCCGCAGCGAGTGCACGCCCAGGTCCGCCAGGCGCGCGGCGAGGGCGGGCGTCAACGAGGCGAGCCCGGCGCGGACCAGCTCCAGGTCGGGCGGGGCGGGCGGGCGCGGGATGACGAACGCGGCGGGGTCACCGGGCGGCGCGACGCGGTCGAGCTCACGCCAGGCCCCCAGCACGGCCTGCAGGCGCTCGGGCGCGGCCGGAGCGATGAGCGGTTCGTGCGGGCCCTCCTCGTGCTCCGCGACGAGTGGCTCCTCGCTCTCGGCCTCGCTCGTGGCTGCCTCGCCGTCGAGCTCCTCGAGCAGGGTGTCCTCGAGGGCCGGCTCCTCGGCGCCGAGCGCCAGGCCGACCTCGGCCTCCTGCGGCGCGGGCTCGAGCTCGCCCTCGACGCCGGTCCCATCGACGCGCTCGTGGAGCAGCGCGGCCTCACGCAGGAACCGCTCGGCGGCGTGCTCGCTCCAGGCCAGCGTCTGCGCCAGGCGCGTGGCGTCCAGGCGCCGCAGGGATCCGAGGGACTCGCAGCCGGAACGGCGCAGGCGCTGCAGGGTCGCCGGTCCGTCCGCGTGCAGGTTGCAGAGCAAGGCCAGGGTATCCATCGGGTTCAGTCCTTCGGGGAGAGGGGCGCGGGCACGGGGGATGTCCGGGGCTCGACCCGGACGGAGCGCGGGTTCGGCGCCGGGGGCAGCGAGTGCGGGAGGAGCGCGCGGGTGCGCGCGACCAGCTCGCGCGCCAGGGCATCGTGGTCGAGGGCCCCGGGCGAGGCCGGATCCAGCTTGCGCACGGGCACGCCGTGGGCGGCCGCCTCGCGCAGGGCCAGGTCGCGACGGATCACCGTGTCGAGCATGGCGCGGGCGAAGCGCGCTTGCATGGCCACCAGCAGCTCACGCGAGAGCGGCGAGCGACGGTCGTAGCGCGTGGCCAGCACGCACAGGTCGAAGGGACGCTCCTCCTCCTGCCCGAGGGCCTCGAACAGGCCGCGCGCCTGCAGCGCCCCCTGCAGCGCGAAGGTGCCGGTCTCCACCACCAGCAGCGTGGTCGTCGCGGCCCGCACGGCGTTGGCGCACAGCACGCCCTCGGCCCGCGGCGGGCAGTCGAGCAGCACCCAGTCGTAGCGTCCCTCGAGCTCCCTGAGGGCCTGGCCGAGGATGCGCTCGGGGTGCAGCGTGCGCTCGGCCACCTGCTCGAACTCCGCCAGGCCCGCGGTGGCGGGCACCAGGTGGAAGCCGCCCGTCGCCGCCACGCGCAGGCCTGAGAGCGAGGCCCCGTCGAGGAACAGGCGCGCGAGCGAGCCCTCCTCCTCCACGTGGCAGCCGAGGCCGAGCGTGGCGTGGGCCTGCGGGTCGAGGTCGACCAGGCACACGCGCTTGCCGAGCGCGGCCAGCGAAGCCGCCAGGTTGATGGCCGTGGTCGTCTTGCCCGTCCCGCCCTTCTGGTTGGCCAGCGCCCAGACCTGCATGGCGCTCACCGCAGCGCCGCCCGCGCGCGCTCGAAGAAGGCGTGCGTCCCGCGGGCCTCGTCGATCGGCGCCCAGCGCGAGACGCCCTCGATCGCGCGCGCCGCGGGACTCTCCGGCTCGAGCAGCGCGACCGGCACGCGCGCCTCGACGCTGTGCAGCACGGCCGGATCGTAGGGCACCCAGCCGACGCGCTCGGGTGCGTGGCCGAGGAAGCGCTGCGAGGCCGCCTGGAAGCGCTCCCAGGCCGCCTGGGCCCGGCCCTCGTCCGGCACGCGGTTCAGCACCAGGCCGACGCGGATGGCCGGGTTCGCCAGGTGCGCGCGCTTGTAGAGCGCGTAGCCGTCGGAGAGCGCCGTGACCTCGTGGTTCGTCACCAGCAGGAGCACGCTGGCCGCCGCCAGGTGCGTGACCGTGGCGTAGGAGACCCCCGCGCCGTGGTCGATCACGATCAGGTCGAACTGGCTTTCCAGCGGGCGCAGGGCCTTGAAGAGCTTGTCCAGCTCGCGCCGCGTCGGGTTGGCCAGGATGTGCCGGCCGACGCCGCCGGAGAGCAGCTTCACCCCGGCCGGACCGGCCACCAGGGCCTCCTCGGCCGGGACCTGCCCCTGCAGGACGTGCGACAGGTCGTGCTGGGGCGCCAGGCCGAGCAGGAGGTGCGCGTTGGCGAGGCCCGCGTCGAAGTCCACCAGCAGCACGCGCTCGCCGCGCAAGGCCCGCAGCACGGCCAGGTTGGAGGAGAGGATGCTCTTGCCGGTGCCGCCCTTGCCGCTGGCCACGCACAGGACGCGCGCGCGCGGCTCCTCGGGGCCGTCGCGGCGCGTGCGCTGGAAGAAGCGCGCCAGCCCCAGGGCGTCCGCCAGGGGGGCCGTGCGTTCCGACGGGGCCAGCGCGCCGGGCAGGGACAGCCCGGAGGCGGCGATCACTCGTTCGGCGGCCATCGTGCTCCTGTCGCTCCGGCGTGCGTGCGGGGACGGCGCAGCGCACGGCGCGGCGCGTCAACCGAGCTTGATGGGATCACCGATGCGGTGCAGTTTCAAGACGTTGGTCGAGCGCGCCACGGCCGGGGGAACGCCGGCCACGAAGACCACGCGCTCGCCGGCCCGCACCAGGCCCCGTGCCAGGAGCTCGTGGCTGGCGCTGTCGAGCATGTCCTCGAGGGTTGGCCGGTGCGGGAACTCGAAGGGACGCACGTGTGCCAGGACCGCCATGTGCCGCAGGGTCCGGCCGTGGGGCGAGAGCGCCAGGATCTCGGCGTGGGGGCGGTAGCGCGAGAGCAGGCGCGGGGTGTTGCCGGTCTCGGTGAAGCAGATGATGCGCTCCACGCCCAGGGCCTCGGCCGCCTGGGCCGCGGCCAGGGCCACGGCGTTCGAGAAGGTCGGCTCGGAGGAGCGGAAGCCGGCCCGCGGCAGGTCGTGGTAGCGCTGGCTGGCCTCGACCGCGCGCGCGATGCGCTGCATGGACTCGACCGCCTCGACCGGGTGCTCCCCCACGGCCGTCTCGGCCGAGAGCATGACCGCGTCGGTGCCGTCCAGCACGGCGTTGGCGACGTCGGTCACCTCGGCCCGCGTCGGGCGCGAGGAGTGCACCATCGACTCGAGCATCTCGGTGGCCGTGATCGTGAACTTCCCGGCCCGCAGGGCGGCCTGGATCAGGGCCTTCTGGAGCATGGGCAGCTGCTCCAGCTCCATCTCGACCCCCAGGTCCCCGCGCGCGACCATCACGCCGTCCGAGGCGTCGAGCAGCTCCTCGAGGTTCTCGACCGCGGCCGAGCGCTCGATCTTGGCCACCACCAGGGCTTCCGGCACGCAGGCGCGCACCGCCGTGAGCTCCTCGGCGCGCGAGACGTAGCTGACGCCCACGAGGTCGATGTCCAGCTCGCGCACGAGCTCGAGGTCGCGCCGGTCCTCCTCGGTCGGGACGACCTGGGCCGTGCGCGTGTCGGGCAGGTGCACCCCCTTGGCGTTGCCCACCTCGCCCCCGCGCACGACCCGCGCGCGCAGCCCGCTGGCGTGCTTCTCCTCGACCACCAGCTCGACGGTGCCATCCGCCAGGAGCACGCGCTGGCCCGGCTCGACCGACTCGAGCAGGCCCGGGAAGTCGACCGGAATCTGCCCCGGCTCCGCCAGGCCGTCCCCCTCGGTGAGCGTGACGTGGGCCTCCTCGTCGAGCGCGAGCGAGCCGCCCGGGAAGGTCCCGAGGCGCAGCTTGGGCCCGCGGATGTCGGCCAGGATGCCGAGCGGGATCCCCAGGCGCCCCGAGGCGGCGCGCAGGGCGGCCACGCGCCGGCGCACGTCGTCGTCGTCGCCGTGGCTGAGGTTGATGCGCGCCACGCTCATCCCGGCCTCGAGCAGCGGCTCGATCAGCGGCTCGGAAGCCGGCCCGATCGTGGCGACGATCTTGGTGTAGGCGCGGCCCGAGGCGGAGAGCCGCATACGCGTGAAGCGCCCCCAGCTGATGGTCTCTTCCATGGTGTCGAACCGCAGAGACTAGGGATCGGGAGCGTGCGTTGCGAGACGCCCGGATGGGCACCGCGGGCCGAGAGCGCGTTCCGGGCCGTTCCGCGCGCCCGAGCGGGCGCGTCCCCGCCCGACTCGGCGCCTGTGAGCCGATCAGGAGGCGCGCGAGGATCGCGCGCTCGGCCCATCCCGAGCCCCCGTGCCGGCGGATGCCTGCGGCATCCTTCGGCCCGGCGGCTCAGAGTCTGTGAAGAAATCCCCCGCCAGCCGAGAGCCAGCAGGATGTGCCGTGGCTAGGCGCGCCGACGACGCGTATTTGCACGGCAATACTCGGAGGAGGCGCAACGACGCCACGGCGCATCCTGCTGAGCTCGGAGGCGGCGAGGGATTTCTTCACAGACTCACAGCGCGGGTTGCACCCGCAACCCAAGGGAGGCGCGTCCAATCCACCACGGGATTGCAGGGCCGACGGCTTCCAGAAGGGTTGCTGGTGGCATCCGGCTTCGCCGGATGCGTGATCTTCTACCGCTCGTTGGAATCTTGCTCCGCTGGCAAGCGTTCGAGCGGTAGAAGGTCAGGCCGCGACCGAGGCGATCTCCTGGTCGACCGCCTCCACCCAGCCGACCGCCTCGAGGAAGGCGCTCTTGATGGCCGCGCGCGGCAGCTGGAAGCAGTGCACCGCGTCCCAGTCGCCACGCTCGTAGGCCAGGGTGCAGGCCAGGGCCTCGGCCATCGGCCCCTGACCGGCCAGGAGCGCGCGCTGGAGCTCCTCGCCGAGCGGCAGCCGGGAGACGACGCGCTCCATCGGCAGGCCGAGCAGCGCGTCGAGGGTCGAGAACAGCCCGGCCGTGAAGAAGCCCGAGGGCTGCGGGAGCCTGGCGGCGCGCGCCAGGCTCTCGCACATCTTGGCGCGCATCATGGCCGTCACCAGGAGCTCGTGCGGGTGCTCACCGCCGTTCGAGAGCAGGAACAGGCAGGCCAGGTTCTTGACGGTCGACAGCCCGAGGTAGGTCACGGTCTCCTTGACCGACTCGATGCGCCGCGGCATGCCGTAGATCGCCGCGTTGATGTGGCGCAGCAGCTTGTAGGAGAGGGCCACGTCCTGGCTGACGATCTCGGCGATGCGCTCCAGGTCGTGCTCGGGGCTCTGGAACTCCGCCATCAGGCGCAGCAGGTTGAGCTGGCTGGCCGGGATGCTGGCGCCCGAGACGACGTTGGGCTTGGCCAGGAAGTAGCCCTGGAAGTAGTCGAAGCCGATGTCGCGGCACAGCTCGAACTGCTCGCGCGTCTCGATCTTCTCCGCCAGCAGCTTGATCCCGAGCGGGTGGAGCTGGCGGTAGCGCGCGCGGATCTGGCCCTCCTCCAGGCCGAGGATGTCGACCTTGACGATGTCCGCCAGGCTCAGCAGCGGCTCGAGGTCCGGCCGGTAGACGAAGTCGTCGAGCGCGATCTTGAAGCCGCGCCGGCGCAGGTCCTGCAGGCCCGCCAGGACCTGCTCGTCGGCCTCGACGTCCTCCAGCACCTCGAGCACGACCTGCGTGCGCGGGACGGGCAGGGGATACTCCCCCACGATGAAGCCGCGCGTCAGGTTGATGAAGGCCAGGTGCCCACCGACGATGCGCTCCAGGCCGAACTCGGTGAAGGTGTTCAGCAGCACCTGCGAGGTGGCGCGATCGCCCTCGGTGAAGTCGGCGTAGTCGACGTCTCCGCCGCGGTAGAGGAGCTCGTAGGCGTAGAGTTCCAGGCGCCGCCCGTAGATCGGCTGGCGGCCCACGAAGATGTCGTGCTTGGGCGGAGCCGGGGCCGGATCCGGGGCGCTCGGGGACATGGGGACTCCCTCCTTCGGCCCCACGCCGGCCGCGACCTGAGGCGCCGGAAGGCCTTTCGACCTCCGCCCGGGGTTCTGGGCCGCCCGGAAGCCGCTTCAGCTGATCAGCCCGGGCACCTCGCGATAGGCGGGGAAGCGCTCCTCCGCGAGCTTGCTGAAGACCTTGCGGCCGTCGACGCTGACCTCGAAGGCCCCCCCCTTGGAGCGCACCAGGTGGATCTCCGCCGCGGGGAACGCGTGGGCCAGCTCGGCGGCCAGACCGGCCGCCTGGGGCTCGTAGTTTCACTGCACGCAGTACTCGATCGTCACTTTCATGGGCTTCCGGGGTGATGAGGGCGCGCGCTCGCGGGGTCGGGCATCCTGCCGGCTCGTCGCCGATTGTCCAGGTTCCTATAATCCGCGGGATAGTCGCGTTCCGCCGATCGACTGCGCTCGCCCCCGTGTGCCCCCCGCGCGGCCCGGCCCATCTCGCATTCCCCATGAAGACGATCCCGCGCGTTCTCGTGCCCTTCGTGCTGCTCGCCCCCTTCGGCCTCGCCGGCGAGTGGCGCGCGCAGAACCCCCGCTTCCGGCCGGAGGCTGGGACACGTCTCTCCAAGACCCTGGAGATGCAGGGCGAGCTGGACCTCGAGGACTCGACCATGGAGGTGGACGGGGTCGACCGGAGCGAGATGTTCGGGCAGCTCGAGATCGTCATGCGCGTCGGCCAGTCGATCACCGTCACGGACCAGTACGAGCAGGTCGCGGACGGCCGCGTGACGCGCCTCAAGCGCTCCTTCGACGAGCTGGGCGGGACGACGCGCATCTCCGGCTCGCACCCCGTGGCCGGCCCGATCGAGGAGGAGCTCGACATGGCCAGCGAGCTGGAGGGCAAGTCGGTGGTCTTCACGTGGGACAAGGACGAGGAGGCCTACGTCGCCGCCTTCGCGGAGGAGGGCGCGGACGAGGACCTGCTGGAAGACCTGCGCGAGGACCTGGACCTCTCCGGCTTCCTGCCCACCGCGGAGGTGGCCGAGGGCGAGTCCTGGAACGTCGAGCCCGAGGTGGTGCGCAGCCTGCTCGCTCCGGGCGGGGACCTGAAGCTCCGTCCGGATGGTCCGGCGGGCCAGTTCGGCAGCTCGAGCCAGTTCTCCCAGAACGACCTGATCGGCGAGCTGGACGGGAAGTTCCAGGCCACCTTCGGTGGTGTGCGCGAGGAGGAGGGGGCCAAGGTCGCGGTGATCAAGCTCGACCTCCAGGCCCACAGCGCGCGCGACATGTCAAGCCTGCTGGAAGAGCTCGGCGAGCAGATGCAGGCGAACCTGCCGGAGGGCATGGAGGTCGACTTCACCTCGCTGGACGGCGAGTACGAGTTCGACGCCGAGGGCGAGCTCCTGTGGGACCTCGGCACGGGCCTGGTGCACGGCCTCAATCTCTCCGGCCAGATGCGCCAGATCGTGGACACGGCCATGACCATGAAGATGGGCTCGAACTCGAGCTCGATGGAGACGTCCCAGACCTTCGCCGGCACGCAGACCTTCGTCCTGACCACCAGCCGCTAGCGGCCGGCCTCCCCTGCCCCCTCCGCCCATGAGCCTGCGCCGCACCCTCCTGCCCGCCCTCGGGACGAGCCTCGCCTTCTCGCTGGGGAGCGGCGAGGCGCTCGTCTTCCAGCCCCAGGCCGGAGCCACGCTGACCAAGACCTTCACCACCACCAGCAACCTGGAGCTCGACGACCTCAGCCTGCTCGTCAGCGGCCAGGACGTGGGCGAGATGATCGGCGAGATCGCGATCTCGATCGAGCAGGAGGGCAAGATCGAGGTGACCGACACCTACAAGGCCACTGCAGGTGGTCGCCCGACCGAGCTCCTGCGCAGCTTCGAGGCCCTGACGGCCTCGATGAACTTCGACATCTCGCCCGCGCCGCCGGCCGAGATGCCGCAGGTCGAGAGCGCGAGTGAGCTCGAGGGCAAGTCCGTGCTGTTCAAGTGGAATCCGGAGGAGGAGGCCTACGACCGCTCCTTCCCGGACGGCGAGGGCGACGAGGAGCTGCTCGAGGGCCTGGAGGAGGACATGGACCTGCGCTTCCTCCTGCCGGGCAAGGAAGTGGCCGCGGACGAGACCTGGACCGTCGAGCTGTCCGAGCTCGGCCTGATCCTGATGCCCGGCGGCGACCTGCGCATGATGCCCAAGGACGCCGAGGTGGACCGCGAGGCCATGGAGCGCTTCGCCGAGCTCTTCAGCGGCTTCACCGAGAAGTACAAGGACCAGCTCGAGGGCGCCTGCACCTGCACCTACAAGGGCACGCGCGACGAGGACGGCGTGCGCGTGGCCGAGATCGCAATCGAGCTGGAGGTGGCGGCCGCGCTCGATCTGACCGAGATCCTGAGCGAGATCGTCCAGCAGTCGATCGAGGAGAGCGGCGCCGGCGACCAGGTGCAGTTCTCCTTCGACTCGGCCGACCTGAGCATGGACTTCGATGGCTCGGGCACGCTGCTGTGGAACCCGGCGACGGGGCTCGTGCACGCCTTCCAGATCGGCGGCGACGTGGGCCTGAGCCTCGATCTCGCGGTCGGGATCGAGGCCATGGGCGAGAGCCAGGACATGGACGCCTCGCTCGAGATGTCGGGCTCGATGGAGCAGGTGCTCGAGACGCGCCAGTGAGGTACGTCGCGGAGCGCGCCTTCCCGCGCTACGCCTTCCTCCCCGGCCGTGACCCCCATCCAACGCGCGATCCCGGGGGACACTCCTTCGGGGCTTCCGAGGAACCCTCTCGGCGCGTCGCGCCGGCCCGCTGGCGCGAGTGCGTGCCCTACCTCTGGGGCGTGGACCTCTACAACCACGGCTACCTGTGGGAGGCGCACGAGGCCTGGGAAGGACTCTGGCACGCCTCGAAGGGCGACCCGCCCCAGGCGCGCTACCTGCAGGGGCTGATCCAGTGTGCCGCGGCCTGGCTGAAGATCGCGATGGGCCAGCCGCGCGGCGTGGAGCGGCTCTCCGCGCTCGCGCTGGAGAAGCTGGAGCAGGTCGCGCGCGAGGCTGGCTCGCCCTACATGGGCCTGGATCTCGCCGACTTCAGCGCGCGCGCACGCGCCTTCGCCGCGGCGCATCCGTCCGGGCTCGAGGGCTACCCGCGCCTCGTCCTGGCCGGGTGAGGCGCCGGCCGCGCGGCCTGAGCGCCGGCGCGCCCTCCCGCAGCAGCTCGGCCAGGATCCAGCGCACGACCTGGACCTGACGCGCCAGCGGGGTGAAGCGCAGGGGCGGCACGTGCACGAAGAGCGCGGGCAGACCGCGCTCGGCCGCGCGCTGCAGGAGGTGGTGGTAGACCCGCTCGCACACGTAGCCACCGGCGCTGTGCGAGACGCGCACGCGCTCGACCCCGCGCCGCCGCAGGGCGGCGCAGACGCGCGCGAGCTGGAGGCTCGTCGCCAGGCGCGGCCCGCGGCGCGAGTAGGCGTACGCGCTGCATCCGTCCACGTCCGGGCGCGGAACGAGCTTCAGGCGCGGGCTGGCCCAGCGCTCGAGACGGAACCCGGGACGCCTGGCGACCCCCAGCGCCAGGCACAGGGCCGGCGTCCCCGCGCGCGCCAGGAGCACGTCCCAGCCCCGCGGCCCACGCGCGAAGCTGGCCGGCAGGACCCGTGCCACGACGCGCAGGCCGGCCGGCGGGTGGGCCGCCAGGGCGCGCGCGATCTCACCGCTCGGGTTGCGCTCGACGCGCTCGAAGGGCCCGAAGCCGCTCACGAGCACGAGGGGCTTCGCGCGCCTGGCCATCGCCGGATTCTACGCGGCAGTCTGCAGGCGGGAGCAATACTGTGGGCCGAGCCTCGTAGCCGCCCCGTCGCCGCCGCACTCTCATGTCCCGCTCCACCCTCGCCCTCGCGTCCCTGGTCCTGTCCGCTTGCCACGTCTCCCTGCACGATCACGTCGTGGTCGACGGGGTGGAGCTCGAGCACCACCACGAGGAGGTGCTGACGCTGACGAGCTGGCCTTCGGAAGGGCTCACGATCGAGGCCCACCGTGGCGACCTGCGCGTCGAGCATGGCGAGGGGCCGACCACCCTGCGCGTGCGCGTCCACGAGCGCGAGCCGGGCGCGGCCCACGCCCACGTCGACGGCGGGCGCCTGGTGGCGCGTGCACGCGACGGAGAGGTTTGCGCGCTCGGCGACGTGCTGCTGCGCACGAGCGGCCCGGTGCGCGGACTGCGGCTCGCCACCGGGATGGGCGACGTCGAGCTCGTCGGCGTGGCGGTCGAGGGGCGGCTCGCGCTCTCGACGGGCATGGGCGACGTAGAGGTCGAGGCCGGGGGCGCACCCGAGTCGGCCGAGCTGGCCAGCGGGATGGGCGACATCAGCGTGAAGGGCCTGCGCTGCGAGCGCCTGTCGGTGGACACGGGCATGGGCGACGTCGAGCTCGACGAGGTCGACGCCCGCGTGGCGACGCTCGCTTCCGGGCTGGGCGACGTCGAGGTTCGCCGCTCGCGTGGCGGCCGGCTCGAGGCGAGTTCGGGCCTCGGCGACGTCGAGGTGCTCGAGTCGAGCTTCGAGGCGAACGCGCTCGACACGGGGCTCGGCAGCGTGCGCCAGCGCTGACCCGCCCCTCGGGCCGCGCGCCTCCGGCCCCTCGACGGTTGCCCCGCCCGGCGCGGGTCGGAAGACTAGCGCGCCATGCCTCCCACGCTCTTCGCGGTCGTCATGGCGGGCGGTTCGGGCACGCGCTTCTGGCCGGCCAGCCGCCAGGCGCGCCCGAAGCAGTTCCTGCCGATCACGGGCGGCCGGCCGATGATCGCCGAGACCTGCGCGCGCCTCGCCGGGCTCGTGCCCTGGGAGCGCGTCCTGGTCGTCACGGCCGAGAGTCAGGCCGCGCTCGTGCGCGCGGCCCTGCCGGAGCTGCCGCCCGCGAACGTGCTGGCCGAGCCGGCCGCGCGCAACACCGCGCCCTGCGTGGCCCTGGCGGCCGAGGAGGTCGAGCGGCGTGCGCCTGGTGCCGTGCAGGTCGTGCTGCCCTCCGACCACGTCATCCGGCCGCTGGAGGCCTTCCAGCGCACCCTGGCCGCGGCGGCCGAGGAAGCGGCGGCCGAGGGAACGCTGGTGATCTTCGGCGTGCGCCCGGACCACCCGGCCACGGGCTACGGCTACATCGAGGCCGGCGCGGTGCTCGGCACGCGCGCCGGGATCCCCGTGCACGCCGTGCAGCGCTTCGTCGAGAAGCCGGAGCGCGCGCGGGCCGAGACCTTCCTGGCCGGCGGCAAGCACCTGTGGAACTCGGGCATGTTCGTGTGGTCGACGGCCGCGATCCGCGCGGCCCTCGAGCGCCACGCGCCCGAGATCCCGCGCGGCCTGGCGCGCGTGCACGCCGGCGCGGCCCTGGCGAGCGTCTATCCGACCCTGCCCAGCGTGGCCATCGACGTGGCCGTGCTGGAGAAGGCCGCCAACGTGCGCATGCTGCCGATCGACTACGCCTGGAGCGACGTCGGCTCGTGGGCCGCCCTGCCGGAGCTCCACGCGCGTGACGCGAGCGGGAACGTGCCCGTGCTCACCGGCGGCGCGCGGCTCGTGGCCGAGGACGCGCAGGGCTGCCTCGCCTACGCCGAGGGCGAGGAGGTCGTGGCCCTGGTCGGCGTGCGCGACCTCGTGGTCGTGCGCGCCGGCAACGCGACGCTGGTTTGCCCGCGCGAGCGCGCCCAGGACGTCAAGAAGATCGTCGAGCGCCTGGCGCGTGAAGCGCCGCGCTTCCTCTGATCCGCATGGGCGGCGTCCTGGCGATCGACTACGGGACGCGGAAGTGCGGCTTCGCCAGCACCGACGCGCTGCGTCTCGCGCGCGAGCCGGGCCAGGTCCTGCGCCACGAGGGCCGCGAGGAGCTGGTGCTCGAGCACGTCGCACGGTTCCTGGCGGAGCGCGACGTCGCGACCGTGGTCGTCGGCGTGCCGCTCGATGCGGCGGGGCGTTCCGGCCCCGCCGCCGAGCGCGTGCAGGCCTTCGTCACGCGCCTGCGCACGCGCTTCCCCGCACTCGTGGTCGAGGTCCACGACGAGCGCCTGACCACCAAGGAGGCCGAGGCGCGGCTACGGGCCCTCGGACGCTCCGGGCGGGAGATCCGCGCTGAGCGGGACGCCTGGAGCGCCCTGGTCCTCCTGGAGGACTGGCTGAGCACCCACTGAGCCCAGCTGATTCATGAGGCCTCGAGCGAGACGTCGCGAATGGCTTCGGATGCGGGCTTTCGCGACCGAGAGGACCGGAGCTGACCATTCACCTGGTCAGCGAGGACTCGCAGGGAGGGAAAGGCCGCAGACGA
>Ga0315910_10001627_pt1 | contig 20506 bp, 15 predicted proteins | sample EdamamesoilMG_FD_204470 | JGI IMG/M metagenome (GOLD analysis project Ga0315910, IMG submission 204470) | Garden soil microbial communities collected in Santa Monica, California, United States - Edamame soil | ecosystem: Environmental > Terrestrial > Soil > Garden | place: USA: California...
TGGTCGACACCGCGTAGTTTGGAAGGTCGACCACGTTGCCGATGCGAAGGTCGCATGCCACGCTGGTAATCACGTAGGCCTGGTCGCGCGTGTAGCCCTTGGTCTTCACCAGCCATTCGATCATCTCGATGAGCGAATGGCGGGCCGCCTGCGTGAGGTCTTCCGACAGGTTGGTCAGCGGCGCGATTTTCTTGCTGTCGAGGTAGGTCGAATACGGCGGGATTTCGCCGGCATTCTTGAGCGGGTAGCCCACCGTTGCATAGAACTGGTCCGGCGCCAGCTGCTTGAGCTGGGAACCGCCTTCGAAGTGCGGCGTCCTGACGACGGAGGCCATGCCCTTTCGAATCTCGGTCCGCACGGTCACCTTGGCGCCCATTTCGATGGCCGTGCCCGACACTTCGCCGTCGCCCTGGGCATAGTGGACGTCGCCGACGAACAGGCCGCATCCGTCGATGAAGCAAGGCAGCAACAGCGTCGTGCCGACCACCATCTGCTTCACGTCCATGTTGCCGCCGTTCTCGCGGGGCGGAATGGTGCGCAGGCACTTGTCCTTGTTGCTGCCGTTCGGCCCGCAGACATCGGCGGGCAACGCGCCGGTGGGTTGGGGCGGCAAGGCGATGCCGCCCGCTTCGCCGAGCTGGGTTTCCCGCTTCACCCAGGCATCGACTTCCGGACCGCCGGGCATCACGCCCACCGTGCCCATGAAACCGTTGAAGGGAATGCGCACGCCGGGCACCTGGTCGGACACGGCTTCCATCCGGTTCAGCTTCCAGTTGGCGATGTAGGGCTTGGGATAGAGGTCGCGGAGGAAGCCGAAGCCGGGGACAACGGTGGTGTATCCATACTCGTCCGGATCGACGTCGATCAGCGTGACGGCAAGCACATCCCCCCGCTTGGCGCCCTCGATATGCACCGGGCCGGTGATCGGATGCACCAGATTGAGGTCGACGGCCGCGAGATCCTTGGGCTCGGACTGCAGGTTCAGGTTCGAATCCAGTGCATCCCGGGTTTCAAACCGGATCAGCTGGCCCGTTTTGGCGCGCGCGACCGGCTTGATGGCGGGATGGTAGCGATTGAAGCAGTTGGGATCGTCCTGGCAGTGGGCGCCCTGTTTCTTGACTTCCACATAGGACTGGCTCTTGACGTCGGTCGTATCGGCGCGGGCGGCGCCACATGCGATGAGACAGCCTGCGAGCAGCGGGAACAGCTTGGTCGACATTTCCATCTCCCCTCCGAATGATCGTGATTCGAGATGCAGCAAGTTTTATTCCGGCGGCATCACTATCGGCCCCGCGCGGGGGAAGTGTCAACGACTGTTACCGTATGATGTTCAGCGCACCCAGTATGAAAGCGTAGGTAAAGGCGATCTCCTTGAGGAAGTCGTAGCGGCCCGACGCCCCGCCATGTCCCGCCTCCATGTTGATGCGCAGCAGGAGCGGATTGTGGGCATCCGTCTTCAGCGTGCGCAGCTTCGCCACATATTTGGCCGGCTCCCAGTACATGACCTGGCTGTCGTTGAGCGAGGTCTCCACCAGCATGGCCGGATAGTCGCCCGGCGCAAGGTTGTCGTAGGGGGAGTAGGACAGCATGTAGTCGAAGTGCTCGCGGCTGTTGGGATTCCCCCACTCCTCGTATTCCCCGGTCGTCAGCGGCAGCGTGTCGTCGAGCATGGTGTTGACGACATCGACGAAGGGCACTTCCGAGACGACGGCGCGGAACAGGTCCGGCCTCAGGTTGGTGACCGCGCCCATCAGCAACCCGCCGGCGCTGCCGCCCTCGATCACGAGTTTTTGCGGGACCGTATATCCCTTGTTCACCACATGCTCGGCGCAGGCGATGAAGTCCGTGAACGTATTCTTCTTGTCCATCATCCGGCCCTGGTCGTGCCAGCGCTTGCCCATCTCGCCGCCGCCGCGCACGTGCGCGGTGGCAAAGATCACGCCGCGATCCAGCAGCGACAGCCGCGTCGAACTGAAGTTGACATCCAGCGGCAGGCCGTACGAGCCGTAGCCGTAGAGCAGCATCGGCTGCGGCCGCTGCGCGCGCGCGTCGTTGCGGTAAACCAGGGAAACGGGAATGCGGGTGCCGTCCGGCGCCTCGGCGTGGACCAGTTCCGACCGGTACTTCGACGGATCGTAGCCGCGCACCTCGCGCTGCTTGAGCAGCTTGCGATCTCGGGTGTCGAGCTGGTAATCGAACTCGGAATCGGGCGTGACGTAGGAGTCGTACTGGAAGCGGTAGACATCGGTGTCGAACTCGGCATTGGCCCCGCCTCCCACGGAATACACCGGTTCTGGCATCGCGACTTCGTGGGATTGGCCGTCGGACAGGCGTACCACGCGAAGCCGCGGGAATCCCCCGGCGCGTTCATGCACCACCAGGTGCCGGGCGAACACCTCGACCCCTTCGAGCATGACGCCTTCCTGGTGCGGGATGCGTTCCTCCCAGTGGTCTTCGCCGGGATTCGCCTCGGGGGCCGTCACCATCCTGAAATTGCGTCCGCGATCGTTGGTGACGATGTAGAACATGCCGTGGCCATGGTCGAGGTAATACTCGTGGTCCTGGCGCCGCGGCGCGATCAGGCGCGGCGCGGCGTCCGGCTCGTTCGAACGGATGCAACGCACCTCGGATGTGGTGGCGCTGTGCGATGTCAGGAACAGCCACTGCTCGCTGCGGCACATCGAGATCGAGATCGAGAAGCGGGCATCCGCCTCTTCGTAGACGAGTTCGTCGCGGTCGTCTCCCAGGCGGTGCCGATAGAGGCGACAGGCGCGCTTCGCCTCGTCTTCAAGCACGTAGAACAGGGTGCGGTTGTCCAGGCACCAGGCCGCCGAGCGGACCTTTTCGATGCGATCCGGCAGCATTTTCCCGGTGCGCAGGTCCTTCACGGTGAGCGTGTATTCCCTGAAGCCCGTGACATCGGACGAGTAGGCGAGCAGGTTGCCGTCGGGGCTCACGTCCAGCAGGCCGAGGGAGAAGAACTTGTGGCCTTTCGACGCCTCGTTGACGTCGAGGATCACGCTTTCGGGGGCGTCGAGGCTGCCCTGCCGGCGGCAGAAGATGCGGTACTGCTTCCCCTTGCGCGTGCGGGAGTAATAGAAATACCCGCCCTCGCGGTAAGGAACGTCCATGTCCGTTTCCTTGATCCGCCGCAGCATCTCCCCATAGAGCGCTTTCTGCAGCGGGCGCGATGGCGCCATCATGGCGGCCGTATAGGCGTTCTCGGCCTTCAGGTAGGCGCGGACCGCCCGGCTCTCCTTCTCCCGCAACCAGTGGTAGTCGTCCGGCCGCGACTCGCCATGAATCACGGTGGGGTGCGGAATGCGGGCCGCAATGGGCGGTACGGGTTTCGAGGCCAAGGGAAGCTCCTGCCGGTCTATCCGGGAATTGGATGCGGACGGCTCACACCGGCCCGCCGCGTGCGGGTAGAATCCGGGGCTGCGACCATCGGGAATACCGCATGAAGCCCTACGAATCCGACATCACCAAGTTTATCCGCGATTTCCTCGACCGGCATCCCGAGGTGGTGGAAAAGCAGAAGGCGGCGCGCGCCACCTGGTGGGACCGGCCGCAAAAACTCGCGGAGCGCAAGGCCCTCGAGGAAGCCAGGGTGCCGAAAAAGTCCTACGAGTACTACGACCTCGACTGAGGGCGCCACGCTCCTCACCACGTATAGCCCAGCGTGAACAGCAGGGTTTCGTCGGTGCTCACCCGGCCGGGCGCCGGATTGTTTTCCCAGTCGACGTTGTACTGCAGGGTTCCGGTGATCTGGTAGATCAGCGGAAAGCGAAAACCCGTCTGCGACTTGATGAAAGCGCTGTCGCTGCTGTCGATGGCCGCGTAGGCTTCGTGCGTGTGGAAGAACTGGGTGCGGGTCCCGAACAGGTAGTGGTCGAATTTCAGCGCCCAGCGCGCGGCCGGGTAGTGTTCGTTGGGCGCCGCGAAAAAATCCGTGTCGACGTACGTCAAGCCGCCTTCCAGCGCGAAATTGGTGCGGTCGGTCTCGAAGAACTGGTAACCGGTACCGCCGCCGACCGTGCTGCGCAGGCGGATGTCCTTGAACTGGTCGTTCTCGAAATTGGTGTTCGCGTACGTGTACCACTTCTTGGTCAGGAAGTGGTCCCACTTGAGTCCCGCCAGCCAGTTTGACTCCGATTCGGTCTCGTGGTCCTTGCTGCGCCGGGTCTTGCCGTTTGCCGTGAACCGGTTGTTGCGGGTTCGCGCGATGGCCTCGCCCTCGACATACAGGGTCTCGAGGTCGGAGTTGCCGGATGAGGACGAATAACCGAGGTTGATGCGGCCCAGGTACTTGACGCCTTCGCCCGAGATGTCCGGCGCGGGATTGATGAACACCACGCGCTTCAGCGGGATCGGCGCCCCGGGCGGTTCGACACCCGTGTGCACGACTGCGGTGCCGTCCGTGACGGTTTCGAGGCGGCCGCGGATCATCGTGCCGTCATCGAGGAAAAGCTTGACCTCCTTTTCGGTGAAGATCCGGGTCACTTCCGACCAGCGGATGCGTATTTCCCCGAGGGGCGTCTGCATCACCAGGAATTCCGTCTCCTTGTTGACGATCGACCCGGTCAGGCGGTCGCCGTTGGTCAGGGTAAGCTGGTCAGCCCGCAGGAGGCCGGCCTGGAATGCCAGGCTGGCGGCGAGCAGGACGCCCGCGCAAAGTGTCCATCTCAAGCCCGGCCCCCCCCGGTCAGCAACGGTGCAAGCCCTGCTTTCGGGCCGGTGTTCGCAGCACTTGTCATCGTCATCAGTTAAAAGATTTCCGCCCATCGGCAGAGTTCCCCGGAGCGGCGCAGTCCTCTCCAAACCCTATGACGCAAAAGCGCTTTTTTTCCCGTGAAAAGATGTATTGCGGGTTTCTGGCAGAATGGCCCGCTTTCGACCGCGCAAGTCCCGGAGGAGAACAAGAATGACCGTACGCTGCCTGTCCGCCCTGCTGCTCGCGCTTTTTGCCGCCGCAAGCCACGCCCAGACCGATGCCGTGAACATCGAGCAGGAGCCCCGCCACCGCCTCAAGTTCGAGAACGAGCACATCCGGTTTTTCGACGTGCAGCTCGAACCGGGCTACCAGGCCCTCTACCACTGGCATCGCAACGACGGCGTTTTCGTGAACATGTACGTCGCGCCGACCACGGCACAGGATGTCGGACAAGAGCCGGTGCGTCGCGGTGGACGGGCGATCGGGGAAGTCTATTTCATCAACTATGCGGCGAAGCCGAAGGCGCACCGGGTCTCGAATCCCGGCAATTCGGAATACCGCGTGACCGACACCGAAATCGTGTCGGGATGCGGCGCTTCCGGGGCGGTCGAGGCCGGCCCAAACCAGACCGTGGTCGTGGACAACGACCGGGTCTTCGTCACGCGCATCCTCCTGCACCCGGGTGAATCCTCCGAACTGCTCGCCCCCTGCGGCATGCTGGTCTCGGTTTCCGGCGGCAATGTCACGGTGGAAGGGCCGCAGGGGTCCGAAAGCTTCGCGATGCAGGTTGCGGGATTCAAATGGCGCAAGTCCCCCGACACCGTACGCCTCACCAATGCCGGCAACACCGTGTTCCACGCCATCGACATCCGCCTCAGGTAACGCCGCATCACCATGAACCCGCCCAAGGGCAATGTCATCGCCCTGGCTGCATGCCAGGCGTTGCTCGTCACCAACAACGCGATGATGATTTCCATCGGCACGCTCGCCGCCGATACGCTCGCGACCAACAAGCTGCTCGTCACCGCGCCGGCCACGGCTTACATCGTCGGCGGCGGCCTCGCCACCCTGCCCGTCTCCCTGTTCATGAAGCGTCGCGGCAGGCGCGCCGGCTTCATTCTGGGTTGCTGCTTTGGCATCGCGGGCGCGGCGCTCGCGGCGACAGCCATGGCTTTCCAGGATTTCTGGCTCCTGGTGCTGGGCGCCCTTGTCGCCGGCATCTATACCGGTTCGGGTGGCTTCTACCGGTTCGCCGCGGCGGACACCGTGTCGGCAAATTTCCGCAGCAAGGCCATCTCGCTGGTGCTCGCCGGCGGTATCGTGGGCGGCATTTTCGGCCCGGAAAGCAGCAAGGTCACCCGCAACCTGCTGGAGACGGCCTACCTCGGGTCCTTCCTGTCGCTGATCGTGCTGGCGATGATTGCCATTGCGATCCTGCGGAGCATCGAGCTGCCGGCGCCCACGCAGGAGGAACAACACGGATCGACACGGCCGTTGCGTGCCATCATGTCCCAGCCCGCCTTCATCGTCGCGGCGCTGGGGGGCATCACCGCCTACGGCGTGATGAACCTGCTGATGGCCGCCACGCCGCTGGCGATGCAGATGTGCCGGCACTCGTACAACGCGGCCATGCTGGTGATCGAGTGGCACATCATCGCGATGTTCGCGCCCGCGTTCGGCACCGGCTGGCTGGTTGCCCGTATCGGCGTGCTGCCGGTCATGTTCCTCGGCGTCTTGCTGAACGTCATGGCCATCGCCATCGCCGTTTCCAGCATCACCGTCACCGCATTCTGGCTGTCGATGGTGCTGGTCGGGGTGGGGTGGTGTTTCCTGTTTGTGGGCGGCACCACCCTGCTCACCGAAACCTACACGCCCGCGGAAAAGGCCAAGACCCAGGGCGTCAACGACCTCCTCATCTACCTGACCATGGCCGCCACATCGCTCACCTCGGGCGCGATCCTCTACAAGTACAGCTGGAATACGCTGAATGCCAGTGCATTGCCCCTGCTCGCCGTCACCGCACTGGCCATCCTGTGGCTCGGTTCCAGCCGGCGTCGCGCGAACGCCGCCGTGCTCGCGGCGAAATAGGCGGCCCATTGCGCCTCAGCATCCTCGACCAGTCGCCCATCGTCAGCGGCCGTACCCCGACCCAGGCCCTCGAGGCGACGATCGAACTGGCGCAGCGCGCGGAAAAGCTCGGCTACCATCGATACTGGCTCGCCGAACACCACAACATGCGCGGGCTTGCCGATCCCAGTCCGGAAATCCTGCTGGGCCAGGTGGTTGCCGCGACGTCCCGGATGCGGGTCGGAACGGGCGGCGTGCTGCTGCCGTACTACAGCCCGCTCAAGGTCGCCGAAGTATTCCGCATGTACGAGAACCTGTTCCCCGGGCGCATCGACCTGGGCATCGGCCGGGCTCCCGGCGGCGACCGCATGACGGCGGACGCGATGAATGCCCGGGCGTTCGACGACATGGATGCGTTTCCGCGACAGGTCATGGATGTCGTCGGCTGGCTCGACCGCACCTTGCCCGAAGACCATCCCCATGCACTGGTGCAAGCCATGCCGACCGGCGTGAGCTCGCCGGAAGTCTGGCTGCTCGGCTCCTCCGATTACAGCGGCGCACTCTCCTCGTACCTCGGCCTGCGCTTCGCCTTTGCCCACTTCATCAATGCCCAGGGCGGCGATGCGGTCAGCCAATCCTACCGGCGGGACTTCCGGCCCTCCGCCCGGGAATCGACGCCATATGCGATGGTCTGCGCATTTGCGCTGTGCGCTGAATCGGCGGATGAAGCGGAGCGCCTCGCGTCCTCCATCGACCTGCGGCGATTGCAGATGGCCACCGGACGCGAGTCGGTGATCGCGACCGCTGCCGAAGCGCAGGCGTATCCGTACACGGACCGCGATCGCGACATCATCCGGCGCGAACGCGCCCGGGCCGTCATCGGCACGCCGGACCAGGTCAAGGCGCGGCTGGAAGAAATCGCGCAGGCCTATGCCGCGGACGAGCTGATGGTCATCACCATCACGGGAGACTACGCGACGCGCATGCGCTCCTACGAATTGCTCGCCGCGGAGTTCGGATTGGAGGGTCGCTGACATGCCGGAAGCGCCTGTGGAAAGCACCCGCCGGGAACGCCGCCTGGTCGGGGTCCTCGCCGGCGTGCAGTTCACCCACATCATGGACTTCATGATCGTGATGCCGCTCGGGCCCCAGCTCATGCGCGTCATGCACATTTCGCCCGTGCAGTTCGGCCTGCTCGTTTCAATCTATACGATCAGCGCGGCGATCGCCTCGCTGATCGCCGCCTTCTATACGGACCGCTTCGATCGGCGCAAGGCGCTGCTGTTCCTCTATGCCGGGTTCGTGCTGTCGACGCTGTTCTGCGGCCTGGCGCCCGGATTCGCCGCCCTGCTGGTCGCGCGCGCCGTCGCGGGCGTTTTCGGGGGTGTCGCCGGCTCGACCGTGCATTCGATCATCGGCGATGCGGTGCCGGAACAGCGCCGGGGACAGGCATCGGGCGTGGTGATGTCCGCTTTCGCCCTGTCATCGATCCTCGGCGTGCCGATCGGCCTGGTGCTGGCGGCGCATTATTCCTGGCGCTCGCCGTTCTTCTTCCTGGCGCTGGTATCGGTGCTGGTGCTGGCAGCCACGTGGAAAATGGTGCCGCCGATGCGTGGGCACCTCGTGGCCGGCGAGGCGCACCGGCCGCTGTCGCAGATGAAAGCCGTGCTCGGCAATGCAAACCACCTGCGCGCCTACGTGTTCATGTTCGCGCTGATGTTCGCGGGATTCTCCGTGATCCCGTTCATCAGCCCCTACATGGTGGCCAACGTCGGCCTGAAGGAATCGGACCTGCCTTACCTGTACTTCTTCGGCGGCCTGGCGACCGCGTTTTCGTCGCGGTACATCGGCAAGCTGGCGGACCGCCATGGCAAGCGGCAGGTCTTTGCGGCCGTCGGCCTGCTGTCGATCGCCCCCCTGCTCATCACCACCAACCTGCCGCCCGTACCGGTGTGGCTGGCCGTCTGCACCTCGGTGGTATTCATGGTCCTGGTTTCCGGGCGCTTCGTGCCCGCCATGGCGCTCGTCATTTCCAGCGTCCAGCCGCGATTGCGGGGGGGATTCATGAGCATCAACGGCGCGATCCAGCAATTCGGGATGGGCCTCGCCACCTTGCTTGCGGGAACCGTGATCGGGCACGAGATGGACGGCGGCCTGACGCGCTATTGGCTGGTTGGATTCATTGCAGTTGGCGCGACCTTGGTCGCGATAGCGCTCGCCTGGCGCGTGAAGGCGGTCAGCTGAAACTCTTGATGCGCCAGCCGCGCCTTCCCGGGGTTGGCTGTCCCTCTCACCCTGGTCCCTAGATTTTGTTGTCCGGCTCGAAAAAGCACCATTGCACGGCCGGGAAAGTCGTGCGCAGGTCCGCTTCCACCTTGTTGATGGTCTCGATCAGTGCATCGGCGCTGCCGACCTCGCGCATGCGCGCCTTGACCGCCAGCATGACGCCCTCGCCCAGCTGCAGGGTCAGCACATTGTAGGTTTCGGCGATCTCGGGCCGGCCGGCCAGGAACGCCCGGACCGCGTCCTGCAGCTCCGATTCGGCGCTCTCCCCGATGATCATCGCCTTGATCTCGATGGAGAGCAGCACGGCGACGATCACGAGCAGCAGGCCCACGGCCATGCTGCCGATGGCGTCATAGACCGGATTGCCGGTGGCCACGGCCAGGCCGATCGCGAGCAGCGCCAACACCAGGCCGGCCAGCGCTGCGATGTCCTCGCCGAGGATGACGATCAGCTCGCTGTTGCGCGACGTGCGGAAGAAACGCCAGAGCGAACGGCCGGCCGCCACCTTGCGGATCTCACGGATGCAACCTGCCAGGGAAAAGGATTCCAGCACGATCGCCACCAGCAGCACGCCGACCGCGATGCCCGCATTGTTCATCGGCTCCGGTTCGGAAAACTTGTGCCAGCCCTCGTAGACTGAAAAAAGTCCCCCAAGGGTGAACAGCAGGACCGCGACCAGAAATGACCAGAAATAGATGGCGCGGCCATATCCAAGCGGATGCTTGTCGTCGGCGACGCGCTTTGCGTCCTTCATGCCGAACAGCAGCAGGACCTGGTTGCCGCAATCGGCTGCGGAATGGATGGCTTCCGCGAGCATTGCGGCCGAACCCGTCAATGCTGCGGCGGTGCCTTTCGCGATCAGGATGCCGGAATTGGCGCCCAGCGCGTACAGCACCGCGCGCAACGAGGATGCCTGCGACATTTGAACTCCAGGATGAGATCTTCCTTGAGTTTACAGGCGCGCCGTCCCCGGGACTAGGCGCGCTTGCGGGAGTCAGGCGGCCTGGTTCAACCGTTCCGCGATCGCCAGCACCCGATACATGGACCGCACCACCGGCAGCTCGATGAGTTCGCCGTCGACGACGACCAGCCCTGTCGTGTCCTGTTCGAATGCGGCGCAGACCTTGCGCGCCTTTTCCACCGTCCTTGCATCGGGCGTGAAGGCATCGTGGATGATGCCGATCTGGTTCGGATGGATCGATGCCTTGCCGGTGAACCCCAGGCGCGCGCAAGCCGTCGCTTCCTTGCGCAGGCCTTCGGGATCGTCCAGGCTCAGGTAGGGCACATCGAGCAGATCGATCCCCGCCGAGGCGGCCGCGTGGACCAGGCGCGAGCGCGCATACAGCAGGGGTTCCCAGGACTTCTCGCAGCGCAGGTCCGCCGACATGTCGACCGCGCCGAGGATCATGGAATCGATGCGTTGCGAGGATTTCGCGATTTCGACCGCCCGCTCCAACCCCTGGTTGGTTTCGATGATGACGCAAAACCGGATGGTGCGGGCCGGTCCGGACGACAGCAGGGTTTCGATGATGTGGATTTCTTCGGCCGACCGGATCTTGGGAATCATGATCGCGGGCGGTGGCGTCTCCGTTTCGACGAGGGCGCTGAGGTCCTTGAGGCCGTCAGCCGTCGACAGCCCGTTGATCCGCACCATCTGTTCCACGTGCGGATGGGTGCGTTGCCTGAACAGCGGCAGCGTGAGCGACCGGCCTTCGTCCTTGCGGGTGCGGGCGACCGCGTCCTCCATGTCGACGCAGACGATGTCCGCGCCGGAATTGAGGGCCTTGGCGAACATGTCCGGCCGCAGCCCGGGAACGAACAGCAGGCTGCGGCGCGGCCGAACGGCATTGTTGGATTGCATCATGGAAAGCAGGCTGAAGCGGATGAAAGACGGCATGCTAGCCTCACCCTGCCTTTTCGCCAAGGACCGCCTTGTCGCCGAGGACGGTGGCGCCGACCTGGTACCAGTCGACCTTGCGCGTGGCAACCATGACGGCTGCGACCAGCGAGAAGAGCAGCACCGAGCCCATGAGCAAGGCGTTGTCCTCGGATTGCAGGATGACATAGAGCACGGCATAAAGGGCGGCGATCATGCCGGCCACCATCGTCCCCCTGCGCCAGGATCGCAGGACATGCCCCACGTAGTAACCGATCAGGCAGACGCAGGCCGTGGCTGCGATGAGATACGAGGAGCCGAAGTCGATGTGCTCCGACAAGGACGTGACCAGCAGGTAAAAGATCACCAGCGCGCCGCCCACCAGCCCGTACTGCACAGGGTGGATGGGACAGCGCTTGAGGACATCGAACAGGAAAAAGGCGGCGAAGGTCAGGCCCACGAACAGCAGCCCGTACTTCGCCGATCGCTCGAGCTGCGCGTAGAGATTGACGGGCTCGACGAGGTTCACGCCGAACGCGGAAGCGCCGAACGCATCGCAACTGATCGCCGCGAAGCAATCGCCGAACGCCTTGTGCACGCTGGAAGCCAGGAACGATGTCCTCCAGGCGACACGAAACCCCTTGTCGTCGATGGTGTGCTGTCCGAGCAGCGGTCCGAAGAAACCGGGGTGCGGCCAGGAGGAATCCAGCTTGACGGTGCTCACACGTCCCATCGGGATGAACTGCATCCGGCTGAGGCCGGCGAGCGACATTCCCAGTTCGAACTCCGCCGATTGCGCGGCACCGGCGCGCGCCAGGATCGACCCCAGCCCGGCATGGATGCCCGCCCCCAGCCCGGGCACCTCGGCGCCGGCCTCGACCTCGACGGCCTTGCCCGCCCACGTCAAGGACACTTCCGGCGCCAGGCCCCGCGGATCGCCGATTCCAAATCCCAACTGCGGCTTGCCGAAGAAGTACTGGGCCTCCTGCCGGTCGACGCCAAAGTCCGCCGGCAGGTCGAAGCGCCCGCGCACCTTCCAGTTGCCCGAGAACGCCTGGGCCTTGTAGATGCCGCGCCGGCGTTCCTCGACCCCCGCACTCCCTTCGACCTCCACCGTTTCCGGGAGGAAGAAGAGCGCGCCGCTCGTCCTGACCTTGCGCTTGACCTCCACCACTTCCTTCCCGCGCGTCTCCTGCTGCGTCTCGATGGTGACCTTGTCGTAAGGGACCATCAGGACCGGCCCCTTGATGGCCTGGTTGCCGACGGTGGCGGTTTCGATGGAGCGGACCACTTCATTGCGCAGCGCGTGGCGTTCGCCGATCACGCCCTTGACGATCGCCAGGGGTAGCGTGGCCAGCAGCGTGAGCCCCAGCACCGCCAGCATTTTCCAAAGCATGGCCTTTTGCATTTTCTTCTCCGGTTATGGAAGGTGTCCGCCTCAGATCCGGGTCACGGTCCGCGCATCGCGCGTGGCGACGACCACGAAACGCAGCGGTCCGCCCGGCATGGGGTCGTCGAACGGAAAGCAGGTCACCAGGGTGAGGCGGTCGTCGCCGGCGTCGAGCAGCACGCGGACATCCTTGCGATGGACCACCTCGGTTGCGGCCACGCGATAGCGCACGGTGCCGCCGTTGCCGGTCTGCACCAGCAAGGCGTCTCCCATCTCCAGTTGCCGCAGGAAAGAAAAATGCGTATCCCGGTGGCCGCTCACGACGGAGTTGCCATGTGCCCCGGGCAGCGGCGTGCCTTCCACGTGGCCGGGGCCGAACGCCAGGGTGCGGCCGCTGGCGCCCGACAACACCATCAACGATTCGCCTTGCCGGGGCGCCTGGATGCGCGCCACGGGATAGGTATCGGCCCACGGCCACGGACGCACCGCCACGCCCTGCTCGCGGGAATGATCCCAGGCCGATGCAATGAGCTTCTGCGCCAGCCAGGCCTTGGTATAGATGTACGCCGCCTCGCCGGCCTGCCAGGCCGACACGGTGATCAGGCCCAGCAGCAGCATGCTTTTCGCGCCCCACTTCATGACACCCTCCGGGCCAGGAAGACGATGCCGGCGAGGGCCGCGGCAATCATCGCGAACATCAGGTGCAGCATTCCGGGCGTTGCGGTCTTCGGCAGCGCGCCGAAGTAGCCCTCATGGCTGCCGCCATCGGGCAGGTTCGCCGGGACGGACTCCGCTTCCAGGCCCGCACCGTCCGGACGAACCGGGGTCACATCCACGGCCACCAGGCTGGTATGCCGCGTGACGATGTGGTGCCTCAGGGCGATCTCGACGATCTGCCTGCGCACCTCTTCGGCGTCGGCGCCGCCGTGGACCGAGTCGGTCAGTGCATCGACCTTGCGGCGGGCCCAGATCACGCCCATGCCTTTGCCGTCGTGCGCACCCGCGAGGTCGAATTCGGCCTGCCAGGTGTCGTCGCCTGCCTTGCCGTGCAATCGCACCTTGCCGGCGATGGGCCCCTGGACGCGGGCGCTCAGCACGATGGGCTCGCCCAGGTACAGGTCCGGCAGCGTTTCCGGGGACACCTCCGCATTCAGTTCCGCGGGCCATTCGGCAACGATGTCGGACAGCACGGGGTGCTCGAGCTTGGCGAACAGCTCGCCCATCTTTTCGCCGACTTCCTCGACATCGCCGATGAACGTGAAGCTGCCCCGGCCGAGCTGGGCCGCCTTGGCCATGAAATGGCCGTTGGGCGCGGAGCCGATGCCAACCGTGAAAAGGCGGCTGCGATCCAGCCTGCGCTGGATGAGCTTGAACAACTGGTCTTCATTGCCGACGCTGCCGTCGGTCATGAAAATGACCTGGCGCAGGAATCCTGCCCGCGGCGCGGCTTCCAGCGCGGCCTGCATCGCCGGCAACATCTCGGTGCCGCCGTTGGCCTTCAACCGGTCCACATAGCGGCGCGCCGCCACGATGTTGCTCACGCTGGCTTCGCGGGAAGAAGGAAACAGCAGCTCGGTCGTCGAGTTGAACTGGATGACGTTGAAGCGATCTTCGGGTGCGAGCTGGCCGAGCGCCAGGCGCAGCGCCGTCCGTGCCTGCTTGATCGACGTGCCTTCCATGGACCCCGAGGTATCGATCACGTAGATCACCTCGCGTGGCAGCCGCTTGTCGTCGGCCTTTGCTCCGAACGGCGGGAATAGCGTCAGCAGCAGGTGCGTCTCACCGGCGCTGGATTCCCGGAACAGGGCGCCACGCGCCTGGGTGCCCGGCAGCGGCGTCCAGACCAGTTCGAAATCGCGGTCGGCCGGGAACGGTCCGACGGCAAGCGAGACCTCGTAGCGATTGTCGTCCCGCTTCTCGACCTTCACGCGGTGATAACGGCTCTTGACCTCGTTCACCGGGAACCCGGCATCGAGTTCGACGTGGATGGTGACCGGATTGCGCAGGGCTTCGTTTTCCGCGAGCACGGGCGGCGTGATGCGGGATGCGTCCTTGACCTTGTCGGTATCCTTGGCCCAGCCGGCGCCGGAAGGCCTGCCCTCCGATTGCGGCGATCCGGGGATATACCGCGGCGCGACCACGGTCGGAAAGCGCAGGCTGACCGAGCCGTCCTGGTAGCGCAGGGTCTGCTGGTATTCGATCTCGACGGTCAGCGTCTGACCGGGACCGAGGTTGGCCACGCTGCTGGTGAATATGTTCGGGCGTTCCTGCTCTACCAGCGAAGCGAGGCTGCCCTGTTCGCGTGCCGCCTCGTACTCCGCGCGCGCTTGCTGGCGTTCGCGGATCTGGCCCTCGATCAGGCGATCGCCGACATGCATCTGCAAGCGGTCCACGGCCGCGTTCTCCGGCAGCGGAAAGACGTAGATGCCTTCGACCCAGTCGGTGGAATCGTTGCGGAACTGTTGCGACACCACCGCCCGCGCCACCGTGCCGCTCACGCGAAACTTCACGTCGGTGGACAGGACCGGTGAACGCACGTACTGGCCGCCCGGGCGCACCCGCATCAGGAAGCTGCCGCTGGTCTGGTCGCCGGGCCGCTCCGCGGAAGCACCGGCGCCTTTTTCCACCGCCGCCGACGAAGCCTCCGCCGGGGGGGCCATCAGCGTCAACCCCAGCAAGGTGAGCGCCAGCAGCATCGCAAAACCGGTTCCCGCCACGACAGCGGCCAGGACGAACCGGATCAGATCGCGGGTGATCGAATCCCCCGGCGCTTCTGCGCCGACCAGGTCGCGATTCCAGAACATTTTCATGATTGCCTCCAGGAGAGTGCGAACTTGCACGGCGCCATTACAGTCCCCATGCAGGGCAATTCCGGGTCGTGGCGGAGGCAAAGCGGAGGCAGAAAATGGCAAAAAAAGGGCTTTTGGAGGGGATGCGCGCGCCTTGCGACTGCTCCGGTATAGTGCTGCGCGAAGGACGACAAACAGGCAGGACCCCATGGCAAGGCGCATAGCAATCGTGGAAGACGACGCGGCGATCCGCGAGAACTACGCGGACGTGTTGCGCCGGCAGGGTTACGACGTTGCCACCTATCCCGATCGTCCGCGCGCGCTGGAGGCCATTCCCGGCCGCCTGCCCGACCTGGCCCTCATCGACATCGGCCTGGCCGAAGAAGTGGAAGGCGGCTTCGCGCTTTGCCGTGAACTGCGAGCCCTCTCCCCGCGGCTGCCGATCATCTTCCTGACCGCGCGCGACGGCGACCTCGATACGGTCTCGGGCCTGCGCATGGGCGCGGACGATTACCTCACCAAGGACATCAGCCTGCCGCACCTGCTGGCGCGCATCGCCGCGCTGTTCCGGCGCATCGAGATCATGGGCACGCCGCCCGCCGCGGAAGACGTCATGGAACGCGGGCGCCTGAAACTGAACCTCAAGCGCATGGATGCGCTCTGGGAACAGCGGCGCGTGGAACTGACGCTGACCGAGTTCTGGATCGTGCATGCCCTCGCCCGGTATCCCGGCCATGTCAAGGATCGCGACGCACTGATGCGCGAGGCCAGCCTGACCGTGGACGACAGCACCATCACGTCGCATGTCAAGCGCATCCGCCGCAAGTTCGCCGCGGTCGACCCGGAGTTCAATTCGATCCAGAGCGTGTACGGACTCGGATATCGCTGGCATGCCGACCGCTGAAAAGCGATCGCGCTTGCGGATGGGCCTGCGGCTCAAGCTGTTGCTCGCCGCCAGCGTCCTGCTGTTGATCCCCCTGCTGGGCTTCCTGTACGTGAGGGAACTGGAACACCTGCTGCTCAAGGTCCAGGAGCAGGGCCTGGTCTCCACGGCGCGCGCCGTCGGCACGGCCCTCAACGACCGGCCCAGCCTGTTCCGCAGCGGCGAGGTCTATCCCTTCGCCCTGGCGCAGGAAAGCGACCTGAAAATCGACAACCTTCCGGCTGCCATCAACGTCGACGGCCTCGCCGACGACTGGGACAACCAGCCGGTCACGGCCCACCCGGTGGGACCGGGCGCCGGCGGGCCGGAGTCGCGATCATTCTCTGCGCGCTACCGCATCGGCCGCTTCGGCAATTCGATCTATGCCCTGTTCGAGATATCGGATCCGCGGCTGGTGCTGCGCAATCCCGACATCGACGGCCTGCAGACCTCCGATCGCCTCGAAGTGGCGGTGGTCACGCCCGACGACGAGTTCCTGCGCTTCACGCTCGACGCGCGCGGCAGCGGCCGCGCTTCGGTCTCCCTGCTGATGTCGGACGACGAGCAGGTGCCCGACACCCGGATCTACGGCATCTTCCGGCTGGTTCCAGGCGGATACCTGGTCGAGTTGCGCCTGCCTCGTTCCCTGGTGGGTCCGCGGCTCGGCTTTTCCATCGTGAATGTCGACGACCCGGTCGCGCGCACGCCGGCGGGGACCATCGCGACGTCGGATACCGCGGCGAAAGAGACCCTGGGCGCGGTGCTGGTCCCCTCGCCTGAAGTCAGCGAGCTCGTCGGTCGCCTCGGCCGCGCGCGCGCGCGCATCTGGGTCCTCGACGTCAATCATCGCGTCATCGCCCAGGCCGGTTCCCTGCGCGCGCCACCGGACCCGGGAAACGCAGACCAGGGGATGGTCATGCGTTTCTGGGACGCCGCGGCCGACGTCATGGTGCGGCCGATCCTGCGCCTGGCCATGTCCGAGCCGAATGAGGATTTCCAGGATATTGCGCCCGGCACCTACCGCCTCGAAGGCCGCGAGATCGAGGAGGCCCTTGCGGGCCAGACCGGCACGCGACGGCGGCTCACGCCCGACTCGCGCGCCGTTGTCCTCTCTGCCGCGCATCCCGTCTACCAGGATGACAGGGTGGTCGGCGCCGTGCTCGTGGAGGAAACCACGAACGACGTGCTGGCGCTGCGCAACCGCGCCTTCGAGAAACTCTTTGCCGCCCTGCTCATCGTCTACCTCGGCGGTTCCGCAGCCCTGCTCGTTTTTGCCACGCGCCTGTCGCTTCGCATCCGCCGCCTGCGCGACGAGGCGGAGGATGCAATCGATCCGCACGGGCGGGTGCTGGGCACGGTGAGCGGCTCCGGCGATGGCGACGAACTGGGCGACTTGTCCCGCAGTTTCGCCGACATCCTGCGTCGCTTGCAGCAGTACACCGGCTACCTCGAGTCGCTGGCGGGACGCCTGTCGCACGAACTGCGCACGCCGGTTGCAGTCGTCCGGTCGTCGCTCGACAACCTTGGGCAGGTCGAATTGCCCGACGATGCCCGCGTCTACCTCGGGCGCGCGGAAGAAGGCCTGGCACGGCTCACCACCATATTTGCGCGGATGAGCGAAGCGACCCGGCTGGAGCAATCGCTTTCTTCGGTGGAACGCGAGCGCTTCGACCTGGCGCAGGTCGTGAAGGGCTGCGTCGAGGGCTATCGCCTGGCGCATCGCGGATCGAGCTTCCAGGTCGAGATCGACGAAGGGAACTTCCCGGTCGACGGCGCGCCCGAACTCGTCGCCCAGATGCTGGACAAGCTGGCAAACAATGCCGTGGAGTTCAGCCCGGCCGGCGCCGCGATCACGTTCACCCTGCGCCGCGACGGCCGCCTGGCGCGCATGACCGTGGCCAATGAGGGTCCGCCGCTGCCCGCGGACATGCAGGACCGGCTGTTCGAATCCATGATTTCCGTCCGCGACAGGAAGTCGCCGGACGAGCCGCACCTCGGCCTGGGCCTCTACATCGTGCGGCTTATTGCCGAATTCCATCGCGCCCGCGCCCGGGCCCGCAACCGGGAAGACGGCGAAGGCGTGGAAGTCGCGATCGACTTCCCTATAGCAGCGGACGCCGCAAGCTGACGCCTATTCGCCGACGGCGATGGCCTCGTTGGATCCGCGCGGCTGCCGGGTCTTGCCGATGAACAGCAGCAGCGGCAACGCGGCGAGGGCCACCAGGGCGAACAGCCAGAAGTCGCTGGTGAAGCCGAGGATCGCCGCCTGCCTGCTGATTTCCGCCTCCAGCCGCATCAGGGATTCCGGCGTATCCATGCTCCAGCCCTGCGGGGTCTGCGCCTGCAGGGCCCGGTTGTACGGCGTGACATGCTCCGTCATTTGCGCATGCATCACGCTGCTGGTTCGCACGAACAGCGCGAGCGATCCGGAAACGCCGATGCTCGCGCCGATGCTACGCACCAGGTTGTAGACCGCGGTCGCTTCCGTGCGGCGGTGCGGCTCCAGGGACGGAAAAGCAATGACCTGGATCGGCACCAGGATGATGCCGGCGCCGATGCCCTGCAGGAAATTCGTCCACACCAGCGGCCACACATCGACCTCGCCGGTCCAGGTCGACATTTCCCAACTGGAGAACGCCAGGCACAGGAGGCCGAAGGCAATGCCCGCGCGCGGATCGATCCGCCCCGTCGTGCGGCCGCCGATCACCATCGCGACGAACAGGCCGATCCCGCGCGGCGCCTGCAGCAATCCGATTGCATCGATGGAATAACCCCGCACGTGGTCGAGGAACGCCGGCATCAGCACCATCGGCGGCGTGGTCACGAAGCCGTAGAGGAATGCGAACACCAATCCGAGGAAGAAATTGCGCTGGGCGAACAGGCGCGGATCGAGGAAGGGCTGCTTCGCCGTCAGGCAATGCACGTTGAACATGTAGAAACCCAGGATCGCCAGGCCGGCTTCCGTGATGATTTCCCAGGACTCGAACCAATCCAGCTGCCCGCCGCGGTCCAGCATCAGCTGCAGCGCCCCGACGCCGAGCGACAGGCTGAGAAAACCGATCCAGTCGAGCGGATGGTCCGGCTCGCGCCTGGTTTCCGGCAGGAAAATCGCCGATCCGGCCAGCGCGAGCAGGCCGAAAGGCACGTTGATATAGAAAATGTAGCGCCAGCTCAGGTATTCGGTCACGTATCCGCCCAGGGTGGGCCCGACGAACGACCCCATCACGGCAGCCATGCCCCACAGGGCCATGGCCTTGCCCTGTTCTTCCGGCGGATAGGTGTCGAGGATGATGGCGTGGGAGAGCGGGATCAGGAACGCGCCGCCCATGCCTTGCAGCACGCGCGAGAACACTTCGAAAGCAAGCGAATCGGCGGCTCCGCACATGACCGACGCCACCATGAACACCAGCAGCGCCCAGAGGAACACGCGCTTGCGGCCGAAGCGGCGGCTGAGCCAGCCCGCCGAAGGAATCGAGATCGCGGAAGCAACGATGTACGAGGTGATGACCCAGGCGATCTGGTCCTGGGTGGCCGAGAACGTGCCCTGCATGTGCGGCAGGGCAACGGCGGCGATGGTCCAGTCGACCGAATAGAGGAAGCTCGCGAGCCCGACCGACGCGGTGATCAGGGCCGGATGCTTCGACGTCCCGGTCACGTCAGCGGCGATTGCCGGCGATGGCTGACGCGGGCTCGAGGAAGCGCGGCAGCCAGCCGCTATCGACCAGCTTCTGCATCGCGCGAGGCAACCCGCGCGGCCGTCCGGTATCGATGCTGACCGTGACTGTCATGCCCGCGCGCAGTTGCGGGCCGCCGGATGGCTGCCCGGGACCCGGTTCGACCTTGATGCGCACCGGCACGCGCTGCACCACCTTGACCCAGTTGCCGGTCGCATTCTGCGGCGGCAGCACGGCGAACTCCGCGCCCGTTGCCGGCGCGATGGTTTCGACCGCCGCCGCCCACTCGTGGTCCGGATAGGCATCCGCCACGACGATCGCGCGCTGGCCGACCGTCATGTGCGTGAGCTGCGTTTCCTTGAAATTGGCCTCGATCCAGGGCGGGCCGCTTTCGATCAGGCTGAACATCGGCGCGCCTTTTTCGACGAACTCGCCGACCTGCAGCTTCATGTTGCTGACCACGCCCGCGAACGGCGCCTTGATCTCGGCGCGCCTCAGGTCGAGCATGGCCGCGTCGTAGGCCGCGCGCGCTTCCATGTAGCGCGGCAGGCGTTCGGCCGACAGGTCCGGATTCCCCTGCAATGCGGCCCGCACGCGATTCGACTTTTCATTGATGGTGTCGAGCCGGCGGCGAGCCGCTTCGACGTTGTGGCGCGCCTCATCGTAGGTGTCGCCCCGGCTCATGCCCTTTTCCTTCAGGTATTCCTGGCGCTCCAGCTGCTTGACCAGGAAATCGATGCGGCTGCGCGCCTCCGCCGCTTCCTGCAATGTGGCTCTATATTCAGCGC
>Ga0315910_10001629_pt1 | contig 20504 bp, 30 predicted proteins | sample EdamamesoilMG_FD_204470 | JGI IMG/M metagenome (GOLD analysis project Ga0315910, IMG submission 204470) | Garden soil microbial communities collected in Santa Monica, California, United States - Edamame soil | ecosystem: Environmental > Terrestrial > Soil > Garden | place: USA: California...
GGAAGAACGCTTCTCCATCTACGCCCAGAATGAGGCGGAAGTCCGGATGGGCTTCCGCGCCGAAGAGGACCTGTATCACGGAGTTTGAGATTGGCCGCTAGGGGCCATCCCGGGGACGCTTCCCAGGCGTCGGAAAAACCATCCCGGGTTAAGGGGACCCATGGGCGGACCGGCGAGACGCGCCCTAGGCACCGTGAGCCGGCCGGAGGCCCCCGCCTAGCATCCTTGCCCCGCCCGGCCCCCACCGGAGCGGGGCTGAGGCGTCAGAAGGGTCGGAATGGTCCGGCCCCCGATGGAGGGATATCGTGGAAGGACTTACGCCCGGCGAGGTCGCAGCGATCCGGCAGGGGTTCCAGGATTACTATGAGTCCCTGGACATCCAGGCTCGCAAGCGGTTCCGGGCAGAAGCCGCCCGGCGCTGGCCGGATGATCGCTGGAAGCGGGAGATGGCCCGCCGAATCGCGATGCGCCTCCAGCGCCGGGTGAGCATCCAGAACATCCGCGATGTTCTCTTTTACATCATCATGGCAGGTTTGAGACGATGACCCTGAAATCCGGCGATCGCGAGGGCATCCGGGCCCTACTGGAACAACTCCCCACGGAACGGGTTCAGAAGCATCTGGAACTCGCCCGCGGGGTCGTCAACGGCGGCCCGGAGCGGGACCGACTGAACGCCTTCCGGCAGCGGATGAACACGATGCATGGCGTCATGTCCGCGCTGGTCGGGGAGGACTTCAAGGAGGTCACCCAGGAGTCCATCGAACGCCACGCGGCTGTCGTCGCCGAGGTCGCCGAGGAAATCATGAAGGGGAGGCGGAACTGATGCGCATCCTCGCCCTCGCCTCTGCGCTCGCCCTCGGCGCCTGCGGCAGCCTCGACTACCACCGCCAGGCCTGTATCAACCTCCTGGGCCCAGGGATGACTTATGTCTACATGCCCGACCGGCCGCCCGGGAAGGAGGATGAGCCCGGCCCGCCCCGGCTCAATCCCGTGATCGAAGCCTGCGCCCAACGGAACTACGCCCAGGAGCGGAACGACCTCGCGGTGGGGGCCCTCGCCCTCGCGGGCGCCGCGATCGCCGGAGGCGCCGCCTACGGGCTCGCCCGGTCCGGGCCGTCCTACCGAAGCAGCTACCGTGCGGTGTCGGGGTCCCGCTACATCGGGGCGTCGCCCCGCGGCGGGTGGAGGCGTCGATGAACACGGTCAAGGTCTTCCGGGTCCTCCCTTCCGGGACCCGCGGGCTGATCGGGACCGCCTACCTGGGCCAGGAGGGCTGGCGCTTCGTCCCGGCGATCTTCGGCCGGGAGCGGTCCCGCCGGGCCTGGCCCAACTGGGAAGCCTCGGTGCCCCGATGGGTCGGGTATCCCAGCGACAAGTTGGTGATCGAGAAAAGTTGACACCTCAGTCGCTTTTGGGTAGACGAATGGGAAAGTCCCAACTAGAAGAGAAGGACCGGAGCGATGGTGCTCCGGTGGAGATGACCCCGATGACTGAAACTGGCCTCTGCCCCTACTGCCTTGGTTCCTTCAAGATCGTCCGGGGCGTCCTCCCGCGCCACGGCTTCCGCGCCCACAACGTCCGCCACGGGACCTCGGGCGGCTTCCACACCGGGGCTTGCAACGGCGCCGGCCACCAGAAGATCGGGACCGAGGCCGGGAATACCAAGGCCCTCGACAACGCGACCTTCTACCAGGCGCGCGGCGAAGAACTCGCCGCCCTCCCCGCCTTCACCCGCGAGGAAGGGAAGGCCGCGACGATCCGCGCCGCCCAGGATACCCACCTGACCCGCCGCGCCAACGCCTGGGCGACCCCGGTCCCCCCGACCGCCGAGCAGCGCGCCGCCTACGCGACCCCGGAAGCCTTCGCCAACACTTCCGTCCGCGGCTGGTTCAGCGATGCGTCCTATGACCACCGGGCGAAGTCGATGACCCGCGAGCGCACTCAGCGCGCTGAGGCGATGATCACACACGCCGCCGCCCTCCGTGAGGCGGTCGCCCAAAACCCGGCCTAGCGCAATCGGGGGCGGGCCTCGGGCCCGCCTCCCTCCCGGAGGACCCGGCTATGATCGTCACCACCAGCGGACCTTTCGGCGCCCTCTGCGGCCTCGCCGGGATTGACGCGGAACTCCACGGGGTCCGCGCCCGGCGCGTCCCGACCGGCCGCGAGGCGAGCAACTACATGGGCCACGGGGACCCCGGCCAGGTCATCTATTATCTGGACGGGAAGCGGTCCAGCCGGGCGAAGGCCCTCCTGCGCCTGGAAGCGCACATCGCCGAAGGCGAGCAAGTCGTCATCACCGGAGCCCCCGTGCTATGAAGACCAATTCCCGCGGCGCCGTCTACCAGGCGGTTGAAGACCTCTCCGCCGCCGTCAAGCCCGGCGGCTTCTTCTCCCACTGGCACTCCGCCGGGGCGATCGCGAAGAAGGCTGGGGTGTCGGTATCGACGGCGCGGAAGCACCTGAAGAATATCAACCACTTCCGCGGCTACGCCATCCACCGCTTCCCCGGCGGAGCCCTCGGTTACAAGTATTACGGAGACGCCCGATGAGCCTCCCCGCCGAGTGGGACAACCCGACCTGGAAGGAGGGCTATGATGCCCGCCGGGTCGGCTGGGGCCTCCACAAGGGGGCCTCCCCCGCCTATGCTCGCGGCTGGACCTACCGCGAGCGACTTGAGAACCCGCCGCCGGGTCCGCGGCCCACCGTCTACGTCTTCAAGGAAGAACCGAAATGATCCACGTGCTCACCCTGATCGTCATGACCGCCTTCGGGCCCACCGTCACGCACGTCCACTTCCCGACGCGGGAGGCCTGCGACAACGCGCTGATGCGCGTCAACGGGTCCCTCGCCCAAATCCCCGCGGACCGCCGGCCGGCCGGCTCCGCGACCTGCAGTGCCCAGCCCGAGGGGAGCCGGCCATGACCTCCCGCCTCTACACCGTCAGCGGCAAGTGGCCGTTCCCCCTCGACATGCTCCGGCATGACCTCGCCGGGCCGGCGACGGACACCGACCGGGACCTCATCACCCGGATGACCGGCGAAGCCTCTGACCCGGAACTCGGGATGAACACCGTCACGATTGCCCTACGCATGGAAGGGGGCGAGCCGGTTGGCTCCCGGCCGGGCGGCCGCTATGTGCCCAATGAAGCCCGCTGGAAGTCCTTCGGCTGGATCGTGTCCGGAGGCGGAGCGGAAGCGCGCCCGGGCGGCCGGGCAGGACCCGCTCCACGTCGCGCAGCTGACCGAGGCGGAAGCCCTCCGCCTCTGGACGGAACGCAATAGCCTGCTCGCCCGGGTCGCCCATCGTCTCCGGGCGCATGCCGCCCGGGTGGAACAGGACGAAGGCCAGGCGAAGCCGCCGAGCACCCTGGCGATGATCCAGCGGGACCTCGCCGAGGCGGAGAAGATGATTGAGCTGGTCCTGGAGCGGAAACTGGACCTCGGCTACATCCGCGATCGGGAGGCCTGACCGATGGCTTTGAAACGTCTCGCCTACTCCATCAAGGAAACGACGCAGATGCTTGGAATCAGCCGGTCCGCGCTATACCGGCACATCAGCGCCGGGAAGGTCTCAATCCGACACGTTGGGGGGAGGACCCTCATCACCGCCGCGGAGGTTGAACGCATACTGGCAACGCCCGCGGAGCCGGGGTGGCGAAAATAATTGGCTGGCGCATCGTTTTTGGGTAGACGCGGCGCCAAATACCAACTACAAGTCTTCTTACCGGCGGGGATGGACCCGCCGGGACGAAGGAACCGCCCCGATGGCCCTGAAGATCGAATTTGACGAAGCCCCGTTCATCCGGTCGCACATGACGACCCCCCGCGGCCGCGGGTCCTACGCCTTCAGCATCGAAGGCCAGGCGCCGATCTTCTCCCCCTCGGGGACCTACGCCGAGGCGAAGAAGTGGGCCAAGGCCCAGGTCCTCGCGATTGCCCCCGCCGACGCGATCAGCGCGACCGTTGAGGTGCTGCCGTGAGCCGGAACGCCCCCAAGGAAGCCCTCCTGATCCTCTCCAGCGACCAGGAGGCGTCCATCGCCACCGAGTTCGGCGACGGGACGCAGTTCAAGGCCGGCGACACCGTCCTCCACGACCACAACCGCGGGACCTTCCGCCGGGTCCCGGGGACCGACCTCCCGAAGGCCTGAAGCCCTCCAGAAGCGCACAGGCCCGGCACAGCCCGGGCGATCGGGCCGGGCCTCGGGAACGGGGACCCGGCCTAACTGTGTAGACGGGCAGCAGAGTCTCGAAAATTAGACGCCCGGCGATCGCCGCGGCCGCGCCGGGGGAGCCGGCGCCCGGGTTCCGGATATCCGCGGAGCCGGGCGAGGCCGGGCCTGTGCCCTGCCTGTGCGTTAATGGACGGAGGGGCGGACCTCGCGCCCGCCCCTCCCCCGGGGATCGCCGCCCAGGGGTCCTCCGGCCAGAGGTCCCGCGGACTTGACCAGGGACGGCTCCCCGAGTCCGCCTAGCCGATCCCGAGGGCCTTCAGCGTCGCCGGTCCAAGCACACCGTCCGGGGCCAGCCCGTTGTCCTGCTGGAACTTGATGACCGCCGCCCGGGTCCGGGGGCCGGCAATCCCGTCCGCGACAAGCCCGAGTTTCGCCTGGGCCTGCGCAATCGGGGAGGGGCCGGCCTCGGCGGCGCCGCCGCTCCAGCGATCGAAGGCGGCCGCCATCTTCGCATCATACTGGTTCTGGGCGAAGCCCGGGCCATTGTAGCCCCTCGCAAAGGCGGTCCAGTCCCGGCTCCGGAGCGCACGATCCAGTCCCTTGGACTTGACGAAGTTCCCGAAGGCGGTCAGGTGGCCGGCGATCCCGTCCACGTGGGCCTGAACGAAGTCCCGGACGGAGGCGAAGCCGCAGGCGACGAAGTTCATGCCCATGATCTGGAAGGCGCCCCACGAGCACGCGGAGAGGGCGGCATCCACGTCCAGCGCCATCGCGGCGTTGAGGCGCTGATACTGGTGATCGCCGGTCGGGCCGTATAGCGTGCGGTTCCAGTTGGGCACCGAGATGGGCGTGCCCCGGTGATCCAGGGCAGTCGCGTAGCGACCATTCGTCATGCGGTGAAAGATATGCGCCTCATAGAGGATCGTGGGCCGGCCGTCCGGGAGGAAGGCGGCGCCAGACGATTCGACCTTGGCGACGGCGCGCACCGCGGCTTCCTCGACACTGAGCGCCCGGGCAACGCTCTGGAAGTCCTCCGTGGTGAGGACCCGGACGGCCTCTGGGTTTGAGAAGGTGATGACGTTCATGTGGCGTCTCCTTAGCGATCCATGCCCGAAGCCGCCGGGGCGGAACGGGCGAGGGCGGGGATACAGGAGTTCATCAGCGCCATGAACTCGGCGCTGCGGCGGTCCCCGACCTCCCGGAAGGCCCAGAAGGCGAGGGCGTTGAACACGATCGCCAGGGCCATGAGGGCCAGCATATTCGGCTCCAGTTTCCCGATCATGACCCCAAGATGCTGGGAGAAGGTCCCGAGCATCGAATGGCTGACCGGGGGCGGCGCCGGGCCTGGGACGGTGCCGCTCATGACCGCCGCCGGAAATCAAATGCCAGCTGCTCCTGTGCCCGGCGGACCGCGGCCCCTACCAGGGCCCCGCTCCCCTCGGCCATCCGGTGCTTCGTCTCCGCGAGGTCCCGGGTCAGCGTGAGGACCTGGCTGGAAAGGGTCTGGACGGCGCCGACCAGTCGGGCGCAGAGCGCGACCATGTCGATGCTCTCATAGGTCCCCGACTGGCTGACCATCTCCGGCGCGATCGCCTTGAGGTTGTCTGTGGTGAACCCGACTTCCCGGTGGTGCCCCCCGGCGATCGGAAGCCAATCAAAGGAGACCAGGCTAATCTGCCCGATCTGCTCCAGGCAAGAATGGAAGTCGGGGAGCGGGGTGATGTTCGTCTTCAGCCGCGGATCGGACACCGTGACCGCGGACACCCAGGCGTCGCCCGCCGCGTCGGTGAAGATGACCTCCAAGTTGGTCGGGTGCTTCTCCCCGTTCACCAGTGTCGCGCTCCGGACCGCGTAGCCGGAGAGGACCCCGGACACGGAGGCGCGCAGCGCCGGGTTCCCGCCCACCGTCGCCTCATCCAGGAGGACTTCCGGGGGATCGGTCCAGACCGGGTTGCCGTCTGCGTCCGCGGTGAGCTGCTGGCCTTCGGTCGCGAGGGGGGTGGCCAGGTAGGTTTCCGTCACCACGTCCCAATACTGGAGGGAGCCCTGGACCAGGGTGAGCGCCGTGGAGACGTAGCCGCCAACCCCGACCCCACCAGCATCGGGGTCCCAGATCAGATAGTCGCCGAGCCCGGTGCCGGTCGGGAGCGTGTCCTGCTTCCCGTTGACGACTAGGGTCAGGGCATCGACCTGGGCCTGAAGCGCCGGGAGGTCCCCGCCGGCCGTCTCCAGAGCAGTGACCCGGGTGTCCAGCGTCAACACGCTCCCCTCCAGCGCCGTGACCCCGGCACGGGCGGTCGGGTCATTCTCCCCGATGAAGGGGAGCGCGGAGAAGGCGCTCACCCCGTCGCCGGCTTTCATCCTCCAGCCGCCTGGATCGACAAGGAAGCCAATCTCAGCGGTCAGGAGGATGATGTCGTTGGAGGCCCAGAGCGATGCGTCTCCGCGCAGCTGCATCATCCGCCGATATTCGGTAGCCATGGCCCTCTCTCCTTCACTCGGGTTCAGGTTCGCAGATGCTGATTTCAAACGACCGGCGATAGATCGGTGTCTCCCCGCCGTTCGGTTTCGCGGTGTTGCTGGTATACCTCTGGAAGGCGACCTCAAAGGTATAGGTGCCCGTCCGGATGATCTTCGCATCCAGGACCCGCTCCTGGTCGGGCGGACTGAAGGGGGACGGGTCCAGGTTAGTCCGGCTCATGAGGGTCCATGTTCCATCGTCGCCGCGCTTCCAGAAGGAGAGTTTCAGGACGCAGTAGAAGAACTCATCCCCGTTTGGCGTGTTGTGCGCCTCGGCCACGACAAGGTAGAGGGAGCCCGTCCCGACAAACTCGAAATCCAGCGGCCAGATTTTCGGGACCGACCACCAGTTAGTCTCGTTCATGGCCTCCAACTGGAAGACCGGCACCGAGACTTCATCAATAGCCGTCCCGTCCGACCGGAACCGCTTTGTGCGCACCCACATGTCCGGGTTGTAGTAGCCGGAGCCGGTGTTAGGCTCATCGGTATACATGACGACCGACTCGCCAAACCCCCACTCCTTCGTCGCGATAAGGCGGTTATACATCCACGGGCTTCCCGCATCGCCCACGTTGATCACCGTCCCGATCTGCGTGAGCGTGAGGTCATAGAAGTAGATGGACAGCGGATAGGACGACTCGCCCGGGCCCGGGCTGGACACGTGACGGTCCAGCGTCACGATAAGGACGTTGCCCGACCGGACCAGCCGGTTATCCACTCCGCTGTTCACCATCTCTCCGGAGGTCTGGACGGTGACCGGGCCCATCGTCATCGGGATGAACGGCCCGGTATCCTCAGCCATGTTTGGGTTGTAGTGGCGGAGTTCGGCAACCCCGCTAGGCGGGTTCATCAGCGTGAAGAAGCCGTAGGTGGTCGCGCCCCGGCAGGCCCCCATCGGGGTGTTGAAGTTGTTCGGCGAAAGCCCGTAGAGCGGACCCTTCAGGTAGCCACCCGCCGAGTCAAACCGCCAGTAGCCGCCCGTGTCCAGGGATGACACGCTTTCAAAGTCGCTGTTGCGCCAGATTTCCGAGCCGTCAAAGACGGAGCCGGAGCCCTCGCCGGTATCCCAGAGAGGGACCCCCTGGAACTTCACAGACGGGAAGGCTTCCCAGTCCCAATACCAGTGCGCGCCGCCCAGCAGCCCCTCGGGCGTCAGGATCAGACCGCCGCCGGGCTCCCACCGGCCGTCCGAAGAGACAGTGCGCGGAGTGCCGAAGGTCGGGGACACCTTGTCATCGGGGAACCCCGGGTCAGGGACCAGAAGGGGAATGAACTCGGACATTGCGGAGGTCGGGATGAGCGTGTCCACGCAGGCGTCTTCGTTGCACGGGTCCAGAAGGTCATCGGACAGCTGGAAGACCTCATCACTGTCCTCAATCAGCGTCATGGTCACGCCCCGGTCGTCAATCTCCGCGCCGCTGACCAACCAGAAGGTCGCCTGGTCAAAGGCGTCCTCCCGCGATAGGTTGTAGAGCGTCCCCAACTGCCGATCCGAACCGGGCACGACAATCGGGAAGGTCGGGAGGCCGGACACGAGTTCCACCCAGTCGGGGCCTCGCGCGGAATTGGCCGCCAGTAGCAGCTGCGTCTCGCGACCGTCGCTGCGCCGGAGCCGGATCGCCGCGGTGCCCGGGAGGATCGGCACCGGCCGGTCCAGCCGGAGTTCCGCGCCGTCCTCTTCCAGCACTTCCCCATCGATGATGCCCTCATCCCACGGGGCGACGATCCCGACCCGATCATAGGGCAGGAGCAGCTGCGCTTCCTCGCTCACCCGGAGAGGCTGTGTCCGGCGCCGGTAGCGGAGGACCGCCCACTCATAGCGGGCCCGCCGGCAGACCTCATGCGCCTTCGTCGCGCCGGCAAGGTCCACGACCAGAGGATTGACCAGGCTGACCCCCTCCGGGTAACTGTATGTGCTCTGGCGGTAGTCATTGGCTTCGTCAAACCAGTTGATCTGGATACCGTCATTGTCGTCAGCGGTCGGGAAGCGGAGCCCGATCCCGAGGCTGCCGCGCTCCGCGAGGCGGTTCCGCCGGTTGAAGATCGCCGAGACGGCGGCGCCCCGACGCTGATCCCGCGCGAAGGTGATCCGGCCGTTGCTCATGAAAGCGATCGCGCGAGCCTTGGAGGCGACGGCCTGAAGCTGCGCGTCTGCGCTCATCTGCCGATCGAAGAGGCCATTGAATTCCCCTTCCTTGAAACCCTCCGGGTAATCCCAGAGCGCGGCCTGAACCTCGCGGATCGACTCCCAGTCAATCTGGCTGTTCGTGTATCCGCAGATGGTAGGATCGGTGAGGGTATTGATCGCCGCCGCGTTCCAGTCGCGGATCGAAGAGGCGGGAAGGAGGGCGGCCGCCGAGCCGGCGGCCCAGTCGATGGACGGGAGGACCCGCGTGACGATGGCGTTGAACGCCTCCAAGTTCTGCGTCGCGGCGCCGCCCCGATTGCGCGCGCCTACCACCAGCACCGTCTCCGTCTCAAACGTCCGATCGTCTTCCGTCAGGTTACTGAAGCCGATGATCCCTTCCAGGTAGCCACGCCGGTTCCACGTCTCCGTGTTGCCGTTCGGGAAGGGGGGCGGGATCGGCTCAATATTCGCGACGCGGACCCGCCAGTGGCCGGGGGTGATCAGGCCGGTCTTGAAGGTCTGCCGAAGTTCATTCGTGGTCTGCGCCTGAAGGTAGCTGTTCCAGGCCCCCGTCTCGACCACGGCGCCGGTTTCGTCCAGCCGCTCCCCTTCGATGGAGATGAGGACGGTAGCCGGCATGGTGTTGCTCGGCGCCTGGACCTTCTTCCCGGCGACGTTGCCCATCAGGCCTCCCGGGAACCCGACCTGCGCCCAGATTTCGGACACGTCATCAGACGGGAGTTCAAACCAGGGGGACCACTGATTGCTCTGCCCGACCTCGCCGAGTTCTAACCGGGAGAGGTTCTGGACCGCCCAGGCCATCCGGATATCGCCCGGAAGCGTCTGCCCCGGGGAGTAGGCGATGACCGTCCCCTGCTGGGTCCCGATGGCGCTGTCAGCGAAGCGGAACGCCTCAAAGGAGTAGGTCCCGCGCCCGATGCAGTAGACCGCGGTGACACTCTGCTCCGCGGTCGTGTGCTTCTGCTCCTTCCAGAGGCTCGTGTCAACGGAGTTATCGACCACCCGCCATTCCGACCAGCCGGGCATGATGAGGTCCGGCCAGTGGCGCATCCGGCCGTAGATGTCCGGGATGCGTGACAGCGGGCGCATTGTATTCTTGGGCGTGGTGAGAGAGTTGAGGGCGGTCGGCTGGTCGCTAGGCGCCACCGCGTTAGACTGCTGCTTAGGGCGCATCAGCATCGAAATGCCGAAGGCGATGGCCATGTTGATCGCGGTGATCGCTGCATAGACGATGATAGAGGCCACCAGGGTAGAAGTCCCGAGGGTCGCCGCGACGGAGGCGACGATGACGGTCATCGTGGTCGGCTCCGCCGGGTAGACCGCGACGTGCCAGACTTCGCCCTCCGCGACCTCGATGCTGGCCGCATCTTCGATCGGGACCGCGCCCCGAGGCGCCACTGCACCGCGGTAGAGTTCAAAGGTAAGACCGCCCCACCGATCCGGCGAAATAGACATCAGAGCCGTCGCGAGGTTGGTCCCGGTAGGGAACTCAAACCGCTCCGGCTCCTTGTCCTCCTGGAGGGGGAAGGTAACGATGATCGCTGCGGTCATACGGTCCACCATTCGGCTTTCGGCCAGACCCGCCGGATGACCGGCAGAGAGGTCCAGACCACGGAAGAGTTCCGGGAGAGAGCATGGAGAACCCCGTTGGCGAGGAAGACCCCGACATGCGCGGGCTCCAACACCGCCATGTCCCCTTCGATCGGATAGGGACGGGTGTGCCACATCGGGCGGGCCGCGGAGGTCGCCCGCGCGAGGTTGCCGGGCACACACCATTCCTCGGTATCGCCGAAGGGGAGCGGACAAGGGAGTCCCATCGACCCCCGGACGTGCTTGACCAGGGTCCAGCAGTCAAACGTCTCCGGCGGGTGCGAGGGGAACCCGTAGGGCCGGCCCACCAGGCGGAGGAAGCGATCCATCAGAACGGCCTCAGCCCCTCGAAACGCTCCAGGGTGTAGTAGAGGCCCGCGCGCTTCGTTGGAAGCCGGCCCCCGACCAGATCCAGTTCGGCGACATCCACGGCCACCTTCGCGTTCTCAATCCGGAAGACCAGCGGCGAAAGCCACACCGGCCGGTCCAGCATCCCGGGGTCCACGAAGACGCGGAGCGTAGCGAAGGCCGGCTGGTTCAGCATCGGCGAGCGCAGCTTGTAGAGTTCCTGGAGAAGGTCCCCGTTCAGCGCGTCGATGCGACACTGCGACTCGTATTCGCTGGAGTTCCGGATGGCCGGCTTGGAGAAGGTGAAGGACAGCGGGAAGAAGACCCGCGGCCATCCGTTCTCATCGGTCGCCTCTAGCGGGCGATCCTGCCGGTTGCAGATAAGGATTGGGTTGAAGATCGCCGGGCCGTTGATCTCCAGCGTCTCCACGAGCACCCCCGTTGTCGGCGGGGTCGCCAGCCATTCGGCATATTCGTCGCGGACGTTACGGGTTGGCATTACACATGTGCTCCAGGGACAAGAGCGTTGACTGCATCGGGGGGAAGATCGTCCGGGGTCCGGGCGTCATAGACATCCGGCGAGGGCAGCGCCGGGTCCGCGGCATCCACCGGATCATCCGGCGCGAAGGGAGGCGGGGGCACCCAGGGCGTCGCATATGTCTCCAGATCGAAATTGACCGTGAAGAGGCTCATGCTGTTGGGGTGAGGCGCAACCGACCGCTCCCCGCTGAAGTGGCAGATGTAGGGGATCATCCCGACCCCCGTCAGCATCGGCATGTTGAACCAGAGGGTTCCAAACTTCAGCGTGGTCCCGTAGAAAATCTCAAAGTCCATCAGCTGGGCGGCGGTAAAGATGAAGGACACTGTAACGTCCCGGCGCTCATCGCTGGAGTTGAGGCGGAGCCGGGCCGGACCGTCCTGGACGGCCATGACCATGAACCGCGGGCGGGGATTGCTCCGGTAGGTGGTCCGGAGCGGGCAGCCTAGGATCGCCTCCGGCCAGTCGATGTCTGTGGGGTTCGGCATATCCCGATCACTCCCAGTTCACTGCTTCGGCGACGCGCCAGAAAGCCGTCGCCTGGAAGGCGACGCGATAGAGCCCGGTATGGTCCGGCTGCGGCGTCACCGAATAGGCGCTGACCATCTGGGTGTAGAGGGGTTCCATGATCCCGGTCGTCAGGGCCTTCATCATGAACGCCCGGAGCCCGTAGTTGATCGTGGTCTGGTAGAAGGTCTCAAACTCCGCCAACTGCGCGAGCGTCCAAAGGAACTCCGCCCGGTAGTCCCGGCGCTCATCGAACCGGAGCAGCTTGAACCCGGGCGGTAGTTCCTCAATGGTCGTGCGCTCAAACATCGGGGGGATGTTCGCGCCGTAGCCGTTCCGGAGCGGGCACCCCAGCGTCGCCTCGGGCCAGAGGATCGTGGTTGTGCGCATCAGAACCTCCGCGGGACGTTGTAGGCCCGGGTCATCGTCTCGCTGTAGGGACCGAACCCGGTGCGCATCGACCGGGTGTAGTCCCGCGAGATTTCCGACCGGGCGAGGTTGACCGCGGCGACCACGGTCCGCCCGTCAATCTCTTCCTGGGACACGATCACCCCCGGGGCGTTGTTATTGATGACCAGGTTCGCGCCTCCCCCCATCGGGGTGATCGCCCCCGCCGCCGAGGGCGTGAACCACTCGGGCCCGCGCTCGCCCACGATGTAGGACATGCCCGCGGAGACGGGTCCGCCGCCCGCCCGGAAGCCGCCGAAGGCGTTGCCCCCTGGAGTGATGCCGCCTCCGGTCGGGGCGGGGGAAGGGAAGAAGTAGTTGAAGGCGGCGCGGATCGCGCGCAGCGCGGCCTCCTTCGCAATCATCATCGCGATCGCCTTGGCGAAATCGAGTCCCAGCTTGAGGAAGGCTTCACCGGCCTTCGCGGTGCCGGCAGCAACGTCATTGAGCGTCTTCAGGAGGTCATCGAAGAACTTCATCCCCTCCTGGGCGATCCCCTGCCCGAGGGCGAATTCAAAGGTGTCCTCTGGCTGGCCCGGCTTGATCCCTGCGCCGGCCCGGATGCCCTCCCCGAAGGTCTGGTTGGGCCGGACCACCCTGTTGGCGGCATCGACGCCCCGCTGGACAAAGGCGTCCAGCTGTTCGCCGGAGAGGCCCAGCTGCTCACCGGCCCGGCGGACCGACTCGGTGACCGCCTGGACGATCTGATCCGCAGTGTAGCCGAGACGAAGGAGGGCGGCTGCCGCAGTCTTAGAGGCTTCCTCAGCGTTCCGGGCAAAGGTCTCAAAGGTGACCGCTTCCAGAGCCCGGCGCTGCTCCGGGTCCAGACGGGCGAGGTTGTCCCGATACAGCTTGATCGCATCGGACACGCGCCGGAAGGAAGTGTTCATCGCCTCCAGTGGCGTCTCCGCCTGGTCAACGATCCGTTCCAGTATCCGCTGCGCCTCGCGCAGCCTCTTCTCCATCTCCCGTGCGGCGGTATCCGTCCCCCCGCTCCCCGCCGTGACGACCGGCGGAGCGGCCTGCCCGGTCGGAACGGCGCCCGGCCCGGGCAGCGTCGCGTCGCGGCGGGCCTGATCCCGGGCGGCCTGGGCCGCATCGCGGGCTCGCATCGCCGCGGCGACCTCGGCATCCAGTCGCTGAAGCGTCGCGTCGCGCTCTGGCTGGAACTCCGGCATCAGCCGGCCCTGCGCCTCAAGCTGCCGCCATTCCTCAAGGATATTTCCGCGCTGCTGAAGCAGCTGGCCGAACCGGCGCTGCGAAGCGTCAAAGGCCGACTCGGCGGCCATGACGGGCGTCGGGGCGAGGATACCGAGGCGCCGCAGTCCCGTCTCCGCCGCCCCAACTACCGTCTCAATCCACCCGATGAGGGTCGTGATCAGTTCCCGGATGAAGTTGAGGACGGGGATAATGATAGGGGCGAGCAGGGCCGCGAGCCGCGCCCAGGCATTTGTCATCGCGAGGACAAGCACATCCCAGGCGTCGCCGATTTCCCGGACCCGGTGGACCGTCTCCTGCGACAGGACAAGACCCATCGCCTCATATTCCGCCCGCGTCTCCGCGATGGACGCGCCCATCTGGTTCGCGGCGTTGACCGCCGCCCGGGCGCCGCGCTGGCCGAAGAAGGCGGTAGCGATGTTCAGCGCCTCGGTGGCGCTAGAGGCGTCCCTGATCTTCTCATAGATGTCGTCCAGCGCCTGCTCCGCGGTCCGGGCGGAGCCATCCAGGTTCCGGAAGGAGATGCCGAACCGCTCAAAGGTCTTCTGCGCCTGCTCGCCTTCGTTGTTCGCCTCGCCGATCATCGCCGCGAGGCGCCCGACCGTCTGCTCAACCTGCCCCGCGTTCCCGCCGCTCTGGGCGAAGGCGGCCTGGACGGTCTGCAGCGCCTCGGTGGACATACCGAGGGCGTCCGCCGCATCGGCGAGTTCCGACATCTTCTCAATCGCGGTCGTGATCCCCTGGACCAGGAGGGCGATCACCGCGGCGTTGCGGACCATGTTGAAGGCGGCGCTGATCTTCCCGGAGGCGGCCGCAAAGGCGTTCTCCATATTCTTGACCGCGTCAGTAGTCTTCTTGGAATCAGCCTGGACCTTCTCCAGGGACTTGGACACGCGCTCTAGCGCACGCTCCATGTTCCCGATACGGGCGTCAAAGGCGATGACCAGCTTGGTGTCGGCGCCGCTCATGTCAGCCTCCCTGGCGCTTCAAGAGACGCGCGAGCCTCTTCTGGATTGTCTGGCGAAGGTCTGCCTCAGCCTGCCACATCAGCGGCCTCGCCGCCTCGGCCACAAACGGGTTCCGCGGCATCACCCCGCGGAAGGCCCGCTTGCCGCCCGTCCTCTCCTGCGCACGGAGTCCGGTCTTCCGGTCCTTCCGTCCCCGCCGCTCCCCGGTCCAGCGCGGCTTCGTCCCGAGGTTCACCAGGTGGAAGTGAAAAGCCGGCTTCTTCCCGATAACCACAGAGCGCGCGAGGGAGTGCAGCTTGCGGAGGGTCGCGCTTTTGGTATCGCGCCGGGCGATGCCGGCGATGAGGTTGCGCGTCTTCCCTACCGGGGCCTTCTGGATGGCCGCCGCCCAGGCGATCGCTGACCACTTCTTCGTCCACGCGCGAAGGAGGGACTTCTGCATCCGCTCAGGCAGATGCCGAAGCCCCTCCTTCAGCTCAGACAGGCCTTCCATCTCACCCGACAACGTAGCCTCCCAACATCAGGACCGCGTGCTGTAGACGGGCGTCATATTCGTCCGCCGGCTCCGGCATCTCCAGTTCCTGCCGCTTCGCGACCTCGGCGAGCCGCATAAGGTTCTGGTAGACCGGCATGAACTCGGTCACCTCAAACGGGCGGACGTTCTTACCACGATTCACATTCGCAACGATCGAAGCAATCATGCCCGCCCCGAGGTCTATCCGGAAGGACGGGAATGGCTCCAGCTTCTCAAACTCGCTCCACCGGGCGAGTTCCGCGACGCTCATCCGGTCTTCCAGTTCGCCTACCGTCATGCCGCCTAGCGCAATTGCTAGCCGGTGCCGGAAGGCGACTTCTGGAGCAAAGGGCCCGCTTCTTCCTCCCCCATAAGTTTGGGAAGGTATTCGGCGAGCCCCGAGATGGCCAACATCGGGGCGTCAAGGATCGCCTCCTGCCCGACCGGCTTCCCGTCTTCATCCAGGACCATGGCCCCGAGCAGCATCACGGTCTTGTCGTAGTTGTTCGCCGCGGTAGAGGCGTTGATGTAGTCGCGCACCCTCGGCTCGCGCAGCGTCGTCTCCCCGTCCGCCCACGCCGGGACGACCACGGTGATGGTCCGTAGACCCTTCCTCTTGCTCACAATAATATACCCCCTGGAGTTCCACCTATAGTCACGAAGGACCCACACCCCGGGTTACGGGGTCGTGGGCCGCTTCATGTAGTAGGGGGACTCATCCAGGGTGAAGGTCCCGGTGAAGGTCACCGCGGCTTCCACGGTCAGCGAGCCGATGGAAAAGGAGGACACGACCCCGTGGAAGACCGCGGACTGGCCCTGCCGGGTGTAGCCGACCAGGTAGCGCGCCACCGCGTCCTTCTGGGCCGCGATGAGGGCGTTCATGCCCGCATCGTCCAGATCGAACATGCCGGTGAAGGAAGCCGTGCCCGGGGTCGGGAGGCCGGGGAGGTTCTTCCGCTCCGTGTCGCACATCGTGGTCGCGTCGATTTCGCCGGGCGTGCCCGGGTTCGGCGTGAACTCGGAAAGGCAGACATGGGTCCACGTGAAGGTCGTGACCGTGATATCGGTCAGGTCCCCGGGAAGGGGCGCCGTCTCGGCGCTGGTATCGGTCGCGACCGTGACGGTGGGCGTCGCGCCCGGGGTGAAAGCCGTGATCATGTGGGCCTTCCCGTCCAGCGAGGGCCAGCCGGTCCCATCGATGAAGAGGACTTCGCCCACGACATACCAGGGCGGAACCGCGACCACCCCCGGGTCCGCGGCATCGAGCGTGATCAGCGTCGTCGTGCCGGCCGTCACGCCGGGCGTATCCAGCACCGCCGGATCGTGCGCGACGTTCTGCAGTTCAAACTCAAACTTGATCGTGCTTTCGCGAGCCATGATGTAGCCCTCCTTGGCTAGGGTAGCAGTGAACGTCCCTGCGCCACGTATGTGCAGGTCAAGACGACAAGGAACCAGTCCCCGTTCGCCTCTGGATCCACCTGTCGCGGCGCTCCGACAGATGTGAACCAAATCTGCTTCGTCGCATCCTCCCAGCCTTCCCATGCGGCGATCGCCGCGGTGGCCGTCTGGATCGCGAGGCTATCCCCGTGCCCCGACTTCGCGATGAAGAAGATGGACACCACGCCCCTCTCTTCGATCCACGGATTTGCGCCCATGGTCTGATGGAGGCGGGAAAGGCTATCGAAGCCAAGGGTGCCCCAGATGTCCGGCAGCGGGAGCGGCGGATTGTAGGGGAGGCTCCGGTTGATCGTGTCGATGTAGCGGACCCCCGGCAGGAGGACCGGCCAGGAGGCGCGGACGGCGGCGCGGACGGCTTCGCTGGACATTACCCGAGCACCCTTATCTGCCAGGCGATGATGGTGTCGCTCGCGCGGACCGCGTGGGCTTCCTCGACAGTCCGCTGCCGCCCCCGGATGAGGAAGCGGTCAAACTGCTCCGGGACCGTAGGGAGGTCCTGTATGGAGACGAAGACGTTGAACGCCTCCTGCGCTGCGTCCTGGACCAGCGCGATGTCGGTGGGCGTCTGGACGCTCGCCTTCATAGTCGCCTCGGGAGCCCCGCTGACCGGGATATAGGTCACCGTCTCACCAAAGCCACGGATGACTCCCCCGATGTCGCCAACGAAGGAGGAAGGGAGGGCCCCGCTCATGCCGCAGTCGCCGCGAGCCGGCGGCTGTGCAGGTAGCCGTCCAGCACGTCCGCATACTCTTCCAGCGCCTCGCTTGTCACGGCCCCGCCGCCGGACGATGAATTGTCCGCCTGGGCCACGTTGTAATCAACCTTGAGCGCCCCGACCGTCACCGACTTGATCGGCGCGACGGAGGGGACCGGAGCCCCGGCCGTAGAGAGGTCCACACCCATCCCGGTCAGCTGCTTGCGGACCAGGGCGAGGAAGACCCCCTGAAGATCGAAGGGAATGGGATCGAAGCCGCCGAGGTAGGTGATCTCAAGTTCCGCCGGGATCGGTATTCCATTGGGCCACATCACCCCGATCGCCCGATGAGCCCGGTAAGTGAGCGCCGTCTGGACTACCCCGTTCACCTTGACCTCGCCGATGGACTGGACGGGATACTCGGTCAGGGAGAGGAAGGCGCGACCGCCCTCCGCCTCGCCGCGAGGTCCGGCCCACGTCTGCGGCGGGTGGAACTGGTCGGTGTAGTTCCCCTTCGTGAGGCTTCGCCCGGTGTAGCCCCGGATCAGGGCAGACACGACATTCATCGCAAAGGTGATCTGCGAGTCCAGGGTGACGTTGTCCAGCGGAACGCCGAGAAGCCCCTTGACAGTATCCAGGGGCATGAGGGGCGGCAGTGGAGTGGACGGCGGAACCGGATCGGGGAACATCCTCGGAACCCTCCTGGCCGGGACTATACCCGGGAAGACGTTTGGAACACTAGCGGCTCATCTAGGAACAGTTTCTACACAGGTCAGCCGGGCCTCCGGTAGGGGAGGCCCCGCCCGAGGGCCCGGCTAGGCCCCGTTCATGCGCGCCGGCCGCCCCTGCTTGCCCGCGGGAGGCGGAGGGGCGGCCGGCGGGTCCTCCCTCGGGTCCGCGGCATCGGGGGCCGGCCCGGAGGCGCCCGCGATCTGCGGCGCGGCCTGCTGCTGGATCTTCCCGATGATCGGGGCGGACACCTTGAACGGGGCGTCGCCGAGAGCGCCCAGGACGATGTTCCATTCCTCGGGGGCGAGGGTAATGGTGATGGTCGGTTCGGTCATAGCCGCTATCTCCGTTGCGAAAGGTTTACCAGGTTGACAGAGCCGCGCGCTTCCAGGTATTGGTCGCGACACAGACATAGACGAAATTGGAATCCCAACATATCTGCCCCTGCACGCCAGTCGCCGCCGCGGTCGCCGGGGTTCGCGCGGTAGCGATACCGACCGTGTCGGTGTTGAACATAGCGCGCCGATCCACGCCGGTCAGGGTCAGAGTGTCAGTCATCGCTCCGCTGATGGCGGTAGCGATGATGAAGTCACCGTTGTTGCCGCTGCGCTGGCCACGGATCGTCGCTCGTGGTGCGACAACACCCAACGCCGCACCAAACTGGATGCCCGACGAATTGCCGCCGATGTTCGAGTTGTTGGACAGCAGCAGGTTGATGCCGTTGACCACGTTCTCGGCCGCCTGGAAGGCAATGTGCATGCGGATGCCGGCAGCGATACCGGCATTGAAGGCGACATTGCCGGTGGCCCGATCGACCTCAAAGACCGACTGCGCGCCGGTGGCCGCGTCCGGCGCGTTGCCATCGTCCTGGAAACGCATCAACTGGAAGCCAGAGCCGGCGTTGGCGCCGCCCTCGGCGACGTTGTTGAGCCGGAACTGGAAGCGATTGACGCCTGCGGTCTGGAAGTTCATGTTGCGCAGGGTGCCAGCCGCGCCTGTGAGGCTGAGAAGGCTGTTGACGCTGTTGATCGTCACCGGGCCGGAGAAAGTCGAAAGGTTCGCGCTGCTGATCGTCAGCGCGACGCTTTCCACGCCGAGATTGGCAGTGCGGAAGACCAGGCTACCCGCGTTCGCAGCGCCCTCGCGCTGGCCGGTGATGCTCCCCAGGATGACGTTGTTGGTGCGCGTGAACAGCAGGCTGACGGCGCTATCGTTGACGTTGTTCTGGTTGTGAAGATGGAGAGCAATTTCAGAGGTTGCTACGCTAGGCGTGACGACGCGGACCTGTGACCCCGCCTGCGCGTTGCCGCCCAAGCCGATCTCACCGGTCAGGCGGGTGACGTTCATAACCGTCCCGTTGTTCGCTCCGGCATCGTCATAACGCCACCAGAAGTAATTGAGATTGACGCCGGACGTGAAGTGATTGAAAAGCTGCAAGCCGTCCCTGAGCCACCGGACCGCGCCCGAGGTCGTGCCCGTCGCGTCCAGGCTGAGCGTCGGGCTGGGCCGCCCGATCGTCAGGTTCCCGGTCATCGTATCACCGGCCTTCAGGACGCGATTATTGGCATTCTCGTCCGCCGCGGCCGCGCTCGCCCGGGCCGTCGCGTCAACCGCTGTTCCGCCGGAGATCAGACCGTCAACGTAGTCCTTCCGGGTCGCGTGGGCCGCGAGCGTCGGGGCGCCCGCTACAAGAGACAACGCCCCCGTCAGCGTCCCGCCGGACAGCTGCAGATAGCGAAGATCGGCCGCCGCCTGGGTCAGTCGGGTCGCCACCTGAGTGTCAACATAGTCCTTCCGGGTAAGATGACCCGCTAGGGTCGGGGCGGCAGTCGTGACCGAGGCCTGCCCGCTGACCAGAAGGGACCCGACCAGATCGAGTTCAACGGTAGGCGCAGTCAGACCGATGCCAACCTTTCCATCCGCCTTGATGACGAAAGGAGTCGCGTCAGGATTAGCGGAATCCTCGACCAGGAGGCTGTCGCCGGTGCCGGTGTTCGTAATCCGGAGTGCAGTGCCAACACCGCTCTGAGAAATGACGTTTCCGGCGGCTAGGGAGTGAGTAACTGACAGACTGGAAGTAAACGAGACAGGGACATTGGCAGATAGCCCCGCAGTAGTCAGGGTCATCCGCGAAATACCGTTGGCAATAAAGTCCATCTGATACAGACTGGTCCAGTTAATGCCCGCCTGCGATCCGTTTCCAAAGCCAAGCGTCGGTATGGAACTGGTCCCAGATAGCGGGAGGCGGACCTGCCCGGTGGAGCGCGTAAGAATGAAGGGGGTTGGGAGAGCAGCGCCGGCATCGTCAAAGCGCCGGAGGCTAAAGTCACTGCCAACATCAGCACCGCTTTCGGCAGCGCCGGACATCGTGGCAAACCAGCGGGTCAGGCCGCCTTTCCGGAAGATCAGGGCGGACTGGTTTGTCCCAGCCTGAACGTCAAGAACGAAATCGGCAGAACCGGCGACTGGATTGCTGACAGTGACCGCAGTAGAACTTACCACCAGCGGACCGGTCATCGTGTCGCCGGCCTTCAGGACCCGATTGTTTGCGTTCGCGTCCGCTGCCGCCGCGGCCGCGCGAGCCGTCGCGTCAACCGCCGTCCCGCCCGAGATCAGACCGTCAACATAGTCCTTCCGGGTCGCGTGGGCGG
>Ga0315910_10001630_pt1 | contig 20502 bp, 16 predicted proteins | sample EdamamesoilMG_FD_204470 | JGI IMG/M metagenome (GOLD analysis project Ga0315910, IMG submission 204470) | Garden soil microbial communities collected in Santa Monica, California, United States - Edamame soil | ecosystem: Environmental > Terrestrial > Soil > Garden | place: USA: California...
GAAATTGAAGAAGGTAAAGCCGATAAAGAGAACAACGTATTGAAGCATGCACCGCACACAGCAGCGGTTATCACGGCCGATGAATGGACTCGTCCATACAGCAGACAAAAAGCTGCGTATCCACTTCCGTATGTAAAGGATGCGAAATTCTGGCCTGCCGTAAGTCGTGTTGACAATGCGTATGGCGACCGTAACCTGGTATGCAGTTGTTTGCCAATTGAAGAATACACAAAAGAAGAAGTTGCTTCTGCGTAGAAGGCCGCAGTTACAGGCCTGTCAACAAAAGCCCACGGTTGGAAACCGTGGGCTTTTGTTATTTAATAGAGACGCAAATTCCAGTGTCTCTACCAATTAATTCATCACAAGTGGATTACTTCACCGTAGGCAGCCGCAGCTGCTTCCATGATCGCCTCACTCATAGTAGGGTGCGGGTGAACGGACTTGATAATTTCATGGCCGGTGGTTTCGAGCTTGCGTGCAGCTACTACCTCGGCAATCATTTCGGTTACGTTCGCGCCAATGAAGTGCGCGCCAAGCCATTCGCCATACTTGGCATCGAAGATTACTTTCACAAAACCATCGGGCGCTCCTGCCGCTTTTGCTTTGCCCGAAGCGCTGAATGGAAACTTGCCCACTTTAATTTCATACCCTGCTTTCTTCGCAGCTTCTTCGGTGTAACCTACCGAAGCAATCTCCGGTGAGCAGTATGTACAACCCGGCACGTTATTGTAATTCAATGGTTCCGGATGATGTCCTGCCATTTTCTCAACGCAAATGATACCTTCGGCCGAAGCAACGTGCGCCAGCGCAGGACCTTTCACAATGTCACCGATGGCGTACACTCCGGCAACATTCGTCTTATAAAAATCATCAACGATTACTTTTCCTTTGTCGGTTTTCACACCAACATCTTCCAGGCCAATACCTTCCAGATTGGTAGCAACACCAACCGCAGACAGTACTACATCGGCTTCGATTTTAATTTCACCATCGGGAGTTTTTACGGTGGCGACACAGGCCGCACCACTGGTGTCTACTTTCGTTACTTCGGAGTTCACATAAATTTTCATTCCAGATTTTTTGAACGACTTATCCAGTTGCTTGGAAACTTCCTCGTCTTCCACCGGAACAATGCGTGGCAGGAATTCAACAATAGTAACTTCCGTTCCTAATGTATTGTAGAAGTAAGCAAACTCTACACCGATGGCACCCGAGCCCACTACCAGCAAACGCTTGGGCTGCTGTGGCAGCGACATCGCCTCACGATAGCCAATGATTTTCTTACCATCAATTTTGAGGTTAGGGAGTTCACGTGATCTTCCGCCAGTGGCTACAATAATATTTTTGGCTTCGTAATCGGTTTTCTTTCCGGCTGCATCCGTTACCTCTACTTTGCCACCTTTTTTCAGTTTTCCTAAACCTGCAATTTGTTCGATCTTATTTTTCTTGAACAGAAACTGAATGCCCTTGCTCATGCCGTTCGCCACATCGCGACTACGTTTTACAATGCCATTGAAATCAGCCGAAGCATCCTTCACGTCAATACCGTAATCTTTTGCATGTTTGATGTATTCAAAAACATTGGCACTCTTCAACAACGCTTTTGTTGGTATACAACCCCAGTTCAGACAGATACCTCCGATTTCAGCTTTCTCCACCACCGCTACTTTCATCCCCAACTGAGAAGCCCGGATTGCGGCCACGTAACCGCCAGGTCCACTACCGATCACAATAAGATCAAACTTTGACATAGAAATAGGATTTAAAATTCGCTGCCAAAGATAATCGGTGAACATTCATTTACATAACGTTTGAAAAGGTTTGCTGTCATTTCCTGATTCGCTGATTTTTCAGGGAAATAAGTATTTTTGAAGCGGTCGGCAGTCCATGGTCGACAGTCGACTGTGGACAGTGGACGTTTTAAACTATAGATCATGAAATTACTCCAGGGAAAAACAGCCCTTGTTACGGGCGCATCAAAAGGAATCGGGAAATCCATTGCCATTAAATATGCCGAGCAGGGCGCGAACGTTGCCTTCACCTATCTCTCCAGCGTAGAGCAAGGGCAGGCATTAGAAGCCGAACTTGCGGCTAAAGGCGTTAAGGCAAAAGGCTATCGCTCGGATGCTTCCGACTTTGCACAAGCCGAAAAATTAGTGAACGATGTGATTGCCGATTTTGGCTCACTGGATATTCTGGTGAACAATGCGGGCATCACCCAAGACACTTTACTGCTTCGCATGACCGAAGAGATGTGGGACAAGGTGATCAACGTAAATTTGAAGTCGTGCTTCAACACGGTGAAGGCGGCTACCAAGCAAATGATGAAACAGAAAAGCGGTTCCATCATTAACATGACCTCGGTAGTAGGCTTGAAAGGTAACGCAGGCCAGGCCAATTACGCAGCTTCAAAAGCAGGGATCATTGGGTTTACAAAATCCGTTGCGCTTGAACTGGGTTCACGTGGTATTCGCTCGAATGCCGTAGCGCCAGGTTTTATTGAAACCGAAATGACAGCCGTGCTCGATCCGAAAACCGTGCAAAGCTGGCGCGATGCCATTCCATTAAAACGCGGTGGCAAACCCGAAGATGTTGCCGATGCTTGTGTGTTTTTAGGATCGGATATGTCTACCTATATCTCCGGACAAGTACTTCAGGTGGATGGTGGGATGTTGACGTAATAAATTAAGTGCTAAAATAACGCCACACCCAATACTTTAAAAGTTATACCAGACGCTTGTTCTGATCCTAGGATGTTGTAGGGCATTAAAATCTTAGATTCGTGCGTTTAATAATATTGACAAAGATTATCCTTGTTTCGTGGACAATAGATGTTATGGGACAAGATGTTAAAACAGCAACCAACGAATTGGGAGATACCTCTGCGTTCTGTATTGACAAATCTGCTTATCCAAAAAAAGGGTATAAGCGTTACGGAAAATGGATTGGCAACAACAGGGACAAGGAACCAGAATCAAAAATTAAAGCGGATCGCAAAACAGTACTTGTAAGCTTTATCGTCCACGAAGACGGAGCGAAAACAGACTTTGAAGTACTCAAAGGAGTAGGTGAACCTTACGATAGCGAAGCAATTAGGCTGGTTAGAGACAATCCTCATGAATGGATTGCTGCTCAATGTGGCCCAGAAAAAATAAAGACGCGAGCGGTAATTCCAATAAAATTTTAAATGCCCACAACAAAAAATGCATTTGCAATGGTGGGGCAATGTTAAATCCCGATCAAAATCACTTGTGAGAGAACTCTGATCTCACACGCACGCTTCGGGTAAATGGCTCAGTAGAAATAGAACTGGATTGATCAGTTTGGGTAAAAGAATAATCAAACAGCCGGGTTATGTTAGTAACACTGGTGCAGATACTAATGTTGCGTTTAATTTTGCTAAAACAAAAAACTAAAATGATGATTCGGAAAATTAAATTACTAAGCCTAGGATTGCTGCTGGTTATTCCTTCATGGGGACAAGATGTTAAAAAGATCACGATTGAGGATCAAGTCTACAGAACTAAAGAAACGTTTTATGTACTTAAGGATAATCAAGAAATAAGACATGGAGAGTATAAGAAGACAACTGGAAAATTGAAAACAACTGGCACGTACGATAACAATAAAAGATCCGGAGTCTGGCAATCCTATGACGAGAATGGAAAATTAGTTCAGACGATTGACTTCGCAACCAATACTATTACTCCAAAAATAGTATCTGACAATTCTAAATATTGGAAAAAAGATGGAGATACATTCACTGAAATTAGACCTGATCAGGCGCCAGCTTTTATTGGAGGATACTCTGCCTTTTACAGACTTATTGCGATGACATTGCGTTACCCAGCTGATGCAAGGCGATTTAACATTCAAGGAGATATTATAATATCCATAGTAATTACCAAAGATGGAAAGATGGTTGATGAAACTATTGAGAATAAACTAGGCTATGGACTTGAGGAAGAAGCGCTCCGTTTAATACAACAAATTCCTGACGAATGGGTGCCTGGAACAGTTAATGGTGAATGTGTTGATATAAAGATATTGATACCGATACGGTTTAAATTAGCCTAAGAACTTAAATCTCGATCAAGAGTTACTCGCGAGAGAACTCTGATCTCACACCAGCGCTTCGGAGAATACTAAAGAACTTGGATTGATCAGCACGCCAAAACCTGCTGACGCTGATTAGGTAACGGTACAGCGTTGACAACGAACAATTATAAAAGTAATTTAACTAGACTCCAATTTCCAGATGACGCAAAGAATCATTAAACTATTTCTACGCTTTTCAATCTCGGCTGGATTTATATCGGCCGTTGCCGATCGGTTTGGATGGTGGAGTTCTGCTGTTTCTGTTTGGGGAAATTGGAGTAGTTTCATTGAATACACGCGCCTCATTAATCCCTGGTTTCCTGACAACCTGATTTCTGCTGTGGGCGCCATTGCGACCGTAGCAGAAATAGTCTTCGCGCTGTTTCTACTCGTGGGACTTAAAACAGAATTGGTTGCTAGGCTAAGTGGATTCCTGCTCCTGGCTTTCGGATTGTCAATGACATTCTCAACTGGAATAAAAGGAGCTTTTGACTATTCGGTTTTTAGTGCATCAGCCGGAGCGTTCGCATTGAGTCTACTGAAAGAAAAATACCTCGAGATAGATCTTTTGCTTTCAAGCAAGAAGTAGAGCGAGAACATGACCATCGACCTTACGATATACCATCGGTCTTTTTCAAGTCGATCGTAAAATTTGACCCTTCGTTAATCGTACTCGCCAGCGAAATGCTGCCGCCAAGCGCTTCTACCTGCGTGCGAATAAGGTACAACCCAAGGCCTTTACCTTCTACATGAAAGTGAAAACGTTTATACAGATTAAAAACTGAAGCGCCATGCTTCTCCATGTCGATACCTAAGCCGTTATCCGAGAAAATAATTCGCACAGCAGAATCTAAATTCTCCGAACGAATAGAAATTACCGGATGCCGATCTGGATGCCGATACTTCAGCGCATTACTCATCAGGTTGTAAAAGATGCTTTCAATATATTGAGGTAGCGAATAGAGTGTAGGCGCTAACGAAAAATCAATCTCAAGCTCAGCTTTAGTTTCCTGAATTTCCTTTTCAAGTATTGCGGCTACTTTATCGCTGATTGTTTTCAAGTCAAGTTGACGAAATACTTTCGTGTTCAGTTGTTGAATACTTAAAATGAGGGTAAGGTCTTTTATTACGCTATCAAAATCTACAGTAGACTTCACCATCAAATCAATCATGTGCGATTTTTCTTCATCGCTGGTGGCGTGGTGAAGAATATCAGAAAGTCCCACCAGGCGGGCGATAGGAGCCCGCAGGTTGTGTGATATGATGTAAGAGAATTGTTCGAGCCGGCTGTTTCGCTCGATTAGTTCAAGATTTGTTTTCTGCAAATCGCGTGTTTGATGATCCACTTTCTTTTCGATGTTGCTGTAGGCCTCTTCCAGCTTTTCATTTTTTTCGGCCAGAGCCAGCCGCTGCCGATCAATTTCTTCTTGTTGCAATACCAGTTGCTCGTTATGCGAAATGATCTCTTCGTTTTGAGCACTGATCTCTTTATTCTGCGCACTGATTTCGCGCGTACGCTCGTTCACCTGGCGTTCCAGTTCGGCTTTTTGACTTGCCAACACGGCAATAGTTTTTTGTTCTGCTGCGACCAGTTCATAGGATACCCGGATCGTTTTACGAAACAGAAACACCATGTAAAACAGGGCCGGTACTGTAAACAGAAATAGGGCAAGCTGTAGCAAGTAACTGTTGCGTAGCGCGCGGTTGTACTGAATACGGGCTTCTTGAGCAATTTGATCTTCAAATGCATTTACCTCGTTGGTAAACCTTAGGTAAGAAAGGTACACACGGTATCCACTATCGTCCCTGAGCAGGGCATTAAACTTTTCCATTTCATCATTATCCACCATAGCTATTTGAGCGCGGAGTTGATCAAAGTAGAGTGTAGTGGAGTCAATCAGGTTCTGAAGCGAGGCCAATGGAAAGCCTTGTTCGGAAAGAGATCGTGTTAGGTCGCTAAAAACAGAGTCCATTGCGTCAATACCACTTAGGGCTGCACCAAGCTGATTGTTAGCTTTCACCAATGCATAACCACGAACCCCCATATCTACCTGGTGAATTCTGCGAACTATTTCGCGGGTATTTACTTTTACCCGTTCGGCTTGTTCTTGTAATTGCTTATTGCGTTCAATTACCTGGCTATTGCGGAAAATCAGAAAGACATTTATTAGCAGCAACCCCGAAATGGAAACGGCAAGAATGTATACAATTAGTCGTCCGAGCCTGGACTTCTCAGAAATAGTAAACATGAAGGCATTTGATTGTATCCTTCTAAGATAATCAGCATTGAGCAGATTATTACTACTGCATTATACTAGGTCGCCCATGCTTTGCCTACTTCATGCAATGGCACACAACCTTGATAGGGGCCTGGCACCATGTTGTATTGCGTTACCTGTGTTGCACCTTGTTCACTTGTAAAGAAACCAAGTAAAGTGAGTTCTTTCACTTCGAGCACAAACGGTTTTGATCCTCCGCCCTTGCGCCACCAGCCTATGCTTGTTCCATCTTTTGAACCGGCCAGGGCTTCATCATGATGTTTCTTTACTAATGCGATTTGATCTTCTTTCTTGCATGCAGCGAAAGCATCTCCATAGGTCTTTTGCGCTTCCACATCAAAATCAGTGAGTGCCTTTATGAATCTTTCCTGATCAATTTTTGGATAAACCTCTTTCACCAGATTATCGATGAAGGCCGGTACGCCAACATCTTTTGCACCGGGTGTTGTTGTTTTTGGGATGATGATCTCGGCCAGTTCAGTAATCAACAGCGCTTGCTCTTTCGTGAAGAACACAGGCGTGTACACAAGATCGGGGGAGGCTTTGCAACCTTTTAATACTCCGATCAATGCCGGGCCTGTTACGGCATATCCTAAGGCTAGTGCGGTTCGTTGTATGGCTTCTCTTCTGTTCATAGATTCTCTAATATTTTATTTCCCGCAGGTCACGCAGATGTTCGCAGAATAGATCAGCGTTAATTAGCGAGATCTGCGGGAAATAGTATTTTACAAATTTCCTTTCTTTAATTCGTTTACAGCATAGTCAACTGCACGCGCGGTTAGTGCCATGTAGGTAAGGGATGGATTCTGACAGGCCGAGGAGGTCATCGCGGCACCATCGGTAACAAAAACATTTTTTGCTTCATGTACCTGGTTCCATTTATTCAACACGGAAGTTTTCGGATCCTTACCCATACGTGCTGTTCCCATTTCATGGATACCTAACCCGATGTTGTTTGGTGCATCGTAGGTCGTTACATTTTTAAATCCTGCACCTTCCAGCATTTCGGCTGCGGAGTTCATCATGTCTTTGCGCATGGCCCGTTCATTGTCGCCCCAATCGGCATCGATGTTTAGGGTTGGCAATCCGTAGCTATCTTTTGTATCGGTGTTGATGCTCACCTGGTTGGTGTGATACGGCAAGCATTCGCCAAAACCCGTTATACCGATGCGCCATCCTCCGGGTTCTTCCAGTGTTTTCTTTAGGTCTTCTCCGAATGATAGTTCGGCCACACCACGTTCCCAACTCAATCGGCTTGCTGCACCCTGATAACCAAAACCTCTTAGGTAATCGGTGCGTTTGTCAGTTCCAATATTTCTGAACCGTGGAATATAAATTCCGTTAGGCCTGCGACCGATGTAGTACTTGTCTTCAAATCCTTCTGCTTGTGCTTCGGCCCCGGTACGATATTGATGGTCCATTAAATTATGACCGAGTTCTCCACTTCCATTTCCTAATCCATTCGGAAATCGTTTTGAAATTGAATTCAGCAGAATGAAGGTACTGCCCAATGTGGAGGCGTTCAGAAAAATAATGTTAGCATAGAAATCTATCTCTTGCTTGGTTTCGGCATCCAATACTTTCACGCCAACGGCCTTGCCTTTCGTTTCGTCATAAATAATTGAATGAACGATGGAGTTTGGTCTCATCGTCATCTTACCTGTTTTCAGGGCTGCCGGCAACGTTGAGGCATTACTACTGAAGTACGCTCCGTAGGGGCAGCCCCGATCGCAGAGGTTTCGCGATTGACAAACGCCACGACTTGGATCGTGCGGTAGGGGAGCTGTTAAATGCGCCACGCGACCGATGGTAAGTTTACGGTTAAACTTTTCCGCCAGCTTATCGCGAAATACTTCTTCCACGCAATTCAATTCCATGGCGGGAAGAAATTTTCCATCAGGCAAATGCGCCAATCCTTCAGCTTGCCCGCTTACGCCAATGTAGGATTCAACATAATCATACCACGGTGCTAAATCAGTGTAGCGTATCGGCCAATCAATGGCAATACCTTCTTTGGCATTAGCTTCGAAATCAAGATCAGAAAGGCGATAGGTTTGCTTTCCCCACATAATCGAGCGGCCTCCTTCATGGTATCCTCGAATCCAATCGAACGGCCTTACTTCGGTGTAAGGATTCTCGGTGTCTTTTACCCACCAGTGTTTATTGGCTTGATTTACCCAATACGTACGCGACTGCACCGGATAAAATTTCAACTCTTCATCCGACAGTCTGTTTCCGTTCGGAAGCTCCCATGGGTTCTTGAGCATGGTAGGATAGTCAACCTTATGCTTCACGGCACGACCACGTTCCAGCACCAACGTCTTCAATCCTTTTTCAGTAAGTTCTTTGGCTGCCCATCCGCCACTGATACCGGTACCCACTACGATGGCATCGTAGGTGTTCTGTTTTTGCGCGTCAATGTTAAGATTCATCAGGTCTGGTTGTTTCAGTGATGGAAGGTAGGAAAAAAGAATTTAGAATAGATGTTAGAATTTAGCGTGGGTACGCCATCAGATCATTCTCAAGGCTAAATCCTGTGCCCAAAATTTCTAATTCTGAAACGGTGATTTTAGCCATGAATTGCAGCTTTTGAGCGCCCGCGAACAATCGTAAGCCCTACCGTTGTAAAATTTTTTGCGCCAGTTCTTGGAAACCAACCATTCAGGCTCTACGTTTGTGTCATCAAAGTCGAATAAGCACTTCTGCTTAATCGATTTATAAAGAAGCGAGGAGAGACAGGCTCGAAGAATCGCTAGCAACCTACAAGCAAACTGCAAGGTGCTAATTCCTGACCCCGAAACAGCCGGGGAACTATAAACCGATTAGAACATGAAAAACATCATCAACACAATCGAAAAAAGTCTTCTGGACTTGGGTGCTTATCTCCTCGAAACATTCTCTCCTTTTATTTGTATTTGCCGCTGCATGTGCAACCCTGCGTGTTGTTGCATGCGTTGCTGCTGCTAATTGATTAGCGAACCGCTTCCAGCAGCACACTAGCCGATGACCCTGCCACGTGACAGGCAGTTTGGTTAACGCTACGTCACCCAGCTTCAATTTTCATTAACACGATTTACAACAACATTAAAAATAGTATTGCCATGTCAAGCTTACATTTTGAAACCCTCCAATTACATGCCGGCCAGGAAGTTGATCCAACAACACGCTCACGTGCCGTGCCGATCTATCAAACTACTTCGTACACATTCAAAGATTCAGAACACGGTGCCAATCTTTTTGCGCTGAAAGAATTCGGCAACATTTACACGCGCATCATGAACCCGACCACCGATGTATTTGAAAAGCGCGTGGCATCCTTAGAAGGTGGTGTAGCTGCGCTTGCTGTTGGGTCCGGTCAGGCAGCACAGTTCATTGCACTCAACAACATACTTCAGTCGGGCGACAACTTTGTTTCCACCACACTCCTTTACGGAGGAACTTACAATCAATTTAAAGTAGCATTCAAACGCCTGGGTATCGATGTTCGCTTTACTGACGGTGATAAAGCGGAAGCTTTTGAAAAACTTATCGATAAAAACACAAAAGCTATCTACCTGGAAACCATTGGTAATCCTGGTTTTAATATTCCCGATTTTGAAGCCATTGCCGCATTGGCAAAAAAACACGACCTGCCCCTGATTGTTGACAATACGTTTGGTGCAGCGGGGTATCTGTTCCGTCCGATTGAACACGGTGCCAATGTAGTAGTGGAATCGGCCACAAAATGGATTGGCGGGCACGGTACTTCCATTGGTGGCGTTATTGTGGATGGCGGAAATTACAACTGGGGCAACGGCAAGTTCCCGCAATTCACAGAACCTTCAGAAGGTTATCATGGATTAAAATTCTGGGATGTGTTTGGCGAAGGCAATCCGCTTGGTCTGCCCAACATTGCGTTTATCATTCGCGCTCGTGTAGAAGGCCTTCGCGATTTTGGTCCTGCGTTAAGTCCATTCAATTCCTTCCTATTGTTGCAAGGGTTGGAAACCCTGTCTTTGCGTGTGCAACGCTCGGTGGACAATGCGCTGGCATTGGCACAATGGCTGGAGAAACATGATTTGATTGAATCAGTAAATTATCCGGGGTTGCCCAGCAGCACCTATCACAAACTGGCCAAGAAATATTTACGCAATGGATTTGGAGCCGTGCTCTCCTTTACCGTAAAGGGCAGCAAGCAACGAACCGCCAAAGTGGTTGATAATTTAAAACTGGTGAGTCACCTGGCTAACCTGGGCGATGCAAAAACACTGATCATTCAACCATCGGCTACTACCCATCAACAGCTTAGCGATGAAGAGCAAATCACCGCGGGAGTGCTACCAAACCTGCTTCGTATTTCAGTAGGCATTGAGCACATTGACGATATCAAAGCCGATTTGCAACAGGCGTTTGATAAAGTATTTGAAGGCGAACTGGTGAGCTAGGCCTCATCCCGACAACTTAAGAAAAGAAACAGTTACGTTAAAAGTGTACTCAGGGTCTCTCTCCACATCGGAGAGAGACAATGGGCAAAGGAGATAAAAAGAATTGATGGAAAAACACGATCACACATTTCACTATCACCAGTCGTTTGAGCTTGAGGCCGGAGAAACACTTTCTGGCTTTCAACTGAAGTACACCACGCTGGGCAAACTCAATCACGAGCGCAGCAATGTAGTATGGGTTTGCCATGCCCTTACGGGAAGTTCAGACTTCACCGATTGGTGGGGCGATCTTTTTCGTGAAGGAAGCGCGTTTGATCCTCAACATTATTTTATCATTTGTGCCAACATGTTGGGTGGCTGCTACGGTTCAACCGGTCCGCTTTCAATAAATCCAGAAACCGGAAAACCATACTACCATACCTTTCCGACATTAACCAATCGCGATACGGTAAAAGCTTTTGACTTACTGCGACAGGAACTCAGGCTTGAAAAAATTCACACTTTGCTGGGTGGTTCTCTTGGCGGGCAGCAAGCCATTGAGTGGGCCATTTCACAACCTGACGTTTTCAATCATCTTATTCCACTTGCCTGTAACGCTGTTCACTCACCCTGGGGAATTGCCTTCAACGAAGCGCAGCGACTGGCCATTGAGGCAGACCCTACCTGGAAGGATAGCGATGCCCGTGCTGGTGCTGAAGGTTTAAAAGCCGCCCGCGCCATCGGCATGATTTCGTATCGGTATTATGAAACCTTCAATCAAACGCAAGCCGAAAAGACGAATGATAAGATTGATGAATTTCGTGCGGCTACTTATCAGCGATACCAGGGCGAAAAATTAGTTAACCGCTTCAATGCGTTTACCTATCGCACACTTTCCAAAATGATGGACAGCAACAACGTTGGGAGAAACCGTACGGGCATTAAAGAAGCATTGCAAACCATCAACACCAAAGCCCTTGTGGTGGGTATCGATACCGACATACTCTTCCCCGTATGTGAACAAAAATTTTTAGCTGAACACATTCCGAACGCACAATATGTGGAACTCACCTCCTTGTATGGCCACGATGGTTTCCTGGTAGAGTTCGAACAATTGGATACCGTCATTAAACAGTTTTATCATCAGAAGAAATTAAGTACCGTAGTATTATGAGAAAGAAATTAAAGCTTGGATTATTTGGATTTGGATGCGTTGGTCAAGGTCTCTATCACGTGTTGCACGAAACCCATGGGGGCGTTCAGGCCGAGATCAAAAAAGTTTGTGTTAAAAATAAGAACAAGCAACGTCCGGTGCAGGACATCTCCTTCACGTTCGATAAAGAAGAAATTCTGAGCGATCCGGAAATTGATGTTGTGGTTGAACTTATTGATGATGCCCAGGCTGCTTATGAAATTGTAAAGGCAGCCTTGCTGAATGGCAAATCGGTTATAACAGCAAACAAAAAAATGCTGGCCGAGCACCTCAAAGAAATTCATGATCTCCAGCAACAAACCGGTAAACCTGTGCTGTACGAAGGAGCCGTGTGCGGAAGTATTCCGATTCTCCGAAACCTGGAAGAATACTACGACAATGATTTACTGAACAGCATTGAAGGTATTTTTAACGGATCAACCAACTACATTCTCACCAAAGTATTCGAAGAAAAGAAAAGTTATGCAGACGCGCTGAAGCGCGCACAGGAACTTGGCTTTGCAGAATCTGATCCAAGCCTGGATGTAAAAGGCTACGATGCCAAGTACAAATTGGTAATTGCCATCGCGCATACCTTTGGTCTGTTTGTTCAGCCTGAAGAGGTGATCAATATTGGTATTGATAAGATTTCAGATCTCGATTTGAAATTTGCCCGCGACAATAATTACTTCATCAAGTTAATTGCCCGCGCCTTCAAGCTTGGTAACAAGGTTTATGGATTTGTTGCCCCACAATTCATAGAAGCCAACAATCCATTTGCTGCTGTTCGCAACGAATACAACGCGGTGCAAGTACAAGGTGCCTTTGCCGAAAAGCAACTGTTCATCGGTAAGGGTGCCGGAAGTTATCCAACGGGTTCGGCCGTATTGTCAGACCTTTCGGCTTTGTCGTACGAGTATACGTATGAATACAAAAAACTTCACCAGGCCGATCGTTTTGAGTTCTCAAACCAGCTGGTGGTAGAAGCCTACATTAGCTTTGATGAAGGAACAAAAATTTCCATCAACGACTTCGAGCAATTTCAATCTGGTTATGCCGCCAGTGGCAAACAATACATGGTGGGGCAGGTTAAGCTCAGCAAGTTACAGGAGTGGTCGCAAGCCGAGGGCGTTGGCATTATCCTGGCACCAAACAGTCAGTTCATTCAAGCTACACCTGCCGTAAGCCAGGAAGCGTTGGTGGTCTAAATGAAGATAGTATAGAATTTTTGGGAATGAATTGGTGGGGTCGCCATTCTGCATTTCAGCTGCTTCTGGTCTATCAAAAACCTTCAAAAAAGACTTGAAAGCGGGTTTAAATCGTTATAAATAATTGATCAGTGGGCGCTAATATCAGTGCCCGGTCAATATATTTGTAACGGACAAAAACGAGTTCGAATGATCATTCTATCTTCAATTGTAGCATTCACCCTGGTAATTCTACTACTGGTGTTCATGCTTCTGATGGCCCAGAAAAAGTTAGTGCAGTCGGGCCCGGTTAAAATTGTAATCAATGGCGAAAAAAGCCTGACGGTATCGGCCGGCAGTTCGCTGCTTTCTACGCTGGCAACTGAAAAAATATTTCTTCCGTCCGCCTGTGGTGGTGGTGGTACGTGTGCCATGTGCAAATGTGTGGTGGAATCGGGTGGTGGCGATGTGCTGCCCACCGAGCTTGGTCACCTCACGCGTGCAGAAAAAAAGAGCCACGTTCGGCTAGGTTGCCAGGTAAAAGTAAAGCAGGATCTCAATATCAGGATTCCTGATGAAATCTTTGGTATCAAGAAGTGGGAGTGCGAAGTAGTATCAAACTACAACGTGTCTACGTTCATTAAAGAATTTGTCGTGAAGCTTCCACCAGGCGAAACCCTGAAGTTTGAGGCGGGGGGATACATTCAGATTGATGTTCCTGAAACTCATGTTGATTACAAAGCCATCGACATCACGCCACATCCCGAGCTTGGTCACAAGCAGGATGTATTTCGAAGCGATTGGGACAAGTTCAAGTTGTGGGGTCTGAAAATGAAAAATGAAGAGCCCATCTTCCGCGCGTACTCGATGGCCAATCACCCTGCAGAAGGTAACATTGTAATGTTAAATATTCGTGTAGCCACACCACCGTGGGATCGCGCCAACAACAAATGGATGGATGTTAATCCTGGAATTTGTTCGTCTTACATTTTTGGACGTAAACCAGGCGATAAAGTAACCGTGTCAGGACCTTACGGTGAATTCCACATCAACCCGACACAACGCGAAATGATTTACATTGGTGGTGGTGCTGGTATGGCTCCGCTACGCGCTCAAATATTCCACCTCTTCCATACTGAAAAGACAAAGCGCAAAGTTTCCTACTGGTATGGTGGACGCTCGAAGAAAGAACTGTTCTATGTGGATCACTTCCGGAAAATCGAAAAAGAGTTTCCAAACTTCCAGTTCAACATTGGCTTGTCGGAACCGCTGCCGGATGATAACTGGAAGGTAAAGAAAAACCTTGACGACCGCGAAGCCGATGGATACATCGGGTTCATTCACCAGTGCTTGTACGACAACTACCTGAAAACACATGAGTCGCCAGAGGATATTGAATTCTACTTGTGCGGACCTCCACTGATGAACGCAGCCGTTCTGAAAATGCTGGATGAAATGGGAATACCAAAAGAGAATATCCGATTTGACGACTTCGGGGGATAATCGAACCTCCATCCGGAATACTAAAAAGGAGAAGCATCAGCCTCTCCTTTTTTTATTGTGTTACGATTACATTTTCAATCTTTCTTAATGGCGCTGCGCTCTACGCGAAATCCTACAGCGAGCATTCCGTGCAAGGTATCGGTGCGCATCTGTTGTTCGAATTGCATGTTGTATTTGCCCGGAGAAGTAAATCGAAAATCCTTCAATAAGACTACTTCGTGATCATAAATATCACCCAGGCCACTTTTACCAAAAGGCTTTCCGGTTTTTGCATCAAACAGAAATTCAGTCAACAGATTCTTTTGCAATTCTTTCCCGGTGGAATCCTGCAAGGTATAGTTCATAAAGAATCGCGACCATGGATAGCTTACCGTGTTCCGTACATCAGCATACAATGTATATGAAATGCTGGCGTCATCAATCTGAAATTCAAATTGTGGTTTATCCTGTGCAAGCCAATAGCGATTATCAAAGTCAATGTACTGTTCGTATACACGGGCATCGTTACCACAACCACTTAGCAATGTGATGATAACCAGGAGCAAACAAAATATTCTCATTGCTGATTTCCGGGGTTTGGGTTTCCTGGATTGTTGCCTGGCCTGTTTCCGGGTCGTTGATTAGGGTTTCCAGATCGTTGCTGGTTCTGATTGCCTGGTCGCGGACCATTCTGTCGCTCGGGTCGCTGCGCGTTTTGATTGCCCTGACGCGGACCGTTCTGATTCTGCGGCCGTGGTCTGTTCTGATTTCCCTGCTGCGGATTACTTGGGTTACTCTGCTGTTGCGGATTGTTTGGATTGCCTGGTCCTTTTTTCTTTTTCTTTTTGTTTCTCGACTTGTTCTTGTACTTCTTATCCATCCTGTCGAGGTCGCTGTTGAGCGGACCGGGAGCTGCCTTTTCCTCTACTTCATCAATTTCGAGAGTGGCCGGTTTTTTTCCTTCGCGATTCAGCCGAAGAATATGATTGACCCGATCAATGTTTACCGGATACCAGTTGTTATCCTCGCGGAAACCAAACCACATTATTTTTCTGAAGATATCGGTCTTCTGTAACGTAGCTTCCCCACGCTCTGTGAGGAGTGGGGCTTCGATCTTTGGAATATGCTCAAGCGCTTCCATGTAGGTTTCGAGCTCGTAATTCAAACAACATTTCAAGCGGCCACATTGGCCTGACAGTTTGCTTGGATTGAGGGAAAGATTCTGATAGCGTGCCGCGCTTGTGGCTACGTTTTTAAAATCGCTTAACCATGTTGAGCAACACAACTCGCGACCACACACACCAATGCCTCCTAATCTTCCGGCTTCCTGGCGCAAACTGATCTGACGCATCTCAATCCGAATCTTGAATTCGCCTGCCAGTAATTTGATGAGCTCACGGAAGTCGACACGATCATCGGCTGAGTAAAAGAAAGTAGCCTTAATGTTATCGGCTTGATACTCGATGTCCGAAAGCTTCATGTTTAATTTCAGATCGCGGATGATCTCGCGGGTTCTGTATAGGGTAGGAAGTTCGCGCTTCTTTACTTCTTCAAATTTCTCCAGGTCTTTTTGGTGCGCAAGCCTGTAGATTTTTTTGATCTCGCCATCGTTTGCCACTTTTTTCTTCTGCATCTGCAAGCGAACCAGTTCGCCCTGCAACGAAACGTGCCCGATATGATGACCGCTGGGCACTTCTACTACCACGGCATCGCCAGTGTGAAGCACCAGGTTATCGGTGTTACGATGAAACTCTTTGCGGCCATTTTTAAAACGCACTTCAACAATGTTGAATTTGTCTTCCACTGGCATGTCCATGTTCGAAAGCCAATCGAATACATTCATTTTGTTACAGCCGCCTGTATTGCAAGCTCCGTTGTTTTTACAACCGGATACCTTTCCGTCTTTTCCTGATGATCCACATGAACATCCCATACCCGCTTATCCTTTATAGTTCAACAAATCCTGTCCGATGTCTTTTCTAAAATACAAATCTTCCCAGGCAATATGCCCGGCAGCTTCGTAAGCTTTCTTGCGTGCTTCATTCAGCGAGCTGCCGTTGCCCGACACAGCCAACACACGTCCGCCATCGGTTAGCACATCGCTGTTTTGTTTTTTTGTTCCGGCATGAAACACCAGTGCCTTCTTTTCGCGATCCAATCCATGAATCACTTTTCCTTTTTCATAATCGCCCGGATAACCGCCCGACACCAGGGCGATGGTTACGGTGTGATGTTCATCGATTTCAATCTGCTTGCCTTTCAACTTACCTTCAGCCGCAGCCACCAGAAGTTCTACCAGGTCGCTCTTGATGCGCGGAATAACGGCTTGCGTTTCCGGATCGCCCATGCGCGCGTTGTACTCGATCACATAAGGTGTGCCGCCTACATTCATCAGCCCCACAAACACAAATCCTTTATAGTCGATACCTTCTTTGTGAAGACCTTCAATGGTTGGCTTTACTACTTCTTCTTCCACGCGCTTCATAAACGCTGCATTGGCAAACACTACGGGTGATACCGCACCCATACCTCCGGTGTTCGGACCGAGGTCGCCATCACCAATGCGTTTGTAGTCTTTTGCTTCTGGAAGAATAACATAGTCCTTTCCATCCGTAAGAACAAAAACAGAAACCTCAATACCATTCAGGAATTCTTCGATCAATACTTTGGCGCTGGCCTGACCAAATTTTTTGTTCACCAGCATGTCTTTGATTACGGCTTTTGCCTCGGCCTGACTGAGGCTGATGATAACGCCTTTACCGGCAGCCAGTCCATCTGCCTTTAAAACGATGGGTGGTTTGCAGGTAGCAATGTAATCAAACGCCTGGTTGATATCCGCAGCCATAAACGTTCTGGCTTTGGCCGTAGGGATGCCATTGCGCAGCATGAACTGCTTGGAGAAATCCTTACTTCCTTCCAACTGGGCTCCGACTTTTCCAGGGCCTACCATGAGGATATTTTTAAGTTCTGCTTTGCTTTCAAAATAGTCGCGGATACCTTCTACCAGGGGAGCTTCGGGGCCTACCAGCACCAGGCCGATACTATTATCAATACAGAACTTACCGAGCTTATCAAAGTCGTTCATGGCGATGGGCACATTCTCGGCTTCGAGGGCTGTGCCGGCATTTCCTGGAGCCACAAAAAGCTTCCCACACAGGGGGCTCTGGCGGATTTTCCAAGCCAAAGCGTGCTCTCTGCCTCCATTACCAATAACGAGTATGTTCATGGGCTAATTTTTCAGGTTGAATCCCAAAGATAACCGCGATTTCGGTTTATAAAAAGGTATAAAATCGGGCCTTGAAGGCTTCCGTTCCCGCTTATCACGCTGATTTTCGCAGATCGCTGAAAACAGCTGCGTTTATCTGCAGGAACCGAAACTTCTGATGACCAATCCACATACAGCCAAAAACGGCAGGGTCGAAATCAGAATCTTGAAATTGAAGTCGAGCAGGCCAATCACAAACATTAAGAGTAACAACACGCCAATACATCCCATGCCCATGAAGGTTATCCATTTTCCTGGCTTTTGCTGAAACAGGGTAACGAGCAGGGAGAGTTGTCCGAAGAGTGGAAGTAACGTGAAGGGATGAATAACCGAAAGCGGATCAGTAAAAAGCTTTGAAAGCACTTCTGCTTCTGCCTGAAATAAAAAACTTGAATTGTCTCTGCCCCACTCCAGGTAGCCGAAGAGCGAGGTGATGATGAGCAGGAGATTTAAAATTTTAGCTTTCATTTTTTTGTCAGCCAGAGGCTGGGGGAATAGTCGTCACTCGGCAGAGCCGAGCGACTGATTAACTCCATGAACTAAAGATTTTTTAATGTTTGATCTCTCAGATAGTCCTCAGGTAGAGCCGAGCGACCGACTTAAAGTTACTTCACCTCCTTCACCGTCACATAAAAATTCCGGTCTACTTCAAATTTCTGTGGTGCTTTCTTAACCGAAATCTTTTGCCATTGCTCCGTTGGCTTTAACCACGTTGGGCTGTTGGCCAGTTTCACTTTCATATCGAAACCGTTGATGCAGTTTGTCCAGCGGTACTGAATGTTTTTCTTTTCCACTTTATACTCGAGCACGGGTATCTCGGTGTGGCGCAGGTATTGTTCAAAAATTTTTGAGCAGTCGATGCCGGAAGTTGTGGTAAAGTAATCTTCCACATCCTGCGCAGTAATGGTTTGGTGCCAGAATTTTTCGTTCATACCGCGCAGCATCATTCTGAATTTTTCATCATCGCCCACCAGTTGACGGATGATGTGAATCATGTTACCGCCTTTGGGATACATATCGCCACTACCGCCTTTGTTTACACCATAAGGTCCGATAACAGGTGAGTCATTTCGAATACCTCTTCGGGTACCCACCAGGTAATCATTACCCGCTTCAACACCGTGCTCGCAGTTGGTGAAAATAGTTTCAGAATAATTGGTGAACGATTCGTGAATCCACATGTCGCCCAGGTCATCGGAGGTAATGTTGTTGCCAAACCACTCGTGACCGCTTTCATGCACAATGATGAAATCCCACTTCAAGCCCCAACCGCTGCCCGATAAATCTCTTCCGAGGTATCCGTTCTTGAATTGATTTCCATAGGCTACTGCACTCTGATGCTCCATGCCAAGATGGGGGGACTGCACCAGCTTGTAACCGTCTTCGTAAAAGGGGTACGGACCAAACCAGTGCTCAAAACATTTCAGCATCAAGGGTACTTGCCTGAATTGTTCTTTGGCCTGCTCGAGTTCGTAATCCAACACCCAGTAGTTGCAATCGAGTTTACCTTTCTCGCCTGTGTACACTTCACTCCAATTTACATAATGCCCGATGTAGGGAATGATGTTGTAGTTGTTGATGGGATTAACCACTGTCCAGGTAGTGGCGACTAGTCCGTTGTCCAGTTTTTTTGATTGCGTCATTCTTCCGTTTGCCACTGCTACCAATGAATCGGGTACGATCATGGTAAGCGATGCGCCCTGATCGGGTTCATCCGACTGATGGTCTTTGTTGGGATACCACACACTGGCGCCTAGTCCCTGGCACGCCACCGACATCCACGCTCTTCCTTTTTTGTCTTTCGACCAAATCCATCCGCCATCCCACGGTGCGCGTACCGCTTCGCGTGGTGTTCCGGAGAAGGTAATTTCAATCGAGGCATCGCCCACCGAAAGTTCTTTGCCGAAGTCGAGATGAAAAGCGTTTCCTTCACGAACAAACGGCACCGAAGTATTCAAAAAGTTAATGGCATCGATTTGCATCGGCTCCTGAAAGTCGATCTGCATTTTTCGGCCGGTCTTCAATACCTTAAAGTGAATGATTGTAGATCCTTTAATGGTCTTCGATTGATAATCGGGTTGCACAGTAATGTCGTATTTAATTACATCCCACCAGGTACGCTCGGTATTGAGGGTACCGCGCAGGCTGTCCTGCCGGGTAAAGGTTTGCTGACTAAACGAGGTTGTGCCAAAACAAATCAGCACAAGCATGGTAAAAGCGATAGATTTCATTCGATAAAGGATTTAGCCAAATATAGCCGGTAGTACTGAATACCGAACGACAGGCTTAATTTTCCAATTTTTAATCGAATGTCGTTATCTTAAGCCGCATTTTTATGACCTCACCCAGCCTCTCCAAAAGGGCTTAAGTCAACGACATTGATTTTTAATCTTCCAATCTTACCCTATTTTTGCCACGCATTTAACCATCATTAACCATGAATATTCCTGACGGACTGAAGTACACCAAAGACCACGAGTGGGTAAAAATTGACGGCACTACTGCCCTGGTTGGCATCACCGAATTTGCCCAAAGCGAGTTGGGCGATATCGTTTATGTCGATATTTCAACTGTTGGTCAGGACATTAAAGCGCAC
>Ga0315910_10001631_pt1 | contig 20501 bp, 12 predicted proteins | sample EdamamesoilMG_FD_204470 | JGI IMG/M metagenome (GOLD analysis project Ga0315910, IMG submission 204470) | Garden soil microbial communities collected in Santa Monica, California, United States - Edamame soil | ecosystem: Environmental > Terrestrial > Soil > Garden | place: USA: California...
GGGCTCGCGCATTTCTTCGAGCACATGATGTTCAACGGTACGAGCAAGCGGAAGCCGGGCGAGTTCGACCGAGCGATGGAGGCGCAGGGCGGTTCCAACAACGCCTTCACTTCCGACGACGTCACCGTCTACCAGGACTGGGTGCCGCGCAGCGCGCTCGACCTGGTGTTCGATCTCGAGTCCGACCGGCTCGCGAACCTCTCCTTCGACCCGCAGGTCGTCGAGAGTGAGCGCGGCGTGGTGTATTCGGAGCGGCGCCTGCGTACCGAGGACAGCAACGAGGGATTTCTCGCCGAGCAGGTTCAGGGCACCGCGTTCATCGCGCATCCCTACCAGAACCCGACCGTCGGCTGGCCGGCCGACATCCAGGGCTGGAAGATCGAGGACCTGCAGAAGTTCTTCAAGACTAACTACGCGCCAAACAACTGCACACTGATCCTGGTCGGCGACGTGAACCCCGACGAGGTGTTCGCGCTCGCGAAGAAATACCTCGAGCCCATTCCCAGGCAGGAGCCGCCGCCGCCGGTGCGCACCACCGAGCCCGAGCAGCTGGGCGAGCGGCGCGTGCTGGTCGAGCGCGATGCCTCGACGCCGCTGCTGTACGTGGCCTACAAATCGCCGGCGGCCAACGATCCCCAAGGCCCCGCGATCAACCTGCTGTTCTCGATCCTGACCGAGGGCAATTCCTCGCGCCTGCATCGCCTGTTGGTGGAAGAGAAGAAAGTCGCCATCGACGTGGGTGGCACGTTCCGGGAAGGATTCGATCCCGGACTGTCGTGGCTGATGCTGACCCTGCCCGAGGGCGCGAAAGTGCCCGAGGTCGAGGCCGCGCTGGACGCGGCGCTGGCGCAGGTGGTGGAGCAGGGCGTCACCGCCGCCGAGCTCACGCGCGCAAAAAACCTATATGCCTCGGGATTCTGGAAGGGCCTGGCCACCATCAACGGCAAGGCGAGCGCGCTCGGCTCCTACGAAGTGTTCGAAGGCGACTACCGCAAGCTGTTCAGCTCGCCCGCCACCTATGAAAAGGTGACGCGCGAAGACGTGCAGAAGGCCGCCGCGCTGGTCTTCCAGAAGGCGCATCGCACCGTGGGTGTGTTGCAGTCACCGCCGGAACCCGCGGCGCCCGCCCAGCCTGCGTCGACAGAGGCCAAGCCATGAGCGCGCGCATGATGCGGCACGCGGCCGCGCTGCTGCTGGCACTCTCTTTCGGCATCGCGAATGCGGCGGGTCCCGAGACCGTTGGCGTCAAGGTGCCTGCCCACCAGCGCTTCGTGCTGCCCAATGGACTCACGGTGGTCCTGCTGCCGAAGAAGGACGTGCCGCTGATCGCCTTCAACGGTTACGTGCGTGGCGGCGCGCTCGCGGACCCGGCCGGCAAACCCGGCGTGGCTTCGCAGGTCGCGGGACTGCTGGATCGCGGCGCCGGCAAGCGCACGGCGTTCCAGTTCGCCGATGCCATCGAAGGCGTCGGCGGCAGCTTCAATGCGTCGGCCGGCGCGGAGTCGATTTCCGTCAGCGGCCAGTTCATGGCCCGCGACCGCGCGCTGATGATCGAACTACTCGCCGACGCGCTGATGCGGCCGCACCTCGATGCCGGGGAGTTCGCCAACTTCCGCGACCGCGACATCGAGTTCATCAAGGCGGCCAAGGACTCGGACCCGGAGCAGCTGCTGCCGGAATACGCGCGCGCCAACCTGTTCGGCGCGCATCCGTACGCGCGCCCGCAGGGCGGCAGCGAGCGTTCGCTGGCCGCGATCACGCAGGCGGACGTGGCGGCGTATCACGCGGCGTACTTCGGTGCGGATCGCGCGGCGCTGGTGTTCGCGGGGGATCTAGATCCGAAGTGGATGAAGTCCGCGCTGAGCGCCGCGTTCGGTGGTTGGGGCAAGGCGAAGGGCGCGCTGCCCAAGCTCGCGCGCGCACCACGGGTGGAGGGACGACGCGTATTGCTGGTGGATTCGCCGGGCTCGGTGCAGACCTACTTCTGGCTGGGCAATGTCGGCGTCGACAAGTTCTACAACGGGCGCCCGGCGCTGGACCTCGTGAACACGCTGTACGGCGGACGATTCACCTCCATTCTCAACACCGAACTGCGCATCAAGTCGGGGCTTTCGTACGGCGCGTCTTCGCGCTTCACGCGCACCACGGTGCCCGGCGAGTTCGCGATCACTTCATTCACGCGTACCGAGGACACCGGCAAGGCCATCGATCTCGCGCTGGAGACGCTCAGCAAGCTCAAGCACGATCCGATCGAGCCCGCGATGCTGGAATCGGCGCGCGCCTACGTGCTCGGCCAGTATCCGCTGCGACTCGAGACCGCGGCGAACTGGGCGGGCACGCTCGCGGACCTCGAGTTCTACGGGCTCGGCAGGGAATTCATCGAGGGCTACGGGCCGGCGCTGGCGAAGGTGGACCTGGCCGAAGCCGCGGCGGTGACCGCGGACGCCTTCCCGCGCACCGAGGACCTGGTCGTCGTGCTGATCGGCGACGCGGCGAAGATCCGCGAGATGGCGGCCAAGTACGGCCCGGTCACGGAGATGAAGATCTCACAGCCCGATTTTTCGCCGACTAACTAGAAGAAGATGTCAGACCACGGTTCATCGCTCAAGGCGATTTTCTACGCATTCGTCGCCAACCTCGGCATTGCATTGGCAAAGCTCGGGGCCGCGGCATACACGAACTCCGGCAGCATGCTGGCCGAGGCCATCCACTCGTTCGCCGACTGCGGCAACCAGGTGTTGCTGTACCTGGGGTTGAAGCAGGCGCAGAAGCCGGCGGACGCCAAGCATCCGCTGGGCTACGGCCGCGTGACGTATTTCTGGAGCTTCATCGTCGCCTTGATGTTGTTCTCCATGGGCGGTGTGTTCTCCATCTACGAGGGCTGGCACAAGCTGCACGGCGGCGAGGCGCTCAACAAGGCGTGGGTGGCGCTGCTGGTGCTGGGCGTTTCCATCGCGCTCGAAACCGGTTCATTGCTGGGTTGCCTGCGCGAGATCGGGAAGCTGCGCGGCAAACGCTCGCTGGCCTACTGGGTGCGCAACACGCGCAACGCGGAACTGGTGGTGGTGCTGGGCGAGGACGTGGCCGCGCTCGTCGGCCTGGTGCTGGCGTTCGTGTTCGTGGCGCTGGCGGCGCTCACCGGCAACAGCTTCTACGACGGCGCCGGCTCGATCGCGATCGGCGTGGTGCTGATCTGCGTGTCGATATTCATCGCGTTGCGCATCAAGGGCCTGATCGTCGGCCGCTCGGCGGAAGAGGACCTGCAGGAGGAGCTCGAGGCGCAGATAGCCGCCGAGCCCGGCATCGACAAGCTATTCCGGGCCATCACCGTGCAGATGGGCCCGCAGGTGATGCTGGCCGCCAAGGTGCGCATGACGCCGGGACTGAGCGTCGAGCAGGCGGTGGACCGCATCAATGCGGTCGAGCGCAACATCAAGTCGCGCTTCCCCGAAGTCGCCTGGTGCTTCATCGAGCCCGACACCGACGATTAATGCCGAAGACGGTGCCGGGATCAGGATCCGGCATTATTTCGACTGAGTGGTGCCGCGGGCTCAGTAGATAGGGTAAGTCAGAAACGCGAGGAACACCGTCAGCCATACGGCGATGAGCGTGACGACGCGGAACCTGAGCCGCTCGCGCGAAAGCAACAACCAGCCGAGCGAGAAAACCAGGAAGGTCAGCGAAAGGCTGAGCGAGACATTCCACAGCGCTTCGCGCGAGCCGTCGAATGCGGATATCGCCCAATCGAGCTTGCCGACGAGCGGCTCGTCGGGGCGCTGAAGGTGCGCCTCTTCGAGTACGTGGCCGAGACGATGGCGGGCAAAGGCGGCGGCGGCTCGCCGATCGCCGGCGGCGAGATCGATCAGTCCCACGGTTACCAGCATTGCGGGCACGAGCAGCCGATCGAGCCATTCGCGAATCTTTCGAAGCATCGCGTCCCCACAGTTTGTCCGGGGAGTTCAACGCGCAATGCCGTCGCTGCGGTCTAGCGGAGGATGAGTGCCGAACTTCGTGCTCCGAAAGCGCCTTGAAGGCGGGCCTATCCACCTCCGCGCTTGGCCGCTTCGCTATTCGGCCTTCAGCTGGCGCCGAAAGAAGGTGGCGATGAACATCGGTCGGCCTTCTCGCGACCCTCCCGAACTCGCCGAAGATTCAAACTCACTCCAGGGCTGACTGACCACGTCCTGTCCTATTTGTATCCACCAAGACCACGCCTCATCGGCGTACCCGATCGCCTCGACCTCACAAAACGATGTTCGACACTCAACCTGCACAATTTCGAAACTGGAGGCAGCCTTGTGCGTGGCCAGGTATTGGCGGATTGCTTGCTCCGCTCCGTAGGCCCAGGCGAGGTCACGCTCTTCGTTCCATCGCTTGGCTCGAGCGGCATTTGATGTGCTGATTTCCGTATCAAGAACGTCAGCCGACGTATCTGAACCCGGTCCTGCAGCAATGGGCGGGGGAGATTGAGCAAGTGCATCCGGATCGTGCTGCGCATCAATCGCTTGAGATTGCACAGCGGGTGGAGTCGGAGCGGCAGTCTCAGCAGGTGGAGCCACGGCCTTCGGGGTGCGCTCGGTCAGCCACCAAATGGCACCGCACACTCCCGCGCCAAGAATTGCACCTGCAACGATGGACTTGAAATCCATGGGGTGAAATCACTCTCGCTCATGCGGCTGCTGCCGGTATCAAGGTAGGTAACGGTGTGAGAACTTTAATCCTCGTTCGACATCTTGAGAACAATGCCGGATCCTGATCCCGGCACCGTCTTCGGCATTATCCGAAGTAGTTGGGATGCTCTGCGAGCCACGCGGTTTCTTCCGGCGTATTGACCCGCCCGAGCACCGGGTTGCGGTGCGGATAACGCCCGAACTTCACGATCAGGTCGCGATGCTTGTGCGCGTAGCCCAGCAGGCCGGCGCTGAACTCGCGTTGGTCGGCCGGCGCCTCGTCCACGAGCCGCTCGAACGCGGCGATGGCCAGGTCCTGCGCCTCGATCGACTCCGCGTGCTCCAGCGGTAGATAGAAGAACAGCTTTTCCGCGCTCGACAGCGCCGCGTCCGCCGCGAGATTCAGCCCCTCGACACTCAGCGCCAGCGCCTCGCGATCGAACGCGAACGCGGCCGCCGTGCCGCGATAGATATTCCTCGGCACCTGGTCGAAAAGAATGATGAGTGCCAGCCGCCGCTTGGGACTCGACGCCCACGAGGCGAACTCGCCGCGCGCCGCCCGCTCCAGCATCGGCTCGAGCTTCTCGCGGATCAGCGCATCGCGCGCCGCCTGGGCTGCCGCGCCATCGCCGCCAAACCAGAACGTCGACCGCTCGGCCAGCCGCGCCGCATCGAGCGGGCCGCTCCCAAACCAGAATTCCAGTACGTCGTTGGCGCGTTCCATCGGGCCAAGGATGCTAGACCAAATCCCCGTCCAATACCGTTGCTACACTAACTGCCGGCAAGGGCTTCGGGGGCATCACTCATGCACGGTTTCATGCGCGCGACGCTGCTCGCGCTCGCGGTCTGCTGTTTCGCCATCGCTCGGGCCATCGCGCAGGAATCCATCCCGCCGGAGCTGCGCAACTGGCAGGGCTGGGTACTCAAGGGCGAGGAATTCCGCCGCTGTCCATTCTTGGCCAGTGGCGTCGCCGCCAACCAGGCCGCCGGCCGCCCCTTCGACGCCGGTGTCTACCGCTGTGTCTGGCCGGAGCGCCTCACGCTCTCCGCCGACGCCCAGGGCGGCAATTTCGCGCAGCGCTGGCAGGTGTACGCGCAAAGTTGGGTGACGCTGCCCGGTAACCTCGAATACTGGCCGCAGGAGGTGCGCGTGAACGGCGCGCCCGGCGCCGTGGTCGCGCGCAACGGCGTCCCGGCGCTGCTGCTCGCCGAGGGCAGCTACACGATCTCGGGTCGCTTCACCTGGACCACCCGCCCCGAGTCGCTGCCGGTGCCGACGCCCACGGCTATCATCGATCTGTTCGTCGACGGCGCGCGCATCGGACAGCCGGAGCGGCCCGACGGCGGCGTGTCGCTCGGCAAGCGCCGCAGCACCGAGCAGCCCGCGGCCATGGAAGTCGCGGTCTATCGACTGCTGAACGACGACATCCCGGCGTACCTGACTACCCGCCTGCGCCTCAATGTCGCCGGCGACGCGCGCGAAGTGCTTCTGGCGCGCGTGTTGCCCGAGGGATTCACGCCGGTGAGCCTGACCGGCGCCGTACCCGCGCGCATCGAGCGCGACGGTCGATTGCGTGTGCAGGCGCGCGCCGGATCACACGACATCGTGCTGGTGGCGCGCGCCAACTCGGTGGCGTCGACCCTGGCGCGGCCGGATACCGCGGGCGGCGAGTGGCCGCGCGAGGAGATCTGGAGTTTCGCGTCGAACGACGCACTGCGCGTCGCGGCCGCGGAGGGCGCCGAGGGCATCGACCCCGTGCAGGCCAACGTGCCCGCGGAATGGCAGCGCTACCCGGCATTCCGCATGGCCGCCGACAGCAAGCTGACGGTGGTCGAACGCGGCCGCGGCCTCAGCAACGCCGACGAGAACCGCCTGCAGCTCAACCGCAACCTGTGGCTGGACTTCGACCACGGCGGCTTCACCGCGGTGGACAACATCAACGGCACCATGCGGCGCAACTGGCGCCTCGACATGGCGACGCCCTTCACGCTGGCCAGCGCGCGCGAGCAGGACGAGCCGCTGCTGGTCACCCAGGCAGAGCAGGGGAACACCGGCATCGAGGTGCGCAGCCAGCAGCTCTATCTAACTACCGTGGCGCGCACCGACGCGCGCCGCGCCATGCCCGCCACCGGCTGGAACCAGAGATTCGATTCCGTGAGCGGCACGCTGCACCTGCCGCCCGGCCATCGCCTGCTCGCCGTGACCGGCGCCGACGACGCGCCCGGATCCTGGCTCGAGGGCTGGGGCCTGTGGAGCGTGTTCGGCGTGGCGCTGGTGGTGGTGTTCGTCTACTGGGCGGCGGGCGCCATTCCTGCCGGCGTCGCCGCGCTCGCGCTGGTGCTGACCTACCAGGAGCTGCCGCCGCTGGTGTGGCTGTGGGGCCTGCTGCTCGCGGCGCTGGCGATCGCGCGCGCCGCGCCCGAAGGCCGGTTCCGCCGATTCGCAGGCGGGTTCCGCACCACGAGCTTCCTGATCCTCGCGCTGACCCTGCTGCCATTCATGGTCACGCAGATCCGCTACGCGCTTTATCCGCAGCTCACCAGCGACGCGCAGTGGTCCATGCCCATGCCCGGCACGCATTCGGAGTACGCGGCACCGGAGGCCATGGTTGGGTACGCGGACGCCGCGGCAGCGCCAGCCGCCGATGCGGCAGCGCCGGCCGCCGATGCGGCTGCACCTCCAGCGCCGCCGCTACCGCTGGAATCCGACCTCATGGAAGAGGGCGACGTGGAGAGTCCGGCCACCAGAAACTTGATCAAGAAGATGGCTCCCCAGAGCAACATGGCGTTCGGCGTGAATTCGGCGCAGGTGGTGCAGCGTTACGCCACCGGCACGCGCCTGCAGGCGGGTCCGGGTATTCCGGCCTGGCAATACAACAGCTATCGATACTCCTGGTCAGGCCCGGTGGAAGCCGGCGACTCGGTGCGCTTCATCTATATAGGCCCCATCGCGATGTTCCTGTGGCGCCTGCTCGGCGTGATCGCGCTCGCGGTGCTGTTCGTGTGGCTGGCGCGGCTGAGTTATGGCGGCAACTGGAAGCTGCCGGGCCTGCGCGGGGATGCGCCTCCCGACTCCGCGCCGCCACCGGCGTCCACGGCGGCGGTCGGGTTGCCCGCGCTGCTGGCGCTAGGCGTGCTCGCGCTCGGCGCGTCCTCGCCGAGCTCCGCGCAGTCCATTCCTGACTCCGAGATGCTGGGCCAGCTCAAGCAACGCCTGACCGAAGCGCCCAAGTGCGCGCCGAATTGCGCCGACATCGCCGGCGCACGCGTGGCGGTCGACGGCGATCGGCTCGAGATCGTCATGCAGGTGAGCGCGCTCGCGAGCCTGGCGGTGGCCATGCCGCATGCCAGCGATCGCTGGCAGCTCGACGAGGTGTCGGTGGATGCACGCTCGACGATGGCCATCGCGCGCGAGGGTGACTCCTCGCTGTGGGTGCCGCTCACGCCGGGCGCGCACACGGTGCGGCTGGCGGGACGGCTCGCGCCGGCGGAGTCCATCCAGGTGGCTTTCCCGCAGTCGCCACGGACCATTGAAGTTCGCGCCAGTGGCTGGACGGTGAGCGGCGTGAATGAGGGCCGGCTCGTGTCCGGATCGCTGGAGCTGGCGCGCGAGCGCGGCGCGCAGCGCGCGGGATCCGCGGCCGCGCTCGAGACGGGCGCGGAGTTCCCGGCCTTCGTGCGGGTGACGCGTCACCTGAACCTGGATCTCGACTGGACCGTGCAGACCGTCGTGACGCGCGTCGCGCCGCGGCGTGCCGCCATCGCGGTGGAGATCCCGCTGGTGAAGGGCGAATCGGTGCTGACGGCGGGCGTGGAAGCGCGCGACGGCAAGGCGCTGGTCGGGCTCGCTTCCGGCGAGAACTACACGCATTGGTCTTCAGGCCTGGAGCGCGCCGACACCTTCGAGATCTCCCTGCCCGAAGGCGCGCCGCGCACGGAGATCTGGGATTTCGCGGTGAGCCCGCAATGGCATGTGGACTTCGAAGGATTCCCGCCGGTGGCGAGCGACGCGCCGGCGGATGCCGCGTGGGTTTTCCGCTTCATCCCGCGGCCGGGCGAAAAACTGGTGGCACATGTTTCGCGGCCCAAGGGCGTCGAAGGCGCGACCCTGGCCATCGACTCGGTGAGTCACGAGATGCAGGCGGGCAAGCGCTCGTCGAACCACTCGCTGGGCTTCGAATACCGCAGCACGCAGGGCGGGCGGCACATCCTCAAGCTGCCGCTCGATGCGCGGGTGACGGCGGTGACCTTCGACGACGAGCCGGTGCAGTTGCGGCCGGAGAAGGGCGAGCTGCCGCTGGCGCTGTCGCCCGGCCGGCATCGCGTGCGCATCGAGTGGGAAGAATCGCGCGACGTCGGCTTCCGCACGCGCACGTCGCCCGCCGACCTGGGCTCGGTGGCCAGCAACATCACCACGTCGATCCATATGCCGAGCTCGCGCTGGCCGCTGTTCGCGACCGGTCCGGGCGTGGGGCCGGCGATCCTGTACTGGGGCGAGCTGGTGGTGTTCATCGGGCTCGCGTGGCTGCTCGGGCGCTGGAAGCACTCGCCCCTGCGTTTCCACGAGTGGCTGCTGCTCGGGCTCGGCCTCTCGACGCAGTCGTGGTGGGTGTTCGCGCTGACCGCCGCGTGGCTGTTCGCGATGCGCTGGCGCGAGAGCTGGCAACCGGTGGAGAACGTGGGGCGCTGGCGCTTCAACGCCGTGCAGGTGTTGCTGGCGGGGCTCACGATGATCGCGCTGACGACGCTGCTGTTCTCGGGCATCCGCAACGGCCTGCTGTCGGCGCCGGACATGGGCGTGGTCGGCCCGAACTCGTACGACGGCGTGTTCACCTGGTTCCAGGACCAGACTGCAGGCGCGCTCGAAGCGCCGACCGTGTGCTCAGTGCCGATGTGGCTCTACCGCGCGCTGTTCTTCGTTTGGGCCGGCTGGATGGCGTTCGCGCTCGTCGGTTGGCTGCGCTGGGCCTTCAACGCCTGGAAGTCGAACGGGCTGTGGAAGTAATGGGGACATTCCTCGTTTCCTAGCAAACGGGGACAGTCCTCAAGAAGAGGCAGCTGCGTTCATGTAGCTGGCGCCGCCGAATCAGCGGCAACACCATGCGGCTCGAAGAAGTAGACCGAATCCAAGTGAGGCATTCTGCCGTCTCGCGACAGAGTGTCTAGTACGAAGAACCAGAAGTCCTCCGTGAGAATTCCATGCTCGCCAATCTGCCGAAGGCGCGGCTGATCGCGCTCGCTCTCCTGACATTCGTTTCCGCAGGTTTCTCGCAGGACAGATCGAATCCTGAAACGAATCCAGAAGCGCCGAAGACTAGACCGAGTCCTGCTTCGCCTATTGATCGATTGAGGCTGCTTGCCGAACGCGACGCGTATTACGAACAGTGTGCAACGATTTGCCAAACGCAGGTCGATGAGGACATCAACAAATGTCCCGGGGCGCGCGAAATACAAAATCCAAACGACTCCACGCCGGCGCTCCCTCAATGCAAGCGAAACGCCGTGGAGCGATTTGAGCGCTGCATGCAGAGATGCCCGCAACCGCCCGCTGAGCTGCAGGGTTGATCAACATGAAGCAAACAATCTCGCCCCTCATTGGCGCACTCATTCTCAGCATTGCGTGTGGATCAGAGCCTACTTGGGCTGCATTCGGCCGAACAAGCGGCAGCGCCGGAGTTTCCGATTCCGGACAGGCTAACTACTCAGTTCCCCTGTTCACCCCTCCCGGCACGAACGGGATGGCGCCGTCGCTCGCGCTCACCTACAGCAGCAGCAGCGCTGAAGGCTCCTTTGGTTTTGGCTGGTCGCTCAGTGGCCTGTCTGGAATCTCACGTTGCGCAAAAACCTGGGTGCAAGACGGCATCACGTCAAACGTCAAGAATGCGGCTGGCGACAAGTATTGCTTGGATGGAAACAGGCTCCGCGTCCAAACCGGCACCTACGGCCAGGCGGGCTCCACATATCGGACCGAACTTGTGCCGCGAACCACTTCATGCGCGATTGGATGATGTCGTAATCCCCTAGCACTTGTCGTGCCTTTTTGCTGTGTAGCGGACAGCGAGGAGAAGGCAAGTGAAGAAGGAATCGGAGACAAAGTCATCGGGGGAGCCGGCAAGCGCGCATCGCGGCAAGCGACATCCCTGGCCACAAGAGCTGCGCTTGAGTCTTGTGCGTGCCGTGGTGGATAGGAAGCTGAGCGCGCCGCAGGTCGCGCGGCAGCTGCATGTGCCGTACACGACGGCGATCCAGTGGGTGAAGTCGTATCGGGAAGGCGGGGCGCAGGCACTTGAGCCGAAGGCGCACGTCCTGCACCCGAACCTCAAGAAGCGCTCGGAGGCGAAGACGGCGGCGATCCTGGCGACGCACCGTGAGCAGCCCCAGGCGGGCAGCCGGCGCATCCGCGATGTGATGAAGCGGTTCTTGGGGATCGGCACATCAGAGACGACGGTGCGGCGGGTGCTGAGGAGTGAGGGAGTGCCGTCGCAGGCGGCCAGGCGGCGCATCAAGCGCAAGCACATCGTGCAGCACTTTGAGCGAGCCGAGCCTAACCAGTTGTGGCAGTCGGATCTTTTTACGTTCCTGCTGCGCCGCCACGAACGCATATATGTGGCCGCGTTCCTGGATGATCACTCCCGATACCTGGTGAGCCTTGCGATGGCGCATCACCAGCGAAGTGTGCTGGTGCTGGAGGCGCTCGCGCGCGGCATCGCCGAGTACGGTGCGCCGCGGGAGATCCTGACCGATCAGGGCCGGCAGTACACCGCGTGGCGTGGCAGCACCGAGTTCGAGGCGGAGCTGAAGCGGCACGGCATCGAGCACATCAAGAGCCGACCGCACCATCCGCAGACCTGCGGCAAGATCGAGCGGTTCTGGAAGACGTTGTGGGAGGAGTTACTGAGCCGCACGGTGTTCGCCGACTTCGAGGACTGCCAGCGGCGGGTGGGCCTTTTTGTCCAGCACTACAACTTCAAGCGTCCGCACCAGGCGCTCGAGGGACTTACGCCCGCGGATCGGTTCTTCCGCGCCGCCCAGGCGGTGCGTGAAGGTATCGAGGCGCAGGTGGCTGAAAACGCCTTGCGCTTATCGCGCGAGCAACCGCTGCGAAAGCCGTTTTATCTTGCCGGGCAACTCGGCGATCAGCAGTTAGCCATCAGTGCGAGCGGCCAGGCGTTGTCGGTGCGCCTTGGGGATGAGCACACCCGAATCCCGTTCGCGAAGGAGAACGACGATGAAGAGCACAGCGCCGTCAGCCGATGGAGCAGTGGCAGAGTCTGCGAAGAGGCCGCTGCGCCGCCGTCGCAGCCCGCGGCCACATTGGCCGAGGTGGCTGAGCAGCCCCGCCGGGCAGCAGCAGATGGCGCGCGCCAGGTGTCTGATGATCCTCTCGGTGCTCGCCGGGCAGAAGACGGTGAGCGAGGCGATCGCAGACTCGAAGATCACCCGGGCTCTGTACTACCAGCTGGAGATGAAGGCGCTGCACGGGATGATGACGGCGCTCGATCCGCTCTCCAACACACCAATGAACGAGCGCGAGGAGCTCACCTTGATGCGGGCGCGGTTGAAGGCGCTCGGCCTGCAGGTCAAGCAGCTGACGCAGCGCAAGAGGAGCGCGGAGCGGCTGCTGCAGCTGGTGCTGAAATCAAACCGCACGCCCCTGAAATCCCCTCATCGGGGCCGGCCGCCGAAGCTGCTCGCACTGAAGATGACGCCTGGAGGAGACTTGCCCTGATCTGGGAACGCAAGCTGTGCGGGGCGGATGCGCTCGCGGGCGCAGCCGATCGGGAGGTGTGCGATGAACGAGGAGCCGAGCAAGCCGCCCAAGACTTCAAGCTACACGCACAGTCCGCAAGTGCCCGCGCAGGTGCTGCCACGGCTTGCGGTGATCCTGCAGGTGCTCTCGGGCCAGAAGACCGTGAGCGAGGCGGCGCGCGAGGTGCAGTTGTCACGCAATCACTTCCAGACGCTGATGCATCGGACGCTGGCGGCGATGGTGCAGAGCCTTGCTGCGAAGGAGCCCGGGCCGAAGCCGAAGGCGCCGGCCTTGAGCGCTCTGGAGACGAGACTGAAGCACCTCGAGCGCGAGAACGTGCGGCTGAAGCGGCGCGTGGAGGCGACCGATGAGCTCATCCAGGTGGCCGGCGAACTGCTGCACGGACAACGTCGCGCTGGAGCGCGTGCCCGCAAGACGCGCAAGAAAGTCAGCGCCGAGGGTGCGAGCGACCCCGAGCCTGAGCCCCGCACCCAGCTTCTGTGCGCGGTGGATCGCATGCACGCGCTGGGCGTGACGCTCGTGTGCGCGAGCCAACTGGCGGGCGTCGATGCCTCGACAGTGCGGCGCTGGCGTTGCGGGACGGGTGAACCGAGAAGGCGCGGCGGTCGCGTGGCGCCGGGCTTGCGCGCGCGGGCAGAAGGCCTGGTGCGCGATCTGCATGGCCTGGTGGGCGCGGCCGCCTTGAGCCACGGGGTTGCGGGAATCACCCGACGCCAAGCCGCCCGGATAAAGGCGCAGACGCTCACCCAGATGGAGCGCGAGCGGCTCGCAGCGCTTCATCGGGTGCGGCTGCACGCGGCGGGGGTCATGCGCGGCATAGACGCGATGTGCCTGGCAACGCCTGCAGGACCGCGCTATGCGCTGATCGCAGCCGACGCTGCGGTGCCTTATCGGACCAGCCTCGCACTCTCGGATCGCTACGATACGCAGCTTGCCGTAGAACTCCTCGAACGCGACATCGAGCGACACGGAGCACCGCTTGTCATCCGCGCCGATCGAGCCAAAGCCCACGACACACCCGAGGTGCGGGACATCCTGCGGCAGCATCACATCCTGATGCTGCACGGGCCACCGCGCTATCCGCGCTTCTACGGCCAGCTCGAGCGGCAAAACCGCGAGCATCGCGCCTGGCTCGGCGCAATCTGCGATCCGCTCGGCGCCTCGATGCAGCAGTTGCTCGAACGGATGCTCTACTGCCTGAACTACCTATGGCCGCGCCGTGCGCTCGCCTGGCGCACCGCCGCTGACATCTGGCATGAGCGCGACCCGATCAGTCACGGCACGCGTTACAACTTCGAGCAGGAGGTGCATGATCGCACGCAACGAATGGCGTGCAGCTCGAACCTCCGCGGTGCACCCGCGGATCTGACCGAGCGCCTAGCTATCGAGCAGACGCTTACGCATATGGGTTACTTGCATCAGCAAATCGGACGATAGGTGCTAGATGATTACTGCATCCGCACATCGCGCAAAAACGTGGCTCGTCACAACAATGAGTGGTTTGGACGGGGAGATTATGGGAACGCCATTTTCCATCCTTGGGATTCCGCGGAGGCCAGGAGGTATTACAACATTGCCGTGAGTCTACAAAGCCGCGTGTATCCCGGAATCTCAAATGGCGCGGACGAGTCGAATGCGTTTAGGCATGGAATGGGGAGCTTTCTCATGTCGCAGCATCTAGGGGCGGACTTCGCGACTATGTTCACTGACGCTCACGAAAGGTATTCCAGGAACCCGCATGGTGACAACCTGATGGACCTTCACAATAATCACTTCATGATAGAGCTTGGCACTCGTCTCCCCTATCACACCCCTACCGAGGCTATTCCCGTAGTACAGAAAGCAATCAAAGATGGATGCCTCCGCTTGAGCCCGTTCAAATGAAAACGCTGAACTCGCAACTCAGGAGGCTCAGCAAATTCCTGGCAATTTTCCTCTTTATGGCCGCGTGCGGACTCGTGATCGCATATGTGTTCTTCAAGACTTCTAGCGTTCGCGTGATCAACCAGTCAACCGTACCGATTTCTGACATACGCGTCGAACTAGGGGAAAAGGAATTCTGGTCGGGGGCGCTTGCTCCGGGGGAGTCGCACAGGGCGTTCGGAACTGTCGACAAAGATGGATACATAGTGATTACATTTAAGGCGGACTCGGTTGCCTATGAACGAGTATTCACGCATGTAACTACCTATTTTCCAGGCCATCACAAGCTAACTATTACCTCGGCGTTGAAGGTGGAATGCTCTTCTACAGACGCGGAATGTGCCGGTCTGACTGATCGCCGAAATCCGCCTGCGGAGGAGTTGCGAGGCGAAGTCGGTCTAAGCGAAGATTCGCCACCACTCAAAGTTCCAATCAAGGCGCCGTAGAGGCGCGCCTTCCGACCGGTCCATCGTCAGCAGCGGCTTGGCGGGAAACGCAGAGAAAGCCGCTAAGAATGCAGCCAGGAAGGCGAAACCCGCGGCGCGAAAAGTCGCGCCGCGGCATCCGCTACTCGCAGAGCCCTTCGAGGTAACTCTGCGCGGCCGGCGACAGGCGCTTCAGCGCCAACGCACGGGCCTTGGGTTCGTCGACGATCTCCTCCAGCGGCCCGCTCACGAGGATGTGGCGCACCTGCGGGTCGTTCGCGGCCTTGCGGGCGAGCTTGTTCAGCACGGTGAAGCCGCGGGAGATCTTGTCGGATTTGAAACGCCGGTGCTCGATGGAGCTGGCGAGGTACTTGCCGAAGCGGGCGTAGAGGAAGTAATCATCGTTTCCAACGTGGAAACGGGCCTCGGCAAAGAAATCTGGGAAATTCTTTTCGAGATACTGATTGACGGTATGAAGACGGGGTCCAGGGTCGGTGTCAGGAGACCGCGAGGATTTCTTCATTTCAGTTGTCCACCTCCAACTGGGTCCGGAGCACCATTTCTGGACGTCACGACCGGTTCCCAACCCCGCAACGCGCGCGAACGATAGGGCTAACTGACTCGCACTGCAATAGGAAATTTCATGAAATTTTGGCCAGCTCTCATTCTCGTCGCGTCACTCGTGGCGTGCGGCGCGCGCTCGAGCGACGAACAACAGGTGCGCGCGCTCATCGACGGCGTCGAAGCGGCGGCGGAAGAGCGCGACGCGAGCGACGTCATCGCGTTCGTCTCCACCGACTACTCCGACTCGGAGGGATTCGACAGAACCCGGCTGCAGAATTTCCTGCGCGCGTACCTGCTCGCGCACCCGAAGGTCGAGCTGCTCACGAGCATCGACAAACTCGAGTTCCCCGCCGACGGTCTCGCCCAGGCGGAGGTGACGGTCACGGGCATCGAGCTCGGCGACATCGACCGCGTGCGGTTGAAGGTCGAGTTCCGCCGCGGCTCGAACGAGTGGCTGGTGAGCCGCGTGGACCGGCTGCGGTGAATTGCGGGAGGCCCTGATTTACCGGGCACCCGATTTACCCGAATAGTCCCGATATCCCGGCGTTTCGTGAATGACGTCACTGTTTCCGGTTTAATCCCGATCCAAAGGCGCCGACAAGGGTCAATGAGAGTGGAGAAATCCCCTGAGCGAATGACCTATGGCAGATCGTAAAACCCAGCCTGGCAGGGCCGGACGCGCCGACAGCGCGCCCCCGCCCGCGGATTCGGGCGGCTTCAGCATCGAGAGCACCACGATGCGACTCAAGTCGATGAAGCTGCGCCGCGCCGAAATCGAACAGAAGGAAGCCGGGGCCCAAGCTTCGGGCAAGGGCGACACCGTGCGCCTGCCGCGCGCCGGCGAACGTCCGGCGGGACGCGTGCGCCACGATGAACGCGGCATGGCGGTCTGGGACTGGGCCGTTGCCACCGGCGAATTCGCGACGCTCAGCGCCACGCACATGTTGAAGAAGCTCGAGGTGGCCGATCTCAAGATCGAAGACACCCACAAGACGCCCAACCTCAAGCTGGAAGATGCCGGTCGCGACAAGGGCGGTGGCTTCGATCCGTACAACCAGCGCGGCAGCGGCAAGCGCCAGGGTGAAGCCGCCGAGCGCCAGGGCGTCACGGGTTCCAAGGATCGCGATCGCGCCGGCGTGCTCGATCAGCTGATCGGCAAGAAGAAATAGTTCGACGCCCGCCAGCGCGCGGGTACCCTCCCTTCGCATGAGAGTCGCCAGGTGGCTGGGCTATGGCCTGCTCGCGGTGGTCGCGCTCGGCGTGGTGCTGGTGGCCATCGTCGCGTGGCGCTTCTACGTGCCTTCCGCGAGCGCGCGAAAGCTCGACGCGGTGTATGCAACCCGCGCGCAAGTCCCGGATGCCGACAACGGCTGGGTCTACGTCTGGGGTTTCTCCGCGCCCGACGGCGCCGATGTCATCGATGTCGCGCACCGCCGCGTCGCCTGGCTGAAAGCAAAGCAGGCGGACCCGGACCTGGAAACGCGCGACCCGCTGGGAGACGGAGCGGACCGGATGGCGAGGCCAACGTCCGCCGCGATGGAGCAACTGAAGCAGGACTGCCGCAGCGGCGTGGCCACTCCCTGCGCCCGTGCCTTCGAAGAATGGCCGCTCGATCAGCCCTACAGCGCGGCCGAAACATTGCTCGCCAGGCGCTATGACACGCTGATCGCGCGCCGTGGCTGGTGCGAGACGGTAGCTCACGATACCGACGCGCCGTTGCCGCCTTACTCCGACATCATCGACGGACAGCGCGTGTGGCTGCTGCAGGTTCGAGCCGCGGCGGCGGCTGGTGACGCTGACCGCGTGCGCGACATGCTCGATCGGGACCTGACCTTCTGGCGCCGCACGCTCGCGTCCTCGGATCTGCTGCTGACCAAGATGATCGCCGTCACGGCGATCAACAACCACTTCTTCCTCGGCAATCTTTCCCTGCGCAAACTGCCGGTGGCGCAACAGTCCGCGGCTCTACCCCCGGCATGGCGCAAGCAGATGACTCCCGAAGAGTTGCGGTTGCTGCGCGGGCTCGCCGGCGAGTTCCACTGGATCCAGGGCCTGCTGCGGCGGCAGACCCCAGAGCAGCTGGCCGAACTCGACGACGACATGTCCATGGGCGAGGATTTCTCGGTCGGCGAGGAGCTGTTGGACCAGGTTGCGCGGCGATTCCGGCCGGTGCAGCGGCGCCTGAACCAGGTGGCCGACGTCTACGTCATGGCCGACGATGCATTCGCGGCGGCGCCGTTGAATGAATACGAAGCAGTTTCGGAACGGGTGGACAAGCAAACCACCCGAATGGGCTTGTCCGTGATGGTGTCCCGATACGTCATGCGGGTGGCGACCATCGAAGGCATGCGACGCGCGGCCTTGTTGACCGCCGAGCTTCGCAGCCGCGGCGTTTCTCAGGAGCAGGTGCCCACCGAGCTCGCCGCGGCGAGCAGCGCGAAGAATCCCTTCAAGCTGCAGCCGTTCGACTGGGACCCGACGCAGAAGGCCGTGATCTACACCGGCCCCGAAGAGAATCGCTGGAAGCGGCACACCTACTTTTATTGAGCGCCTTTCTTCTTCGCCTTGCCGTGCCTTTTCTCGTATTCGGCCAGCTGTTTCTCGTATTCCTCGCGGCGCTTCTTGTTCTCGGCGTCCACCTTGGCCTTCTCCGCCGCCCACTCCTCCATCTGCGTGAGCGTGTCGGTGGCCCAGCGCATGGTCTCGCGGTTGGTGGCGTAGCGACGCGCGTCGCTCAGGTAGGGAATCATTTCTTCGGGCTTTTGCTGGCGTCCCTTGAGATTGGCCAGCGACACGGCGATCTCGGCGTTGGTCGGTTGCAGCTTGTAGGCAGTCACCAGCGCCATCTCGGCGAGGTCGAGGTTCTGGTCGAGCTGGATGGCGGTGGCGCCGAAGCCCCACAACGTTTCGACGTCCTGGTTGTTCCGCGGCACGGCATCCGCATACCACTTCATGGCGCGCTTGAGGTCCTGGTCGGTCTCCTCGCTCTTGCGCGACGACATCGCGCTGCGGTTGAGGCCATTGTCCAGCAGCACGCCCGCGAGCTCGCGACGCTGTTCCCAGTCGCTGGGCGCGAGCGCCGCTTCCGCCCGGGTCACGGCGGCATTGAAGGCCGCGTTGTCATCGACGCGCTGCGCCAGTCGCGCCGCGAGGATGGCGGCACGCGCCTTGTTGGGATCGCGGCGTTCGAGGGATTCCACCAGCGGCCGGATGCGTTCGGGCGATCGCCCGGTTTCCAGCATCAGGTCCGCGAGGATGGCGATGGCGTCCACCGGCTCGAGAGGTTTGCCCTCGGCGATCACCGGTGCCGGCACTTCGCCGAGGTTGAGCGCGCCCGAGCTGTGTTCGCTCTGTCGCGCGTAATCGCGCAATTGCTTGTCGAACACCGACAGGTCGCTGCCGAAGATCTTCTTCGTGGCTTCCTCCTGCGGCACCAGCGTATTGAGCAGGTTGACGTAGTCGACGATCTGCTTGCCGAATTCGCGGTTGTCCACCATGCCGTAGTGCACCGTGAGCCAGGACTGCGCGTAGAACGCCTCGGCGAGCTGGTGCGTCACGTATTCCGGGTCGCGCCGGCTGACGTTGATCAGGCGCTCGAAGGGGATCCAGTCGCGGTCGCGCGACTCGTAGATGTGATCCTGAATGATCCGCACGATGGCACGGTTACCCTCGATGAACTTCACCGAGCCCATGAGCTCGGCCAGTCCCTCGTTGAACCACGGCGGATATTCACCGGAGAACTGCGACGCCAGGTAGTAGTGCGTGTACTCGTGGAACATCACCTGCCGCGCGAACTCGAGCGGCGCATCGCCGTTCATGGACATGAAGTTCTTGAAGCGCGAGGACTGGAACCAGCCCGAGACATTGCTGCGCGGCGCCAGCCACAGGTTCCAGTCGGCGGAGCTGCTGATCACGATGAGCGTCGGCTTGGTGTTCTTGACCGAACGTTTGCCCAGCATGCGTTCGAGCGTGACGCGGAACTTGGCGAGGTCTTCCATGAAGCGCTTCGCCTGAACGGGGCCGCGCGAACTCACGATGACGTAGTCGCCGGCGTCGTATTGCACGTAGCGTCCGACGCGCGGTTCTCCGGCCGAAGCCCACAGCGACGCGCAAAGCAGCGCGAAGGCCGCGCAGAAGCTGATTCCTCGACTCACGGTGTTCCTCCCCCGGGGCAGCCTTTGGCCGTCTTGCTTTTCGCTCGATCGCTCCGTGCGCGAAACTTACGCGTCCACGGTGCCGCCCGTCTATCTAGAATGCATCCATGAACCCCCACCGGCGTGCGCTGTTCCAGATCCACGTCTGCGTGGTGTTGTGGGGCTTCACCGCCATCCTCGGCAAGCTGATCACGCTGCCGGCGATGACGCTGGTGTGGTGGCGGCTGCTGCTGGTGACCGCGGCGCTGGCGTGTTTCCCGCGCGTGTGGCGCGCGCTGCAGGACATGCCCGCGCGGCTGATCCTCATCTACGCCGGCATCGGCTGCGTGGTTGCCGTGCACTGGCTGGCGTTTTACGGCTCGGTGAAGTACGCCAACGCCTCGGTGGCCGCCACGACCATGGCGCTCGCCCCGGTGGTGGTCGCGCTCATCGAGCCCTGGATCACCGGCGCGCGCTTCGAAAGACATAATCTCGTGCTCGGAATCCTGGTGGTTCCGGGCGTGGCGCTGGTGGTCGGCGGCATTCCGCGCGCCATGCACGTGGGCTTCTGGATGGGCGTGGCCTCGGCGGTGCTGGCCGCGCTGTTCACGGCACTCAACAAGCGCCACCTGAGTCACCACGATGCGGTGGCCGTGACCTGGCTCGAGCTGGGCGCGGGATTCCTGCTGGTGGCAGCCGTCGCGCCGCTCTTCGCGCAATTGGCGGCCCCGGCTGGCGCGTGGTGGGTGGTGCCGGACATCCGGGATGGCGCATTGCTACTTACGCTGGCCATCGCCTGCACGCTGATTCCCTTCGCGGTGTCGCTCGCGGCGCTGCGGCACCTCTCGGCGTTCACCGCCCAGCTGGCGATCAACCTGGAGCCCGTTTATGCAATCTGCATAGCGGTCCTGTTCCTCGGCGAGGCACGCGAGCTCGACGCTGCCTTCTTCGTGGGCGTCGCCATCGTGCTGGCCGCGGTTTTTGGCCACGGCTGGCTGCAGATGCGGCAAAACAG
>Ga0315910_10001632_pt1 | contig 20477 bp, 16 predicted proteins | sample EdamamesoilMG_FD_204470 | JGI IMG/M metagenome (GOLD analysis project Ga0315910, IMG submission 204470) | Garden soil microbial communities collected in Santa Monica, California, United States - Edamame soil | ecosystem: Environmental > Terrestrial > Soil > Garden | place: USA: California...
CAGCTGGTCGCGGGCCCACAACCCCAGCTCTTCGGCGGACGAGTTGCCGGGTGACATAGGCTGGTCTTCATCCGCCAGAAAATAGCTAGCGAGGGCGCGTCCGTTGATCAGATGCGCTACCGGCCCGACGGTCTCCAGGATACTCTGGGCGATCATGGGGCGCAGCCGTGCGTCCCCTTCCAGGTACGGGTCCAAGGTGGCGATGCTGGCAAAAGTCGGCGCGTTGCCAGCATCATCAAGGAGCGCACAGGGGCCCAAGGCTGACGCCCCCGCGCGAAAGCCGAACGCGGATTGGAGGGCATTTTCGCCCAGGGGCGTGACGCAGCCCCAACTCACAACCACCAGTGCCTGCCCGTCTGGAGCTTGGTAGGGGGGCGGTGCAGCGCTCATCCATGCTTGGTCAGTCATAGTCATGTCTCACGAATCACAATCAAGCAGTCGGTCATGCGCCGCGGCGCTTTGGTGCTGGCGCACCAAACGAGCTCCACACAAGGTGGGTCGCCCAGTCCCATCACCCACGTATCAATGAGCACGGTGTTGAGTGTAGGTGTCACGACGGCGGGTGGTCGCCCTTGGCAATGAAACTCGCAACGCAGATTGACCGCTGGCAGGTTGAATTGGAGCGGACCGGACGGGGTGAGGTTGAGCAAGGCGCACGCTTCGTCGCCTCGCAACGGCGGGGTCGCGATGAGGCCAGGTGAGGCACATTGGTGCACGCTGGGCGATTGATCTTTGGGGGGGAGCGGACAGCGGAATTCTTTCCACAGCTCATCGTACGTGCCGGTCAGTTCGCGTCGCGGACTGAAACTGCGCCCGAGCGCGCCAAACCCGGCGGGCGGTGGTTTGGTTGATGCGCTGCGGATCAGGTGGCTTGGGTCTTCGATGTGTGGACCCAACTGATGCGTCAACGATGAGGCGGCCACCGCAACGCCGCGTCCTACGGGGTTGCGTGGTTCTTCCGCTATTTTTCCTTCCACTGACTCGTCGCGTCCACCCCAAGCGTAGTCGTACCGCACATCGAGACGCGAGATGGGGCGCGGCGAGGAGAGCCCCGCTCCGCCCGCCTCCCAAACTCGCAGTCCATAGATGCGCAGGCCCTTTTGCAAGGAGCCCACGCGCACGTACACGTCAAACTCCTTACTGGGCTGCATCTGGGGTGGATACGCGGTCGCGACTACCACCACGTCCGTTCCTGGTTTCTCCGGTGTCACGTCACACGGGTATTTGATGCTGTCGATCTCGGGGTCTTCCCAGGGGAGGTCGCCTGGGCGTACTGGCCGCGTTCGCTCCGGTGGCGCTAAGCGCAGCTCGCCCTGTGGTCCGTGGATCTCAAACGTTGCCTTGACGATGACGGTCAAGCGTTCGCCCTCGGAGGTCAAGAGCAGCTGAGGGTGGGCCTCAAACTCCGTCTGGTTGTCGAGCGGGGGAGAATCCATGGTGATGATGTCGCTGGAGTTACTTGAGCCGCTGCCGCTAATTGAGCCGCTGCCGCTAATTGAGCCGCCGCCGCTAATTGAGCCGTAGAGCCCGCCCAATGAGCCGAAATACGCCCCGGGACGTGGCGGCGATGCGCGTGCCGATCATTTCGAGCGCACCGTCCGAACGGAGCGCGATGGCTGCGCGACCGCTGCGCAGTGTGAGCTGTTCACTGGCCTCCACGATGATGGTCTTGCCCGTGATCAGCGTCTGGTCGGGTACTCTTGTTTGGACAAGACCGATGATGTGGGAGGTGTCATTCCAGTCGCCCAGCAAGACCAAGGAGCGATCGAGCACTGCACGATCGACCAGCGTGGCCTCGACGTGGGGCGCGATGGCCATCAGTTCAGACCGGTCAGCGCCGAGCAGCGTCACCTGGGCGGTCATACCTTGACGCGACTGCACAAAGCCGACGCGAAGTTGTGAACTCGGTCGGGTTGCCGTTGACGGCTGCGCGGCTGGATGTTGAGCGAGCTGAGGTCGGGGGTCGTCATCCTGATCCAGAGTGCGCTCGTCGATCAGCGAAAGCACGCGCTCAAGCGGTGACTCATCCGGAGCTCGAGGCGCGGTGTCATCGGAGTCGACCTGAGGCTCGAGGTAAGGAGTCTTGCCGTGTGGATCAGCCATCGCTCACCGACTTTTTCGCCGCGACCTGAGAGCCGGTCAAGGTGAACGCGGGCGTGGTAAATGTGACTCCCGAGCCATCGATCACGATCGAGCTGGCCCCGCACTTGATGGTGATTTTGCTCTTGGCCTTGACGTCAAAGGTCGCGCCGGTGAGCCCCACCAGGGCGCCACCCTCCACGCTGTAGTCGCCTTTGATCGTCTCCATCAACGCAGCGCCCACCGTGAGTTGACGCGGTCCCTTGACGGTTTCCACGATGCCACCCTTGGCGACCACCACCAACGCTGGTTCCGTTTCACTGGCCGCGCCCTCCGTGCTCTCGGCACGGGCACCGTTGATCAGCTCAATCTTGGCGGCACCAATGTCGTCGGTCATGCCCGCGCCCACCTTGTAATTGACTGATTCAAGTATCGCGGCCAGCTTGTTGCTGCCGATGGTCTCCTTGTGGGTGGAGCTGATGGTGTGCTGAATGAAACCCGGACCCTTAGCGGTGTCTGCTTGCGAAAATCCGGCCAAATCTCCTGCCGGTCCTGCCGCATTGGCTTCGGACTTGCCGCCTCCCGCTCCACCTTCTGTTGCGCTGCCCGCACCGAGCGCCGCGTTCTTGGCGGCATGCGCGGCCTCACCCAGGGCTCCACTTACCGCCGCTTGCACTGCGCCGCCCAAGGCGATTCCGCCAGATGAAGCGTCCGCACCTTCTGCGGTACGGCTCAGCGCAGGCGTGGAAGAGAGATTTCGGAACATGTCCGAGGCAGTCGGCAGCGCAACTGCCCCGCCAATTACACCGCTGGCCGCGGCCAGCTGACCATCGGCAACCATCCCCAACTTGTTGTTGATGCCCCCTGCCTTGTCCACCAGCCCTTGAATGGGGGCAGCCATCTGTTGGATGACTCCTTCTGCCGCGCCGCTCACCTGGTTGAACACTTTCTCGGCTTGAGCACTAGCCACCGCGGCAGCCTTGGCCGTCCCCAAGGCGATCAATGCATCGAGAGGGCTACCCACCATCGCCATCCAATTTCCGGAGACGGAGGTTGCAGCCGTTCCAGCCACCGTTAGGCCATTGACGGCGTTCACTGCCTTGGTTTCGTTCCCGCCTACGCTGACGGTCTGATTGCCCTTGATGGCGTGTTCGCAGCCGCCCGTGACCTTGACCGTCTGGTTGCCACCCACTTCCGCGTTGGCATTGTTGCCAATGACCAGGGTCTCATCTTTGGTGATGTTCTTTTTGCGGTTGTTGGCGGCGTTGATCACAGTATTGTACTGTGAGTGAACCATGAGTTCTTCGGCCCCAGCGGCGTCTTCAAAACGGATTTCGTTTTTACCGCCACCGGCTGGGGAGCTGGCAGATTGGAGCGAGGTGCGGGTGCGACCAGCCGGCAATTCATAGGGGGGCATGAAGCGGCCATTGAAGAGGCGTCCGGCCACCATGGGGTGATCGGGGTTTCCGTCTAGAAACTCCACGACGACCTCCCAATCGATGCGTGGTAGCACCATGGACCCAGACGTTTGCAGCTGAGCGACCCGCATCCAACATGACGACTTGTCATCCAACTTTCCATAGCGGTCCCAGTGAAACTGTACCTTCACTCGCCCGTACTTGTCCGTCTCGACGCCTTCGGGCTCGGTGCCCGGTTTAGCGACGATCGTGGCAGTCTGTGGCCCAAAAATGCGCGGGGCCGGGTGAACACGGCCGGGACGATACGGCACAGCAAGCGGCTGGACGAGCGCCTCGGCAAGGTAGTAGTTGCGCGATTGATTGCCGCGATCACGTTCGCTGTAGCGATAGCTCGTGCGTAGTTCCGTCACGAAGTAGCTCTGGGTCTCGCCGTGTTGACTGACATCAAAGCGGCTCCCTGCGCGAATACCCAGTGAATCTGTGGTCACCAGCGTCCCGTGGGCTGCTGTTTCTTGCTCGCCCTGACGTACCAAGGCAAGGGCGCTCCCGTGCGACGGCTCCACGAAGTATTGGCTCACTCCATACAATTCGAGATCATCGAACTGCGTTCCCGTAGATTCACCCTCTACCGCAAGGGTGGGGCGAGTGAAGTCGAACGAGCGCAAAGTCAAACGCCCGGGCGCTACCCCGCGCCGACCATCGATGCCATATACGGCTGAGCGCTGTTCATTTTGGCCGCTGGCCGCGCGCACTGGGACTGCCTCACTGGGCATGGCTAGCGTGGAGGTGCTGTCATCGAAGAAGCGGTAGATAGTCTTGGGCGGTTCGTCCTTGTTTTCGGGTGGTGCGGTGTCGATGGCTAGGGATATGCCCTCGTCCTCCAACAAGCGTGTGATGAAATTGAGCGTAGACTCGCGGTACTGGACGCAATACTCCCGGGGCACGTAACTGCCGCTCAATTGCCAGTCTTGCTGATCGGTCGCGACCCCCAGCTCCGCAAGCAGCGCAGAAACGATGTCTTGTGTCGTATTCTTGGACTGATCGGTGGGCTGAAAGATGCGGCAATCTTGGATATGCTCGGCAAGGCCCAGCTGGGATTCGATCAAAAACTCATAAGTGGGGGCCACGCGGCTACGCGCGTCCAAGACTGGCGTCGCGCAGAGGCGAGCTTCAGTGATGATTCCGTAAAACAGCCGCGGCTCCTCCCCGGAGCGCTGAGTGTGGAGCAAGCACTGGCTCCCTATGATCTCGTCCAGCGGCGGAACCTGGTTCAGCGCCGCGCGCACCTGCGCCCGAGCGGGAAACATCAGCTGATGGTGCTCCTCGGCAAAGAGGACACGCAAACACTCGAAGACGCTAGAGAGGAGGCTGACTTCTACAAAGTGATCCATGGCATCCTCAATTGTTGAGATTCATCGGTGATACCTGGATCAGGTTGCCGTCTAAGGTCACATTCGCCCCCGTCACTGAAATGGAGGCAGGGGACATCGAGATCACCGCCCCGCCCATGGTCAGGGTGACCGACATTTGACCTTCAATCGTGATGTTGGCCGCCTCCGCCTTTTCCATACCCCCCGCCGTCTCTGCCACGGCCGTTTTGGCCTTCAAGCTGCGATTGCCGTTGGCCTTGACGATCATGGCGCCTCCCACCGTGGTGCTCAGCATACCGGCTTCGACGGCGCGGGTGCTTTGGGTGATGATGAGCTTTGCCGCGCTCGTCTGTTCGGTCTTGGCGCCGCCAACGATCACCGAGCGACTGCCCTTGGTGATCTCGATACAAGCGGCACCCACTTTGTGATCGAAGCCCGCCTTGGTATCGAGGGTGTACGCACCGATGGTAGCGCTCATGCAGTTGCCGCCAATCGTCAGTTCACTGGTCGCTTTGAGGGTGCGACGCAGGTCCCCGCCGATCATTTGCGTCAAATTGCCGCCGACGCTGGCCTGATGGTTGCCGCCTACGTCGTCGACCGACAGCGTGGTCACGTTCTGATTGTGGTTGCCAGAGATATCGATGGTTTGGTTGGCCCCTACGGTGCCCTTGTAACTGTCGATCACCGTCAAGCTGTGGTTCGCTCCCACCTTGATCTTGTGGTCATTTCCCACGCTCTGCGTGGTGTTGTGGCCTACGTCGACCGACATATCTCGTGAGGCGTTGAAGAACATCTGCTCCTCACCTTTGACATCGCTCATGCGGATCTCGTTGCTTGAACCATCACCTGGGGTGGTGGCCGTCTGCACCGAGGACCGCAGCGCATTGCCCGGCAACTCGTAGGGGGGCATGGTCTGCCCGTTGTACACCCGGGACACGACGATGGGCTCATCGGCGTCACCCTCCAAGTAGGTGACCCCTACCTCCCAACCTACGCGAGGCAACAGCATGGAGCCACCGGTGGGGATTTGACCTGTGCGCATCATGCGACTGGACGTGTGATCCATGGGCCGGAGCCTATCCCAATGAAAGTGCACCGACGTCTCACCGTGCTCGTTGGTGTGAATGTCATCACCGCTTTGCCCAGTGGTGATGGCGGTCTGCAGGCCCAAGATGGCTACGGTGCTCGGGTTGCGCTTGGGGGCAAAACCGTTTTCGGCCGGGATAGCCCAGAATTGAATGGCCTGTTTGGTTTCTGCCCGATGGGTAGAAAACTCCACTTCACGTTGGGCGCTATGTCGCAGTCCAATCACAATGTACTCATGATTGAGAGGCTGATAGGGGTGCGCGGCAATTTCCACACGTTGCCCGAGGTCCAACAGATGATCCACTGTCTCTGCTTGGATGATTTGTTTGCGACATTGGTAGGCGCTCAGGGTAAGGTCCGCGACCTTCGCCGCGCGCTCGGGTGAGGGTTGGTTGGTGAGCGAAAAGTACAGCTCATTTTCCGGCGCCGTCGCGTCGGGGTTGCTCGGCTTACCTTCCTTGCGTTCTTCGATCTTCAGGCTGGGACGGTGCGGATCGAACGCGCTCACCATGACATTGTCGGGCACCGATACCTGTTTTTGTTCCACGTGATAGACGGTTTGCGCGGCGGTCGCGGCGCCCATGTGTGGACGATAAACCAGCTCTTTGGCGGCGCGGGTGTCGTATTGGGTGACTTGGTCACTCAGCACCAGCGTGGGCTTTTCTTCGCCATGTCGGTAGAACCAGCTGATGCCCTCGCGGGCGAGCAGCCGGCACATGAACGCAAAGTCGGTCTCTTCATACTGGACGCAGTACTGTGGCTTGGGGCACGCTCCGGCAAGCTTCCAGGATTGCTCAACCGTGATGCCCGCCCGGTCGAGCATCTCACTTAAGATGGTGTCGAGTGGCTCGTCCATGTAAATGCGTGAGTTTTTGCGGTGCACCAACTTGACCAAGCTGGGCCGCACGTTGAACTCCAGACGCGCGGTGCCATCTGCGTCCGCACCCCAGGCCGCGTCCCACACGACGCCATGAAAATACCGGGCCTCCTTGCTGAACGTGTCGGTCAAAGTAAACGTCGCAGGTTTACCCAAGTAGCTCTCGATGTCTTCTGCTTCTGCTCGCGACGCGTCCACGGTAACCGACAGGCACTCCAGCTCATCGACGGCTGATTCCAAACAATGACCCAACAGTGGCAACTCTTGCCCATCAATCTTCAATGTTCCGACGCGATTCGAACTGATCATGCGCTTTTTAACCTAGCTTGAGCGAGCCCGAGGTAATTTTGATCATGGCAGCTTTGATGACGATAGAGCCGCCCTTGAGTTTGATGGGACCACCAGACAAAGCCATCTCCCCCCCACCGGCCTTGAAGGTCCCCTTGGCACCCACCAAGGTGACCACCGGAGCCTTGATGGTGAGATCACCAGTTACTTTACGCTGCACGGCCGCGCCAACCATGTGGGCCACTGCACCTTCGCTCTCGCAGGAAAAATCGCCCTTTGTGGTGTGGATGGCGCCGGCCTGAATGGTCTCACTCTTGGCTCCTTTGACCACCTCACTGTGACCACCTTTGACCAAATGCACGCGCACGCCACCCACCTTGGACGAGTACGTCGCCGTGATGTTGTGGCTGAGGCTGGACCCACTGAGCATCAAATCCAATGTGCCAACTTTGCGCGTCACTTGGCCGGTGATGGTGTGACGCTCGCCGTTGTTGAGCATCATTTGGTTGCCACTAACATCGATGGTGCGATCCGATGTGACCGACTCAAGCACATTGGCCGTCGCGTTGTGCGTTGCGTTTCCGCCGATATCCACGCTCTGGTTGCCAGTGATTTTTTGTGAGAGGTGCGCCCCATACGTTTCCTCTTGGTTCCCTGACACGAGCAGTGCATCGTCCACTTTGACTGAGCGCGACAGGTTGGCGTTGACCTGATGTTCGTCGTCGACCGCGATCTCCTCAACTTGGTCGTAGCCCGTGGTGAAGTTGAGGTCCTTCTGGGCTTTCATGGAGAAGCCTTGGCCGCCCCCGCTGTCACCCATGGAGATCTCGTTGCTGCCAGCGCCGCCGGGCGACGACTTACTGCTGATGCTTCCGGAGGCCTTTGCAGCAGGCAGCGCCATGGGGGGCATGTTCTCCGCGTTGTAGGCGCGCGACATGACCAGGGGTCGGTCGGGGTCACCTTCCTCGAAGGCAACCAGGACTTCCCAACCCACGCGCGGCAAGATCATCGATCCGCCGAGCGGAAGTTGGTTGACCCGTACGTCGCAACTGGCTGTCTCGTTGAAGGGGCCTCGGCGGTCCCAATGAAAGTGCACGCGGATCCGACCATATTTGTCCACGTAGATACTCTGGTCGCTGTTGTCGTCGCCCACTACCACGGCGGTCTGCACGCCGGTGATCTTGGGCCGGTAGGCGCGCCGCTTGGGTAAATAGACGGAGTCCAGAGGCACTGCTTGCATCTGTCCATGGCAGGCATAGTGCGCGACACGGCCTTCTTTGGCCTGATGGGCAAGCCCACTGTACACGGCTTCTGTCACGACAAACTCGCCAGCGAGTTCCTCTTCGTCCACGCCCTCGATGTTGAGGCGTCCACCCGCGGACAGATCCGCACGTGAGCAGGTGAGCTCGATGAAGTCGGCGTCCCAGCGTTCGGATTTGAGACGCGTCTTGGCGAGGCGATCACCCTCGGGGGCCTTATCGAACTTGCCTGGATAGTCGAACAGCAAGAGCGGGGTGGCCGCAGTGAGCGGTGCCGTAGCCTGGGGAAAGGTCGTGGGGTTTTTGAAATCGAAATCGCGCAGCGTGACCTCGCTGACCCGGAGGCTCTTTTTGCGCGAGAGCTGCTGGATGGGCGACTTTCCCTGCCCCGCCATGGGGGTGGCGGTGAGCTCGACCAGCGGATTGTCCTTGAGCGCCTCGAGGCCGTCGGTCAGATGCAGCTGGTGTCCCTCCTCGCTGTGCGTGAAGTAATAGAAAATCCCGGCGTCTTCACACAGCCGCTGAAAAAAATTGAGGGTGGTCTCCCGGTACTGGACCACAAACTCGCGAGCAGCGAAGGTGCCCTGGAGTTGGAAGTGGGACGTGGCTTCCATCCCGCTCTCTTTCAATAAGGCCTGCAGCACGTCGGGCAAACTCTTGTTGAGGAAGATCCGACAATCCTCGCGCAGCGAGAGCCCCCACAATGTAGGCCGAAGCACGAGGCAGAAGTGGAGGCGATTGGCGATAGCACGCACGAAGCGCGTCTCGGCGATCATGCCGTGCACATACCGAGTCTCGGCCTGCACGCCGGTGATCTGGAGCGCGGCTGATTTGCCCAGCACGCTGGACACATCGAAGCCCAGGTCGGTGGTCGAAAACTCCACTTCGGCGCGGAACGGGGCAGAAAGTCCCTCCCGGAGCCCGAAGCGCGACACAATGCGCCCTTGGGGTAGTCCATCACCGAACAGCTTGAATTCCGATCCAGACATCAGGGCACCTACAAGGCATCATACTTAACTGAGGGGACCTGCCAAGGGCACGTTGCAGCGGAGCCTTGGCCGATGGGACGCAGGGGGACCGTGATCTGCCCGTAAACGGCTGTGGTTGTGGTTTTCGAACGTACAGGGCCAAGGGGCGCCGGATGGGCAAAATTCCCCATGCTCGGGCCAGGTTCGGGGCATGTTCAGGGTATGCGCGTTAGGTGATGGCAGCTGTTTTTGGTAGAATGGACTTGTGGTGCAAGGCCTTGAAATCACGGTAACCAACACGGCTGATGGAACGCACTTCGTGCGTCGCTTTCGCAAACAGGTCGTCAGAATCGGCAGGGGCGATCTGAACGATCTGCAGATGAGCAATGGTTTCGTCTCGCAATTTCACGCGGTGCTCGAGGTCGTGGATCAAATGGTTTTGGTACGGGACCTGGGCAGCACCAATGGGTTGATCGTCAATGGAGCAAAATACTCCTCGCAAGCGGTCAACTTGGGGAAGGGGCAGGGCGCGTTCGCGATCCTTTCTTTGGTGTTCACGGTCAAGGCGCTCGAAGTGGGGGACATCCCGCCGCCGGAATCCAAGCGCAAAGCGATGGCCGTGACCGGCATGCTCGAGGGGCCCTCCGCGGGTCTGATCGAGGAGTTGATCCAAGCGGCGCGCCAAGGCAAGAGCGCGGAGGAAGGCCAGTTCAAGGAGCTGTACGACGCCTACCGCAAGTCGTGGAATCAGCTGCACAATGCCTTGCAAGCTGCGACCGTGGCGCGCGCCCCTGACCAACGGGGCGCCTTCTTGACCAAGGTGTCTGCTGACTTCCCGGCGGTGACCCAAGAGCCTGATTTTCACAACATGGCTGCCGCCGGTGGCTCGCGCTATTTGGCCATGCGTAACCCCGAACAGGAAAGCGCCATCGCGCTCGAGGGCCTCAAGGAGCTGTCATCGGAGTACGTGCCGGGCCAGGTGCCGCCGGAGACGCCTGAGCAGATCGTGAAGTTCTTGACGCGCATTCGCGGTGTGCTCGATGTGTTTTTTCGCGCATTTCTCCCGCTTCGCGACGGTCAGCGCCAACTGGAGCAGGAATTGGGGATTGGCATTGGGGCGCCTCCGTCCGATCCCGTGTCCAAAGCCGACACGCCCCAAGTGCTCTCCAATATCTTGCTGAGTTTGGAGCCACCCGTGGATGATCCGGTGGGCATCGTCGAGACGTTGTTTGCGGACGTGATGATTCATCATGTGGCCATGCTCAATGGCGTCATGCGGGGCGTGACCTCCATCCTCAATGAAGTCTCGCCTGATGCGGTCCGCACGTTTGCCGATCAGCAGGTGAGTCGCGGGGTGCTGTCCAAAGGCTTTGGTGGAAGTCACAAACTTTTGTGGACCGCCTTCGAACGCTTGCACGCGGACTTGGTCGGGGAAGAAAAACAGCTGTTTGGGCTGCTCTTTGGACGGCAGTTTTCTCAAGGTTACGCCGAAGCGTCGGTGGTCCCACCTGGGCCCGGTGGGTCACGGCGGCGCACCATGAATCCCGGAGAGCTCTAGGTTCACCCCCCGGCGGCCGACCGGCGCGGTTTTGAAATACTTGGCCAAAATGCCCAAGCTGTTCAATGCTTGCGCGCGATGGCGAAGACTCTGCGTTTTGGTGCCTTGGGCATAACGTTGGCTGTGGCATTGGCGTTGCCAGGGACGAGCCACGCGCAAGAACGGAACGATACTTGGGGCGGCGTGACCACGGCTACGGCGGTGGCATCGTTGGCGACGTCCGTGCTCATGCCGCGTGTATTTTATTCCTCCCCTGAGGCGACCGTCGGTTGGCGGGCGCGCTGGCACGTATCGGTCTTGGCTCCGACCATGACGCAGTTCGCTTTTGCGATGCTCAACGAGTTGGCCTTGAAGGAGGCCTTCAAGGAGCCGCGCCCAGGTTGCGAAGAAACCGGACCCGGGATTGAAAATTGCGAGACATTTGCGCTGTTTTCCACGCAATCTTACATCGCAGGTGGCGCGCTGGGGCAAGGCGTGGCCACGTTCTTGGTCGATACCATCAAGTACAGCGGCGGCCGCTTCAACTTTGGCGGTTTCGCCGGAGAGGTGCTTCTGCCGTTGGCGCTGACCGGCGTCACTGTGGCTGGTCGCTCGGCGGGTCACTTCGAGACATTTGGACAGTCCATCGCCAGCGCCGGTGTCGGGTTGGGCACCGGCCTCATCGTAGGTTTGATTTACAGCACCATGCAGGCGCCAGAATGCGGCTACTCGGGCAACCTCATTTGCTGGTGATGATGGGCTCCTCCCGGACTGTGGAGCGTGAACTGCCCTGACCGGAGTCGGGGCTTTTTTTTGTCCCCAATCCGGCCAAAAGACCGATCTTGAGGAAGTTTGGTCAAAATGTTGCCTAGGTGAGTTGATGTAGGCAAATGTAACTCCCATGTCCACACTGCGGCATGTGATGAATGTCCCCTTGGCTCTGTTGGCAGGAGCCGCCCTTGCCTCCAATCCCCGTTTGTTCCCTGCGGACGACGGACCCACGAGCCCCGTGAGTGTCATTGAGACCATTCGCGCGCAGGAGCAGGCGAAGGCCCAGGGGACCACGACCAGTCAGGGGCGACGGGGGGCGGAATCGCCCGAACTCCAAGCGCTGCGCCTGGCAGAGGAGCAGTTCTTTGCCGAAATGGCCGGCGACCCAGCGCCAGATGCGCCTGCGCAGGATGACTTCGTGCCTGACGCCGCCGGAGACATGGGCACAGGGGAGTGGGAAGGCCTGAGCGAACCGTCGCTGCCCGTGAAGCATCATCCGATGGTGCGTCGCTACGTCGACTTCTTCTCGGCCAACCCCAAGGGCCGTGAGGTGTTTACCAGTTGGCTCAAGCGCAGCGGGCGCTACCGCGAGATCATCGGCGAAGCATTGCGCAAGCATGGGCTGCCGGGCGACCTGGAGGCGGTCGTGTTCGTCGAGAGCGGCTTCTGGCCCACGGCCAAGTCGTCGGCGGGGGCCGTTGGCCTATGGCAGTTCATGCCAGCGACTGCGCGCGCCTACGGCCTGACCGTGACGCCCACCTTCGACGAACGCCGCAACCCCTGGCGCGCTTCGGACGCTGCGGCACAGCACTTGATTGACCTTCATGAACGGCTGCAGTCGTGGGACTTGGTGCTCGCTGCGTACAACTATGGGTACCAGAACATCGAGCGCCAACTGGCCCAAGTGCAGTCCAATGATTTTTGGGACCTGACGAAGACGGAGCTCTTGCCCGAAGAGACACGCAAGTACGTACCCAAGGTGCAGGCGGTCGCTGTCTTACTCAACAACTTGGACCATTTTGGTTTCACTGGCGTCAAGATCGACGACCCGGTGCGCGCGGTGGAGTTCGAGGTGCCGCCCGGCACCAAGTTGGACACGTTGGTGCGCGCGGCTGGTACATCGAAGGCGCATTTTGCCCAGATGAATCCCGAGTTCTTGTCGAGCTTGGTCCCCGACCGTGGCGCACCAGTGACCATTCACATACCGCGATCCAGCTTGGCACGGGCGCGGGTGATGTTGCCGCGACTGCTCGGCGGCTCAGTTCAAGAGGTCGAAGAGCAGCCTGATGCCCATTTCGATTGGGGCGTAGAAGCCGGGGAAGACAGCGCCCAAGGTCGTTTGCAGGCCACGGTGATCTCGCGCGCCGAGCGCCAGCAGCAGGTACGACAGCTCGAAGCGGGCACCGACGAACCTGCGCGACCCGCTCCCGCGAAGATCGCTCGCCTCGCGCAACCCAGCCCCGCTGCGACCATGGATTGGTCGTCCGATCTGGGAAGTTGTGAGTCCACGCTCGGACCAGTGAGTTCGTCCGATCTGCTCATGTCCGTGGTGGACCAGCCCGCACTTCCGGCAGAACAGCACGTGTCTGCGTCCTCGGTGTCCATCCAGATGCCGCCCATGAGCGCCGAGGCGGCCATGGCGCTCGCGTTCTTGACCTATCAGGTCTCGTCGGGTGACTCCTTATCACGCCTTGCCAAGCGTTTTGGCGTGACGGAGCGTGAACTCGTGCTGGACAACAGCATCCACAATCGGTCGCTTATCATGAAGGGTCAGAGCCTGCGCATTCGTGACACCAACAAGACCCCCGAGCGACCGCACTTGCAGTACGTGGTCAAACGCGGTGACTCCCTGTCCAAGATTGCCGCTCGCCTCCACGACTCCGAGTCGGAGTTGGCCAAGCGCAACAAGATCAAGGACCCGGATCACATTCGCGTGGGCCAAGTGGTGCTCATCCCGCCCACCTGACCTGTGATGGGTTCGCTCAGCCCTGCTTGTTCATGAGACCAAACGCCCCGGTGGTGCACGTGAGCCCGAGCTCAGTGATCACCGTGGGCATACCCAGCAGTGGCACACACTTGCCCCCGGTATTGAGGGACACCACCTCCTTGAGGGTGCCCGGCTCATTGCCGTGACAAGCCTTGAGGCACGCGCCCACCGTGAGAATGTTGGCCCCGCCCGCTTTGGTCCGCATGGGCTGGTCCACCACGCCCTCGGCGCTGGTGGCCATGGTGGGGTAGGGGATGGGCAGGGGGCTAGGTGCTGCTGGGGTCAAGCAGACGCTGACCGCGCAACCAATCATCTGATGGGGAGTCTTGTTGGTCACCACCATCATCTTGCATGCTGTCACCAGGCCCATGGCGCGTAGTTTAGTCCAGCTTTTGACCCAAGACCAGCACGGCCCCGAGCGCCCGCAACGCCACGCCCCCAGCTCCGCCACCGCCCGGTGCTCCAGCAGAAAATGCCGGCTGCGCCTGGGTTCACGCGAGTGAACTGGGTATAACCGCAGGGGGAGACACGGATGACCTACGAAGAAAAGCTACTGCAGGTGTTTGCCAGGTACGCCGGCAAACAGATCACATCGCAAACACTGGTTGAGTTGGAAAAGGCCTGTGAAAAGGAAGTGTGGGTGCACTTGCCCAAACCGGTGCGTGATGCTTGGGCGCTGCACTTAGAGTTTAGTGAGACGCGCCCGGGACAGATCGATCTGAGCCCACGACCCATTGGCTCTCAAGCAGTGGACTTGGAGAGCGCTCTCAAGGCGCCGTTCGTGGACAGGACCCCACCACCCATGGGTGGGATAGCGAGCTTCTCCCTTGGCTTCTCCGATCAAACCGCAGCCAAGCCCGCAGCAGCGGCTGCGTCTGCCGTGCCAGCTCAAGCGCAGCCTGCGGAGGCCGCGGTGGTGGCGCGTGGGGAGGTTCGTGGGGTTCCCTCGGAGCCCAGCCAGGCTCAGCCCGTGGTCGAGGCCGTGGTGGCGCGTGGGGACTTCGCCGGGACAAAACCTGGCTCTGGCCAAGGCAACCCCGGGCTAGAGCCAGCAGGACAAGTGACGGCCAGCAGTGTGGCCGCTTACGCGAAAGAACTGGGGATTTCCCTGCCTCCCAACTCGTCGCTGCTGGGTCCGTTTTTGGAGGCCGTTGAGCTGGCCATCGCCTACAAGCATCGGGCTGAGGCAGCTGAAGCAGCGCTGACTGAGCGTTGAGCTGTGGGGCGAATTAGGGGTGCTCGCCCGGCGTGCCGTTTTGCGCGGGCGGCGGTGCGTGCACCCTGACGGCGACATGGTCGGGCGTCGCCGGCTTGGCCGCTTTGCCCTGCGCGAGGTCACGGAAGGCTTCCGTGACTAATACAATGCTCATGGTCAGCGCGCAAAAGCCGACGCTGAAGAAAAACACGTGGGCAAGCAGTGAGCGCTGCTCGGGGCGGGGTGGATCGTACTTTTCTACCCCGACGGAGTTGAAACGCCGACTAGACGCGGGACCCTTGGAGGGGCGGCTGGAGTGAAGTGTCGAGCGCTCGCCGCTTGAGGGAGGGGGGAGCAGGATGGACGACTCCACCGCGACTTCTGAAGATGGGATGGATGGGATGCGCACCTGCGCAAGGTCGGGGCCGAGCGGCGATGGGGCCTCGACTGCGCTGGACCGCTCCTGGTCGGAGGGCTCATCGCTGAACGCGCCTTGCCACAAATGGCGGACGCCGAGCGAGGCGAACGGTAGGAGGGCCGCGCCAAACTCGCGCATCGAACCGAATCGGGCTGTGGGGTCTGTGGCGAGTGCGCGCGTCAGCACCGCGTCGAGCGCCAAGGGAATGCTGGCATCCACTTGGCGGGGCGCGGGGACATTCCCTTCGGCGATGTGGCGGAGCAGCTTCATCAACGACGTTTTGTGCTGTTCAAAGGGGCGCACACCGAGCAAACACTCGTACAGGCACAGCGCGAGCGAATATTGATCGGCCCATGCGGAACCAGGCGCTCCGTCGGCTTGCTCGGGTGCGAGGTAGAACGGCGTTCCGAGCAACTGTGTATTTTGTGTGAGCGCCGCGTCAGCCAACCCGTCCAACTTAGAAATGCCAAAGTCGAGCAGGTATGGTTCGGGCGTGCCGCGCTGCATGTCCGCGAGGAAGATGTTGGCGGGCTTGAGGTCGCGATGCAAAACCCCGGCCTGATGGGCGGCCGCCATGGCCGAACAAATGGGGAGGATGACGTCGACTGCCTCGGAGAGTGGCAGCCGCGTGACGCGCGCCAACTTTTCAGCCAGCGTCTCTCCTTCGAGGAGCTGCATGGCCAAGAAGGCACAACCGTTTTCCGAACCCGCGTCATAGACCTGCACGACATTGGGGTGGCGGATACGCGCAGCGGCCGCGCCTTCCCGCACGAAGCGCAAGAAGAGCTCACTGGTTTCGTCTTCCGCAGAGACCAATTTGAGCGCCACAACGCGGCCCAGCTTCAGGTCGAACGCCCGATAGACCGATCCCATCGCCCCCGATCCAATGCGTTGATCGAGTCGATAACCCCCTACAGCGCGGGGTCGATTGAAGTGGTCCAATGCGGCCGACACGTTTCCCAGACTCCAGGATGCCGGCTTGTCGGCCGTTGTCGATGGCTGCGGTTCCGCAGCCACAATGAGCCAAATTGCAGAGCGACCCTGGTCATTAGGACCGACTCTGTGGAAAAAGAGGGGGCAAAGCCCCGACGCGTATGATTCAAACGAGCTACCTCATCTTCGTTCAGTGCAGCGTAGGGCTGGAGGAAGTCGTGCAGCGTGAACTCGCCCGTTGGGGCCTCGTGGGTCGCATATTTGCTGGCGGAGTGGAGCTACGTGCCGGTTGGCCCGAGTTGGTGCGTTGCTGTCTGATGAGCCGAGCTGCCGAGAGCGTGCGCGTGCGACTCAAAGCATTTGTGGCGCGCGATTTTGAGCACTTAGTCGGCCAACTGAAAAAACTACCATTTCGCGCGCACCTGCCGCCAGGCACGCCCGTGGCGGTACGCGTCACTTGCCACCAGTCGCGCTTGTGGCATTCGGACGCGGTCGCCGAGCGTGTCTACGGGGTGCTCACCCAGCACGTGGGGTGCGTGCGTGCTGGGGCGAGTGAGCGCGATGAGGCCCAGCCGGTCTTCGTGCGTCTCGACCACGACGAGGTGCAGGTCAGTTTGGATGCCGGCGGGCCGCGTATGCACCGGCGGGGATATCGCCCGCACGTGGAGCGGGCCTCGCTGCGGGAGACGCTCGCCTACGCGGTGGTGGACCAACTCATGAGTGAGCTGGGAGATGCCCCGATGATCTGGGACCCGTTTTGCGGGGCCGGCACGCTGCTGCTCGAGCTTTTGCACCTCCACGCGGGGCGCCTGGCGGGGGAGGGGCGCAGCCTGAGCCTCGAGACCTGGCGTGGGCACGACGCGGAGCAATTGGCCCAAGTGAAGCAGGATTTACTGGCTCAGGCTGCGGAGAGTGCGCGCTTGTTGCCGCCCTTGGCAGCGCTGGGCTCAGACATTTCCAGTCGCGCCTTGGATGCCGCGCGCACCAACGCGGACGCCGCCGGGCTAGGACCCGTGGAGTGGCGACTCGGCGACATCTTGGAGGTGAGTAAGGCCGTGCCCCCCGGGACGGCCGTACTCTGTAACCCACCCTATGGAAAACGCTTAGCTGATTGTGATGGGGTGAAAAAGCTGGTGCAACTCTGTGAGCGGCGTCCGGACTTGGGACCCATCGTGGTGCTCGCGGGCGGAGAGGCCAAGCAGATCATTCCGAGTCACTGGCCCGCAACGCTGCGCTTTCAAAACGGCGGACTGCAGGTGAGCGTGCGGGTAAAACGTCGGGCGCGCGAGCGGTGACCTCCGCACAGGGGGCGTAACCAGGAGTGCGCTGTCACCCGCGAGGCCTGCGCAGACGCCCCAATCGGCTCACCGGTCGTACTGCCGGGCTCACTGCCACTTGAAGGTGCGCAGGGCGACGCCAAAGCCAAGCAGGCCCCACGCGCCCAGGACACCCAATTGAGGTGCGATGGCAAGGATGTTTGCGCCCTCGTTGTAGACGGCGCGCAGCGCGTCATTGAGCGCGGTGAGCGGCAGGCATTGGATGGGCGGATGCATCCACTTGGGGAAGTGCTCGTAGGGAAAAAATGCACCCGAGAGCACGTACATGGGCAGCTGCACGAAGTTCATCCAACCGTTAGCTGTTTCTGTGTTGTCCAGCTGTCCGCCGATGATCAAACTGATGCCAGCAAACGCGGCCGCCCCCACCGCGCTGGCCAGGATGAAAGCGGCCACGCTGCCGGAGATGGTCGTATCAAAGACCAGCACGCCGAAGGTGACCAGAACGGAGAGCTCCAGCGTGAGAAACAGGGAGCGACTGAGGATGTAGGACAGCAAGAAATGCGGACGTCTCATCGGTGTGACCGCATAACGACGCAGCAGCTTGCGCTTGCGGGCAACCACCAAGTTGTAACCAACGCCCCACATGCTGCTGCCCATCAAGTTCATGCCGATGAGACCGGGGATGAGAAAATCGATGTAACGCGAGCCGGGCTCGATGATGGACTTGTCCTGGGTCGGCACCGGGTCGACGCGACCTGCGGCCTTTTGCAGCACTTGGTCCACCACCAGCCGCGCGGGCAGAGCCGTCTCCTTCTTGGGATCGAAGGAGTAGGTGGCGCCGCTGTCTTTCAAGGTGACGATGAGGTCGACCTGGGAGCGCGCGAGCGCATGCTGGGCTTGGGCGGCGTCCTTGCGCTCGGCCTCGATTTGTGAGGAGACGATGAGCTTGTTGGACCACACGGTGGCTTGCGCGGAGTCTTGGTCGAGCAGCACAACCGCGACCTTGGGGAGCGCGGGCGGTTTGGAGCGAAAAGCTACGCCTAGCCCCATGGCCATGAGCAGCGGGAACACGAACACCCAAAACACGATGCCGGGCTCACGGTAGAATTCACGCAGCCGGGCTTTGATGAGTTCGAACAAGGGCGAGGCGTGATCAGTCATCGGTCAACTCCTTGCCGGTCAGGGCCAAGAACACATCGTCCAGCGTAGCTTGGTGTGTGGTGAGGCCACGCGGCACTACGCCCAACTGACCTAGGCTCTCCAGCACGCCACTCAACGCTTGGATGTCGCGCGGGATGGTCAGGCGCACTTTGTTGCGGCGCTCCTCCACCTTGTGAATGTGGGGTCGGGCCCCAAGGTCGTGCGGCGAAAAGCCTGGCGGTGACTCGGCCACTTCAAATTCGACGAACTGCACCTCGCCCAGGGAGTCAATCAGCGAACGCGGCGAGCCACGGGCGATGAGCTGCCCCGTGTCCATCACGGCGATTTCATCACACAGCGCGGCTGCCTCATCCATGTAGTGCGTAGTGAGCACCACCGTGCCGCCCGCATCGCGAAAGTCCTCTACGACGCGCCAAAGCAGCTGCCGGGCCCGCGGATCGAGCCCGGTGGTGGGTTCATCCAAGAATAAAAGTTCAGGTGCGCCCGCCAGCGCCGTGGCGAGGGCCACCCGCTGTTTTTGGCCGCCGGAGAGCGTGTGGTAACGCTGGTTACGCTCGGGCTCCAGCTGCACCATGCGGATCAGCTCGTCTACACTGTGACCTTTTTGGTAGAAGGAGCGAAACAACCGGATGCACTCACTCACCGTCAGCTTGTCCGCCAGGTGGGTCTCCTGCAATTGCACGCCGATTTTCTCACGGATGAGCTGATCACTCCCGCTGCCGTAACGCAGGCCAAACAGCTCAATGCTGCCGGACGTGGGGCGATGCAAGCCCTCCAGCATCTCGACCGTGGTCGTCTTGCCGGCGCCGTTGGGCCCCAAGAGGCCAAAGCAAATGCCGGCGCGCACCTCCAGATTGAGACCTGCGACCGCAGTTTTGTCACCGTAGCGCTTGACGAGATCTTTGCAGACGATGGGGGCGGTCATCGGACTTTCGCCGCGGACGTTGGCAGGTTTTTTATGCTCCGACCATGAGTATTTTTGGCGGGCAAAAAACGGCTCAGCGTGGGCCAAAGCGGCGGATGGATTGGGCGCGCCGCTTCTCTGCCTCAAGCTCGCGATTTTTGGGTGGCGCGAGGGTGACGAGTGATGCAATCAAGTCCGTGGCGATGGCGCTGATAGCGTCGACGGCCTCAGCGAAGGCGCGCTCATTGGCGGAGGAGGGCTGATTGAAGCCGCTCAGTTTACGCACGAATTGCAGCGCGGCGGCGCGCACTTCCTCGTCTGTCGCCGGTGGGTCGAAGTTGAACAGGGGTTTGATGTTGCGGCACATGGCAAACGACGGTGTGCCCCGGCGCGCCCCTTGCCGCAATCCGAGGAGAGGGTTTGCGGACGCGCCCGGTTTTGAAGTGATGGGGACCCGCGCCATAGCGGCCACCAGGCGAGCCAAAATTTCCTTTGGAAAAATCTATGCATGGATCGCTTGACAGACTGCAGCCCCAAACTATGTTTCGCCCCACCTGACGCGCGGTGGAGCAGTCTGGTAGCTCGTCGGGCTCATAACCCGAAGGTCGTTGGTTCAAATCCAGCCCGCGCAACTAATGCCTAAGAAAGCCGACTCGATGAGTCGGCTTTCGGCGTTTGGGCTGGATTTTTTTCTGAGGGCGCGGGGCCCCGGAGCCCCGCGCGTCCAGCCCGCGCAACTAATGGTCGAAAACCCGGAAAGCTCACGCTTCCGGGTTTTCTCCGTTAAGGGTCTGGATTTGGGCCGTCTGAGTCACATAGGACGTCTCCGTTTTCGCTCATGAACGTGGGGAGTCCGACATTTTGATGCGGCACAAATCCAGCCCGCGCAACTAATGCCTAAGAAAGCCGACTCGATGAGTCGGCTTTCGGCGTTTGGGCTGGATTTTTT
>Ga0315910_10001633_pt1 | contig 20474 bp, 15 predicted proteins | sample EdamamesoilMG_FD_204470 | JGI IMG/M metagenome (GOLD analysis project Ga0315910, IMG submission 204470) | Garden soil microbial communities collected in Santa Monica, California, United States - Edamame soil | ecosystem: Environmental > Terrestrial > Soil > Garden | place: USA: California...
GCTGAAGCGCAAGCCGCCTTCGACGGGCGTCGCGGCGACGCGACGCGCCCGAGTGCCATCCGGGGCGAGTGCGTGCACGCTACGGTTCGACGGTCCGGCGAGCTCGATCGTCGCAGGCACACGTTCGGCAATCGTCGGGCCCTGTCCCCATTTCGCACCGACAGAGGTGCGCTCGGCATTCCACACCATGTCGACATTCTCCGCGCGCGCCGCGAGCGTGATGAGCACCCGGCGCGACTGCGCGAGCGCGGCCTCATCGAGCGCCACGGCGGTGATGGCCGCAAAACCCCGCCCGAAATCCGCGCACGCAACATGCAGCGCACCCGCGCGGGCCTCGGTTCCGCCGATCGGGCCGACCACCGCCGCCGCCGCAGGTGCGGCCACGACATAGAGCTGGCCCTTGGCCCCCGGGACGAGCGCGACCGGTCCGGACTCGCTCGCGCCGCTCGCGTCGACACGGGCACGCACGGCATCCGCCGCCGGCCGATCGTTCACGCCGAGACGCAGGTTGAGAAAGTCGATCTTCCCCGCCGGCAGGAGTTTTCTCCAGAGCAGGTCGGCGTGCGGCTGTTCGACCCACACGGGCGCGGCGAGGTGCAGCGTCGCCTGCGCCGACGCGGGCGCGACGAGCCCCTGACGGAAGACGCGCGTGGCGAATGGCGCAAAGGCCCACTTGGCCGGATGCTGGATCTGGTCGAAGAAGTTGCGCAGGCTGTTCGTCGGATTGCGCGAACCATACTCGGCGATCGCGAACGGGTAGAGCGCGTCCCAGTCCTGGCGCGACGCGAAGGTCGCGAGCGTCGCGTACATCTCACAGGCGAAGTCGCTGGGCGCGGGGTGGTCGTATTCACTCACTGAAAACGGCTTGCCCGCGACCCGGGTGAAGGCGAGCACGCCGAAGCCGGCAAACGAGCGCTCGCGCAGCTCGGCCACCTGCGAGGAGTTCTTCACGGTCCAGCGCGCCGCATCCCAGCCGAGTCCGGCGGCAAAGTCCGGGTGCTGCCAGTAGGCGTGCGCGTCGGTCCACTCCATCGGCTGTTCGCGCCAGAGGCCGACGAGGCCGCCGTAGTCGATCTGTGAACACGCCATCGGCGCGCGCACGCCCAGCTCGTCGCGCAGGTATCCGCGCATCTCGTCGGCAAACGCCCGCTCGGTGTCCGCGAGGAAGTGGATCCAGTCCGCCCACTGCCGGGCGGACGGCTCGGTCGGGATCGGCACGGTGCCGCCGCGGGCCGACTCCCCGGCGCGCAGGCCCGCGCCCGCGCTGCCCGCCACGAGCCTCACGCCCCGCACCGAGACGCGGCCGGTGGTGCCCGCCACATTGAAGGCGAGCGAGGCGGGGTCGCCCGCGACCGAGTGCGCCGGAAACGTAATGCGCACCGGAGCCCAGCTCGTGCCCACGGAAAATGTGTCGAGCAGGCCGAAACTGCGCCACTCTTCGCCCGGGCGCGCGCGTGTGTCCACCGAGACGCCGACCTGCGCGGTGCGCTCACGATCGGCGAGCGCCTCGAACTCCAGCGTGTAGACGCGCCCTTCCTCGATCATCAGGCCGCGCACCGCGACCTGCACGTGATGCGAGATGCCGGAGGTCTTCTGCACCTCGACGGAAAACGAGGTCGCATCGCTTCCGCGCGTGAACTGCGCGAGCGCGCCCGGGCTCGTCTGCGCCTGCCAGGTCGCGCCGGGATCGAGGAGCGACGCGGCGTTCGCCACGACCGGCTCGGCCCAGGCGGCCGCGAGCGCGGCGTCGTCGGCATAGCGCCGGGCGAGCCAGGTGTTCCACTGGACCGCGAGTTCGCCGCGGAACGGCTCCGGAAACTGGTCGAGCCCGCGACCGAGGTCGCGCGTCCAATAGCCGAGGAGCGAATTCTCGTTGTTGATCTCGACGACCGCCACAGCCGGGTCGGTGGCGAGTGGGTGCCCGGTGTAGGGATTCTTCGCGGACAGGAGCTGGCGCGCGTAGTCCTTCTGCAGCTCGATCATGCGGCGCTGGTAGAAGTCCGCGCGTTTCTGAAAGCCTGGAAGGCGGTCGATGGTGTCGGCAAATCCGTCGGCGGCGGTGAGGGTCTTCGAGACCTTGAGGTTGACGTTGCTGTAGATGCCGTGGCGCGCGAGCACGGCGACGAGGCGGTGGAGCTTGTCGAGCTGCGCGGGATCGATCAGGTCGCGCCGGTCGCGCCCCTTCTGCCAGAGGCTGCCGCCCTCATCGACGGCCCAGGCGTTGTCGAGATGGTGGAGGCGCGCGATGTTCACGCCGCCGCGCGCGAGCCGGCGGGCGATCAGTTCGGCGTCCTCGGCCGACGGAAAACACTCGGCGGCCGAGAGGTTGGCGCCCCAGAAGCGCACGCGCGTGCCCGCGCCGTCGACGAAGACGCCGTCGCGCACGGTGATGCGACCGCGCGCGCCAGCCGGCGCGTCGTTGAGCACGCGCGTATCGAGAGCGCTACCGTCGGCCGGCTCCACCGCCGGCCAGATGAACCAGCCTTCGGGCACGGGCGCCGCGGCCGCGCAGGCGGCCGACGAGGCACCGAGCGCGGCGCAGAGGGCCATGCTCGGGATCAGGAAAACACGGGGCAGTCGCGTCGGCACATGCATGGGGAAGACAAAGCGCGTAACGCTAAATTTCCCGCGACCACGCGAAACCTGAAAGCCTGTCACACATGCGACTGCGGACGCACGAGCCCCGCCTTTCACCTCGCAGGGCCGTGAGTCATGATGCGACCGGGTCCCGACCGGTTCGGCGCTGGTGGGTCCACTGGGATTCGAACCCAGAACCAATTGCTTAAAAGGCAACTGCTCTACCGTTGAGCTATAGACCCGGCGCCGCCCGAGGGCGAAGGAACGGGTATTTGGGGGAATCGATCGCAGCTGGGCAAGCGCAAGATTTCATCCCGCCTCCGGGCCCGCGCTCGCCGCGCTCCGCGCACCACCGGCCCGCAGCACGCGCATGGACACGACGATGCTCGAGCCTGCCATGAGCAGCGCAGCCGCCACCGGGTGGAGCCAGCCGGCGGCCGCGATCGCCATGCCCGCGGCGTTATAGACCGCGGCGAGCGCGAGATTGGAGCGGATGACCGCCCGCACGTCGCGAGCGACGCCGATGGCCCGCGGCAGGCTGGCGAGACTCTCACCCGCGAGCACGGCCATCGCGCTGCTGCGCGCGAGGTCCGCACCCTGGCGCACCGCTATCGAGGCATCGGCCGCGGCCAGCGCGGGCGCGTCGTTGAGCCCGTCGCCGATGTAGACGACGCGCGCGCCGGTCGACTGCCGGGCACGCACCTCCGCGGCCTTGGCCTCCGGACTCATGCCGGTGATGCGCGGGATCTCCGGCCAGACGGACTCGGGAAAACTCCGGTCGCCGGTGAGGATCATCGAGCCGACGCCGAGAGCGTGCAATTCGCCAAACACCGCTCCGGCCCGCGCCCGCGGCGTCTCGTCGAGTTCGATCCGGGCGGCGTACCGACCGTCCACCGCCACCGCGATCTCGCGCCGTGCGCCGACCGATGTCACCGGCGCGCCCGCGAGCTCCGCGATCCACGCAGGCTCACCCACCGCGAGTTCGTGCACACGATCGGCCCCCTCGGCGACCACGCGCGCGCGTATCCCGCACGCGGGCACGACGCGCGCCTCGAGCTGGCGCCAGCGCGGGCCGGAGCCATGACCGGCGTCCAGCCGTCGCAGCGCGGCCGCGACCGGATGCTCGATCCCGGACTCGGCCGCACCGAGCGCCCCCCGCAACGCACCCGCCTCGAGCGGCGCGTCCGGAGCGAGCACGAGCGTGCGCACCGCGAGCTCCGGCTCGCAGAGCGTGCCGGTCTTGTCGAAGAGCACGGTATCGGCGGTCGCGAGATTTTCGATGAAGTCGCCGGTGCGTGCCACCAGCCCGAGCCGACCGAGCCGCACCAGACCCGACCAGATCCCGAGCGGCGTGGCCAGGCCGAGCGCACACGGGCAGGCCACGACCATGACGGCGAGGCCGTTGACGATGGCGCGGTCGAGCGAGGCCCAGGTCAGCCAGCCCGCGAACGTGAGCACGCTCACCGCGACCACGACCGGCACGAAACGCGCCGCGAGGCGGTCGGCCTCGAGCTGGACACGCGATGGCTGCAACTGCGCCCTGGCGACCGCGCCGAGCATGGCATCGAGCCGGCGCGAGCCGCCACCCGCGGTGACGTCGATGACGAACACGCCATCGACCGAACTCATGCCGGCGTAGACCGTGTCGCCCGGCGCGAAGACCGCAGGCTCGAGTTCCCCGGTGAGCGGTGTGGTCAGCATCAGGCCCCGCCCCTCCCGCACGCGGCCGTCGACCGGCACGGCCGCGCCGGCGGCCACGCGGACGAGTTCGCCCGGCGCGACGTCACCGGCGGGTCGCACGGCCTCGCGGCCCGCCGCATCGATCACGACGCAGGTGTCGTGCTCGGCGCGCAGCGCCTCTATTGCCTGAAGGGCGCGGGCGCGCGAGCGGGCGCCGAGGAGTTTTCCGACGGTGTAGATCGCGAGCAGGATCGCGACGAGGTCGTAGTAGACGGTGGGTCGCCGCTGCACCGAACCGTAGACCGACACGACGAGCGTGCCGGCAAGCGTGACGAGAAAGAGCAGGTCGACCGTGATGCGGCGCGCCCGCAGCGCCGCGAGCGACTCGCGCGCGAGCGGACCGCCCAGCAGCGCGACCACCACGGCCGCGCTCACCGCGAGACCCGCCTGGAGCAGCCAGTAGGTGCGACCCTCCGGCGGCGAGAGATTCGTCGCGAGCGTGAACGACATCGACTGACCGGCCACGACCAGCGCGATCGCGACCCGCACCCACCCGCGCAGCCACGCACCGCCTCCCGCCTCGACGCCCGGGCCCGGATCGGCGCTCGTGACGCGATCGTGCGGGACGGAAGCTGAGGCCGACACGGACATCGGCGCAACCAACCGCGTGGCGCTTGCCCCGGCAACTTCCATCGTCGAGCCTTGGCGCGTGATCGTCATCGTCATGGGTGTCTCGGGGTGTGGAAAGACCACCGTCGGCCGCGCGCTGGCCGCGCGACTGGGATGCGCGTTTCTCGACGCCGATGATTTTCACCCACCGGAAAACGTCGCCAAGATGCGCGGGGGCACGCCGCTGACCGACGCCGATCGCGCCGGCTGGCTCGATCGCCTCCGCGCGGAGATCGAGGCGCACCTCGCCGCCGGCACCTCGGCCGTGCTCGCATGCTCCGCGCTGCGGGCCGCCTACCGGGCCCGCCTGCGCCGCGCCGGGGAGCCGGTCCACGTCGCCTACCTGCGCGGCGACTTCGACACCATCGCCGCCCGGCTCGCGAGCCGGGCCGGACACTATATGCCGGTGACGTTACTGCGCAGCCAGTTCGACACCCTCGAGGAGCCCGGGGCCGGGGCCATCGAGGTGCCCGTCGAGCTTTCACCCGAGCAGGCGGTCGCGCGGATCATGGCGGCGGTCATGGCTTGAACTTGATTCCCGGCGCGGCGGCAGGGAGCCTCGCCGGATGCATTTCCGCCGTTTCGGCAACGAATCCACCAAGGTGTCCGAGGTCGGCCTCGGCACCTGGCAGCTCGGTGGCAACTGGGGCGATGTCGACGACCGGACAGCCGAGGCCACCCTCGCCGCGGCCGTCGACGGCGGAGTCAACTTTCTGGATACGGCCGACGTCTACGGCGACGGCCGCAGCGAGGAGCGCATCGGGCGGTTCCTGAAAAAGAGCAAGGCGCACCTCTTCGTCGCGACCAAGCTCGGGCGCCGTGGCGACCCGGGCTGGCCGCAGAACTTTTCACGCGAGGCCATGCGCCGCCACACCGAGGATTCGCTGCGCCGGCTCGGCGTGGACGCGCTCGACCTCACGCAGCTGCACTGCGTGCCGACGGAGGAGCTGCGCCGCGGCGAGGTCTTCGAGCACCTGCGCGAGCTCAAGGCCGAGGGCAAAATCGTACGCTTCGGCGCGAGCGTGGAGTCGATGGAGGAGGCGCACCTCTGCCTCGACCAGCCCGGCCTCGCCTCGCTCCAGATCATCTTCAACATCCTGCGGCAAAAACCCATCGACACGCTTCTCGGCGCGGCGCAGCGCAAGGGCGTCGCCATCATCGTGCGCCTGCCGCTCGCCTCAGGCCTGCTCGCCGACAAGTTCACGGCGAAGAGCACCTTCGCGCCCGACGACCACCGGAATTTCAACCGCGACGGTCAGGCCTTCAATGTCGGCGAGACCTTCGCCGGGATCCCGTTCGAGCGCGCGCTCGCGATCATCGCCGAGCTGCGCAACCTCGTGCCCTTCGGCATGCCGATGGCCGACTTCGCGCTGCGCTGGCTGCTCGATCACGAGGCGGTGAGTGTGATCATCCCCGGTGCGAAAAACCCGCAGCAGGTGCGCGCCAACATCGTGCCCAGCATGCTCCCGCGGCTCGGCCTGGACATCCACGAAAACCTCGCGGAGTTCTACCGCGCGGAGGTGCACGATCACATCCGCGGGCCGTACTGAGCGTATCGCGTGGACCACACCCTGCTGTTCCCGCCCGTGACCACGGCGAGCACTCACCCCCGGCGCCAGGTAGGGCGAGGCCTCCGGCCGAGCCGCGCGTCCGTTCGACATGCGTGGCGGCTCGGCCGGAGGCCTCGCCCTACCCACTGCGGCCCACGCGAGTCTCATCGGAGGTGATGATTTGAGCACACACACCAGCACCCGCGCGGTCCGGCCGCCGACGCTCGTCGAGGCGTTCATCCCGGTCGTCCTGATGATCGCGTTCCTCGGCATGTCCGTGGTCAATGCCTCGAGCCTGCCGGAGTTGCCCGTGATCTCGCCGGTGTTGCGCGGCCTGGCCGGGCTGCCGGTCGTCGGATCGCTGCTTCACAGCGGGCTCACGCCGCACATTCCGCTGATCTTCGGCACCGTCATCGCCTCGCTCATGGGCATCCGGCTCGGCATGACGTGGGGCGAGATCGAACGCGGCATGGTCGACGGCATCGTCGTGGCCCTGCCCGCGTGCCTCATCCTGATGGTGATCGGCATGCTCATCGGCACATGGATCGCCGCCGGCATCGTGCCGACGATGATCGACCTCGGGCTGAGGCTCATCTCGCCGTCGGTGTTTCTCTTCACGACCTGCGCGATCTGCGCGATCGTCTCGCTCGTCACGGGCAGCTCGTGGTCGACGGCCGGCACGGTCGGCATCGCGCTGATCGGCGTGGGCCACGGCCTCAACATCCCGCTGCCCATGGTGGCCGGTGCGATCATCTCCGGCGCCTATTTCGGCGACAAGATGTCGCCCATCTCCGACACGACCGTGCTCGCGCCGAGCGTGGCCGGCACCGACGTGTTCACGCACGTGCGCCACATGGTCTACACGACCGGGCCGAGCCTGATCATCGCGCTCGTGCTGTATGCCCTGCTCGGCCTGCGCTACGGCGCCGACACGATGGATCTCGCCGGGATCGAGTCGATCACACGCGCGCTGGGCGAGAAGTTCACGATCCACGGGGCCCTGCTCATCCCACCCCTGCTCGTGATCGTGATGGTCGCGTTCCGGATTCCCGCCCTGCCGGCGTTGCTCGCGGGCTCGGTCATCGGCGGCGCCACGGCGATGCTCGTGCAGGACATGTCGCTCGCGGAGACGATGGCGGTGGCCCAGACCGGCTATGCGGCCGAGACCGGCGTCCAGGCCGTGGATACACTGCTCAACCGCGGCGGCATGATCAGCATGCTGCCGACGGTAGCGCTGATCGTGTGCGCGCTCTCGTTCGGCGGCGTGATGGAGCGCACCGGCATGCTCGGGGTGATCGCCGCGGCCATCCTGCGCGTGGCGCGCACCACCGGCTCGCTCATCGCCGCGACGGTCTGCACCTGCGTCGGCATGAACGTGATCGCACCCGATCAGTATCTTTCGATCGTCGTGCCGGGCCGGATGTACCGCGAGGCCTACCACAAGGCCGGACTGCACCCGAAAAACCTCTCCCGCGCGCTCGAGGACGCCGGCACGATCACGTCGCCGCTCATCCCGTGGAACTCCTGTGGCGCCTACATGTGGGCGACGCTCGGGGTGTTTCCGTTCGCCTACCTGCCCTACGCGTTTCTCAACCTGATCAATCCCCTGGTCTCGATCCTCCTCGGCTACCTCGGCTGGACGATCACGAAGGTGCCGCCGCCCGAGGCGCATCCGCCGGCGGTCCCGCCAGTCAGCCGGGAATCACGTTCCTGAAGGCGAAGAGCCAGGTGCGCCGGTCGCCCGGCTGCGCGGTGCGCTCGAGGTTGTTGTTGTCGATGAGGACCAGGATCGTGTCGTCGACGATCATGAGCCCCTCGGCCTGGCCGTAGGTCATGTCGGTGAAGCGATGCTCCGGCGCGTTTTCCGTGACCGCATACGACCACGCCGCGCCTTCGCGCCACGCGCCGTCGTCCGCGCGCAGGAGTTCGACGACGAGGTGCTGGTTGCGCGCGAGCGCGAAGACCCGGCCGCGCCAGCTCGCGAGGTCGGACCAGTCCGCGACACGCCCCGCCGGGACCGGAAAACGCGAGGTGTCCATGCGCTGGGCGGCGACGCGCGTGGCCTCGCGTCCGCCCCAGACCTCGATCAGCCCGCGCGGCCCGCGCTCGCAGGCGATGAGCACCTGGCCTTCACCGAGGAGCGCGACGCCCTCGACGAATCCATCCTTGGTCGCGAACAGGCCGGCGGCCGCGCCCGCGGCCTTCACGTCGGGTGTCGTCCAGCTCGCCTCGACCCGTCCGGACCCGGCCGGGACGTGGCAGACCGCGAAGCCCCACTCCGAGGCGAGCAGGAATCCGCCGTCGGGAGCCGCGACGATCCCCTCCAGGTCCATGTACCCGATCTGTGGATAAGGCTCCGGCCCGCTGAAGGTCAGGTGCACGTCGGCCCGCGCGACCTCGCCGTCGAGCGTCAGCCGGAAGATGGTGTCGTGATGCCGGTCGGTCACGACGAAGAGCTCGCCGTCGCGCCCGGTGATGCCCGAGGCGTCGAACCGCCCCGGTCCCTCGACCGACCACGCCCGGGTCAGCTCCAGCTCGGGCACCGCCGGCTCGTCGGCCGAGACGCGCGGCGACGCGAGCACCACGATCGCAAGGAGGACGACGCCGGGAGGACGGACCATGCCCGCCGATGAAACCCCCGGCCCCGGGGCGGTCAATCCCCGGACTCGGCCGCCACGTATTCGGCACACACCAACGCCGAGCCCTCGCGCGCGCGCCGGGCCGCCGTGCGCGCCTGCGCCTCGTCGCGCCCGAGCAGCCGGAAGAGCGCCCAGACCGCATGCGCGCGCACCAGCTCGGATTCGTGTGCACCCAGCCGCTCGATCGCGGTGACGACCGCGGCGCGGTCGACGCCGGCGCCGAAGTGCCACTCCGGCGTGTCGTCCCAATTGCCGGCCGCGATGCAGGCGTTGCGCAGCAGGCCGGGGAGTTTCGTGCGCTTGATCGGCGTGCGGCGAAACACCTCGCGAAAACGCGTCTCGTCCATCGCCAGCAGGTCGAGAAGCGTGAGGCCTGCGATCTCGTCGCGTGCCTGAAGCAGCGCGCTGCGCCCGGCCCGGGCGAAACGATTCCACGGGCACACATCGAGGCACACGTCGCAGCCGAAGACCCGGCCGCCGAAGCGCGCGCGCAGCTCGCGGGGGATGACCCCGCGATTCTCGATCGTGTGGTAGGAGATGCAACGGCGCGCATCGACCCAGCCGGGCCGGGGAAACGCCGCGGTCGGACACGCGTCGAGGCAGCGTGTGCACGAACCGCAGAGCAGGCCGAGGTCGCCAGCCGGTGCATCCGGGCGCGCCACCGGCCGTCGCAGCGGCGCGTCGGCCGGCAGCGCCGCACGCACGAGGATGACGGCGAGAAAGAGCCAGTTGCCGTGCTCGCGCGAGATGAGCATGGCGTTCTTCCCCTGCCACCCGAGACCCGCTCTCGCGGCCCAGCCGCGCTCGAGCACCGGACCTGTATCCACATAACTGCGATGATCGGCGGGGGAGAGCCCGAGGCGTTCCTCGAGCGCGCGACCGGCCGCGCGCAGGCCGGTCGCGATCGTGTCGTGATAGTCGGCATGGAGCGCGTACTTCGCCCAGCGCTGCTGTGTCGCGGCCTGCGCGGCGGCGGGGAGATAGTTCACGCCGAGCGCGATGACCGAGCGCGCGCCCGGGAGCACGAGTTGAGGATCGAGGCGACGCTCCCGCCCGCGCTCGAGCCACTGCATGTCGGCCTGGTGCCCGGCCGCGAGCCAGTCGGAAAAGTCGCCCGAGACAACGGCCGAGGCCGGCGCGAAACGCACCTCGTCGAAGCCCGCGGCCCGGAGCGCCGCGCGCAAAGCCTCGGCATCGGTCCGGGAGACCTCGGGCGGCGGCTGCGACGGCGTCACGATGCGGCCGCGGGCGGACGAAACTCCCGCGCCTCGCGCAGGTAGACGCGCTGCACGTGGCCGACGATCTCCATGAGCGGGCGCATGTCGGTGAGCACCTGCGTGCCGGCGGCGCGGTAGGCGGGCTCGCGCTTCTCCAGCAGCTCGCGGATGCGCCCAAGCGGATCGTCGCCCTCGAGCAGCGGGCGGTTCTTGTGCGATTGCGTGCGCGCGAGGATCGTCTCCGGACGCGCGGTGAGACACACGACCACGCCGCGCCGGCGAAGTTCGTCGATCATGCCGGGCTGCACGACCAACCCGCCACCGCACGATACAACGCAGCCGGTGGCCGGATGGCCGCCGGTGATGAACTCGCGTTCGAGCACGCGAAACGCCGCCTCGCCGCGCTGGCGAAAGATCTCCGGAATCGGCGCGCCCTCGCGGCGCTCGATCTCCGCGTCGACATCGATCATCTGCAGGCCGAGACGCTGCGCGAGCGCGCGGCCCACCGTGGTTTTTCCCGTGCCCATGAAACCCACGAGGTAGAGATTCACGGTCGGGTGATGGCGCGGCTCGTTCATGGACGACGCGGCCCACTATGGCGCAGCCCGGCCGCGAGGCTATACGTTTCTTGGCGCACGAACCGCTCGGAAGCACGGCGCGCGCCGCGCACCGGGCGCGCTCCGCTCACGTCACCGCGATGACGATCACCGTGATGTTGTCGGGCCCTCCGCGACGCAATGCCGCGGCGATGAGCTCCGCGCACGCCTCCTCGGGCCCGGGAAACTCCGCACACACGCGCACGATCTCGGCATCCTCCACGACGTCGGTCAGGCCGTCGGTCGCGAGGATGACGCGGTCGCCCTCGCGCAGTTCCTCCGCGTAGAGATCGGCCGTCACGTCCTCGGGCTGGCCCAGCGCGCGCGTGAGCGCGTAGCGGTAGGCCGGCGCGTGCGAACCGAGGTGCAGCACCTCGCCGCGCTCGTTCTCGACGTTGTGCTCGCGCGTGAGCGCGCGGCAGCGGCCGCCGCGCACGAGCAGGGCGAACGAATCGCCGACATGCGCGAGCCGCAGTTGCGAGCCGCTCACGTGGCCGAGGGTGAGCGTCGTGCCGATGCCCTCCGCGCCGTAACGGCTGCCGGTGCGCCGCACGCTCTCGTGCACGCGATGCACCAACGCCTGCAGATCGGCCAGCGCCGTCGCGGCATCGCGCGCGATCTCGGCCTTCAGCGCCTGCGTGGCGGTGAGGCTGGCGACATCACCGCCCGGCATGCCGCCGATCCCGTCGGCCACCGCAAACGCCTGGTGATCGGTATCGACGAGGAAGTTGTCCTCGTTGCGCCGGCGGACGAGTCCCGGATCGGTCGCTCCATGGACACGAAGATTCATGCGTATGGCGGAGTGATGCACAGAAGGCCTTAATCGGCGGAAAAGGCAAAGCACCAAACGTGGCGATCAGCGCCGCTTCTCCGCCCGAGTCATGCGCGCTTTTCCGCCGTGAACCGACAGCGACTCTCGCCGAAGTTTCTCCACCCACTGTAGCGCAGGTTTCCAGCCAGCCCCATCGCACGGACGCGGACCGTGACGCCGCGCACGACCAACCCGTCACGTCGCCATCCGAAAGACCATGGGGTGTTTTCAAACCTCGTATGTGTCCCTCGCACTCTATCAGCAGTGGAGGGCCGGGCTCCTGCCCGGCCGTCCCGCAGGCGCGGGATCGAGCGACACGCGCCCATCGGTTCGCATTCGCGGCGGTGCGGGAGCACCGACCTCCACGCTCAGGCCGAGGTTTGAAAACTTGCCATCGAAGTCTGCGCCACCGCGAGCCGCGCGGGCCGTCCGCCGCATCACCCGCGCACCGACGGGCGATATCACTCATACGGCCGGAAGAGCGACTCGCGGCTCGCGAGGGTCAGGCGCGTGTAGCGCTCGGTCGGCAGGCAGGCGAGGAACTGGCGACCGTAGGCTTTGTGCAGGAGGCGCGCGTCGAGGACCGTGATCAACCCGCGATCGTCGTGGCGGCGGATGAGCCGGCCGATGCCCTGGCGAAATTTCGTCAGCGCCTCGGGCAGGTTGAGTTCGGCGAAGGGATTGCCGCCCTGCGCGCGCACCCACTCGGCACGCGCCTCGGCCACCGGATGCGTCGGCACCTCGAAGGGCAGGCGCGTGATGATGACCTGCGAGAGCGAAGGCCCGGGGATGTCGACACCGGTCCAGAAACTGTCGGTGCCGAAGAGCACGCCGTTCTCCGCGGCGCGAAACCGTGCGGTCATCTCCGTGCGGGAAAACTCCCTGCCCTGCACAAAAACCGGCCGGCCGGCGCGGCGCAGCGACTCCTCCAACACGTCGGCCACGCGGCGCAGGTCGCCGTGGCTGGTGAAGAGCACGAGCGAGCCGCCACGCACGCGGCTCACGCAGAAGTCGACCCAGTCGATGAGCGGATCGAGCGCGAGCTTCGCATCGGTCGTGCCGGGCAGCGGCATGTCGGCGGCGACGTAGACGCGCATGTTCTCCTCGAAATCGAAGGGCGAGGCGACCACGCGTGAGCGCGCGCCATCGGCGCCAGCCCGCTGCTGAAACGGCCCGATCTCACCCGCGACCGCGAGCGTCGCGCTCGTGCACACCACCGCCGTATCGCGGCGGAAGACCGACTCGCGCAGGTACGGCGCCACGTCGATCGGTGCCGTGCGCAGCGCCGTGATCTGGCCCTTGCGCCCGCCGCGCTCGACCCAGTGCACGTGATCCTCCTCCGCCATCGCCATGAACGCGCGGATACGGTCGTGGCAGCCCTGCACGCGCCCCTTCTGCTCGAGCACGTCGTCGCGCTGGTGCCCCTCGTCGAGCCGGCTCTGGATCTTCTCGAGCGAGTCGACCACGAGGCGCAGCGGCTCGAGCAGCACCGGTTCGCAAAAGTCCGGCTCGCGCACGCGTGTGACCGCCTGCTTCGCGAGCAGCCGGTCGGCCACGAAGCCGAAGAACTGCTCCGCGGCCTCGAGCGCGTCGAGCACGCGCTGGCGGTCGGCGTCGCTGCCGAGTTTCTTGAGCAGGCCGCTGCGGCGCCGGGGATTGAAGAGCGTCTTGAGCAGGCGATCGACCGAGTAGCTGCTCAGGTGCATGCCGAAGTGGTCGGTCGCGACATCCGGCATGGTGTGCGCCTCGTCGATCACGACGAAGTCATCCGGCAGGAGCACGCCGCGCGCGCCGGGCATGAGCCCACCGGCGTTGACCAGCGCGAAGAGCAGCGAGTGGTTGACGATCACGACCTGCGCCCGGCGGATGCGGGCCCGCGCCGCCTGGTATGGGCAGGTCTCGGGCGAGCACGTGCGCCGGTTGCACGCCGAGCTGTCGGCGTTGACCCAGTCCCACACCTCGGGGAGCGGCGGCGGCTGGAGTTCCTGCACGAGACCCGACTTCGTCCGCTGCGACCATTCGGCCAGGCGCATGAGCTCGTCCTGCTCGGCGCTGCCGAAGAGATCGGTCCGCGCCTGGAGGGCCTGCACGAGGCGGTGGCGGCAGAGGTAGTTGCCCTTGCCGAGGAGCACGGCCGACTGGAAGGCCTCGTAGGGCTTGAGCTCGGGCACGGCCGCGAAAAGGCGGCGGCACTGCGGCAGATCCTTGAGCTCGATCTGCTCCTGGAGCGAGATCGTGTGGGTCGAGACCACGCACGGCCGTCGTGTATCCGTAGCGTGGATGATGGCCGGCACGAGGTAGGCCATGCTCTTGCCCACGCCGGTGCCGGCCTCGAAGAGCAGCGGCTCGTCCGCGAGCATCGCGTCGGCCACGGCGAGCGCCATCTGCTCCTGCTGCGGGCGATGCTCGAGCCCAAGGGCCGACTGGAGCCAGCCGCCCGCGGCGAAGGCGCGTGCGACGAGGTCGGCGCACGCGGTGGAGTCACCGCCCTCGCCCGGTCCGCCACCGTGGTCTTCGCGCACGCCGATCATGGGAGGCCGGGTTTTCTATGGTTCGCGGGGGAAAAATCGACCAATCTCCGCGACGACATCATGCCGCCCGCCGATCGCCCTGGCGAAAACCACGTCCGCTGGACCGACACGCTCGCGCAGTTTCTCCTGCACGAGGAGGCCGTGGAGGCCGTGCGGATCGATCCCGCCGCGGGCAAGGTCGCGATCGCGACGCTCGGCCCCGTCGATCTCGGCCGCTTGCGGGAAAAACTCGCCGCCGTGATCGACGCGCATCGCGCGGACCTCCACCCCGAGGCGCTCGGCACGGCGCGCGCGCCGGCCGGATTTTCCCTCGTGACCGGGGCCGATGGCGCCACGCTCCAGCGCGCCACCTGCGCGACCGCGCCGCGGCTCTGGCGCTGGCGCGAACTCTCCTGGCCGACCGACGAGGAGACTCCCGAGGCAGCGGAGGCGCCCGAGTGGCGCAAGCTCGCGGTGCTCGCCGGCGCGTGCGGCATCCTCTCGGTGCTGGCATGGTCGCTCGAGCAGGCCGCGCTCGGGCCGGTGTGGCTCGCGCCGGCGATCTTCGTGCTCGCGATGCTCGCGGGCGGCTGGGATGCCCTCGGCGACGTGCGCGAGGGCCTGCCGCGCGGCGAGGTCGACATCCACTTCCTCATGCTCGTGGTCGCGTTCGGCGCGAGCCTGATCGGCGCGTTCGGCGAGGGCGCACTGCTCCTTTTCCTCTTCTCGACGTCGAGCGCGCTCGAGGACTACGCAATGCATCGCACGCGACGGGAGATCGACGCGCTGCTCAAGGCCGCACCGAAGCAGGCCACGCGGATCGCGCGCGACGGTTCCCACGAGCAGGTCGCGGTCGGGTTGCTCGAGGTCGGCGACGTGCTGCTCGTGCGTCCGGGCGAGCAGTTTCCCGTCGATGCCGTCGTCGTCACGGGAAAAACCGCGGCGGATGAATCGACCCTCACCGGCGAGGCCCGGCCGGTCGAGAAGGCCGCGGGCGACGAGGTGGGCGGCGGCACGATCAATCTCTGGGGCGCGGTCGAGGTGCGCGTGCTGCGCCTCGCTTCGCAGAGCGCGCTCCAGCGCATCATCTCGCTCATCCGCAACGCGCAGCGCCTGCGCGCGCCGAGCCAGCGCTTCACCGACCGCTTCGGCAGCGGCTACACCTACACCGTGCTCGCCGTATCCACCGCGGCCTTTCTCGGCTGGTGGCTCGCGCTGGGCATTCCTCCGTTCTCCGACTCGGCGGAGCACGGCTACTCGGCATTTTACCGGGCGATGACGCTGCTCGTCGTGATGAGCCCGTGCGCGCTCGTGCTCTCCATCCCTTCGGCCATCCTCGCGGCCATCGCGTGGGGCGCGCGGCACGGCATCCTCTTTCGCGGTGGCGCGGCGGTGGAAAAGCTCGCCGAAGTCGGCGTGGTCGCCCTCGACAAGACCGGGACGCTCACGACCGGCGAACTCGCGCTCGCCGGCATCGAGAGTTTCCCGCCCGGCCGCGAGCGTCGCGTGCTCGAGGTGGCCTTCGCACTCGAGAGTCGCTCGCACCATCCGATCGCGCGCGCCATCGTCGCGCACGGACGCCGCGAGGGGCTCGCGGCCGCGGGGGTCGAAGACTTCCGCTCGCTCACCGGCAAGGGCGTGCACGGCCGCGTGGGCGAGGCGCAGGCGCTGCTCGGCCGGCGCGAGCTGATGCTCGACGGCCCGCTGCGCGCGTGGATCGCCTCGGTCCCCTCCCCCGGCCCGGAGATGACCGAGGTGTGGATCCTGCACGGCGACCTCATCGGCCGCATCCTGCTGCGCGACCAGCTGCGCGAGCAGTCGCGCGGCGTGCTCGAGGAGCTGCGCCGGCGCCGTATCCGTACCGTCATGCTCACCGGCGACCGCCGGCACACGGCCGAGGCGGTGGCGCGGGAGCTCGGCGTGGACGAGGTGCGCGCCGGCCTCCTGCCCGAGCAGAAGGTGCAGGCCATCCAGGAGCTCGGCGCCTCCGGCACGCGCGTCGCGATGGTCGGCGACGGCGTCAACGACGCGCCCAGCCTCGCCGCCGCGTACGTCGCCGTGGCGATGGGCGCTCGCGGCAGCGACGCCGCGCTCGAGCAGGCCGAGGTCGTGCTCATGAACGACCGCATCGAGAACTTTCTCGCCGCCTTCCGCCTGAGCCAGCGCGCCCGCCGCGTGATCAAGCAAAACCTCGTCATCTCGCTCGGCACGGTCGTGGTCATGGCCGTGGCCTCGCTCTTCGGGCTCGTGCCGCTCACGCTCGGCGTGGCCGCACACGAGGGCAGTACAGTGGTGGTCTGCCTGAACAGCCTGCGCCTGCTCTTCGCGCGGCGCTGACACTCGCGGCGCGCGAGCGACCCGCTATCGCAGGATCATGTGCACCGCACTGACCAGGGTCAGGGCGAGTGCGATCCCCTCGAACAGGCGCTGCGACACGCGGCCGGCCACCACGCGGCCGAGCCATGAGCCGGCGAGCACGGCGGGCGCAAGCCAGAGGTTGACTTCAAGGCTCGGCATGGTAATCGCGCCGGCCTGTGCCATGAAGGGGACCTTGAAGAGATTGAGCGCGAAGAAGAACACGGCGTTGGTCCCGAGGAACTTCATCTTCGGCAGGCCCATGGCGAGGAGGTAGAGCACCATGAGCGGCCCCGCGGCGTTGGCGATGAGCGTGGTGAAGCCCGCGCCGATCCCGATGAGCGGCGCGAACCAGGCACCGTGCGCCTCGATCCCGTGCTCGAGCCTCTCGGCACCCGCCCGCCACTTGCGCCACAGATGCAACCCGAGCATCGCGAGCAGGATCGCGCCGATCAGAACCGAGGCCGCGCGGTCGTCGATGCGCCGGAAGACGAGGAACCCCAGCACCACGCCCGCCGCGGTCCATGGAAAGAGCCGCAGCACGTGGCGCCACTGCGTGTGCTCGCGGTAGGTTGCGACCGCCGCGATGTCGCCCACGATGAGCAACGGCAGCACGAGCCCGGTCGCCTCCTTCGGCGGGATGACCCACTGAAACACCGCGACCGCGAGGATCCCGATCCCCGGGATGCCGGATTTGGAAAGCCCGACCAGCGCCGCACCTGCGGCGAGCACGGCCCAGTGCCAGGGCTCCACGCTCACGCGTGGCGACCCTTGAACGTAAGCTCGGCGATGCCCGACTTGTCGAGTTCGCCCAGGCCGAGCGCGACCATGCGCTCATACTGGGCGCGCGTCGCGCGCGCGAGCGGGAGATCCAGGCCCGCGCCGAGACCGAGTTCGTGCGCGATACGGCTGTCCTTGGCGGCATGCGCGGCCGAGAAGAAACAGCCGTGGTCGCGGTTCTGCATGTCCTCGCCGTCGGTCTTGAGCACCTGCGAATTCGCACCCGTCTGCGCAAACACCTCGCGCAGCATGTTCAGGTCGAGGCCGAGCGCGGCGCCGAGTCCGAGGCCTTCCGCGAGCGCGGCGGTATTGATGTTCATCACCATGTTGACGAGCGCCTTGACCTTGGCGGCCTCGCCCGTCGCGCCGACGTAGCGCATGGCCGACGAGAGTTTTTCCAGCACCGGACGCACCTGCTCGAAGGCCTCGCGGCGGCCGGCACACATGAGGTAGAGCGTGCCGGCGCGGGCCTGCGGGATGCTCGACGCCATGCAGGCCTCGAGCGCACGGCCACCCGCCTGTTCGACCCGCCGCTCGACCTCGAGGTGCGTCGCGGGCGCGATCGTCGCGCAGTTGACGAAGACCTTCCCGGCCGCGCCGCTCGCGAGCAGGCCGCCGGTTCCGGTGCCGAAGATCGCCAGCATGGCCGCGTCGTCGGAGACCACGGTGAAGACGACTTCGCACGCCGCCGTCACGTCTCCAGGATCCGGACACGCGCGCGCGCCGATCTCGGCGGCGAGCGCCGCGGCGGCGGGCGCGTGCGCATCGGCCACGGCCGCCACGTCGAACCCGCATTCCTTGAGCCGGCGCGCCATGTTCGCGCCCATGCGTCCCACCCCGACAAAGCCAATCTTCATCGTCTCGTCCTTTCCGTCACGCGGGCGCGGCAGCGCCGGTCGCGCAGGTTCAGCCCGTGAAAAACGGGTTGTGTCGTTTCTCCTGCCCCACGGTCGTGAGCGGCCCGTGACCACAGGCGAGGATCGTGTCGTCCGGGAGCGTGAGGATCTGCTCGCGGTTGTTGCGCAACTGGTCGGCGTAGGAGATCACGCCGCCGCCCATCGAACCGGCGAAGAGCGAGTCGCCCACGACGGCGAGCGGCCGGCCGAGCCCCAGCACGACATAGGTCGTCTGCCCGGCCGAGTGTCCGCTCGTCAGGCGCGTCTCGATACGCAGCCCCCCGACGACGAAACTCTGGCCGACCGCAAAGGTCTCCACGTCGGCGGGAAAATCCTCCTCGTCGCGGTCGCGCCCGTTGATCCAGGCCTTCGCGCCCGTGGCGGCCAGCAGACGCGGGAGCTCCATCACGTGGTCGATGTGCGCATGCGTGATGAGCACGAGACCGAGGTGGAGTTTCTCGGCCTTGAGTGTCGCGAGCACGGGTGCGGCGTCGGCTCCGGTGTCGAAGAGCACGGCCTGCCGCGACTCGGCATCCCACACGAGGTAGCAATTGACCGTCATGCCGCTGAACGGCGTGTTGAAGGAGCGAAACCCCTCGGGCAGGTCCGGTTGACGCGGGTACCAGGCGGCCACCGAACTGGCGACGAGTGCGGCCGGGCCGAGCTTGAGCGCGGCGGCGACGGCGTGCAGCGACGCCTCGTCGTGCAGGGTACCGGCCTTGATCGCACGAAGCTGCTCGCGCGTCAGGCCCGTGCGCTCGAGGAGCGCATCGTTGGAGAGGCCGAGGCCCTTCTGGGCCTTGCCGATGATGTCGCCGACGTTGTCCTCGAGCGGTATCACGCCGCAGTTTTCCCCCGGCCGGACCCGCCGCGTCAAAAGCAAAGCCCGGCCGGCCGGATTTTCGCGCTGGGCAAGCCGCCCGCCCGCCGTCCATCCTCTCCGCCATGGCCACGCTGGAGCACCTTTTCGAGAACAACCGCATCTGGTCGCAGCGCATCCACGAGCAGGACCCGGACTTTTTCCGCAAGCTCGCGCGCCAGCAGGCGCCGGAGTACCTGTGGATCGGCTGTTCCGACAGCCGCGTGCCCGCCAACGAGATCGTCGACCTGCTCCCGGGCGAACTCTTCGTCCACCGCAACATCGCCAACGTCGTGGTCCACACCGACCTGAACTGCCTTTCCGTCATGCAGTTCGCCGTGGAGATGCTGAAGGTGAAACACATCATCGTCTGCGGGCACTATGGGTGCAGCGGCGTGGGCGCGGCGCTCCGGCGCGACCGCATCGGCCTGGCGGACAACTGGCTGCGCCACGTGCAGGATGTGCGCGAGCGCCACGCCCACCGCCTCGCCACGCTCCCGGAGACCGGCATGGCCCGCGCCGACCGGCTCTGCGAACTCAACGTCATCGAGCAGGTCGCGAACGTGAGCCTGACCACGATCGTGCAGGACGCCTGGGCCCGCGGCCAGACGCTCACCGTGCACGGCTGGATCTACGGCCTGCGCGACGGCCTTATCCGTAATCTGAATACGAGCAGCTCCACGCCCGACGAGGCCGTGGAGAACTACCGCCGCGCGCTCGACGCGCTGGATTGATCGGCAGGGCCCGACGGCGGGGACGCCCCGCCGGGGCATCCGCAAGCGACGGACGAAGGAGCCCGAGGCTCAAGCGGACGTCTCCTCCGTCGCCGAGCCTACCGCGCAGGACGCGGGTCTCGAGAGCAGGCTCCTACGCCACGGCGAGGCCGCTGCGCACGAGCAGCGCCTCGGGGTCTGGGTCGCGGCCCATGAAGCGGCGGTAGAGGACCATCGGATCCTCCGAGTTGCCCCGGCTGAGGATGTGCTCGCGGAAGGCGCGGCCGGTGCGACCGTTGAAGATGCCCTCGCGCTGGAAACGCGTGAACGCGTCGGCGTCGAGCACCTCCGCCCACTTGTAGGAGTAGTAGCCGGCCGCGTAGCCCACGGGGTCGGCGAAGAGATGGCCGAAGCGGCGGATGATGCTCGGCGCGGCCGGGACGGTCGGGACGTTGTAGTCGCGCAGCAACGACTGCACCTCGAGCTCGAGATCGGGCGCGCCGATGAATCGCCCCGGCTCCATGTGCATCGCGAGGTCGACGCGGCAGAACGCGAGCTGGCGCATGGAGGCGGCTGCGGCGCGGAAGTTGCGCGCGGACTTCATGCGCGCGAAAAGGTCCTA
>Ga0315910_10001634_pt1 | contig 20464 bp, 18 predicted proteins | sample EdamamesoilMG_FD_204470 | JGI IMG/M metagenome (GOLD analysis project Ga0315910, IMG submission 204470) | Garden soil microbial communities collected in Santa Monica, California, United States - Edamame soil | ecosystem: Environmental > Terrestrial > Soil > Garden | place: USA: California...
ACCGTTGCAGAAGCCAGGCGCATTTTGCGCGACTCGGATTTGGCACATACTGCTTCAACAGTCATGGCCGCACACACACTGATGGAGGCTTGTGAGCATGACCCAGCGGTTACTTTCGAGGATATGCTGCGCTGCCTGGATTATCGGGGCACAATTGCTACCGTCGGGGCACGGTGTCTTTATGTTCGCACCGGTCGTGACAGACACGGTTGGGCGCCGGGCGCACCGGAGGGCAAGACGTATGTCACAGACCGAGCCGATTGGGAGACATATTTGCATGAGCATTTTCCACAGTCAGCCACCTAGCCTTACGTTGCAGCAAACCGGCCAGCAGCCAAGCTTGGGTCGCTAAACGTTCTTCACGATCATGCGATTGGATGAAAAAGACTGGAGACCGATCACGTTTCAGGGCGTCACATTTCCTGCGACTCTGATGGGCGTCTCCATCCTTGAGCCGGTGCTTGACGTCAGGGATCGCGAGTTCATTGATTGGGTCTGGGGTTTGCGTACCTGTTGCGGCCGGGAGAGGAGTGCGCCGGCGGAGTTCTGTGTCCGGCTGGCGCAGAGGACGACGGATCTGATGTTGGAGCATCGCCACCGAGTTCTGGAGGGCATCCGCGAGCGGCTCGGCCCGCATGGTTTTGATGCCGACACCACGTATCGGGATTGGATCACGGCTCTTCAGCGCATCGCCAGTTTGAGTGCGAGCGTTACGAGTGACTGCGTCTGGTCAGCGCCGGCGCACCGGATCAAACCTTCACCATCGGCACACTTCCCGGCAGCGGCATTCCCGGCGACACCAACGGCGACGGCATCGTGAGCCAGTCCGAACTCGACGCGGTGTATGGAAATTATGTGACCAACAGTCCCTGGCTCTCCATGACCAACGTGGCCGGACTTGGCGGCACCAACGTGACGTTCGCTCTCGCCGATTCCGTGCTCGGCGCTTACAGCGTGGAATACTCGACGAACCTCGCCGACTGGTATCTGCTCGGCCCGGCTTCGCCGCGCTACAGTTTCGACGATACCAACGCGCCTGCCTTGCCGCAGCGCTCCTATCGGTTGCGTTATCCGTGAGCGTGACCAATTCCGCGCCGACAGGAACGCCGTTCTTCCGGCTGAAGCAACCGTAGCGTATTCCGTAGCTACACCATGAATACGAATGGAAGTCCGACCGTAGCCGCGGTCGTTGACCTGCGCAAAGTCTATCAGTGTTTCGGTGGTGACTGAGACACGGCGGATAGTCCTTGAACCCCTTTCACAAAACAAAATACGATGGCGCGTCGAAAAACGCCCAATCCGTCACCCAAGCTCCCGCCCGAGATTGCGGGTCGCCTTTTTCGGGCTTTCGTGACAGGAGCGGCAAAATATTTTTGTTGAGGAGACAGCCATGGAAAAAATCAGCGGATTCAAAGATAAGGTTGCGCTCGTCGTGGGCGGCGCGTCCGGCATGGGCAATGCCGTGGTGCGGTTGCTGGCCCGAGAAGGGTGCCGGACGCATGTGTTCGATATCAAGGAAACGGCGGACGGCAAGTTCCACCGTTGTGACGTCCGGGATTACGACCAGGTGCGTCGATGCGTCCAGGACGTGGTCAAACAGGAAGGCCGGATCGACCTGCTGTTCGTGGCTGCGGGCGTGCATCTGTTTGCCGACATCGAGCAGACCAGCGTGGAGGAGTTCGAGCGCGTCCTGTCCATCAACCTGAAAGGTCCTTTTTATGTCTTGAAGGAAGTGCTCCCGATCATGCGCCAGCAGCGTTACGGCAACGTGGTGCTCATGGGATCGGACCAGGTGTTCATCGGCAAGGGCTCGAGCACGGTGTACGGATTGAGCAAGGCCGCCCTGGGGCAGCTCACGAAAAGCAGTGCGATCGATTACGCTCCCCACAACGTGCGGGTCAATTGCATCTGTCCCGGGACGATCGACACGCCGATGCTTCAGCCATCGGTCGAGCGATTCCATCAGGCAAGCGGCATGCCGATCGATGGAATTTATGAATTGTTAAGAAAAGCCCAGCCCATCCAACGCTTGGGAACGCCTGAAGAAATCGCCAAGGCCGTGCTGTTCTTGTTGTCGGATGATTGCCCGTTCATGACTGGCACCCTGCTCAGCGCCGACGGTGGGTATACCTGTCAGTAGCGACCGGGCAACGCAAGCCGGATGGAGGCGGAAAGCCTCCAACAAAACCAGGGACTGACAAACGTCGGAATACGCTAAATGATCACCAAGTATCGGAATCAGGGCATCGTATTCTCGGTATTGGCCTTCGCCACCACGGTGTTGTTCATCGTGGCGTTACGAAAGAGTGTCGGGATCCGCGAGGAGTGGAGTGAATACTTGGTTCCGCTTTATCTGGGGGCCGCAGTATTGTGGACGATTGCCAGTTACACCATGGCCAAGGCGAAAGGATACCAAGCCGACGCCTTGGGGCGCGTTCTGATGATTTCACTCCTGCTGGGATTCTGTTGCCAACCAGCAGCACTGGTATTCCCATTTCTAGGATTTGTTCTCGAAGACAAAACCCGGTCACCGCGACGCTCCCGCCGAGGCGCACACAACTCGAGCCATAAACTTGAGAGTTAAAAACGATGTGACATGATACCCCAACAAGGCGGCTAACCGCAGATGGAGCACCAGTCTCATGTCACCGCTCAGCGGATACGACCCTTTGGGCCGGCGACCGGCTCAAGAGGCCAGGTCACCTGTCACCACCCACAATATCTTATGGCGACATCCAAAAAGAGATCAGGACCGAAGTTAAACTTCGACACACCTCTGAGTCCTGAAGCCGACAAGTTCCTGGCCGAGGCGACTGCTGAGTTCAACGCGAAACAGGAAGCACTACGCCGCGATTGGCGCTTCGAAAAGGCCGCGCAGTGGGCCTATGACCAGGTGAGCGGCATCCTCAAGCTCGACTTCAACGACGGCGCACAGTTCCAAGCCGACGGGCAAATCCTCGGCAGCTACTCCGCCGGTGGTGGCTCGTGGGAGTGGGCATGGAACAACCCGCACGTTGAAGCGGCGATGGCAAAAGACAGCAAGCTGGTCAAACAGATCGGAGAGCGTCTGGGCATTGCTTATCTGATTGCCCCCATGATCCCAGTGCCAGCCGAAGATTTTGCAGCGTATCTTGCAGCCATCGGTGTGAAAGCGACCGGCGCCATCGGCGTTTATCGCGGAAAGGCTGGACCGATTGACGTCTTCATTACTTTGAAAAGGCCGCGGTGGGCCAAAAAAACGGCCTGACTGCCAGACAGGTTTGCAGCTTCTTGAAAATACGCCTGCCTTCGTGCTGCCAGTCCGGGGGTCACACCGCGAGCAGTTCTCTCTGCCAACCCATCAGTTCCATGATGTGCGTGTCCCAACTGCGCGCCAGATCACCCAACGTAGCACGGCTGGCGATGAGCGTAGGATCAATCCCAAGTTGATGGGCGCGGTGGTCGCGGCGTTTGGCGAGATCGAGGTAACGGCGTCGCTCGGCGTCGCTGGGACGCCGGGTTGAACGACGCGGGATTTCCGGAAGTTTGTCCGCAGGCATGCCCATGCCGGTTTGGATGGCCTCGCCGAGTCCCAGGCGACGGCGATCGGTCAGATGCCGGGGTACGCGTGGCTCGACGGGTTGATGCGCTGCTGCCGCCGCCGCGATTTCCACCATCACCTCGTGATTGAGGATGAAGAACGGCGGGCGATTCGAATGGGTGGCCTCGCGTTCGCGCCAGTGCCAGATCTCGCGGAGCACGGCGAGGGCGTGGCGGTTCAGCGCATGGCTGCCTTTGACGCGCCAGATGGCGTCGGTGTCCACCGGCGCCACCCGGGTGCAGTCGTCGATCAGCCGGGCACAGGATTCCTCATGCCAAGCCAGCCGGCTTTTCTGCTGGAGCTCAAGTTTGAGTTTCTCGGCGAGCGGCTGGAGGTAGCGCGTATCATTGCGCGCATATTGCTCCATGCGTTCGGTGAGCGGCCGCCGGGCCCAGTTGGCTTTTTGGGAACCCTTCTCCAGCGTCACGCCGAGATGCTTCTGCACCAGCGCTTGCAAACCGAACTGGCGTTCGCCGAGCAGGCGCGCCGCGAGCATGGTATCGAAGATCGCACTGGGCACGAACTCGTGATGCTTGCGGAGCAGGCGCAAATCGTAATCCGCCCCATGCATGATGAGTACATGGGCGTTCAGCGCGTCGAGCAACGGGTCGATATTAAAGCCCGCGAGCGGATCGACCAAACGGTCGCCTTCGGTGGTGCTGATCTGGATGAGGCAGACCTTCTCGGGATAAGCATGCAAACTGTCCGCCTCGGTATCGACGGCGATCCATTCGGCCGCACTGACGACTGGCAGGTATTGCTCCAGCATTTTGTTCGTATCGATCAAGCTGCCAAAGGATAAAGAAGGCACGTCCCGTTGAAAAGCGTCGGATAAACCCGTCGAAAATCTCTGCTCCAGACCGACAGTTGAGCTAATGCGAGTCTTAAGGCCCGGGCCGCTCAAGCTGTCCCCACTTCATGCGACTACCTGCGCGATGCCTGCAAATTAAGCTGCTACTTAGACATGCCTGACACGACCAACAACCCCTTACCGTCAGTGTGCACTAATCGGAGTAACTCTATGAAACAACCTAACCGCTGGTTTACCAACGCGCTCGCCTTGGCGGGCAGCCTGGCCTTGATCTGCCCTGCTGCGGCCGACACGACCATCAGTACCTTCGACAATTTCACCTCGGACGCACTGTTTCCGAGCTGGGCGCTCCCTTCGGCGACAATCGTTTCCGGGGCATTATCCTATGACATCACCGCTTCCGGTTACGGCAGCAATTACAAATACATCGGCGGCTTCGGCATCCTCGGAGCGGGAAACACCCACATCGAGTTGCGCGTGACCTTGAGCGGCCCGGCCGGAGCAGACGGTCACTTGGGACCGATCATCGGCCTGATTGATGGTGACGGGACGCATGTGAACTACGCGTGGTATGGCCAGACGCTGGGCAGCCACGTGCTGACCTCGGATATCAATTCCCCGACCTGGACAGCCGCTGCTGGATCCACTCCCGGCCTGGATCTAAACACGCTTACCCACATGCATATGCAGCTTGATCCGGGTGGCTTCGGCGCTTCCGGCTTTTATACGGTCTCGTGGGAGAATCTCGGACTGATCGCCGTTCCCGAGCCGACTTCGCTGACATTGCTGGGCTTGGGTGCCGCCGGGATGTTCATCCTTCGCCGCCGAGCGGGTGGTTGCCGGATCTGACTTGCACGCCATTCGCCGAATCAACCCCTATGAAACATCCAAAACTCCCGATTGCCCGAACGTTCGCAGCCGCCTGTGTCCTTTCGTTGGCCGCGCCCGTATGGGCTGACACGACCATCACCACCTTTGATGACTTCTACTCCGACGCGGTTTATGCCTCGTGGGCTAGCCTCGGGGCAGTCATCGAGTCTGGCACGACCAATTACGTCATCACGGCCACGGGTTACGGCAGCAACTGGAAATACAATCCCGTGGATGGCAGTGGCAATATAACCCTGGAGTTGACTATCACCCTCAGCGGACCGCCCGCGGCTGATGGCCATCTCGGCCCCATCATCTCCTTGGTGGATGGCGATGGAACGTATGCCAATTTCGCCTGGTACGGTCAAACACTCGGCCATCACGTACTGACAGTTCCCGTGACTTCGCCCACCTGGTACGCAGCGCCGGGAACGACGGCTGGCTTGGATCTCGCCACTTTGACTCACCTGCACATGCAAATGGATCCAGGCGGATTCGGCACCCAAGGCGCCTACACAATTTCATGGGAAAATCTCAGGTTGGTCGGCCCCCCGGCGCCGCCGATTCAGATTTCGGCGCCGTCCTTCAATCCAACGACCCATGAATTCACCCTGACCTGGTCTTCGGCTAACGGGAAAAATTATCGGGTCATGCACTCCGGCACGATCAATGGAACTTACACTGCCGTGGCGAGCAGTATCGCCTCGGGTGGCGCTTCCACCACCACCACGGTCACCGTACCAGCCGGGGATGCCGGTTATCTGCGGGTTGAGGACCAATAGTGATGCTTTGTTTGGTTGTTGAGTAGACAAACCAAGCCGGCGAGCGCCCCTCGCCGGTTTCGCATTCTTGGCGTCATTCACGCGCAACCCCATCGTCATGAGCTTTCGCATCCTGAAACGCCTGCTGGCTGCGGCTGCACTGGTCCTCACTGCCGACGCCCTCGCCACCACCAACAAGCCCATCCTCGTGCATTACATGCCATGGTATGTGGCCAAGCCGTACAGCGGTAGTTGGGGCTGGCATTGGACGATGAACCATTACAACCCGGATACCACCAACGGACTCGGCCAGCGTCAGATCGCTTCCTGGTATTATCCGCTCATCGGCCCCTACGATTCGGCTGATCCAGTGGTCATTGAATACCACGTCCTGCTTATGAAACTCGGCGGCATCGACGGCGTAGTCGCGGATTGGTACGGGCAGGAAAACTATCTCGACTACGGTTTGATCAACCAGCGCACATTGCTGCTGCGGGACTACACGCGGCGCGCGGGCCTGAAGTTCGTCCTGTGCTACGAAGATCGCACGGTGCAGGCCAAGATCGACGGCGGTTACATCGCTGCCGCCAATGCGGTGACCAACGCGCAACTGACGATGCTCTACGCGCAAACCAACTACTTCAATTCAGCGAATTATCTCCAGTTCAGCAACCGCCCGGTGCTGTTGAACTTCGGGCCGATCTACTTCAAGAACAATTCACAATGGGTGAGCATCTTCTCCGTCCTGGCCACCACCAACCAACCATCGTTCTTCACTGAAGACATCCGGCTGCCTGTCGGGCTGGGCGCTTACAACTGGCCGCCCATGTATCTGAGCCAGCAAAATGGCGGCACGCTCTCCACCAACCAGTTGGAGACCTACCTGAACAATTTTCAGAACACCGCCGCCCAATGGCCCGCCTTCATTAGCAGCGCGTTTCCCCGTTTCAAGGACATCTACCAGCAGGCTGGACTCGGTTTCACCTACGGCACGCTCAATGACTACAACGGCCAGACATTCCGCTCCACTTTGACGCGGGCACTCACGAACAGTTCCGATATGATCCAGCTCGTCACCTGGAACGATTTCGGTGAAGGCACCGTCATCGAGCCCACGGTCGAATTTGGTTATCGCGACCTCGGGGTGATTCAAGATTTCCGCCGGCAATACTTGGACGCGAGTTATTCCGGCCAGACCAACGACCTCACCCTGCCCTTACGGCTTTACAACCTTCGCCGCCAACACAGCGGCAATGCTATCGTCCGGGCCGAGCTCGATCGCACCTTCACCAACCTCGTTTCCGGCAATCTCACCGCAGCCCGCATGCAATTGAGCGGCCTGGAAGCGAAGCAACCAGTCATTTACAACCTGTCGTTCACCAACAGCATGCTTCGGTTTGCCGTCGGCGGCTATCTCTCATCCAACGGCGCGGAGATCCAAACCACCTCAAACCTGGCCTCGGCATGGACGACCGCCAGCACGTTGACCGTGAGCACCAATGCCATCCAGTTCACTTCTTCAGTATCGCCACAGAGTCCGCCCGCTTTCTTCAAGGTTCGCACCACACAACCCTGAATCAGGGTTGGCACACCGCGGAATGCCGGCTTGGAACCGCAAATGTCCCCGCCTTAAAATTCCCCGTGCGCCATGCAGTGCGATTTCACACGTCCACCATCTGACTCCCGGCATACCGGCAGCCGGCGATGGCTGACGGTGTGGGCCGGGCTGGCTTCGCTATTGCTGATCCCGCTGTCCGTACCCGGCGTCGTGCTCTGGAGTGATCCAGGCGCGCTGCTGGTTTTTGATAACGGCCCGGGCCGTGACTTGCTCGAGGGCGCAGTGAAGCGTGATGACTCCGCGAACGATACGGTCTATTTCAAGTTCCACGTTGACCCGCAATCCGATTCCACGACTGAAGAGTATTTCGCGGCGCTGGAACTCTTTGAAGGCGATGCCGAGCGCCTGGGCATCGGCAACGCGCTGAAAGCCTGGGCCTACAGCGCATTCCACGCCCAGACCAGGTTGACCGAGGCGGGCCCGGCACCGGAATATGTGGACCTCCATTCTTCCATCGTGGATCAATCGTCCGCCGGCACGACGCTCAACTACGAATTGCCCCGGCGCGGGGTGGAACGCACGATCGTTTTCAAGGTGCAATATGTTGCCGGTGGTGACGACCTCGTGACCGTCTGGCTGAATCCCGACCTCAGTCCCGGCGCCAACGAAGTCTATCAGGCTGAGACGCTGACGACGCGGTTCAATGCCAGTGCATCATTTGACGAATTGCGATTACGGCACGGCGGCGGTGGCACCGGCTGGATCTTCAGCGGCCTGGCGATCGCGACGTCGTTTGCGGACTTCGTGGACACCAGCAGCGCCAAACCCACCAGCACTGCGCCAGGGCAGAATTTCAGCTCCCAGCGATTGGGCTTCCAATCATGGCAACGCGAGACTGGCATGCCGCGAGGCGACATCCGCGCGCTCGCCCAAACGCTCGAAGGATATCTCTGGCTTGCGTCGGAGGATGGCCTTGCCCGCTTCGATGGCGCTAGGTTCACCGCCTTTGATCTGGCCGCCCACACGCGTGGCAACGCGGTGAATACGTTGCTGGGCGATTCCGCCGGCGCGCTTTGGATCGGCACCACCGGGGGTGGGCTGCTACGGTTCGCAAATGGCGGATTCAGCGCCTTCACAGCCCAGGATGGATTACCGACAAATTCCATCGCATCCCTCGCGGAGGACAAACAAGGCCGACTCTGGATCGGCACGGATCGCGGCTTGTGGATCCGGCAGGCGGACAAGATCGTCAAGCTTCCTGAATTTGCGCCCCTGCTCCATGCGCGCATTTCGGCTCTCGGTCGTGACGCAACCGGTGCGATGTGGATTGGCGCAAGCGGCCTTGGGGTCTTCAAGTGGGACGCCGGCCTGCTGACCTCCGTGACCGATCCGGTCATGGACGGATTGCTCCAGCAACCCCATTGCCTGCTCGTGGACGGAGGCGAACGTCTTTGGGTAGGCGCCGGGGAGGATTTCGTTCTCTGCCATGACGACGACCAATGGCGGCGCTTTCGCCTGCCACGGCATTCGGCGACCCCGTTCGTGAGTTCACTCGCCACGCAACCGGATGGCACGGTCTGGGCTGGTTCAACCAGCGAAGGCTTGTTCCAGTTCAAGGAAGGCAAGCTCGCCGCTGTGAACACCGACGCCGGGTTGCTCGATAGCCGGGTGACCGCGCTCTTCGTAGATCGTGAAGGCTATCTGTGGATCGGCCGGAACTCGGGGCTGAGCCGCCTGCGCCGCGACCAGCTCTTCACGCTGGGTCAGGGTGAAGGTCTCGGGTTTGGCGCTGTCAATGGACTTACTGAAGTGACTGCGGGAGTAGTGTGGGCGGTGAAGCCGAACGATGGATTGTATCGTTGGGACGGTCGCACATTCAGCCGCTTGACCGCTGCGGGTCTGATGCCACGCGATCCGCGTTTGGGAGCCATGCTCGCGACCCGCGACGGGAGCTGTTGGATCGCGAGCACGAACGGCTTGCTGTTGTTCCGAGATCCCCAGGCCGCTGCGGATGAAAGCCGATTGCTGGCGCTGCCCGGCGTCAGCATCGCTGCGCTGGCGGAGGGATTCGATCACTCGCTGTGGGCTGGCAGCCGGGCCGGCGATTTGTGGCAGCTCGCCCGCGGCCAGTGGGCGCTCCGCGCGAACTTTTCTGCGACCAACGGAATCTCTGCGCTCATTCCCGAGCGCGATGGCTCGATCTGGGTTGGCACAGATGGAGGCGGATTATATCACTGGCGTGAAACCATCCGCCTTCACCTTAATCAAAGCAACGGCCTGGGGAGCGATGTCATCCGTACGTTGCATCGCGATGCGGAAGGAACGTTGTGGGTCGGCACGGCCGGTGGCGGATTGGCGCGTGGGCGGGACGGTAAGTTTGCGAACTTCACCACCCAGCACGGCTTGCCGGAAAACATCATCTCGCAAATCCTTGAGGACGATGATGGGCGCTTGTGGCTTGGGGGCGACCGGGGAATCGCTTGTGTCAACAAGCGCGACTTTGAAGGACGACCAGCACAAAAGTTGAACTCGATCTTCCCTTATCATTATGGAGCGGCTGACGGCATGGCTTCCGAGGAAGCTGCCACGGGCTTCTTTCCGTCTGGACTGAAAATGAAATCCGGGCTGCTCTGGTTTCCCACCCTCAAGGGCGCAGTAGTGGTCAACCCCGGATTGTTGCCGACCAACGCTGCGCCACCTGTTGCCATATTGGAAGAGCTCCTCGTGGACGGCCAGCTCGTTGCCTCTCACTCCGGCGGATCGGCGGTCCGGATCGGAGCGGGTCGTCATCGCATCGAGTTGCGTTACACTGCGATCAACTTCGAGTCACCCGAGCGGATGAACTTTCGTTATCAACTTGAAGCACTGGATCCCGAATGGGTGGAAGCCGGTGCGCAGCGGGCGGCCTTTTACAACTACGTGCCTCCGGGTGAGTATCGGTTCCGGGTGGCCGCCGGTCATGGCGGGGCGGCGTGGAGTGATTCGGTCGCTTCATTGAACTTCTCCGTGGCCCGGCACTTCTGGCAGCATGGCTGGGTCATGGCGCTCGGAGCGATTGGCTTGCTCGGCGGTGTCGCCGGTCTTGTTCGCGTGGTGGAAAAGCGCAAGGCCCAGCGGCGCATGCAGCGATTGGAACAGGAACGGGCCCTCGAGCAGGAACGCCATCGCATCGCGCAGGATCTGCACGACGAAATGGGCGCTAAGCTCTGCCGGATTTCGTTCCTGAGCGAGCACGCCCAGCGCGATGACCGCGCCCAAGGTGAAGTCCGGGAACAGATCCATACCATCGCCGACGCTTCGCGCGAACTCCTGCACACGCTGGACGAGATCGTCTGGGCCGTGAATCCGCACAATGACACGCTGGAGCACGTCGCGTCTTACATCAATCAGTACGCGCAGAACTACTTTCACAACACCGGGATCACCTGCGAGTTGGACATGCCCGATCAGTTCGAGCCGCACCCGGTTTCCTCCCAGGCCCGTCACCACCTCTTCCTGGCCGTGCACGAGGCGTTCACGAACATCCTCAAACACTCCGCCGCCACCCGCGCCCGCGTGCACATGGCTTGTGTTGATGCGCGCTTTGAGATCTGCATCGAGGACAACGGCAAGGGATTTGACGTGCGGGAAAAGACCAGGGAGCACATCGGGCATGGCGGTTCGGCAGACGGATTACGCAACATGCGCCAGCGACTCGAAAACGTGGGAGGCAGCTGCCGGGCGGAATCCTCGCCCACAATCGGCACCACGCTCTGGCTCGTCCTTCCCTTGAACTTCAAACCCAAAGAAAAGGTTCCAAGATGATCTCGATCTCGATCGTGGACGATGAAAAGGAACTGCGCGAATCCATCAGGACTTTTGTGGATGGTTCGCCAGGATTCCGGTGTATCAGCAGTTATAGCAACGCCGCCGCGGCGTTGACGGGCCTGCCCAAGGACCGACCGGATGTGGTGTTGATGGATATCAATATGGTCGGCATGGATGGTATCGAATGCGTTGAGCGCCTCAAGGCCACCACGCCGGACATGCAGATCGTGATGCTCACGGTTTACGAGGACACCGACAAGATCTTCAAGGCCCTTACCGCCGGCGCGAGCGGCTATTTGTTGAAACGTTCCAGCCCGCCCAAACTTCTGGAGGCGATCAAGGAAGTCCACGCGGGCGGCTCGCCGATGTCGAGTTCCATCGCGCGGAAAGTGGTGGCTTCATTCCGTAAAGCTGCGCCCGTGGCAGAAACGCACACCCATCTCTCGCCGCGCGAACAGGCCGTGCTCGATTGCCTCGCCAAAGGCCTGACCTACAAACAAATCGCCGATCAGTTGGAGATCAGCATCGACACCATCCGCACGTACCTGCGTCGGATCTACGAGAAACTGCACGTGCAATCACGGACCGAAGCCGTGGCAAAATATCTCCGCCGTTAAACCCGGCCCGGAGTTGTCCCCGTTTCATGCGACTGGAGCGGTCGGTGCGCGTTGTTAGCTTGATGGCGATACAATGACCACCAAGCGCACTGCCACCTCGATGCAATTCCATTCACGGTCGCATCGCCGCCGAGTCGCACTCGCTATTTGCGAACGCGCCTTCACGTTGATCGAATTGCTGGTGGTGATCGCGATCATTGCGATTCTCGCGGCCATGCTGCTGCCGGCTTTGGCTCGCGCCAAACAGAAAGCCCAGGCGGTGACCTGCCTGAACAACAACAAGCAGCTTGGCCTGGCTTGGGTGATGTACGCCGGGGACAACAATGACCGGCTTGTGCTGAATCAGGATTGGGCTGTCGCCGGTTCGCCCTCGATTCCCTCTTGGGCTTACGGATTGGTGAGTTGGAACATCAACCCGGACAACACCAATACGCTCTGCCTTACTGACGACAACGCGCTGCTCGGCGGCTACACTGCGAAGTCCACGGGGATTTACGCCTGCCCCTCCGCGAACTACATCGGACCCCAACAGCGCCCGCGCGGCTGGTCCAAGCGCGTCCGCAGTGTCGCCATGAACGGCGCCGTCGGGGATGGCCGCAAATACAATGGGCTTCCCTTCAGCAGCACTTATTGGTGGGCACGCAAGGCCTCCGACCTGAACACGCCCGGCCCCGCCGAGAGCTGGGTGTTCATCGACGAACATCCGGACAGCATTGACGACGGCATCCTCTACACCGACGCCGGCGCCACCAACGGCACGGGCCAGTTCACCGAGCTGCCATCCGGAGAACACGGCGGCGCGTGCGGCGTCACGTTCGCCGATGGTCATTCGGAGATCCATAAATGGAAGACCAGCGTCACGTTGCTGAAGGTCAGTTACACCCTGGTGCAACGTGTGGATGTGACGCAGAACCCTGATCTCGCGTGGCTGGCAAACCGCACGCCCCGACGACAGTGACTTCCACCGCAGGTTTCTCATCACTGACTGTCGGTTGACAGTCTCGCCTCATCTCGCCGACACTTGACCCGAATGAACATCCGCCTCCCCTTTCGCTTCATGCTGCTGGCGGCGTGGGTGTTCATCCCGCCCTCACAGCTGTCTGCCTCACCCAAGCCGGTTTTCGTTTATTACATGCCCTGGTTTGTCGCCAAGCCGCACAGCGATAACTGGGGTTGGCATTGGACCATGAACCACTTTGACCCGGACGTCATCGATGCCTCGGGCGAACGCCGGATCGCATCCTGGTATCACCCGTCGATTGGGCCTTACGATTCCGCCGATCCGGTCGTGCTTGAGTATCATGTGCTGCTCATGAAGCTCGCCGGCATCGATGGCGTGATCGTGGACTGGTACGGCCGCGCCGATCACCTGGATTACGCCATCAACAACGAACGCACCGCTGCGCTATTTGAGTTCACCCGGAAGGCCGGGCTCAAGTTCGCCCTGTGTTACGAAGACCGGACGGTGCTCCAACAGATCAATGACGGCGTGCTGACCGCCAGCAACGCCATCCCGCATGCCCAGCAAACCTTGCTTTACGTGCAACGGAACTACTTCGGCGATCCCAGTTACTGGCGCATGAGCAACCGGCCGGTGTTCCTTAATTTTGGTCCGCAATACTTCAAAGCCAACGAACAATGGCAGGCGATCTTCTCGGTCCTTGCTGAAACCAACCGACCCGCATTCTTCACCGAGGACAATCGCCTACCGGCTGGCCTCGGTGCGTTCAACTGGCCGCCGATGTATCTTAGCCTTTCGCCCGGCGCCCGCGGCGTTCTATCCGTCACTGCGCTGGAGAATTATCTTGCGAGCTTTGAACAGAATGGCAGCACCTGGCCCGCGTTCATCAGCAGCGCCTTTCCACGGTTCCACGACATCTATCAACCTGCCGGCGTGCGCGATTACTGGGGATATCTCGGCGATCGCAAAGGCGAGACATTGCGCATGACCTTGACCCGGGCCATGACGAATCAATCGGCGATGGTGCAGGTTGTCACCTGGAATGATTTTGGCGAAGGCACGGTCGTCGAACCCACAACCGAGTACGGCTATCGGGATCTGGGGATCATCCAGGACTGTCGGCGGCAATATCTGGACTCCAGGTTCAATTACCGGACCAATGACCTCACGCTAGCAACGCGCCTCTACCACCTGAGACGCCAGCACACCTCAAACGAAAATGCCACCACTCTTCTGGATCAGGCTTTCACCAATATTGTTCAAGGAAACCTGACGGAAGCGAATCGCTCGCTCGAGGCGGCTGCTTCAATTATTCCAGCGCCTGCTGAAACGGTGACCAAACAGCAGCCAACTCGTAACTGACTGGGGTACACCTGCGATCCCATCCCTCCAAAGAGGGATGTCTGCCCAATGACCGCAGCATATGCTACCTGAAACTCCCGGAGCATTTGCACCAACCGTCGCTCGAAAGAGTTTGCGTTCCCATGAAAAAACGACATGCCGCCTTTACGCTGATTGAGTTGCTGGTCGTCATCGCCATCATTGCCATTCTGGCCGCGATGTTGCTGCCGGCGCTGAGCAAAGCCAAGGCCCGCGCCCATGCGATCGCCTGCATGAACAACACCCGGCAGATCATGCTCGCCACGCACATGTACACGGGCGACAACAACGATCGTTATCCTGGCAACGTGCATGGCCAAGCCACCACGCCGAATGACCCGCGCGCTCCCTGGGTTTCCGGCTGGCTCGATTGGTCCAACAGCCGGACCGACAACACGAACGTCGCTTACCTGCTCGACTCCACCTACTCGGTGCTGGCGCGGTACTACGGACAGCAACGGAACATCTTCAAGTGCCCTGCCGACATCTACGTTTCCCCGGCGCAACGCGGTATCGGCTGGCGCGAACGCGTCCGCAGCATGTCCGCCAATGTCTATGTCGGCGGCGCCAACCTGACGACGGGGCCAACTGACTCCACCCTGGTTCAAGTCGCCAAAGTCACCCAGCTGGTCAATCCCCAGCCGGCCTCAAGTTGGGTTTATGTGGATGAGCACCCCGACAGCATCAATGACGCTGGATTTTTTGCCCCGGCGATCGGCACGTGGTACGACCTGCCCGGCAACTATCACAACGGCGCCAGTGGCATCGCCTTTGCCGACGGTCACTCAGAGATCCACAAATGGCAGTCGTTTGTCCGGACGGTGAAAATCACCTTCAACACTTTCAACACCACCTCCGTGTCAGTGACCGACAAGGATCTGCTCTGGTTGCGCGAACGCACACAACGCAAACCCGGATACAACTGATCACCGACCACAGCCTCCGTCTTGCCGCCAGAGTTACTGCCGGGCATTGACCGATCTTCTGATCAGAACGCAAAGCAATTGCAACCGAGGCCGAAGAAACCAGCGTAACGATTACGCGTCGCTTCGACACCGGCGACAAGTTGATGCCAGGCATGATTGCAGCCGTGCGAATGACATTCTGCATCGTGTTGATGCTGCGGCATCGGCACACCGGCACGAGCGGCCTTACGAACATCCAAGGGGGCGCCGTAACCGCCAAAAACTTTCACTGGTGACCACTCGGGCAGAACAGGAATCGCTCCGGGCGCGTGCGGCGAAAACTCATCTGTCGCATGAACCACCTTGCCGCCAACAACGGTAAGGACTGATTCGATGCCCTTGATCTTCTCGTCAGGCACGGCGAAGTAGTCGTCGGTCAATGCGACCAAGTCCGCGAGTTGGCCGACTGCGATCGTGCCCTTCTTGCCGCTCTCACTGCTGAACCAACTGCTGCCTTGCGTGTAAAGTCGCAGCGCTTCCGCGCGGCTCAGGCAGTTCTTGTCGGGATACATCGCCACGCCGCCAACGGTCTTGCCGGTGGTGAGCCAGTAGAGTGACACCCACGGGTTATAGCTCGCCACCCGCGTTGCGTCCGTGCCCGCACCGACGGGCAAACCCAGCTCCAGCATCTTGCGAACAGGTGGCGTACGCTCCACCGCCTTTTTGCCGTGACGATCCATGAAGTATTCGCCCTGATATGCCATGCGATGCTGCACCGCGATGCCACCGCCGAGAGCCTTTACACGTTCAAGGTTCTTATCGGAAATCGTCTCGCAGTGATCGAAGAACCAGTTCAATCCCTTGAACGGGACGGCGCGGTTCACTTCCTCGAACACGTTCAGAAAGCGCGTGATGCTTTCGTCGTAGGTGGCGTGCAGGCGGAACGGCCACTTGTTCGCGACGAGCAATGAAACCACTTCCTTCAACTCGCTTTCGAGTGAAGCGGCCAAATCGGGTCGCGGCTCAAGGAAGTCCTCAAAGTCGGCGGCACTGAATACGAGCATCTCCCCTGCTCCGTTGCAACGGAAGAAATCATCGCCCTTGCCAGGGCCGGTCATCTTGATCCAGCGCGCGAAGTCCTCCTTCTCCTGCTTCGGCTTTTGGGTGAAAAGATTGTAGGCGATACGCAACGTGAGTTCGCCGCGTTTGTGCAATTCATCGATGATCGCGTAATCCTCCGGGTAATTCTGAAAGCCGCCGCCGGCGTCAATGATGCTGGTGAGACCGAGGCGATTCAATTCGCGCATGAAATGGCGAGTAGAATTTAGCTGATGCTCCGGCGGTAGTTTCGGACCTTTGGCGAGCGTTGAATATAGAATAGTTGCGTTGGGTCGGGCGATGAGCAGGCCGGTGGGGTTGCCGCTCGCGTCCTTCTGGATTTCACCGCCGGGCGGATTCGGAGTGTCCTTGGTGTAACCACACGCGCGTAAGGCCGCTTTATTCAACAATGCCCGACAATACAAATGCAGAATGAACACCGGCGTTTCCGGCGCGGCTGCGTTGATTTCATCCAGTGTCGGCATGCGACGCTCGGAGAATTGAAACTCGCTCCAACCACCGACCACGCGCACCCACTGACCAGGCGGCGTGCGCTGCGCCTGCTCCTTTAACATACGCAAACCATCCGCCAAGGACGGCACACCGTCCCAACGCAATTCCATGTTGTAGTTCAATCCACCCCGGATGACATGCAGATGCGAGTCGTTCAGACCGGGAATGACGCGACGCCCCTTGAGATCAATGACCTTGGTATGCGGGCCGTGTTCATATTCCTCGGCTTCATCGACCCCCACAATGCGACCGTCTTTGATGGCGACGTTCTTCGCGTCAGGATGACTTGGATCGAGCGTGGTGATGCGGCCGTTGTGCAGGATCAAATCAGCGGCTGAAGTGTGTGTTGGTGTCATTGTGCATCCTCCCAGTGTTCCGGCCAGCGCAACCGCACCGGCTTTGATGAAGTCACGTCGCGATGGATCATGTTTCATTTCACTTGTCATCGGTTTCTGAATGCAACCAGCGGTGCAGTGCCCGGATCACCAGCGGCATCACGACCCAGGTGAGCAACGTCACCACACAGATGTTGAACACGGCATTGCTCAACAGGAAATGCCAAGACTTGATGACTGGTCCAAGCACCAGCCCCAGTACGGTTGCAACGGGAAAAACTCCCAAGAACGTTGCGACCGCCATTTTCCAGCGTGGCGGAGGCGCGTAAGGCGAACGGAACCACGCCTCCAGTCCGTGCAATGGCCGGTGCGTCCACGAGTTCGACTCTGTCAGCGGTTCACACTTTTTCTCCCACGCCTTGAAGATGGGCGAGGCATAAAAGTCGTCGCGTTCCTTTTCGCTGCCAAATGTGCGCAGGATACCAAACTCACGCGAGTCCGAGCCGGGTGGTGGCACGATCATTGTTGCCCCCAGCACGCCACCATGCGCGAACGACGCCTGCAAAAACTCCCGCAAGGCCGCCTGAAACGCAGCTTCGCAACCGGGTTTCACGCGGCGAGTAATGGCGACGTGAATGGGCATAATCAAAACGCGAGGAGTTGGGATAACGCGCGGCCGATACCGTGCTCCGCGCATCGATTCGGCCGCGCGATCGGCTACTCTTTTATTTCTTTGGCTGAGCTACCGCTTGCGCTTTTAGATAGCTCTCCATGACCGCTCCGTAATTGGGTGACACCGCGATGAGCAGTTCGGCGAATTGCTGGGCCTCGGGACGATTCCAGGTCCGGAGCAACTCGCAGATGACCGCATTGGCGCTCGTCGGGACGATGCCAGCCTGAGTGAAACGTGCCAGGGTCGTTCGCGAAGCCAATTCACTCGGATCGCCGGAAGCATCCATCACGGCTTGGACTTTGAACCCTGCCGCTTTCGCGTCCAGTGCCGGGAACATGACGCAGACACTGGTCCAAACGCCGGCCATGATCAGAGTCTTCTTGCCGGTATCGCGCACTGTTTTGACGAAGAGCGCGTTGTCCCAGGCGTTGACCTCTCCCTTGCGTGGGACATAGACAGCGTGCGGCGCCGCCTGATGGATTTCCGGCATGAGCGGACCATTGGGGCCATCTGGAACGGAAGCTGTCGTGATGACTGGAATCTTCACTAGTGCCGCGACCTTTGCCAGCGCCGTAGTGTTGGCTCGCAACTCAGTTATGCTGATGTCCTTCACGTTTTGAAACAGACCGGACTGATGGTCGAGCAACAACAAGGCGGTATCGGTGGGATCGACCAGCCCCTTGCCGCCGGTGGGTTCGTGCTCGATGCCATCGTGAATCGCGTTCTTACCGTCAGGTTGGAAGATGCTTTTGGAATCGCTCATAATACTGTGCTTTCTACTTCGTTATTGGTTGATGGTTTTTGATGTTGTTTGACCGCGCAACCGTAAGACTTGCAGCGTCGCGCCAATCAGGAAGAGCAGGAACAAAACACCGGTCGCGGCTTGCAACTCCGGGCCGTCGCGATTGGTAATCAACGGCGCTCCCACGGGCAGACGCGTGGTGGTCTCAACGACGGTAGGAATCCAGTGAAAGAAAAACGTGGCTGAGTAGCTGACCGTTTCAACATAGCGGGAGGCGCGGCCAAACTTGGATTTCCCGGCCAGCGCCGCGATGATCAACACGACCAGCGTAATAATGCCCAGCGCATGCGGTTTGCCGAAGCCGCCGTGTTGCATGATCGGAAAGCCGGTGAGGCAAGTCAGAACGGTAGTCCAGATATAAACCTTTCCGATCAACTTGCGCGGTGAAATTTCCCGGTCGCGAACCAAGGCCACGATTCCCGCACCGAGAGCGACCAGGCTGATTGCAGTATGAATGATTCCGAGATTAGTGAGCCCAATCATACATTTTCCCTTTTATCGGTTGCCGCCGGAGATCACGAGCGTCTCCCCGGTGACCCAGGCCGAGTCAGCCGAGGCAAGGAAGACCGCCGCGCCCGCGATGTCCTGTGGCTTGCCGATGCGCCCCAGCGGGGTCTGCGCTTCGACCTGCTTGCGCATTTCACTCTCAGCGATGCCGGCAGAGTGAGTTCCTTCCGTCTCCACCATGCCCGGATTGATGGCATTGACGCGGATGCCTCGGGGCCCAAGCTCCTTGGCCAGTGAACGGGTGATCGAATCCACCGCGCCCTTCGTGCCGCTGTAAACGGAGGCGAAGGGAAAGCCGAGCGTACTGACGACCGAACTGATGTTGACGATGCTGCCACCGGCGGAATCAAACAGCTTCACCGCGGCCTGGGTGGACAGTAGCAGGCCAAGCACATTCAAGTTGAACTGTTTGTGGAACAAGTCCTCGCTGACGTTCTCGTTCGGCGCAAACTCATAGATGCCGGCGTTGTTCACGAGTATGTCCAGCCGGCCGAACGCTTTCTTGGTTTCCGCAAAGAGTTTCTCAATGTCCGTCTTCTTGGCCATATCCGCCTGAACTGCGATCGCTTTGCCGCCGGCGCTGGTGATCTCAGCCACCACCTTGTCTGCACCGCTTTTGCTTGAGGAATAATTGACGACCACGGCGGCACCGTTCGCCGCCAGCTGTTTGGCAATCTCCGCGCCGATGCCTTTGGATGCGCCGGTGACCACCGCGACTTTGCCGGAGAGTTTATTCGAAGTTTGGTTGCTCATATTTTTTGATCAGGTTGTTGATTGCGCCTCTGTTCTACGCGCATTCAGCCAGTTTACCCAATACCATGTTAGTTGTGCTACGATGCCTTTCAGGCATGACGCCGGTTACGACTTGGCAAAGTCCAGCAGGTCCTGGTTGAACCGTTCCTTACTCGTGTCGCCCAGACTGTGCGAGCCGCCGGGATAAATCTTTAGCATGGAATTCTTCACCAGCTTGGCCGATAACCTTGCCGAGGCATCAATCGGCACGATCTGATCGTCGTCGCCGTGGATGATGAGCGTTGGTATGTCGAACTTTTTGAGGTCTTCGGTGAAGTCAGTTTCGGAAAATGCCTTGATACAATCATAGCCGTTCTTGTGACCGCACATCATCCCCTGCATCCACCACGACTGGATCAAGCCCTGAGAGACTTTCGCGCCGGGGCCGTTGAAGTTGAAGAACGGCCCGCTGGCGACATTGAGGAAAAATTGCGAGCGATCCTCGAGATACGCTTTGCGAAAGCCATCGAACACTTCAATGGGCAAGCCGCCGG
>Ga0315910_10001635_pt1 | contig 20451 bp, 21 predicted proteins | sample EdamamesoilMG_FD_204470 | JGI IMG/M metagenome (GOLD analysis project Ga0315910, IMG submission 204470) | Garden soil microbial communities collected in Santa Monica, California, United States - Edamame soil | ecosystem: Environmental > Terrestrial > Soil > Garden | place: USA: California...
GGTGGATCCGCCAGGCCATCACGCGCTCGATCGCCGACCAGGCGCGCACCATCCGCATCCCGGTGCACATGATCGAGACCATCAACAAGATGAACCGCATCTCGCGCCAGATCCTGCAGGAGACGGGCTCCGAGCCCGATCCGGCAACGCTCGCCCTGAAAATGGAGATGCCGGAAGAGAAGATCCGCAAGATCCTGAAGATCTCGAAGGAGCCGATCTCCATGGAGACGCCGATCGGCGACGACGACGACTCGCACCTCGGCGATTTCATCGAGGACCAGTCGACCATGGCGCCCGCGGACGCGGCCACCTACGCCTCGCTACGCGACGTCACCAAGGAAGTGCTGGACACGCTCACGCCGCGCGAAGCAAAGGTCCTGCGCATGCGTTTCGGCATCGAAATGAGTACCGATCACACGCTCGAGGAAGTCGGCAAGCAGTTCGACGTCACGCGCGAGCGCATACGTCAGATAGAAGCCAAGGCGCTGCGGAAACTGCGGCATCCGTCGCGCTCGGAAAGGCTCAAGAGTTTCCTCGATCAAGAAGGTTGACCCCGGAGGGGTTGGGACGGAGGAGGGAACGAAAGGGCCGCCGGGCCGTAAAACCCGGCGGCCCTTTCTGTTTTTGGCGACTAGAATTGCAGCGTGGGCCGGTAGCTCAGATGGTTAGAGCAGGGGACTCATAATCCCTTGGTCGTTGGTTCGATTCCAACCCGGCCCACCATACGGCTAGTTCACCACTTCCCAGCGTCCGTCGGGCGTTTTCGCGACCACGAGCTTCGGCGGATAGACGTTCGAAAGCGTAAATCCCGCGCACATCAGCATGTCCTCGCCTTTGAGATTGGCGAATGATTTGCGATCGAACGGATAGAGCGACCCGGACTTGCGCGCGATCACCACCGCGGCGCTGTCGGTGGTCGTGATCTCGAGCTCCGCGGCAGCCGGTACCGGCACGCGCACGCCGGCCGCGTGCGCTTTTTCGAGGCATCCGATCTTGCGGATTTCCTTCACGTTCAATTCGGGCTTCGCCGCGAGGATCTTGTAGATCGCGTCGAAGTTCGGCTTGAATGCTTCAGCACGGTCCTTCACGAACGCCGCCAGCTTCTGCCGGTCCTCGTCGTTGAGCGCGCTGACCGCCGGATACTTGTGCCACGGCTGCTCGGTCGCGAAGTCGCCGGCGAATTCCCGTTCGACCACCACCTTGCCCTGGCTCTTCTTCGTTTCCATGCCCTCGCCGCCGCGGTTGGTCGACCTGCCCTCGCTGCTGCGCACCTGGTCGGTGACTTCGTTCCATTGCAGGCGGGACTGGTACGCAGCCTTCATGTCCGTCGGCACGAACTCGATCCGGATCGTGTTCTTGCCTTTCCGGACCATCCCGCCGAGGGACTTGGCGGGCACCCAGACGGACGACGGGATCTCGCGGTTGTCGAAGATCACGGGGACTTTATCCTTTTTCACGTCCTGTTCCGCGATCGGCACATTGTTGAGGAACACATAGGCTTTGCCGGGAACCGTCTCCACGTGGGACTTGGCGATATCGCCCACGAACGGTGTGAACGAGACTTCGTAGTTGATGACCGCTGCCATTGCGCCATGGGACAACAGCGCAAGCGATGCGAGCAAAGCTTTTTTCATGTTCCCCCCTGTATTTGCTGGAGATTGACGGGCACCCCCATGCACTCTATCAGCGACATGTCACAGCGAGCAGCAGGGTGACGGTGGGTTGCCCTAAACTACTAATGCGGTACAGGTATTCGACACCGAACAGTTGAAAGAACAATGGTCAAGCCGTTGACAGCCGCAAGGCGCCGGGCGACGAGGACAGTCAGGGCGGCGCTCAGGAGCCTGGAAAGCCCCTTGCTCACGCACCCGGATGCGCGCTTCCAGGAGGCGCCCGAGCGCCTGGCCAGCTACATCTCCGGCGCTCAATTCAACTGGAAAGACAAAGTCAGGCTCTGGCGCGAAGAAGCCAAGCGGGAGCATCGGGCGGTCGCGCAGCCGGGCGTCGTGACAGTCAGCGACGCCGGGCTGGTCGGCCATACCGGTCGAAACGGGGCAGATCACAAGAGCCTGCAGGCCATCGTCAATATTGTCGACGGCTCTGGCCGCCCGCTGTTCTTTCCGTTCAAGAAGCGCTGGAATATCCGAAGCTCGCTCACGCATCTCGATCTGCTGTTCGCCGCGCGCCGCAAGGGCGCGCGCGGCAAAGTGGCGCTGCTGGGAAGCTCGCAGGTCAGTTTCTATCATTTCGTGACTGAGGTCGTGGGCGACTGGTGGTTCCTGAAACAGATGGGCTACGGCGTGGGCGATTTTTCCGCGATCGTCGTTCACGGCCACAGAAAGGATTGGCAGGAGGAGATTCTGGACCGGCTGCACATCCCGGCAGCGAAGCGGCGCTATCACTTCGAGGTCAAGGAGCGGCACATCGACCTGGTGTTGCCGTATCGGACCAAAGGCGACGCGGTGTCGGTCCCGTCGTGGATGTGCGAGGCGCTCTGGGCCGAACTGGGCAAGGGATTGGGCCATCGTGCCGGCACGCGAAAGATCTACGTCTCCAGGAAAGACGCCTCGCGAAGGCGCATGGTCAACGAAGCAGACCTGACGCGCCGGCTGAAGAGCGCCGGCTTCGAGGTCCTCCAGCTGGAAGGAATGACCGTTGCCGAGCAGCAGGCCCTATTCGGCTCTGCGCGGGTGGTGGTCGCGGAGCATGGCGCCGCGTTGACCAATATCGTGTGGTGTCCGATGAATGCCACGGTGATCGACATTCATCCGGCGGTCCCGGCCATGCCCTGCTTCAGAATCCTTGCCGAGTCGCGCGGGCTGCGCTACGTCCCGGTCTTCGCGGCGCCCAGCGAGATCCACGAGCGCGACGACTGGAGGATCGGGGTGGAGGCGATTGAACGGGTTCTCGAGGTGGTTCGGGAACTCTGACCACGCTGCAAGCAACGCCGGGCGGACTTCGGTCCGGCAATAGCCCTGCCCCTGTTAATCCTTCGCGGCGTCTTCCGCGCTCTTTTGCATCTGCTGGCTCGCGGCCTCGATTTTCTGCTTGGCCATGTCGAGGGTTTTCTTCGCCTGTTCCATCTCGAGGCGCTTCGCTTCGGCGACGGTCGCCGCCGTCGTGGCCGTTTCAACCCCGCAGGCGGCCAGGGTGGCGAGTGCAAGGGCGGCGAGCAGTGCTTTCATCGGCGCTCCGGGTCAAACAACGTCAATTTGCTTTTGCGGCCTTCCGGTCGAGCAGCTTGGCGAAGTTGTCCAGCGACAGCAGGTGCGCATAGATGCGCGAAAGGATGCCCTTTTTCACCAGGTTCTTCAGCTGGCTTGCATTCAGGTGCTCGATCTTCGCCTCGGCGACGCGGTGCATGCCGGTCATGGCGAGCGGACCGCCGCCCTTGTTGAGCGTCGCCTGCATCGTGAACGGCTCAAGCAGGCCGTAGTCGGCGAGCGTGCCGCACATCTCGCTGCTGCGCTCGAGGTCCGCCTCGTACTCGGTGAGCATGCGTTCGATGTCCTTCCACTTGTCCAGGGGCGCGCCCGCCGCGTCGAACAGCAGTTCGCCGGCGGATTCGTCGAGATACGACTTTTCGACGCAGATGAGGCGGTTCTTCTGCTCGACCTTGTCGATGGTCACGCGCGACATGCAGAACGGATAGCGCCGCGCATAGGCGGGGATATAAACGCCCGCTGCCCAGGTGCCGCCCTGGTCGTACAGGTTCTCGCCGTCGCTCATGCCGAGCACCGCCACCGGCGCGTAGTTCTGGCCGCCGGCCGCCCCGGTGAACACGATCGGGTACTCGCGCGCGACGTGCGCGAACTCCGAGTAACTGATGGGCACGCCATTGGTGGACCGGGCGAACTCGGGCATTTCGCCGGGGCGCAGCATGCGGACCTTCTGGCCGCGATTGAGCGGGACGATCTGCTTGTAGCCGAATGGGGGTGCGATATCCATGCGCGGAATGATACCCGATGCCCTGTGCGCGGCAGCCAATCTCCGGTAAAATTCGCGCCCTCCATGGGGACGTAGCTCAGCTGGGAGAGCGTCGCGTTCGCAATGCGAAGGTCGAGGGTTCGATCCCCTTCGTCTCCACCACCAAACTCCGTGACATACGGCATGCGAGCATCTGTCCAGACCGGCAGGGCAAGTGCCGTAAGTCCACCGTAAGTCCAACCAGAAACGACGTCGCCTGCGGACATTTTAGCTCCCTTGGTCACTCCGTCAATCGCTCCCGATTGTTACGGTCTAGCCCAGCATGGGTACTGCCGCGGAGCGGGCACCTGAGGCGACGAGGATTGAGGCAAAAAGCGGGATAGTTCCCCTCGAGCGAGGGTGTCGTCGATCACTTGTTCGGCGCCCCGTCGATCGCGAATCGGCATACGTTGACAGGGCTTGCCGGCGACGGCAACCTAGGCGCGGGTCTAGAGTCCGCTCGCACCAACAGGAGCCCCGGCAGTCACGGGGCTCTTGTCTTTCCAGCAAATGCCGATGACGCCGCAGCAATTTTCCAAAAAGTGGAAAGCTTCGACGCTGAAAGAGAGCAGCGCGTCACAGGAACACTTCATTGACCTGTGCCGGCTGATCGGCGAGCAGACGCCTGCCGAAGCTGATCCCGATGGAACGTGGTACTGCTTCGAGCGAGGCGCCAAGAAGACTGGTGGCGGCGACGGATGGGCCGATGTCTGGCGGCGCGGTTACTTCGCCTGGGAGTACAAGGGCAAACACAAGGATCTGACAGCTGCGTTCGCGCAACTGCAACGGTACGCGATCGCTCTCGAAAATCCTCCGCTGCTGGTGGTGTCCGACATGGACACCATTCTCATTCACACCAATTTCACGAACACCGTTCAGGAAATCCACGCCATCCCGCTCGACGAGGTCGGCACGCCGGAGAATCTGCAAAAGCTCAAGTGGCTTTTCAGCGACTCGGAAAAGCTTCGGCCTGGAAAGACGACTGCCGCGATCACGGAGGAGGCAGCGCGCAAGTTCGCGTCGCTGGCGGAAGTTTTGCGAGCACGGGGCAGCGAGCCGCAGCAGGTTGCGCACTTCCTCAACCGATTGTTGTTCTGCCTGTTTGCGGAGGACGCCAGGCTTCTCCCGCCGCAACTTGTGGTGCGGCTGCTGGAAGCCGGACTGAAACACCCCGAGCAGGCGAACAATATGCTGCGCGCCTTGTTCGCCGCCATGACCAAAGGTGGATTATTCGGCGCCGATCTGATCGAGTGGTTCAACGGCGGCCTGTTCGACTCGGACGAGGCAATCGCGCTTGAGCCGAACGACATCAAGGAAATTCTCTCTGTCGCCCGACTCGACTGGAGTTCGATTGAGCCGTCCGTATTTGGCACGCTATTCGAGCGTGGCCTTGATCCGAGCAAGCGGGCTCAGCTGGGTGCGCACTACACAGATGCGCAATCAATTATGCGGATTGTGGACCCCGTAGTTGTCGAGCCCTTGGCGGCAAAATGGTCTGAGGCCAGGGCAAAGATTGAAGCGACGTTGGCGAAAGCGGAAAAAGCGAAGGATGCCGGTGCGAAGACAAAAGCGACCAATGAGGCACAGGCGCTGCTCAATGCTTTCCTTCATCTCCTCGCGGAATTTCGCGTTCTCGATCCTGCGTGTGGGTCCGGCAACTTCCTCTACCTGGCGTTGCTGGCGCTGAAAGACCTTGAGCACCGCGCAAGTCTTGAGGCCGAACTGCTTGGACTCCCGCGGGGCTTTACTGGAATGAACGTGGGCGTCCAGTGCGTGCGCGGTATCGAGTTGAACACGTACGCTGCTGAGCTTGCCAGGGTGACGGTCTGGATCGGCGAAATTCAGTGGATGCTGCGCCATGGAGTCACACCTTCCAAGAACCCGATTCTCAAACCGCTAGACACCATCGAGTGTCGCGATGCGGTGATGAATCAAGACGGCACCGAAGCGTCCTGGCCCAAAGTGGACGCGATCGTAGGGAATCCCCCGTTTCTTGGCGATAAGAAGATGATGCGCGAGCTCGGGAAGGACTATGTGGCGAAGCTCAGGACGCTGTACGACGGCCGTGTTTCCGGAGGCGCGGACCTTGTGACGTACTGGTTTGAGAAGGCCCGCGCCGAAGTCGAGACTGGGAGGGCTAGCGCAGCCGGACTGGTCGCTACGAATTCGATTCGAGGCGGAGCCAGTCGCAAGGTCTTGGAGAGAATCCGGGACAAGCTTGCGATCTACGATGCTTGGAGCGACGAGGCGTGGGTCAACGAAGGGGCAGCAGTTCGTGTGTCGCTGGTGTGCTTTCGGCACCAATCTGGGAGCCCATCGCCGGCGCACGCATTGCACCTCAACGGCCAGCCGGCGAGCGACATTCATGCCGATCTCACGGGATCAACCGCTTCGGGTTCGGCCGACCTCACGCGCGCACGCGCCCTCAAAGAGAACCTGGGCGTCGCATTCAGCGGTATCACGAAGAAGGGGTCGTTTGACCTCACGGGCGACGCCGCGCGAGCGATGCTCAAGAGCGGCGGCAATCCCAACGGGAAGCCGAACGCAGACGTTCTCTTCCCTTGGAAGAACGGTGCCGCCGTCACCGACCGCGATCCGGACAACTGGATCATCCACTTCGCTGAACGGTCGGAGGTAGATGCTGCGGGATACGAGGCTCCATTCGAGCACGTTCAAAAACACGTTTACCCTGAGCGCAGTAAGAGCAATGCGCCCGCGGAGCGGAAGTCGTGGTGGCTCCTCGCACGCCGGGCGCCTGACTTTTTTGAGGCCGTGAAGGGAAAGAAGCGGTTCATCGCAACTCCGGAAGTGTCGAAACACCGCGTTTTCGTGTGGCTGCCAACAGGCGTAGTCCCTGACAAGAACCTCGTGGCGATCGCCCGCGACGACGATGTTTCGCTCGGGGTCCTGTCCTCGCGTTTCCACGCTGCGTGGGCGCTCACGCTGGGGACCAGTCTCGAGGATCGGCCACGCTACACTTCCAGCACCACGTTCCGCACGTTTCCTTTCCCTCTGGGGCTTGCGCCGACCACGGCTCCAACGGCGTACAAGAACAAGTACTCGGCGGGGATCGCGAGTGCGGCGAAGAAGCTGAGTGATCTGCGAGCGAACTGGCTCAATCCGCCGGAGTGGACGGAAACGGTCAAGGAGGCCGTGGGCGGCTATCCGCCGAAGATCGCCGCAAAGCCCGGCCGCGAGGCGGAATTGAAGCAGCGCACAGTGACCGCCCTTTACAACGCCAAGCCAGCTTGGCTCATCGCCGCACACACGGAGCTAAACGCCGCTGTCGCTGCTGCATACGGGTGGGCCGACTACACCGAGGGCATGGCCAACGGAGAAATCCTTTCCCGACTGCTTACGCTGAACCTTGAGCGTACGGCAGCAGCAGCGCCGAAGATGACGGCAGTCTATTGAGCGAGCATGTCGGTTGCGACCCGTACCGGAATCGTTGATTTGCCGAGTGCGCCACCCCGGGGAGGATGATGAGCGAAGCCAAGAAGATCACCGAATGGTTTGGCAATACGGATTCGCACCTGTTCGAAATAAAATACTTTGAGGACGAGGAGCAGGGGATGTTTATCGCTCACGTCGAAGCGAAATCACTCGATATTCCTCCGTCGCGCAGGGTGCCTGGCAAGGCACCACGGCGCGTCGAACCGCTGGAGGTCGATACGTTGAAGGACGAGAGTTTGGACCTGTTGGTCGCTCGATGCCGCGCGCAGGTAACCGGGCGTTACGGGCAAATTCGCAACTTCGGGCAGAAAGAACAATAGCAATCCTGGCGGTGAGTTCGCCCGCTGTGGGTTGCCGCCGCGTCGCTGCTGACGCCACCCCCAGGGCGCCATCGGGTCTGGATCGCTCCACAGTCCCGGGCGCGGACGAATACACAACCCCGCTGAATCAGTCCTCTGAAAGCCGCCACTCGAGCTCCGAGTCGCTGCTGGGGTTTTCGAAGAGTTCGGCAAAGAGGCGTTCCAGCACGTCGCGCGAGGTAAGCGCAACCTCGGGCTTGCGCTTATCCACCCAGCCGGCTTCATCGATCCGAACGAGGCGGTACTGATAGCACTGTTCGCCACCTGGCGTCGCGGTGAAGCCACCGATGATTCCGGGCAGAGTCGGGCAGCCATGCCACTTAATGATGGACAGATACGCATCCCCGGGCAAACCAATGCCCCCGAGTTGGAAGGTCACGTACCAGCCTTGCGCGAAGACCAGGTAGCCGCCCTTGTAGCGGTGGAATCGGATCATCGCCCGAGGCTCGGCCGCGCGGATCTCCGCGATGAATGCCTTAATGGCGTCGCCCAACTCCTGGAAGTTGCGCGTTATCTCCTGTCCCCAGGGGCCGGCATAGAATTCGGCGCGGCGTCGTTCAAGGTCCTGCGCGTCGAATCTGGCCGTGAGCACACCGGTGAAGCTCTTGCGCGTTTGCGGAGGCGTGAAATCACGGAGTTCCTTGCCTGGCGCGATCGTCGGCGCGAACTTCAGGACGCCGTTATGCATGTAGAGCTGCGCCTTCAGTACGAGGATGCCATCGGTGCCATGGCTCACCTTGCCTCCCGGGTCCTCGGTGAAGCCGACATAGCTGTCGAAGCCAAGCTCAATCGTGTGATCCGAAGGGCGATTTCGCAGAATGAATGACTTCTCGGTCGCCGCCATCAAAATCCATGCGTCGTCGATCGAGCCGCGCAGCTTGCCGTCTGGTTCGTACCACTGCGCCGCCGGCTGGATGCGGAAGTGCTTGTAGACGCTCCTCTTCAACTGTTCCTTGTTCACGCCTTTACCTGTGGCGTCCAGCCTGCGCCATGGAGCTATGCCGCCTTTCGGTGTTCGTAGAAATGCCGCTGGCGATCGTCGAGGATGGCGTTCAGCTCTTCCTCGGTGTGTTCCTCCGGCGATAGCCACGCTTCGATGTGATCGGGCTTCAGCGGGATAGGGCAGCGGTCATGCCCTGTGGCAGCCACTTCAGGCGGCGGCTCGTCTGTGATGACCGCGAACGAATAGAGGGCTGGCTCGCCCGCCTTCTCCCATTTGTCCCACACGCACGCGAAGAACATTGGTTCGGTGATAGCGGGCTTGAACTCCAGCACCACGTTCTGCGCCTTCTCCCTAGGCCGCAGCTCGCGGTGCTCGTAGTCGTTCAGAGCCACGTTTTCGTAGAACGCCCAGGCGGGCATCACCGCGTGGCGCTTTCGCCAGACGTTTTTCCAGTAGCCAGCCAGGTTGTCGCGGCGCGCGTTGTAGAGGCCGTCGAATTCCTTGTCGATGCTCGCCGGCTTGCCATTCTGCCGGCAGTGGTAGCGCATCGGCATCACCACCGGCGAGCCGTCGACGTTCGCGAGGACCGCGGTGTACCACTGCGGGTAAATCCGCCCGTCGGTGGAGCGCAGTTCCTTGCGGTCGAGGTGCTCGAGCTGTTGCTGGTGCCACGCAACCTTGTCGGTGGCGATCCGCTTCTCGTTGAGCGCCTTCTTCGTTTCCTTCTCGGCGAGGGCCCTCTCGGCCCTCACCAGGCGCGTCCGCTGCGCAAAGAGACCGGTCTGAAGTTCAGTGCGCCGCTGGTCGCGGAACTGCGCAAAGAGGGCGGCGGTTTCGGCGGCTGCGATACCCGTTGAAGGCTCGAACGCCAACTCCATCGCCTTTGGCCAGCGAATTTTCTTTTCGTCGGGGTCGAGGCCGCGCTTGATCAGTTCGTTGAATGCCGCGAGCCGAACCTCTGCGCGCTTGCTGTGGCGCGTGAGCCACCTCAGGTCCTCTTCGGCCATGGCTGAGTAGCACATGCCGAGGATTCTATCGCCGAGCGTTGTAGTGGCTGGCCGCCTGAAAACCACCGTATGTGGTGCGTCTTGCCATGGCGGGCAGTACTGGGTTTATATACAGTATGGCCGACTTGCCCGAGTACGCGGAATTGCACTGCGTTTCGAACTTCTCCTTCCTCTGCGGGGCGTCGCAGCCCGAGGAGCTCGTAGAGCGCGCCAGGGAGCTGGGCTACACCGCATTGGCGATCACGGACGAGTGTTCCTTCGCCGGCGTCGTGCGCGCGCACGTCGCGGCCAAGGAGCCGGGGCTGAAGCTCATCGTCGGAACGGAGGTGGCGATTGAAGGCGGCCCCAAGGTGGTCCTGCTTGCCACCGATCGGCGGTCCTACGGCGCGATCAGCGCGCTCATCACCAGTGGTCGGCGGCGTAGTCCAAAGGGCGAGTACAGGATCACGCGCCCGGACCTCGAGGCGATCGGCGACGCGCCGGCGCTGGTCCTGCTCGTGCCGGACCAACGACCCGTTGTGGCCGATGCGCACTGGCTGGCCGAGCGATTCCCGGGGCGGGCGTGGATTGCGGTGGAACGACTCCTCGATGGCTCAGAAGAGGGCCGCCTCCGATACCTGCACACGCTCGCGGACGCTGCGGGCGTCGCGCTCGTGGCCACGGGGGGCGTTCACATGCATGTCCGCGGCCGCCAGAAAGTGCAAGACGTTCTGACGGCCATTCGCCATGGCATCCCTGTGGCCGAGTGCGGCTACCGTCTTCACGGCAACGGGGAGCGATACCTGCGTTCGCGGCGAGCGCTGGGGGCGTTGTTCGAGCCCAGCCTGCTGGAGGAATCCGTGCGGATCGCGGCTCGGTGTTCGTTCTCGCTGGGCGAGCTGCGCTACGAGTACCCGGAGGAGATTGTGCCGACCGGGGAAACGCCGACCACCTGGCTGCGTGCGCTGACGCTGCGGGGGTTGGCCAAGCGCTATCCGGCCGGCGCGCCGCCGAGGGTGATGGCGCTGGTGGAGAGGGAGCTGCAACTGATTGCCGAGCTCCGGTACGAGGCCTTCTTCCTCACCGTTCACGACGTGGTCGAGTTCGCGCGCTCGCGGGAGATCCTGTGCCAGGGGCGCGGCTCGGCCGCGAACTCGGCGGTCTGCTACAGCCTCGGCATCACCGAGGTTGATCCCGATCGCATGAGCGTGCTCTTCGAGCGGTTCGTGTCGAAGGAGCGGGACGAGGCGCCGGACATCGATGTCGACTTCGAGCACCAGCGGCGCGAGGAGGTGATCCAGTACATCTACGGCAAGTACGGTCGCGAGCGCGCCGCCATCGCAGCGACAGTGATCCGCTACCAGCCGCGCAGTGCTGTTCGTGACGTCGGAAAGGCGCTGGGCCTCGACCTAGATCTGGTCGATCGCGTGGGCAAGACGCTTGCCTGGTGGGACAAGCCGGACGAACTGGGTGAGCGCTTCGCGGCTGCGGGCCTGGATCCGGGGGGCCGTGTGGCGCAGCTCTATGTCGAGTTGGTGCGGGAGATCGTGGGCTTCCCCCGGCACCTGTCGCAGCACGTCGGCGGCTTCGTAATTTCCGGCGGCCCAATGTCCGAGCTCGTGCCGATCGAGAACGCCTCCATGAAGGACCGGACGGTCATCCAATGGGACAAGGACGACCTCGAAGCGCTGGGACTGCTGAAGGTCGACGTGCTGGCGCTTGGCATGCTCTCGGCGATCCGGCGCGGTCTCGAATTCATCAGCGCGCGGCGCGGGCGGCCGTTCGGCATGCCCGATGTGCCAGCCGAGGATCCCGCTACCTACGCGATGATCCAGAAGGCGGACACCGTCGGCGTGTTCCAGATCGAATCGCGAGCGCAGATGTCGATGCTGCCGCGGCTGCGCCCGGCGACGTTCTACGACTTGGTGATCGAGGTCGCGATCGTGCGCCCCGGACCGATTCAGGGCGGCATGGTCCACCCGTACCTCCGGCGCCGGCGCGGCCAGGAGCCGGTGACGTATCCGAACGAAGAAGTGAAGGCGGTCCTCTACCGAACGCTCGGCGTGCCGATCTTCCAGGAGCAGGTCATGCAGCTCGCGATCGTCGCCGCCGGTTTCACGCCAGGCGAGGCCGATCAGCTGCGCCGCGCGATGGCCGCCTGGAAGCGGAAGGGCGGGCTGGAACCGTTCGAGGCAAAGCTGAAAAGCGGGATGGCCGCGCGCGGGCACTCGCCAGAGTTTGCCGACGCGATCTACCGCCAGATCCTCGGCTTTGGTGACTACGGTTTCCCCGAGTCGCACTCGGCGAGTTTCGCGCTTCTCGTATACGTGTCGGCGTGGATCAAATGCCACGAGCCGGCGGCGTTCCTCGCTGCGATACTCAACAGCCAGCCGATGGGCTTCTACGGGCCATCGCAACTCGTTCAGGATGCCAGCCGGCACGGCGTCGAAGTGCGGCCTGCAGATGTCGCGCTGAGCGCCTGGGATTGCACCTTGGAGGGCGAGCCGCCCGCGGTGCGCCTGGGCCTGCGCATGCTCTTTGGGCTCTCGCGGGCGGGCGCTGATCGCATCATTGCTGCGCGCGCAGTGCGGCCTTTCGAGTCGGCCGAGGACCTGAGCCATCGCGCACGCCTTGACCGGAGGGACTTGGCAACACTGGCGGGAGCGAACAGCATGCGCGAGCTGTCGGACCATCGCCGCGACGCAGTGTGGCGTGCGGCGGGAATCCGGCGCGCCGGCGACTTCCTCGACGGTGTGCCGATGCTGGAGTCCGCCGTGGCGCTGCCGGCGCCCGCTGAAGGCGAGGAAGTTGTGGCCGACTACGAGGCCATGGGCCTGACCCTCGGACGCCATCCGCTCGCGCTGCTACGCGACCAACTGCGGGAGAAGCGCCTGCTGACGGCAGAGGAGCTGCAGGCGGTGCCACACGGCCGCCGTGCGCAAGCTGCGGGGCTGGTGACTTGCCGGCAGCGGCCAGGCACCGCGAGCGGTGTCGTCTTCGTGACGCTCGAGGATGAAACCGGCGCCGTGAATGTCGTCGTGTGGAACAATCTCGTCGAGCGGCAGCGGGAAGAACTTCTCGGATCGAAGCTGCTGGGAGTGGCCGGCCAAGTTGAGCGGGATGGTGACGTGGTTCACCTTGTGGCCCATCGGTTGACCGATTACAGCGCGATGCTTGGAGACCTGAACGCAGCGTCGCGGGACTTTCACTGAAATGAGCAGGATTCCCCATATGCCTCTACACTCTCATTCGCCCATGAGTACCCATAGCTCGCTTGCCGCCTACGGTAGAAGTACGGGCGTCGGGCACATCGCGAACGCGATTTCCCCGCTGCTGGAAATGGGTGCCTACGAAACCCTCTGGACGAGGCCTCAGGCCAGTTTCAAGACGATCGCGGAGCTCTTCAAAGCGCACCCGGAATCGGTGCCATCGGACCATGTAGAACTGGCCGCCGCAGAGAAGAGCGCGATGGACGTGCTGGAGATATTCAAGGAACGCCGGATCAGCCGATTTGGCATCCGGGTCAACGGCGCCGGCGAGTATCCCGAGCGCCTGAGGGATGCGGAGTACCCGATCGAGCTCCTGTACTACCGCGGCGATTGGAGTCTTGCTGACATCCCGCGCGCGGTCGCGGTCGTGGGCACACGGAATCCGACCGACGACGGGATTCGGCGAGCGCAGAAGCTAGTTCGGCGCCTCGTCGAGGACGGCGTGGTGATCGTCTCCGGGCTCGCCAAGGGCATCGACACAGTGGCGCACCAGACCGCGCTGGAGGCGGGCGGGCAGACAATTGCGGTCGTCGGCACTCCGCTGTCCGAGGTGTACCCGAAGGAAAACGCAGCCTTGCAGGCGAAACTGTCGGAAGAGCACTTGGTCGTCAGCCAGATCCCGGTGTTGCGCTACATGCAGCAAGGCGTTCACGGCAACCGCCTCTTTTTCCCGGAGCGAAATATCACGATGTCTGCGCTCACGTTCGGCACAGTCATCATCGAAGCGGGTGAAACCTCAGGCACGCTGACGCAAGCGCGCGCGGCACTCGCTCAAAAGCGAAAGCTCTTCATCCTCGATAGCAACTTCCGCAATCCGCTGCTGACCTGGCCGGCGAAGTATGAAAAGAAGGGTGCGGTGCGCGTGACAGACTACGAACAAGTGGCCGCGCATCTCCCGAGCTTGGAAACAGCGGATGGCGACGAAGAATGATGCGATGCCGTCGAAGTTGTCGAAGATCGATAACCTCACGAGGCCCGATCATGAGTATCTTGCGCCCGAAGATCATTGCTACTACTGGGGCGAGTACCACGCCAAGCAGGGGCCTAAGTACGGTGCCACGAACCAGCTGATCTGGAACCTCAAGAAATACCCGTCGACTCACAAAAAGCCCGGCTACCACTACAAGGCGGACGCCATTCAGCGGGTGGGGCGGGCTATCAACCGGACCGTCACAAACCACGGCGGCGTGTTTACGATCGTGCCTGTGCCGCCGTCGAAAATTCCCGGCGATCCTGATTTCGATGACCGCATGTTGCGGGTGGCCAATATTGCGGTGGGAGGTACGCAGTGCGTTGCTCGCGAACTGGTCTGCCAAACGCAGGGCTATCAGGCATCCCACTCTGGCGGTGACGGCCATCGACTGACTCCACCCGAACTCACGGAAATCTACGAGATTGCAGCGAACGCGCCAGCGCCGCAGGGGACAGTGCTCGTGATCGACGACGTGCTCACCAAGGGCGCGCACTTCAGGGCCATGAAGGACATGATCGTGCAACGGTTCCCCGGTACAGTTGTCGTCGGGCTGATGGTGGCGCGCAATGTGCACCCTGTCGTGTCGGCCGACGACTTCGAGGCGCTGTGAGCGCGACCGCTGCTCGATTTTGTTGAAGAAAGAGAACCTCGACGCTTGGTTGACGCCGGAGGGCCACTCGAGGGTGGAGCAGCAGGCGATTTAGGACGACGGCGAGCGGCCGCCGTTAGAAAACATGAAGCTGGCGACGTAGGTGCGCCTGGCTTTCTTGGCAACGAAGTTTTGTCCGTGCTATTCTGGCGAAGTTGTACAGGTCCCGAGCTACGGATGTGGCGAGGGGAAAGCCGCAGGATGCGGCATTTCTGAATAGGAGAATTAAAAATGATTGTATCGACGTTCCGCTTTATCCCGCGCATCGCGCGGCGCATCACAGACCCCAGCTTCAAAAAATCGCATGGCATGGAAAGGCACTTATTCGTCGTGCCCGTGCGTGATTTGCCCGAGGGTCTTCCGTTCGACTCCAACGCCCGCCGCCCGAACATCAAGAAGCGTGTCTACAAGCAGGTCGAGAACAGCCTGCTGAACAAGTCCGGCGAGCCGGGCACGTTCCACCTCAAGAACAAGGGCATCACGCTCGTTGCCCGTTCGGTGACAGAGGTCGAGGAGGGCGTGTACGACGTGAAGCTGAAGAAGGGCGTCCACGGCGTCCTTGACGGGGGCCACACCTACGCGCTGATCCAGAAGCACAAGAACAGCGAGCACCTCCCTGAAGACCAGTTCGTGCAGGTTGAGGTTCGCGTTGGCGTGCCGGACGAGTGGATTCCCGAGCTCGCTGGCGGCCTGAACACCAGCGTGCAGGTGGAAGACATGAGCCTTGACCACCTTGCTGGCAAGTTCGAGTGGCTAAAGGAGCACCTGAGCGACGAGCCGTACTACGGCGAAATCGCGTGGTCGGAAAATGATCCAGGGACGTACGACGCCAGGGACCTGCTCAGCATGCTTTATTTGTTTAACGTCGAGTTGTTCCCCAACAAGGGTGGCGAGGCGCCGATCGCCGCGTACGAGAAAAAGTCCATGGTGCTGGACGCCTTTGAAGCGGACCCCGGTTCCTTTGAGCGCATGCTGCCGATCGTGAAGGACATTCTGACGCTGGCCGACACCATCGCGAAAGAGGCGCGAGACCTATGGAACGAGACGACGGGCGGGAAGGGCGGCAACCTCGCGTTCATGGACGAGCGCAACGGCAAGGCGTTCACGTTCCACTTCCTGCAAGACGAAGGGCCGTACTGCCTGTTCGATGGGGCGCTGTACCCGATGCTCGGCGCCTTCCGCTGGTATGTGGAGCAGGACCCCAAGACGAAGAAGATGCGTTGGCGCAAGGGGTTCAAGCAGGTGCTCAAGGCCTGGCGCCGGGACGGGCCGGAACTGCTGAAGCTGACCAAGGCGACGAGCGACCAATTGGGCCGCAATCCCAATGCGGTAGGCAAGAGCCGCCCGCACTGGTCTGCGCTGCACACGACCGTGTCGCTGCGCGACCTCCTGTCGCAGCAAAAGCAGTAGCGTAGTTCGGGGTAGGCGCTGGGGTTTGTACCTCGCGCCTACGCCCTCACTGGATCCGGTAGCGGGTAGGACTGCGGGTACAGGCGTCGATCGGCTGTCCTTTCGCGGCGCGGTAATCCGCTGGCCGAACTTTTTCCTGAGCGTGGTCCGAACGCCCTCGACGAGTCCGTTACTTCGAAATTGCCCTTGCGACCCGCCGGCGGCCGGTCGCGCTCAACGATCCGAACCTCAGAATCAATTGCGCAAGGTCATCGTCTCGCGCGTAGAAGAACGGAGTGGGCGTTTTCAGCACCCTCGCTAGCCGCTCCACGGTGGAGTAGTCCGGTGTGTGCTTACCGCGTTCGTATTGGTTGATCCTCGGGCTCGCCGAGAATTCGTCAATTCCCGCCTTGATCCCCAACTGCTTCTGAGATAGGCCCGCCCGGATTCGGGCTTCCCTCAAGCGCCTGCCAACGACCGAGTAGTCGGCCATCCCCAGCCTCGCCGATTCGCAGAGGCTAAGAGACTCTTAGCAATGCCGTTGACGCGATACTAAGACATCCTTAGTATGAGATTGGGGGAACGAGCATGGAATGGCTGGTCGGCATTTACCTCGGAATCGGTGTCCTCAAGACACTAGGGACGCTTGGGAAGTCGGATCCCGGTCTAAAGCCGACCTGGATGTCGATCGAAAGAAATCCCCTGATGTTCTGCGTCTACTTCACCTTGTATGCAGTCACCTGGCCCATCCCGCGAAAATAACAAATGAGCACGCTGCTGATAGGTGTTGGTGTCATCTTCTGCATCGCCCTCGCGCTCATCGGATACATGGTCCCCATGATCATCGGTGGCGTGATCGGGTCGTTTTTCGGGGTTGCCGGCTTTGGAGGGGCGATCTCCGGGGCAATTCCGGGAGCGATCGTTGGCGCCATTGTGGCTATGGTGTTGAAGAAGAACCACCCGACTTCGGGCGAGAGCTAGGAATTGCTCGCGTGGAGAAGGTCCGAACGCGCTACGACGATTTGCAGGTGGTCGAGACCGCTACGATCGAAGTAATTCGTGGCGCATACCGATACTTGGCGCAGAAATGGCACCCTGACAAGAATCCGGACAATGTGGCGCTTGCGGAAAAGAACACGAAAATCATCAACGAGGCATTCGCCGTTCTCTCGGATCCTCAGAGGCGGCGGGAACACGACGCGTGGATTGCTGCGCAACGGGCTGCGCATGTTGAGGTTCCCGTGCGGAATGTCGATTCAGCGCGTGCGCGAGGCAATCCGCGACCTTCAGAACGGCCGCGAGAGGGTTACGAAGGAAAGTCGTCCCAGACGAAAGACCGTACGAATGGCAAATTGGAAGCCACGGTTTCGACTACAAGCCGCCTGGGATTCTTGGGTCGTATCGGGGTGACGAGCCTGTTCCTATTTTCGCTCGCCCTTTGCATTGCTGGACTCTACCAACTCGTAGCCGGCAAGCTTGGGTGGATCAAGCTAGTGGGATTCTTTATCTGGGGTCCCGTGTGTGCGTACACGTTCATCGCACTATTGCGGCCGTCATTTGTTAGCGAGGAAATGCATCAGGCTGCGTTGAAACAGGTGTCCGCTGCAGGACCCGTTATCGGCGGACTGGTTGTGATCACCGGAGTAGGTTTCGTTCTGTTCAGCTTGTATGTCATCGCAACTGAAGGATGGTGAACGTTCCTTCGCCCATATGTCTTTCTTCAAAGCGCTGCGAGGCGCTCCGCTAGGCGTGACTTCCTAGTTTGAGGCGAGAGTGTTTTCTTGCTAAAAAACGATATAAATCAACAATGTGCGCTCAAAAATAAGTGGCCGCATTGCGTGCAGCCACCCCTCCCGGCCTCTTACGCGGCTAAACGGCCATACTTCACGAGGCGCGCCCTAACGCCGGTCTGCGTACGCTGATGGGCTACCGCGATCTCCGGCAACCCGCGACCCGCATCGAAGCCGGAGAGCAGTTTTCTATCTTCGTCTTCGGACCAGGGTTCGCCGGTCTTCGCCGGCAGCTCCGCCTTCCTGCGTTCCCTGATTTCCATCTTCTCCAGCGCTTCCGCCGCTGCGTAGAGCGCACGCACGGTCTGCGCACGTTGATAGACGCTGTCGGCCGGGAAGACTTCCCCGGTCTCGGGATCGACGCCATTGGCGAGCGAACGGACAACGGACAATGCTTCGGTGTGATTCATGGTGATGCTCTCCTAGAGTAAGCCGCGCTCAGCGAACGAAATGCTCGCGTTGCCGGCGATGATGAAATGGTCCAAAACTTTTACGTCCACTAAAGCGAGGGCGTCCTTCAGATTGCGAGTGAGAAGCTCGTCGGCCTGGCTCGGCTGGGCGGCACCGGACGGATGGTTGTGCGCGAAGATGACCGCCGCCGAGTTGGCTGCCAGCGCAGCTTTCACGATCTCCCTTGGATAGACGCTGGTCTGGGTCAGGGTGCCCCGGAAGACCTCCTCGAACTTGAGCACCCGGTGTTGCGCGTCCAAGTGCACGACCACGAAGACCTCGTGCTCCTTCTCCGCAATAGCGAGGCGCAGGTAGTCGCGCACTGCGCCGGGCGAGGTGAGGGCGGAGCCTGCCCGCGCCCGCTTCTCCAGGATCGCCAACGCCTGCTCGATGATGTGCTGGTCCGTCATACGGCCCCCGCTTCTTCGTGATGCCATGCCGCATTCGAAGTGGCGGCGATCGGCGGGGTACCGCAGACGGATTCGATGAAATCAACGGCCTGTTGCGCTTTGGCGGCAGCGGCAAAGACGGCCCGCTTATCGCTCTTGAGCACCTGCAGCCAGTTGCCGATGTAGTTGGCGTGGCGCAGCCGGCCCTCGAGGTAGCAGCCCGCGCACAGGAACGCGCTGCCCATCTCGGCGATGAGTTCCTCCATCGCGTAGGCGGCTTCGCCGAATCGACGTCCGAGGCTTCGATTCAGCCGCTTCGAGTGTCCACTCCAGTGCACCAGCTCATGGAGGGCGGTCGCGTAGTAGGCCGAGGCGCTGTGAAAGTGCCCTCGTTCAGGGAGTTGGATCCTGTCGTCCGGCAGGCTGTAGTAAGCCTCGGCACCGCCGTGGTCGATCGTCGCGTTGGATTCGCGAAGGATCGACTCCGCCGCGTCCTGCGGGTTCCAGGTGGTTAACGCCTCTTTCACCTTCAGGCGTTCCGGGAGGCCGTCGATCTGGCAAAGGTTGAACACCGTATACCAGCGCAGGAATGAGATGACCTTCGACTTCTTCTCGTCCTCGATACTCTCCACCGTGGTGGACATCGGGAACTCGTGCAGCTTGTAGAAAATTGCAGTGGTGCCGGACTCGCCCCGGCGGACCTGGGCGCCAAGCTCGCTCGCCTGTCGGTAGGTCATCCAGGCGTTGCGCCCGTAGCCGCGCATCTGGGCCTCCAGGGTGAGAAGGACCGTGTTGATCCCGCGGTAGCTCCTGCGGCTCACCGCGTTGATCGGGGTCGGGTCGAAGTCCACGGACCACGGGCGGATCCAGGGCGTGACGCCGGCTTCAAGGGCCGAGACGATGCGGTTCGTCACCTCGGCGTATAGATCGCGAAACATAGTTGCCTCCAGAAATGAAAAGCCCCGACACGCACTGCGCGCCGGGGCTGGAATTGAAGGAATTAACGGAAAAGAGCCCGGAACCCTCGGCGGATGACCTGCCGGGCGAGTTCGGCCGCCGCCGCGCCGAGCGCGACGTCTAGGAGTGCTACAGGCTTACGTGAAAAAGACCTGGGTAATAGCGCCCGTGCTGGATGAACCCGAAGAGGCGCTTCGCCCCCGATGTCGCGAGGCTGGTTAAGACTCCCGCTACGGTCGCGGCCATCAGGCCCGAGAACGTGCCCCAGTGGACGATCATTGTCACGACCGAGACGGTCAGGTCGATCGCCAGCGGTCGCCCCAGCGCCTTGAGCATCAGGCGCCGCGGCAACTTCGCCAGGATCAGGGCAATGCCGAGAAATACGGTCAGGCCAGTCAAGATCATGACCGGCCCCTACGCTTTTCCCGGGCGGGCGAGCCCCCGGGCAAAGCCCACGGCGTAGTTGACGACGGCGAATCCAACGTTCGTCACAGCGCCCGCTGCCGTGTTGATCGCGCTACCGAACGTCATCAGCGTCGCGTGAGCCGCATTGCCGACTGCGTTGCGAATGGCCGCGCCGTGCTGGGTGCCGAGTTCCTTGGTTTCCATGTCGTATCTCCTGGTTATCGAGGCGAAGTTGCCTCGCAAGCAGAGGGACAGGGCGCGAAGCGCGCGAGCGCTAGGCCCGCACGTGTACCGAGATGGTTGAACGCGCCGGCGCTGGTCGCCTAGCGACCTCGGAGCAAACAGCGGCGGGGAAACAGGTACGTCTTGCCGGGACGCACAGACTGAATGGAACGACCAATAACGTGGAGAAACGCGAGCGCTAGGAGGTAAGCATGCTTTTTCGGACCGGAAAGGGGTCCCAATCCGAAGTC
>Ga0315910_10001636_pt1 | contig 20437 bp, 16 predicted proteins | sample EdamamesoilMG_FD_204470 | JGI IMG/M metagenome (GOLD analysis project Ga0315910, IMG submission 204470) | Garden soil microbial communities collected in Santa Monica, California, United States - Edamame soil | ecosystem: Environmental > Terrestrial > Soil > Garden | place: USA: California...
CGCCGACCGTTCTATTCGTCGCCCACGCCCCGAGCTAACGACTCCAAACCGCGTCGGCGACCTCGACGATGCGCTCGAGCTTCGCCCACTGCTCGTCCTCGGTGAGCAGGTTGCCTTCCTCGGTCGACGCGAAGCCGCATTGCGGAGCTAGGCAAAGCTGCTCGAGCGGCGCGTGCTTCGCGGCCGCATCGATGCGCCGTTTGAGATCGTCGGCGCTCTCGAGCGCGCCGCGCTTCGTCGTGACTAGGCCCAGCGCTACGCGTTTGCCGGTCGGCAGCGAGCGCAGCGGCTCGAAGCCGCCCGAGCGATCGTCGTCGTACTCCATGAAATAGCCGTGCACGTGGATCGCGTTGAACAGCACGTCTTCGACCGTGTCGTAACCGCCCGCGCCCATATATGTCGAACGGAAGTTACCGCGGCATAGGTGCAGCGTGATCGTCATGTCGGCGGGTATTTCCGCAATCGCGGTGTTGATCAAGTCTGCGTAGAGGTGCAATAGACGATCGGGATCGTCGCCGCGTGCAACCATCTTCGCTCGGTACTGCTCGTCGCACAGCATCGCGACGAACACCTCGTCGAGCTGCAGATATCGGCAGCCCGCAGCCGCGAACGCATTCACGGCTTCGCGATACGCGGCGCCGAGATCCGCATAGAGCTCGTCGCGGTCCGGGTACACGTGCGCATCGATCGGCGGCAACACGGGGCGGCCGAGCAACGCGGAAGGTGACGGGATCGTGAGCTTCGGCGTCGCGCGTGCGTGCGCTTGCAGGAATCGATAGTGCGCGAGCATCGGATGATCCGCGGCGAACGCGATCTTACCGTCGACGCGCACACCCGCCGTGCGCGGCTTCGCACCGACGAAGCCCGTGCCGAAATCCGCGTGGTGCTCGGCGATGCCGCGCAGGCCCCACAAGAAATCGAGATGCCACCACGAGCGCCGCAGCTCGCCGTCCGTTGCGGCGGCGAGGCCGAGCGATTGCTGCTTCGCGACGATACGCTCGATCTCACGATCCTCGACGGCTGCGAGCCCCGCCGCATCGAGGTCGCCGGCCGCGTGTTGCCGCCGCGCTTCCTTGAGCGCCGCGGGACGCAACAAGCTGCCGACCTGGTCGGCGCGAAACGGCGGCGAGCTCGACATCGGTTTCAGCGACTGCCGTCCCAGATCGACGCAGGGACGAAGACTTCGCCGCGCATGATCAACCGCGCCGTGCGAAGCAAGCCAGCCTTTTGCACGGTCGGCCGCTCGGGCGTGCCGCCGACCTCGAGCGTCACCGAGAACTCACCGGTCGGGTGCTCGACCGACATCTGCTTCACGGCGCCGCTCGGCACTGTAGCGATGCCTTCGGTCACCGAGCCCGGCAGGATGCACGCGGTCGCGACCGACACCGCCCCGAGCACGCCGATCGCGGCATGACAGTCGTGCGGGATGAACGTGCGCGTGCACACGTGACCGCCCGCGCGCGCCGGCGCGATCAGGCTCATCTTCGGCACCACCTTCTTGGTGACGTCGCCGAGATTCATCTTCGGCCCTATGGCCAAGCGGATCGATTCTATCTTCGCCTTCAACTGCTTGTTCGCATCCAGCTCCTTCGGCGTCTCGTAGCCCGTGACGCCAAGATCGCGCGCGCGCAGCACGACGACCGGCATACCGTTGTCTATGCAGGTGATCTCGACACCGTCGACGACGTCGCGCACGTTGCCGGTCGGCAGCAACGCGCCTGTCGCGGAGCCCGCGACGTCCAAATAGTTGCAGACGATCGGCGCGGCCGTGCCGGGCACGCCATCGATCTTCGCGTCGCCGTCGTAGTTCACGCGCTTGCCCGGAGTCTCGATCAGCAGCTCGCACAGGTTGTCGCTGTTGAGCATGCGCACGCGCACCGGCGTCACGCCGTCACGAGCCGGCACCAAACCGTTCTCGATCGCGAACGGCGCGACGCCCGCCAGGATGTTGCCGCAGTTCGGCGTCGTGTCGACGCGGCCTTCGCCGACGACGACTTGCACGAACAGGTAGTCGATGTCCGTGTCCTTCGATTCGGAGCGACTCACGACCGCGACTTTGCTCGTGAGCGGATGCGCGCCACCCGCGCCGTCGATCTGACGCGGATCGCTGCCGACCGCGGCCACGAGTACTCGGTCGCGCAGGGCTTCGTCGGCCGGCAAGTCTTCTTTGCGAAAATACAGACCCTTCGAGCTGCCGCCGCGCATCAAGAAACAGGGAATCGGTGTTTGCATGGCCGGTATGGTACGGCGCGTGCGCCGCGCGCTGCTACACTCCTTTACATGCAACGAACCCTCGGCAACACGGGCCTCGCGGTCGGAGCTATCGGCCTCGGGGGCATGCCGCTGTCGATCCAGAATCGGCCCGACGAGCAGACGGCGAGCGGAGTGATCGCCGCGTTCGTGGCCGGCGGCGGCAATCACATCGACACGGCGATCAGCTATTGCCTCGACGACGACGACTTCGGCCACAACGAGCGGCTGATCGCGAAGACGTTGAAGGACTTGGGCCGCGCCGACATCGTCGTCGCGACGAAAGGCGGGCTCACGCGTCCGGGCGGCCGATGGGACGTCGACTGCAGCCCGAAGTGGCTGCGTCACTGCTGCGAGCAAAGCGCACGCACATTGGGTGCGCCGCTCGCGCTGTATTACTTGCACACGGTGGACCCGCGCGTGCCGCTCGCGGACTCGGTCGGCGAGCTCGTGAGGCTGCGCGACGAAGGCAAGATCGCCCGGATCGGTCTATCGAACGTGAATGCCGGCCATCTCGAGGAAGCACTGCGGCTCACGCCGATCGCAGCCGTGCAGAATCGCTGCAACGTGCTCGACACTCGCGACTTCGACAACGGGCTCGTCGAGCGATGCCGCGCGCTCGGCATCGCGTACGTGCCGTACTCGTCGGTCGGCGGACACGGCGGGCATCGCCGCCTCAACCAGTATCCGGTGCTCGCTCGAATCGCGGCGAAACACTCGACGACGATCTATGCGATCGCGCTCAAGTGGCTGCTCGAGAAAGGGCCGCACGTCTTGCCGATTCCCGGCGCGACGAAGATCAGCAGCGTCGAGAACAGCTTGTCGGCAGAGCACGTGCTTCTCGATTCCGACGACCTCGCGGCACTCGACGCGCTTTCGTGAGCGCGATCACGCCCTTCACCGACACGCTGGTGCAGTCTGCGGCGCATGATCTTGAAGTTCGTGCTTGCGCTCGGGGTGACGGGTTTCGTCGCGGGATTCTTCGGCCCGATTGCGCTGAATCCTGAAGCGAACCAGGGACCGCTCCTCGGTATCTTCATCACGGGGCCGCTCGGTGCGCTCGCGGGCCTCGCGATCGGCGCGTTGTTCCGCTTCCTGCCCGTATCGAGCACGCTTCGACACCGCACGCTCGCCGGGCTATGCGCCGCCCTCGGCATCGGCACGCTGTACGCGTGCCTGCCGGAACCGGCAGTGCGCGGCTATGTGATCGAGGCCCACCTCGAAGCGTGCTCGTCGCCGGCGCAAGCGTTCTCCGCGTCGCTCGCCGAGTGGGAAGATGCTGTCGAGCGCGTGACCTGGGCCACTCCGCCTGCGAACTGGAAGGACACGGCACGCCGCAACGTCGAGCGCGACACGGGAGCGGTGCTCACGATGCGAGTCGCGCGACGCACGTCGATCTACGAGCATCGCAAGCCGTGGAACTCCGGCCGCAGGACGGCCGGGCCTTGGGTCGCGGTCGACGAAGCCGAGCGCTATTACGTGAGCGATGCGGGCGCAGCGTGCGCCTCATACGCGGCGCGCGGGCGTGAGCTCTACGCACCGTTCAGCGATTCGACCTACGACGCCCCGTCACGCGAGTGGCCGCCGACCGATACCACGGGCTTCCTCGGACTCATGGAGCTCGGACCCGTTCCCGCCGAGTATCGACAGCTCCTCGATTGAAGGGCCGCTCACGCTCCCGCCCAACTCCGTAGCGTGCGCCGGTCGATCTTGCCGTTCGGCAACGTCGGTAGTCGCTCGACCACGCGCACGAGGCCCGGCAATTCGTACGTAGCAACGCGCTCGCGCAGAAACTCGAGTAACGCATCGGCCGTGACGCTGGCGTCGGGCTTCAGCTCCACGAAGGCCGCGACCTCCTCGTCCACGGCACGCTTGCCGGATACGATCGCTGCGAGCGCGACGGCTGGGTGCGCATTCAAAGCGCCTTCGATCTCGGCCGGATAGACGGTGTACCCCGAGCGCCGGATTGCTTCTTGGCGCCTACCCTCTATGAACCCGAACCCGTTCTCGTCGAGACGTGCGACGTCGCCGCTGCGGAGCCAGCCGTCGGCAGTGAACACGGCACGCGTCGCTTCCGAATTGCGGTAGTAGCCCAAGAACACGTTCGGACCGCTCACGACAATCTCGCCCGCCTCGCCAGCGCGAAGCTCGGCACCGTCCGGCCCGACGATCCGCACGCTGACGCCGGGAATGCTGCGGCCTACGCTCGTGTCGTTACGCGACTCGTCGGCGTCGACCTGAAATACGACGCCGGACGCTTCAGTGAGGCCATATGCGTTCTGCAACGGACAGCCGTACAGCGCCTCGATGGCCTGCTTTACGGGCAGGTGCAGCGGCGACGACGACGTCGTGACGAGACGCACGCGCCCACGGTCGAACTGCGCGCGATTCTCGTTTACCCAGTCTAGGAATTTCACGTGCAACGGCGGCAACCCGGGCACGACGCTGATGCCGTTCCGCCGAATCGCGACCGCAAGCTCGCTCGGCACGAAGCGAGGAATCAGATGCATGCACGCGCCGGCCGCCACGACGCAGAGCAGAATGCCGAGCGCACCGATGTGCGCGAGCGGCAATGGACAGTAGGTCTTGTCGGCTTCCGAGTAGCGCCGGAGCTCGAGCTGAGAGAACGCAATGAACAGCAGGTTCGCGTGGGAGAGCATCGCGGCCTTGGGCGCGCTCGTGGTTCCCGACGTGTAGATCAACGCGGCCACGCCGCCCGACGGTTGCAGCGCCTGCGCCTCGAGCGTGGCCCACGGCGACTCCACGCCGAGTCGGATCTCATCGAGCTCGTAGAACTTGGCCGCGACCGCATCGCGACGAGCGGCGTGATCGCGAGCTTCGGGCTGCACGCACACGTACAGCGCGAGGTGCGGCTCGCAGTGCGCGACGATCGCGTCGAGCTGCGCCGGCGCCACGCGCGCACTCACGAGCACGGGCCACGCGCGCATGCGGCTCAACGCAAACAGTAGAGCGACGTCGTGTGCACTATTCGAGCCGACGACGAGCACGCGCTGGCCCGCGACGACGCCGAGGCTGCGCAGGTCTTCGCAAGTGGCGTCGACGCACTGCTCGAGCTCACGATACGTGAGACTTCCGCGCGGAGTCTCGAGCACGGTGCGCTCACCGAATCGCTCGGCGCTGCGCAGCAGTAGCTCGTCGATGCGCCGAACCTCGGTCGTGTCGTCCATGCGCAGAGCGCCGTCAGATCCTCGCGATCGTCACGGCGTGATACATCGCACCGGGGCTTCGAAAAACCCAGTGCCGCCCGAACGCCCTGAACGAGACGATGCTGCCCACGCGACGCCCACCGCGGAGACGCGAGTATGCGCGCAGCGAAGCGAAGTTCGTCGCGTCGATATACCCGATCGTATGCGTACACCCGCGCGCGACGAGCGCGCGATCGGACTCCGCCGTCGTGTACGCGTGGATGTGCTTGCCGCGATGCGCGGGGTGCGTGAACGTGCGATAGCCGTAGGCGCGATACGGATGGTCGTAGCGGATCTCCATGCCTTCCCAGCACGGCGTCGAGCCCGCCAACGAATACCAGCGATACGCAACGACTCGATTCAGATGCAGAACGCCAAAGAACAGATGGCCGCGCGCGGCCGCGTCCTTGATGCGGTCTCGCGAAAGCTCGAGCACCGGATCGGCCGCTGCTTCGAGCAACTCGCGTGCGCTGAGCTCGCGGAACGAATACCCGGCTGGCGCCTGCGACGCTGCGGCAGGCAGCACGAGAGTGCGCCGAAAGATCCACACGAGATGCAGATCGAGCCAACGCTCGAGTCGGCGCAACAACGCGGCATACACGCGCTGCGTCAGCGATAAGCGATGCGAGGCGCTCGTGTGCTCGAGCGGCGCGTGCTGCGACTCCGCAGTGACGGAGCTCATTGTTGTTCTTCTAGTTCTCGGAGCCCTCGGTCACTCTACTCCCACCTACGGGAAGCAACCGCATTTTCGACATAACGCCTGATCAGCGTGCGCGAACGAACTTGAACAATGCCGCGTTCACGGAGTCGGCGACGAAGATCTCGCCACGCGGGCTCACGGCTAGCATGTGCGCCTCACCGAACTCGCCCGGCCCCGTGCCGGGCTTGCCCAACGCGGCCCTTACGCCGCCGTCGAGGCCGAGCTCGACGAGCTGGCCCGCGAAACCGTTGACCATGAACACCGAGTCGCGGCCGATGTCCACGTCGCACGGCAGCCCCGCGTATTTCAGTTCCCTTACGAACGCGCCGTCCTGCGTGAACACCTGGACACGCTGATTCTCACGATCGGCCACCCAGAGCAGGCCTGCCGCGTCGATGTCGATGCCGTGCGCGACCTGGAACTGCCCCGGCGCGTTGCCCTTGCCGCCCCATTGCTTCAAGAAGCGTCCGTTACGATCGAACTTCAACACGCGCGCGTCGCCGTTCGGCCCCGGCGTGTGACCCTGCACGACGAACACGTCGCCGTTCGCCGCGATGGCGACGTCGTTCGGTTGATTGAGCTTGCGCGACCCAGCGGCCTCGTCCCATGCGCCGGCCTCACCCTTCGTTCCGAGCGTCAGCAGCACTTCACCTAACGGGCTCAGCTTCACGACGATGTGACCGCCGACGTCGGTCGCCCAATAGTTGCCGTCGGCGTCGATCGCGAGCCCGTGCGAGCGCGTGAACAACTTGTCGCCGAACGAACGCACGAACGCGCCGTTCTCGTCGAACTCGAAGAACGTGCGCTCGCCGCGCGTAAGCACGATCAGGTGGCCGGTCTTGTCGAACGCGACGGTCGCCGGCGCGCCCATCTCGACTCCGTCCGGCAACGTTACCGCCCGCGGCGCCAACGTGTAACGAAGCAAAGGTGCCTCTTGCGGCACGATCAGGGCGGGATCGGTGGGGCGTTGCGCGAACGCGGTCGGCGCGCAAAGCATCAACACGGTCATGCTGATTCGTTTCATACCAGCTCCTAGTCCCGCTGACACAACGGCAAATCACGGGCGCCAATGGCCCTAAAGAACCTGGCCTGCATCCGACGGCGGCGTGGTCCCGGAGCCCGACATACGCGTGCGGATCTCTGACAGCACTCGGTCTTCAGTCGAGTTGCCACGGATGTCGAGATACTGTCGGTAGGAATCGACGAAGCCGGCGCTCCCCAAGCCCTCTCGCACGCGGCCTTGGTAATAGTAGACCGGAACGACGTACGCGAAGGTCGGTTCGTCGCCCAGGATCAATTGCAGCGCCTCGCCCCTACGCTTGAGGCAGCGCTCGAGCTCCGAATCAGCCTGCGCGAACTGGCCCGCCTCAAAATAAGCACGCCCGAGCGTGAAGCGTCCCAGCCACGTGTCGAGCAGCTCGTTCGCCTCCGTCAAGACATCGATTGCCAGGCGCGCGTCGCCGTTCTGCAACGCGATTTCGCCTTCGACGATCTTCGCGTAAGCCCGAGGCTCGGTCAGAAGCTCCGCGGCCATCGCGGCAATGAGCGGCTGCGCCCTGTCGACTGCGCCTGCCGCGGCGAACGCGCGCGCCGCCATAAAGCGGATATTGAGGCCGCTGTCGTCGTTCATCAGAGCCGCATCCGCTGCCGCGATGGCGGCGCTCGTCCTCCCGCGGCGGAGCTCCGTATGCGCTAGCGCGGCGAGCTTCGCGGCCGCCCAATCCGGCCGCTCGAATTTCAGATCCTGAGCCGCGCCTTGCTCGAGGATCCTCGTCGCATCCCCGAAGCGTCCTTCGATGTTGGCGAGGTCGCCGAGGCCTGATGTGGCAAGCGACTCGCCGTAGTCGCTGATCTGCGCGACGGCACCGTAGGTCGCCGACGCCTCACGAAGCTGGCCCTGCCCCAGTTGAGCGAACGCGAGCGCGACCAACGCATTCACGTCCGGTGTCGTCACCTTCCTCACTTCTTCCTCCGCGGTCCGGAAGTCCGACGAAAAATTCGCGAAGCTCGCGAGGTTGATTCGGTACAACGCACGATTCGGCACGACTGCCACGACTTGCCGCAACTGCTCGAACGCTTTGCCAAAGTCCCTGAGATTGGCCAGGCAGATCGCGAGATTGTTGCGCGCCGCGACATCGGCCGGGTACGAGACGAGCAGGTCGCTGTACTCTCTCACGCACTGCGGATAGTCCCCCGTCAGTCGATAGAAGCTCGCACGCGTCGTATATCGTTCGCGCTCCGTCATGCCGTCGACGTAGCGCAGCGCCTCTGTTATGTACCTCGTCGCGTCCTCCGCATCGGTGCGGTTGGCGGCGACGTTGGCCAGGCCTGCGTAACCGAGGCCGAATTTCGGATCGAGCTCGACGGCCTTCGAGTAGTTGCGAATCGCCTCGTCGAAGTCGTTTCTTGAGGCGGCGTCCCTACCCGCGACCCAGTAGCTCACGACCTCGAGCGACGTCGTCGACACGCTCGTCATCGCGAACATCTGCGCCGACTCGGATGCTGGATCGCCGAGCGTGCGACGGATTCTCGCCACCAAGCGCGCAGCCGTCTCGGGAACCTCATCCTTGTTTGGGGCCGTGCCCCTCGTGCTAGCAACGACCTCGCCCGTAACGGCTTGCGTTGCGTTCAGCGAGACGCCGTAACGGCCTCGACCCTGCGACTCGATGGAGCCGGCGAGGACCACCGCGAGTCCTTGATTCGCGGCCAGGCTTCGAGCCGCGGTTGCGTCGAGGTGCTCCGGCGGCGGCACGCCAAGCGTCCGCCTGATTCCGTCGCGGTCGTACGCCGTGATGAACCCCGCACCCTCGAGCGCGCGTTTGAGGACTGGCTCAAGCGTTCGATCGAAGGCCGGATCGCTGGTCGCATTGTCGACATCGGCAATCACGATGGAGACAGGATCCGGTTGCACCGGCACTTCGAGCGCCCGCCGCGTTGCATAGTAGGTTCCTCCTAGCGCTATCGCGACGACCAACACGGCCGCGGCTACCACACCCTTCGTGAGGCGGCGAACCAGCGGCAGCGGCCTCCCGTTGTCATCCAGCCGAGCGAGCGCTGCCTCCAACTCCGTCGTCGCCTGGTAGCGCGCTTGCGGTGCTCGTTGCAGACAACGCAGCACGACCTGCTCGAGCGCCTCGGGCACCGCGGGCTCGATCGAACGCAATGGAGTCGGCGGGTCGGCGGTCTCGTGCCGCAGATCCTCCAGCGTCTGCTCGGGGCGCCGTGCCGGACCGACCAACATTGCGGCCGCGATCAGGCCTAAAGCGTAGATGTCTGCCCGTTTATCGACCGCGTCGCCTCTCGCCTGCTCAGGCGCCATGTAAGCGACGGTGCCGATCACGGCGCCGGTAATCGTGGAGCGCAGCGCCACTCGCTGGGTCACCTCCGGGCTCGCCACACCGCCCGTTGTCTGGACGGACGTGGACGACTGCGCAATGCCGAAATCCATGATCAGCGCGTGCTCGCCCTCGATCATGATGTTGGCGGGCTTTAGATCGCGATGTATGACACCGGCCTCGTGTGCGGCCACAAGACCCGACACGATTTGCCGCATGATGCGCAGCGCTCGTGGCACCGGCAGAGCTCCCTCGCGTTTCAGCACGGTCGCGAGGTCCTCGCCTTGGATATATGACATCGTGATGTACTTGATCCCGTCGATCTCGCCGATGTCGTGAATCCGCACGACGTTCTTGTGCGTGACGTGGCGCGCGAGCTGCAACTCGCGCTTGAATCGGATCTCAAGGTGTTGCGCCGTCGCCTGATCCGCGCGCGCCTCGGGCCGTATCACCTTGATCGCGACCGCCTCGCCGATCTCCGTATCCCACGCCTGGTAGACGGCTCCCATACCTCCGACGCCGAGCGTTCTGATGATGTGATAGCGGGCGCCGAACGCTTGTCCCGGACGTAGTAAGTTGATCTCGGGCGCATCATTAGTCTCGGCGCGAGATCGGGAGACTCTTGGTATTGTGGTCGCACCGCTCGACGTCGCCGCGGACGAGAGCACAGAGCTCGTCTTGGAGCTCGCGCGCAACGGGGTCGAGCAGCTGGGACAGCTCTCGGCCGCGTCAAGAATCTCAGTGCGGCAGTCGGGACACCTCATGGAGGTTCGGCCACCTGCATCTGGCTTCGATTATCTCGCTGCCGGTCCGGCGTATCCCGTCGTTGTACAACCACGTGATCTGCTCTTCGATCTGTTCACGGACAACTTCGACTGGTTCGGCGTGCGCGAGTCAACGTCGACTTCGCTGCGGAGCATATGCCGGACCTGTCGCCGTGCGCCAGCACAGTTCGGGCTCCCGGCGTCAGTCGGCACGGCCCCGCGCCGGCAGGAATCGGCTGTTTCGCAGCAACGCCGCGGACAGCAGCGAGATCAGCACGCCCAACGGGAACATCTCCGCGAACGTGATCGGCAACCTGAACAGCGGGTTCGCGTACATCCTGAGGAACTCGGCCGCACCCGCACGCAGACTCTCGATCTCGGCCGGCCCGGCCCCTCGCGCCTCCGCCGCCGCGACGACGCTTTCCGTGTAAGCGCCGCCGAAGTCGAATCCCGATGCCAGCGTCGCCTCCCAGCCCACGACCCAGAACAGGCTCGCGACGGCGCTGATCCCCAGCCCCACGCCGAGCGCCGGCAGAAACCGGATCACGCCGCCCAGCACCTTGTCGCGGTAATGCTTGATGCCGACGAACACCATCGTGAATGCGAGCAACATGGAGAGATAGCCGTAAAGCGCGGCGTTCTCGGGGATCGTGCCGGCCGTCGTCGAGCTCATGGTCAACGCCATGGGCACGGCCACGATGATTCCGCCGATAACCCCGAAGATCAGAACAGTGCGCAGCATGAGCGAGCTCCTGAGTGTGTTGAGGAACGCTCGCCATCACGAGCCAGCGCGCCGCGACGCGCCATCGCCCAAAAGGGTGAGCGGCGCGGAATCGCCCAAAAAGGCGCCGGGAATGCTAGGGAACCAGCCCAAGCTCACGCGCGCGCATGATCGCCTCGGTGCGGCGCCGCGCCTCGAGCTTGCCGAACAGGCTGGTCACGTGCGTCTTGACCGTGTTCGGCGAGAGCTCGAGCTGCCTCGCGATCTCCTTGTTCGAGCGCCCGGCCGCGAGGTGATCGAGAACCTCGAGCTCGCGGTCGCTGATTCCGAGCGTGGTTTGTGCTCGTGCGTTGCGGGTGAACGGCGCTGCCGGCGCGCGTCGGAACAGCCTCGCGCCGAGCCACACGCCGAGCCCGAGGAAAGCCGCGGCCACGAGCGCGATGTACGTCTCCGTCGCATGCGTCTGGATCAGGAACCGATACTGCAGCCATTCGAGCGCGAACGTGCCGGCCGCGAGCAATGCGCCGTAGACGAGGATCGTTCGCGCCATCTCCGCCACGGCCATCAACCCCAGCGCAGATCGTGCTGGCGTAGCGGCAGCTCGCGGAAGCGTTTGCCCGTGATCTGAAAGATCGCGTCTGCGATCGCGGCTTGTACCGACGTGCCGCGATCGTGACCCATGCCGACGAGCCAATGCGCCGTTGGGAAAAACTGGATGTTGATGATCGGCGGATCTTCGTCGATTCTCGACAGAGAGAACCGATCGAAGTTGTTCTCGACGATTGCGCCGCCTTCGATGTTGCAGGCTTGGTGCATCGCGTCGTTGTAGAACCACGTGATCTGGCCTTCGATCTGCTTCTTCACCGACAACGGATTCACGAGCCCGAAGCCCGACTCGTGGGCGACGTCCACGCGCATGAGCTTCACGCGCCCGTCGCGGCTGACAGAAACCGTGTGGACCATGGCGCTGATCGTGGCCGACCCGCCGGTTTCGACGCCGCGTTCCTCGAGCGCGATCGCGCGCGCGGTGCCGGCGGGCAACGGCGTACCCCACCCCGACATCTCGGCGGCCATGTCGAGCGCCTTGATCATGTCGGCCTTGAACGGCAGTTCCGTGCGCGCAATCAGCTCCCGGCGATACAAGTACGGGTCCTTGCCCGCCGCGTGCGCGAGCTCGTCGATGAAGCTCTCGCGATAGAACTCGTGCGCGGCTTGCCCTACGCCGCGCCGCGTGCCGACGGGCACATGGAAGTCCGTTGTGTGATTGCTGAACCGGTAGCTCGGCACGTGGTAACGCGACGCGATGTCGAACGACGCGTCGGGGCCGAAGCCGTCCTGCTGCATTCCGGTCCGGACCTCGAGCGCGAGCGGCCAACCATCCGCGTCGAGCGCGGCCTTCAGGCGCGCCATGCCCATCGCGCGGTACGTCGTGCCGATGAAGTCCTCTTCGCGCGTCCACAAGAGATGAATCGGTGTGCCGCGATGCGCGTTCGCGATCATGATCGCCTGCTCGGCCTGCGGCCCGTTGCCGTTGCGGCCGAAGCCGCCGCCCAAGTGGCACATGTGGAGGTAGACGTTCTCCTCGGGGATGCCCGTGATCTGCGCCGCGCTGAAGCGCGTCTCCTGCGGGCTTTGGTCGCCGATCCAGATGTCGACGCGATCGTCTGTGACGAGCACGGTCGCGTTGCCGGGCTCCATGCGTGCGCGCGGCAGGTATGGCGTGTAGTACGTCGCCTCGACGAGGCGTGACGCGCGCGCGAACGCGGCGTCGACATCGCCCTGATTCACGCGCACACGGCCCGGCTCGTCGAGCGCATTCTCGAGCGCCGCACGCATGCTCGCGGTGCTGAACGCGGCGCGCTCCGGCGGCACGGTCCATTCGATCGACAACGAATCGAGCGCGGACTTTGCCTGATACCAGGAGTCCGCGATCACGGCGACGCCGCCGCTGAACACGCGGCCGCGCGTGAGCTTGGGATCCGGGATCGGAAACTGCATTGCGCCCAGCACGCCGGGCTTGCTGCGAATCGCGGCTGCATCGAAGCGCTTCACATCACCGCCGTACACGGGACATGACTTCACGGCCGCCCACTTCATTCCGGGCACGCGCACATCGATCGCGTACTTCGTCTCGCCCGTCACCTTCATCGCGATGTCGAGGTTCTTTTGCTCCGTGCCCATCAACGTCCATTGCTCGGGCGGCTTGATCGCGATCGCTTCGGGATTCGGGTGCGGCGTTTGTGCGGCGAGCTGCGCCACCTTGCCGTAGGTTGTGGTGCGGCCGCTCGGCGAGTGCGTGATCACGCTGTCCCTGGCCGTGAGCTCGTGCACGTCTACGCCCCACGAATTCGCTGCGGCCAGCATCAGACGCTCGCGTGCCTCGGCGCCGGCGAGCTGCAAGTAGTAGCGGCCGTCCTTGACAGACGACGCCGCGTTCGTGCGCATGCGCCGATACAGACTGTCGGGAATACCGAAGCCGCCCGTGCGAGCGCGATTGCCGAACGTCGGCTCGCCGCCGCCGTTCGGATCCGTCGCGCCGGCGCCGGGCACGGCGAGCGTCCACTGCGGCGCCATCTCGCGCGCATCGCGATTCGCGGAAGCGTAGATCGGCCGCACCTTGCTCCAGTCGCACTGGAGCTCCTCGCAGACCATCATCGCGTTCGAGGTCCACACGCCTTGGCCGAGCTCGGTCTGCGCGATGCGCACGATCACGGTGTCGTCGGGCTCGACGACGATCCACGCGTTGATCTCGGGATGCGCGGGCTCCGTGTACCAAGAGGCGCCGTGCTGCGGCGCAGTCTGCGCGGCCGCGCGTGGCGGCAGCCAGAAGCCGAGCACGAACGCGGCACTGCTCGCGGCGAGGAACTCGCGCCGATCGAGGCCCGATTGCTTCGGGTCTTTCATGCGCGGCTCTGTGAGTCGGTCTGCATGAGCCGCGCGGCGAGGTGGATCGCCTGGCGCACGCGATGATAGGTAGAGCACCGACACGCATTGGTGACGGCGGCGTCGATGTCCGCGTCGGTCGGCTGCGGATTTTTAGTGAGCAGCGCGAGCGCGCTCATGATCATGCCCGACTGGCAATAGCCGCATTGCGGCGCGTCGAGGTCCTTCCATGCGCGCTGGATCGGGTGGTTGCCGTCGCTCGACACGCCTTCGATCGTCGTGATTTTCTTGCCAACCGCGAGCGACACGGGAAAGCTGCATGAGCGCACGGGTTGCCCGTCGACGTGCAGCGTGCACGCGCCGCATTGCGCGATGCCGCAGCTGAACTTCGTGCCCGTGAGCCCGAGCGAATCGCGGATCACCCACAACAGTGGCGTCACGGGATCGGCGTCGACGGAATGCGTCGTGCCGTTGACGTTCAACTCCAGTGCCATTCGGAACCCCCGCGCGTTTGCGCGAGATAAGGTCTAACACCGGCGGTGACCGCGACGCAACAGGCTTGCACGGCACACCACGCTCGGCGCCGCCACTTGCAGGCTCGTCGCGGCAAACAGCCGGCACGCTGCGGCGCCGCGCAGCGCGCGCAGTGCATGCCCCATCTCCGCGGTCGTCAGGGTAGCGGACAAATCACGATCGATTGTCAGGTCCATTGACGATCGAGCCGAGATCGTCGGTGGACCTGACGACCTCCCGAGGGGGGTGCGTACACAGAGAGGAGACCAGCACCTGGCCCCGGAATGGGAATTAGTCGGGCCGCAACGTCTCCGCGACCCCAAAGCCCATCACGAGCACACCGACGACGCCGAGCGCGGCGACCGCGAGGCTCGCGGCCGCGAGCCCCGCGGAGCCGACGATCGAGCCGACGAGCAGCGGCGCGCCGCTCATACCGACGTCGCCGATCAGGCGCCACAAGCCGAGAAACTGGCCGCGCCGCCCGCTCGCACGCGCGAGGTCGGCGCCGATGATCATCACGACACCGGTGCCGATACCGTTCGCGAAGCCGAGCAGCACGGCGATCGCAAGCAACGAGTAGAACCCCGAAACGAGCGGCAGCAACGCGAGCCCGAGCGCATAAAAACCCATGCTCGGCATCGCGCTCCATTTGCGACCGTAACGATCCGCGAGCACGCCCGACGGGTAGAACAAAGCGATGTCGACGACCGTCGACAGCGAGTACACGAGGCCGATCGCGGTAACGTCGAGACCGACGGCTTGGCCGAACAACGGCACGAGGACTTGCCGCGTCGCACGCATCGCTTGCAGGACGAGTGCGCTGCCGCCTGCAGTCGCGAGCACGCGGCGCTGAGCGCGCAGCACCTGCAGCGTACCGGCGACGCCCGCGTCGGGATCCTCGTGCGGCGGCACCGCGCGCGCGAACGCGAGCACGGTTGCGCCCGCGACGACGGCGAACGACGCCCCGACCGCGAACGCGACGGGATAGCCCGCGACGCCGGCCAGCACTCCGCCCGCAAACGGGCCGATCAACGCGCCGCCGCGCTGGAGCCCCGCCATCGCCGCAATCGCGCGGCCGAGCTCGGGCGTCGTGCAGACATCGGCGAGATACGCCTGGCGTCCCAGCATCCACGCCGCGTGCCCGGTGCCGAGCGCAAGCGCCGCGAAGCCGATGAGCCACACGTGCGTCGTGACCGTGAGCAACACCAAGCCGCCGAGGATCAACGCGAGCCCGCCCAGCAGCACCGGCTTGTCGCCGAATCGAGCTACCAGCATGCCTGCAGGCACGTCGAACAGCAGCACGCCGACGCCGCGCAACCCGACCACGAGCGCGGCCAGCGCCGGGCTCGCTCCGCTGTCCAGCATGTACAGCGGCAACAGGATCGTGAGCGCCTCATGGCTCACGGCCATCAGCAGCGATGGCACGTAGACCGGCAGCAACAGCCGGTCGTACGGGGGTGGAAGCCTCAGAGCTTGACCGCCGTGATAGGAGACGGAGTGCCGTTGCGGAGCAAGTTGCCCTTCAGCGTTCCGTCGGCGCCGAGCTCGACGACATAATCGACGCGCGCCGCGTTGCCGTTGAAGACGACGTCGTAACCCCACTTCGCGCTCGATCCGTCGACTGTACCCGTCAAGTCCGAGGCCGCGATGCCGGGGATCTCGGGTCTGCAACTGCCGGTCAGCGCATTCGCGCTTTGGTTGAGCGTGCAGGTGATCACCGACGTCGCGCCGTTGAACACGTTGTCGATCTTCCAGGTGCCCGAGAAATCCGCCGCCCACGCGCCTGTCGGGGCGATCGCCATCAGCGCCACGAGTTGCCTCAATCTCACCGGAAGCTCCTCTCGTATGAAAACGTGGCCAATGTATCGCAACCCACGGCGTCTCGTCGGCACCCAGGCTAGTTGAAATGTTTAGTAGGTCTCGCGATCCTTGGCCAATGCCCACGACCGACGAACAATCGCCGCGCGAGCCGGCGCCGACCGAGGCTTCCCTCGAGAATCCCGCCGAGCGGCCCGTCGACGAGCTCGCGTCCGGCAGCGCGCACCAAGACTCTGGCGCGCTGAGCCCCGCGGTGCGGCGGCTCGTGCGGCAGTTCGACCTCGACATCACCGGCATCCACGGCTCGGGGCCCGAGGGCCGCATTCGCGTCGGCGACGTGATGGGGTTGCTCGGCGGGCGCACGGACTCCGGCGCGCGCGACGCGCCGCGCGCGGTGCCGACCCCCGACGACACCGTGATCGACCCGCTCGGCGACGGCGCGAACGTCCCGGACAACTCCGAAGCTGCCCCCGCTGAGGCGCCGAAGCCAGCCGTAACCGCTCCGACGACGACGGTATTCGATTGCGACTTGAGCCGCGTGCTGTCGCATCGCAAGCGAGCGCGCCAGAACGGCGTCGAAACTCTGCTCACGAGCTACGTTCTCACCGCGCTCGCGGATGCGCTGGAACTAGTGCCAGAAGTCGCGGCCGGTTCGGGGGCTCGCTTCGGCGTTTGGTTGACCACGGTTGAAGGCGAGCAGCGCTCGGCATTCGTCGACACCGCGAGCGTGCCGAGCGGCGTGCTCGAGGAGCGGTTGCGCGGCTTCGGTGAAGCGCTGCGGCACAGCCTGGATTCGGACCTCGCCGGCGCACACCTGCTCGTACACCACTACGGCGAGAGCGGCAGCCTGCTCGCGACGCCGACGCCGCTCGGCGCGGGCCATGCCGCGAGCGTCGGTATCGGCCGCGTGCGGCGCGAGATCGTCGTGCGCACGACCGACGGTGTCGAAACACCGCGCGTTGCGGCGCGCTGCTATTTGAGCTTGTCGTTCCACACGGATCGCGTCGCGTTTCATCGCGCCAACCAGTTCGTGGCGCACGCGACGCGCGTGCTCGAGCAATGGCCGGAAGAGCCGGGCGTGGTAAAGGCCGACCCGACCCCATAGAATCGCGCCATGACGAGCCGCACTCGCCGAACACAAGACCAGGCTCGCTCGTCACCCATCTCCGACCAATCGTGGCGCTGACACCCGGCGCTCGGCTGGGCCACTACGAGATCCTCGGGTCGATCGGCGCCGGGGGCATGGGCGAGGTCTTCGAGGCTCGCGATCCGCGCCTCAACCGGTCCGTCGCGATCAAGGTTCTGAGCGACGATCTGTCGAGCCGGCCCGACGCGCGCGCCAGGTTCGAGCGCGAAGCGCGCGCGGTCGCCGGGCTCAACCATCCGCACATCGCCACACTCCACGACATCGGCCGCCACGAGAACACCGATTTTCTCGTGATGGAGTTGCTCGAGGGCGAAACGCTCGCGGAGCACTTGGCCCGAGGCGCGCTGCCGCTGCCTCGAGCCCTCGCGTACGCGATCGAGATTGCGGGGGCGCTCGACACGGCGCATCGGCACGGCGTGATTCACCGCGACCTGAAGCCCAGCAACATCATGATCACGCGGAGCGGCGTGAAGCTGCTCGACTTCGGTCTCGCAAAGCTCAAGTCCTCGTCGATGACCGACGCGACCGTGGTTGCGAAAGGCGCCGACGTCACCGCCGAGGGCGCGATTCTCGGCACGCTGCAATACATGGCTCCCGAGCAACTCGTGGGCGCGGAGGCCGCCGCGCGCACGGACATCTTCGCGTTCGGCACCGTTCTCCACGAGATGGTCACGGGCAAGCGCGCGTTCGACGGCAAGAGTCGCATGAGCCTGATGGGCGCGATCTTGAGAGACACTCCGCCGCCGGTCTCGACGCTCGAACGCGCGGCACCCACTGCGCTCGACCGTCTGATCGCGACCTGCCTCGCGAAAGATCCCGACGACCGCTGGCAGAGCGCACGCGACATCTGGCGCGAGCTCGCATGGATCGCAGGCGGCGGCGCGCCAATCGAGCGTACGCCGGCGGCTCGCGGCACGGTGTCGGTGTGGCGTGCAGCGGCCGCAGCCGTCGTCATCGGGGGGATCGCCGCCGTTGCCGCGTGGTCGATGCGACCCGACACTCTGCCCGTTGCATCACCCATCGCTCGACTCACGGTGACTCTGCCACCGGGCTCAGAGATCGGCGATCGCGCGTACCCGCCGCTCGCGATATCGCCGGATGGCAGCACACTCGTGTATGTAGCCGCAGTGCCGGGCATCGGCCGCCAGTTGTTCGTGAGGTCGCTCGACGCGTTGGACAATCGGCCGCTCGCCGGCACGGAGGGCGCCGCCGCTCCCTTCTTTTCTCCGGATGGCCAATGGCTGGGATTCTTCGCGGACGGCAAGTTGAAGAAGATTCCGTTAACAGGCGGCGCGCCGCAGACGTTGTGCGATGCGAACTCGAGCTTGGGCGGTGCGTGGGCGGCGGACGACACGATCTATTTCTTGCCGACCACGACCTCGGGCGTGTGGAAGGTACCGGCCGCGGGCGGAGCGGCACAGGCCGTCACGACACTCGACCGGGCGAGCGGCGAGGTCAGCCATCGCTGGCCGGAGCTGCTACCGGGCGGAAACGCGATCATCTTCACGGTGTGGACCGGCCCCGGGTCCGACGAGAAACACGTGCACCTGCAGATGCTCGCGACGGGCGAGCGCCGCGTGCTGCTCCGAGGCGCGAGCACGGGACGTTACCTCGCAACGGGACACCTGCTCTATTCGCGTGACGACGCAGTGACGGTCGCGCCCTTCGACCTCGATACGCTGCAAGTTACCGGGCCGTCCGTTGCGATGCCCGAACGCACGCTCGACGACGAAGGCGCGCACTACGCCGTGTCCACCACGGGCACGTTCGTCTACATACCCGCCGACGCGCGGCGATTCGAGCGGCGCCTCGTCTGGGTCGACGCACGTGGCGGCGTCGAGCCATTGTCGTCACCGCTGCGGCCTTATACCGATCCCGCGATCTCGCCGGACGGGCGGTATGCGACCTTCACCAACATCGGGCCCGTCGAGACCATCTGGATCCACGACTTCTCGCGCGGCACGCAGACCGCACTCACGCCGTCCGATGCCGGCAGCAGCCAGAGCCCGATCTGGACAGCCGACGGCACACGCATCGTGTACCGCGGCACCCGCGCCGGGTTTCGCAACCTGTTCTGGAGAGCCATGGACGGCAGCGACGGCGAAGAGCGCCTCACCACGAGCGAGTACTTGCAAGGGCCGACGTCCGCCTCACCCGATCGCCAGATCGCGTTTTACGAGGGCAGCCGCGACCTCTGGGTGCTATCGCTCGACACGCGCCAGCTCGTTCCTTTTCTACAAACGCCGGCCTTCGAGACTGCCCCGCGTTTCTCGCCGGACGGCCGCTGGCTCGCGTACGCCTCGCTCGACTCCGGCGTCGGAGAAGTGTATGTGCGGCCGTTCCCCGGCCCTGGGGGCCGGCTGCAGATCTCGAATGGCGGCGGATCGGAGCCCGTCTGGTCGCGAAGCGGAGCTGAGCTCTATTACCGTGATGGAAACCGGATGATGTCGGTGGCGTTCACGGCAGAGCCCGCGCCCACGGCCGAGCGCCCCCGGTTGTTGTTCGAGGGCAGCTATCTGCGCAGCGACACCGGCGGAGCCGGCTACGACGTCGCCGCCGACGGCCGCTTCCTGATGGTCCAACCTCTCGAGCCCGAGCACGCGATCACGTCGATCAACGTCGTGCTCAATTGGTTCGGCGATCTCAGGAACCCGGCGCCGTAGCCGCTGCTCACGGGACTCGGCCGATCTGAGGCACAATCGGCGCAACGATAACGAGACGCCTGCGTCGCCTGGCGTCCAATCCGGGGGAAAATCCATGCGTATGCTCGTCGTTGCCTTCACGGCCTCTGCGGCAGCGGCGCCGCTGCTCGCCCAACCGTTCGCCGACGCGAAGGCCTCGGCCGCGAACTACACGCTCGCCGAGAACGCGCCGGCTCGAGCCTGCGAGAGCCTCGGTTCGTTCACGAGCCCCGGAATCGCGTCGATCCAAGCGCGTGTGGTCGCCGCGACGGCCGACACGCCGCAACACTGCCGCGTGACGGGCGTGATCGAGCCCGAGGTCGCGTTCGAGGTGAGCTTGCCGGACCGCTGGAACAAGCGGTTCTATATGACCGGCAACGGCGGCCTCGCCGGCGACGCAGTCGACACGCCGACGCAAG
>Ga0315910_10001637_pt1 | contig 20430 bp, 20 predicted proteins | sample EdamamesoilMG_FD_204470 | JGI IMG/M metagenome (GOLD analysis project Ga0315910, IMG submission 204470) | Garden soil microbial communities collected in Santa Monica, California, United States - Edamame soil | ecosystem: Environmental > Terrestrial > Soil > Garden | place: USA: California...
GGCGGCGCACTTCTCGCCGGCCCGCGAGCACGACACCACGCTCCCGCGCCTCGCGACGCGGGAGGAGATGGAGGTGCGGCGCAAGTCGGGGGAGTGGAAGTCGGGCGGATAGGAGGAGCTAGCGAGAAAGGCGTGGAAAGCCAAAGGCAGGTACCACGCGAGAAGGCGCGAATGAGGGTCGATCCTCGTTCAGGCCTTTTCGCGTTCTCACCGACATTTGACCTTCCCCACCTTCCCCGCGACCGCTTCGAACCGCCTAGCCGCCTAGCCGCCTCTTCTCCACCGCCGCGACCACCTGCACCCCGAACGTCGCCGGGTCGAACGGCAGCGAGAGGGCGAGGTCGCTCACCCGCGCCAGTGCGCCGGGGACGGTCCCCGGGGCGGCGAGGGTCACGAGGGCCCAGGAACGCTGTGCCGCCGGGGCGGTGACGCCGAGGGGATCGGTGTCGCCGCTCGAGATCCCCGCCACCACCACCACGGCCGGGGTCGGTTCCACGGTCAGCCGGGCCACGATCTCCTCGACCGAGTAGAAGCTCTCGGTCTCGAATCCCGGGCGCCGGAGCAGCACCGAGAGCACCCGCCGGAGCGGCGCATCCTCCGCCACGATCAGCGCGCGTCCCAGCAGGCCGGGACTCACCGCCGGGCCGTCGAGGTCGATCATCCGGAGCGACCCGGCGAGATACTCGACGTTCCGGGCGCCATCGACCTCCCCGGCCCGCTGCACCGCCGAGCGGATCCGTTCGAGCGCCACCTTGATCACCCCGAGTCCCCGGACCACGACCGGCGAGAGCCCGCGCTCCTCGAGCAGGAGTGCCGTCTCGGTCAGCGCGGCCATCAGCGGGTTGTTGATCTCGTGGTGGAGCGTCACGGTCATCTCCCCCACGGCGGAGCGACGTTCCGCTTCCACCACCTCCCGTTCCGCGCTCTCCAGTTCATCACGGAGCGCCACCGTGCGGCGTACATGCTCCACCACGCTGGGGAGGAGCGCGGCGAATCCGGGCTTCTTGGTCATGTAGTCGTCGGCGCCGAGCCGGAGCGCCTCCGCGACCACCGCCTCGGCGCCGTGGGCCGTGACGATCACGACGGCGGGACGGGCGGAACGTTCCCGAAGCCGCCGGAGGACGTCGATCCCGCTGCCGTCGGGGAGCTGGACATCGAGCAGGACGAGGTCAGCGTCCGCCGCCGCACGCATCGCCTCGGCTGCAGTGTGGACGACGCGGATCTCGGAGAAATGGTGCGCCTGGAGGGCGGTGCGGGCGAGCTTCGCGTGCGCCTCGTCGTCGTCGACGATGAGGATGCGGAAGGCGTGGGCCTGCACGGGCGTTCGGGTGCCTCTCAGAGGAGGGGACGGCGGGACTGGATCACCGCGCTGAGCGCCTGGAACACGCTCGGGTCGATCACGTTGCCGACGAGCTCCTGTATCCGCTCGAGCGCCGCCGCGGGATCCCGCTTCTCCTGGTAGGGGCGTTCGGTGGTCAGGGCGTCGTAGACCTCCGCGGCGCAAAGGATCCGGGCGCCGAGCGGGATCGCCTCGCCGGAGAGCCCGTCGGGGTAGCCGCGGCCGTCCCACTGCTCGTGATGGTGCCGCACGTACGGAACGACCTCGCCCAGGTTGCCGAGTGGAGCGAGGATCTCCGCGCCGAGGGTCACATGCTGGCGGACGTGGGCTCGTTCCTCCGGGGTGAGCGGTCCTTCCTTGTTGAGGACCATCTCGTGGATCCCGATCTTGCCGATGTCGTGCAGTCGCCCGGCAGTGCGTATCGCCTCGATCTCCGCCTCGCTCGCCCCCATCTCCACCGCGATCATCGCGGCGAGGTCGGCCACGCGGGCCGAATGCCCGCGGCTGTGCACGTCCTTGGCCTCGAGCACGTTCACGAGCACTTCGAGGGTCGCGATGCTCAGCTGCTCCACCTTGGCCCGCTCCCGGCGCAGCTCGGCGGTGCGGCTGAGGACCTCCTCCTTGAGGATGTAGGTGTTCTCACGCTCCTCCAGCGCCTGCGCGCGGCGCCGGAGGGCACTGCCGAGCGCGCGGTCGAGGTCGGCGAGCTCGATCGGCTTCAAGAGATAGTCCATCGCCCCGCGCTGCATGCAGAGCGAGGCGATGGTGGCGTCGTTGACCGCCGTGAGCATCACGATCGCGAGGTCCGGGTCCGCGACGAGCAGTTCGGGGACGGTGTCGACCCCGCTGGTATCGGGCATCCGGACGTCGAGGAGTACGGCGGTGATGCGGTGGAGTCGGACCGCCTCGAGCGCCTCTGCCGCTCCGCCGGCGGCGTAGGTCTGGTACCCTTGTTTGGCGAGGTACCGGATCAGCGCACCTCGGATGGCTTCGTCGTCATCGACGACCAGGATGGAGCGGGTCGCTGGGTCGGTCACGGGGGGACGCTCGGCAGGGTTCCCGAGAAGTTACGCCCCGTCCGAAGGGGGAGCTAGGGCGCCCGCTCGACCCCCTCCGGCCCTTCGAAATCGACGACGACCCGCTGCGGGATGATCCCGGCGGCGGCGGCGCGGTCGAGGAGGAGCTGTACCGCCTGGCGACCGCGGGGGCCGTACTCGACGGTCCAGTCGTTCACGTACATCCCGACGAAGGTGTCGGTCCGCTCCTCGCCGATGCCGCGGTTGAACCGCTCCGCGTGCGCGAGCGCCGCCTTCCGATGCTCGAGGCCATAGACGATGCTCGCCTTGAGGTCCTTCGCCACCTGGCGGATCACCGCCGGGCCCAGGTCGCGGCGCACCACGTTGCCGCCGAGCGGGAGGGGAAGCCCCGTGTCGCCGAGCCACCACTCACCCAGGTCGGTCCAGAGGTGGAAGCCGTCGTCGGCGAAGGTGAGCTGGCCTTCGTGGATCACGAGCGCGATGTCGGCGCGGCCCTCCTTCACGGCGTTCTGCACGTCATCGAATGGGACCACGACCGGGATCACCTTCGGCTGGAAGAGCTGCAGCGCGAGCCAGGCGGTGGTGAGCTTCCCCGGGATCGCGACGCGCTTGCCGGCGAGTGCCGCGCGGGGGTCGGCCGGCTTCGGCGTCAGGGCCACGAGGCGCGGGCCGTAGCCGTCGCCCATCGAGGAACCGCTGGAGAGGAAGGCGTACCGGTCGGCGAGGTAGGCGTAGGCGTGGACCGAGACCGCGGTGATCTCGAGTTCCCCCTTCAACGCCCGTTCGTTGAGGGACTGGATGTCCTGCAGCTCATGCACGTAGCGCAGGTCGCCGGTATCGAGCTTCCCCTCGGCGAGCGCGTAGAACATGAACGCATCGTCGGAATCGGGGCTGTGGGCGACGGTGATGGTGCGAGGCATCGGTGGTCCTGGTGCGAGTGCGTGGTGCGTGCTAAGTGCGAGTGCGTGGTGCGTGCTAAGTGCGAGTGCTGGGTGCTGGGTGCGTTCCAGGTGCTTGGTGCCCTGAGCGTCCGTATGACAGCGCGCCCGTGCGCTACTTCAGAGCTTCCGCCCGTTCCTTGAACGCATCGAGCAGCGGACGGTGGTCGACATATTCCTGCCGGCCCGTCGCGACTTGGGTATCGAAGTCGGCGAGGTACTTGCGATAGGCGCGCTTCGCGGCGGGAAGGTCGTTCTTCCCCTCGGCGAGGCCGGCGCGGAGCATCGTAACGAACAGGTGGTTCGGGAACTCGCGACCGAGCGAATCGGTGAGGGCCTGGCCGGCGCGGAGGTCGCCGGAGGCCATCATCAGGGTCGCGGCGTGGTAGCGGATGTCGAGGTCGCGCTCCGCCGGCGTGAGCATCCCGTACGACTGGATCGCCATCGGCGCGAACTGGGCCGCCTGAGCGGTATCTCCCTGCTCGAGCGCCCCCATCACCCGGTCGTGCAGGCGGAGGAAGGCATCGCGCGCCGTCATCTGGGAAAGGTCCGGGGGCCCGTCACCGCTCGGGAACCCGGCGGAGGGACCCTGTCCCTGTCCGGCCGGCGGCGGCGCGGGTTCCACGCCGCGATTCACGCGGAGGATCACCCACCCCACCAGCGCCACGCTCAGCACCCCGGCGAAGATCCAGGGCCCCTTCCCGAAGCGGCGACCGCCGGTGGCGGCACCGGGAGCGGTCGGCTCCCCGCAGCGGTGGCAGAACTGGGCCCCCGGGGTCAGCGTCGCCTGGCAGCGGCCGCAGGTGGAGGGGCCGAGCGACGAGCCGCAGCTCGAGCAGAACTTCCCGGTGGCCTGGGCGCCACAGCGGGGGCAGGGAGCGGGGGTGGTGGTCATGGACGGCAAAATAGGCGGGGAGACAGGCAGACAGGTAGACAGGCGGACAGGTAGCCCAGGGGACAGGAAAGCAGGAAGACGGGGCCGACGGGTGCGAGTCCGTGGACCCTGGTGCTCTGTCCACCTGTCTCCCTGTCCACCTGTCCTTGCCCCCCCGCCCATAGCGCCTTAACCTCCACCAAGCTCCCCGGAGGCCCGATGGGCGTTCCCGACATGCATCGCGCGCCGTCCCCCCTGATCGACGCGCCGCTGGCCCGGCACCTGGGCGACCTGACGCGCAACGACGCGCGCTGGGGCGTCTACCTCGAGACCCGCAACGAGGGCGACCGGTGGGCCGGCCGGCTCCACTTCGTCGACGGGGGGAAGCACCTCTCCACCAGCTGGATCTTCGTCGAATGGACGGAGCGCGACCTCATCGCGCGCTTCACCGAGTTCAGCGCCGTCGAGCTCTGGCGAGTCGTAGAAAGCCTGCAGTAGGGTGACCGGCGACCAGTGACCGGTGACCAGGGGGCTCCGGCCCCCTTCGCATTTCAATGGTGCCGCCGGTTCACGCGCTCCGCGCCCGGTCACTGGTCACCCGCTCCGGGTCACATCCCAGGTCGAATGTCCATCGCCGCCTACTTGCTCGATTGCGAAGGAACGCTCTACACCGACGACGGCCCGGTCCCCGGGGCGCCGGAGGCGGTCGCGCGTCTCCGCTCGGCACGGATCCCGGTCCGCTACATCTCCAACACCACGCGGCGTCCCCGCGCGGCGCTGGTCGAGCGGCTCCGCGGCTACGGCTACCCCGCGGAGGCGGGGCACGTGCAGACCGCGGTGCTCGCGGGCGCCGATATCCTCCGCAACGCCGGGATCCGCACGGTCGCGCCCTTCCTCGCCCCGCCCGCGCTCACCGACCTCGGTGAGTTCGAGCTCGTCGCCGGGACCTCGGGACGGCCCCGCGGCGATGCCCGCCCCGACGCGATCGTGGTCGGTGACCTCGGCGACACCTGGACCTACGACCTCCTGAACGAGGCCTTCCGCCTGGTCGCCGACGGGGCGGTCCTCCTCGCCCTCTCCCGCGACAAGTGGTGGGCGCGCCGCGACGGCCCCGCGCTCGACGCCGGTCCCTTCGTCGCCCTCCTCGAGAGCGCCGCGGGGGTAGAGGCCACGACGGCCGGGAAGCCGGTCGAGGCGTTCTGGAGTGCCGCGCTCAACTCCCTCGGCGCCAGCGTCGAGACCGACCGCCGCACCATCGCCGTGGTCGGCGACGACGTCTGGACCGACGTGCGCGGCGCCCAGCTCGCCGGATTGCAGGGGTGGCTGGTGAAGACCGGGAAGTTCAAGCCCCAGACCTTCCGCTCGAGCCGGGTCGAACCCGACCGGATCCTCGAGTCGGCCGCAGAGCTCGGGGTGGCGGTCCAGGCGTCATGACCCGAGGGGGAGGGGCGCGCACCGGGTCCATCGGGGCACCCCTCGCGGCGCTGACGCTCCTGCTCGTCCTCGCCCCCTGGTCGCCGCTCTCCGCCCAGACCATCGATTCCGTCGCGATCGAACGCCACGACGTCTTCACCGGCGCCGTGGCGGAGACGTTCTATGGCCGGATCGCGAACGCGCTGCACATCGTGACCCGCGACGCGGCGATCCGCCGCGAGATCCTCCTCCGCCCCGGCCAGGCATACGACTCCGCCCTCGCCGCCGAGAGCGCGCGGAACCTCCGCCGCCTCGGTGTCTTCCGCCAGGTGCGGGTCGACACCATCCGCGGCGACTCGGGGCTCACCCTCCGCTACATCACCGACGACGGGTGGAGCACCAAGGCCGACTTCCGGTTCGGGAGCACCGGCGACGAGGTGACCTGGACCGTCGGCGCGTACGAGGACAACCTCCTCGGCACCGCGGCCCAGCTCGCCTTCGAGTACCGGAAGACCCCCGATCGCACCTCCAACACATTCCTCTTCCAGCGTTCGCGGCTCTTCGCCAGCAAGGTGTTCTTCCGCGCCGAGTACATCGACCGGAGCGACGGCTGGCGCGGGCTCGGCCAGGTCGGGGTGCCGTGGCTCTCCATCCAGAGCCGCGGGCGCGCCTTCTTCACCGGCTTCGTGCGCGATGAACGGGTGCTCCGCTTCGTCGCCGGCGATCCCGATCCCGCCGACTCGCTCCGCCGGGTGCAGAGCATCGCCCGCGGCGACTTCGGCTGGGCCCCCACCGCCGACCCGCGCCGCTACGTCCGGCTGGGGCTCAGCGCCCAGGCGCGGCGCGATGACATCACCCCGTGGGCGGGACCCGACGCCACGCCCAAGACGGTGACCGGTGAGTTCCAGTTCACCGTCGAGGTGAGCCGCGCCCGATTCCAGGTGCTGCAGGGGTTCCGCACCTTCACGCAGCAGGAGGACATCGACCTGAGCGCCACCGCGCGCCTCGGCCTCGCGGCCGCGCCCGCGCTCCTGGGGTACGAGGAGACCGGCGTTGGGCCGGTGCTCGCGCTGCATGGCGGGGTCGCCCTCGGCGACCGTGCCTTCCTGACCGGCGACGCCCGCGGGCACGCGATCTACCGGAGCGGCGCGCTCGACTCGGGCACGGTGATGCTCGGCACCACGGCGGGATGGTCCGACGGGCGCCGCCACGTCCTTGTGGCGCACGCCGAGGCGGGGTGGAAGGAGAACATGGCGCCGGGGGAGGAGTTCGACCTGGGGCTCGGTCTCGGGCCGCGCGCCTTCGGGAACCACGCCTTCACCGGCGACCGCGAGTTCTTCCTCACCGGGGAGTACCGGTGGACCGCGAACCCCGACCTCTGGGGGCTCGTGGGGCTCGGGCTCGCGGCCTTCGTCGACCACGGCGGCGCCTGGTACAAGGGGTCGCCGGAGCGCACCGGGACCGACGCCGGCTTCGGGCTCCGGATCGGGCCGAGCCGGGCGACCTCCCTCTCGGTGATCCGGGTCGACCTGGCGCACCGCTTCGCCACCGACCGGCAGTCGGCGGGGTGGGTGCTGGTGATCGGGAAGGGGTTCCCGTTCCAGGAGCTGGGCGGTCAGTGACGGGCCGACCTCGCCGATTAGATTTGCTCCGACCCCTTTCCCCAGGCCCCGATGTCCGACGAAGCCGCTCCTGAGATCCCGGCCACCCCGCCCGCCGCCGAGCCGAAGTGGAAGCGGATCTTCCGCCTCACCGTGGCAGGGATCATCGTTCTCCCGATCCTCGTGGTGACCCTCTGGACCTGGGTGGCGCTCAGCTGGTCGTACTCGGAGGGGGAGCGTGCCGGCACCCTGCAGAAGTTCTCGCAGAAGGGGTGGATCTGTAAGACGTGGGAAGGGGAGCTGCAGATCTCCACCATCCCCGGCTCGGCGCCGATCCTCTGGGAGTTCAGCGTGCGCGACCAGGCCACCGCGCTCTCGCTCGAGGAGGCGGTGTCGCACAACGGCCGCGTGGTGCTGACCTACGAGGAGCATCGCGGTGTCCCGAGCAACTGCTTCGGCGAGACACCGTACTTCGTGACCGGGGTGAAGCTGGTGCAGTAGGCGCAGGGACGCAGAGGCGCAGGGTCGGAGGGGAACGTGAGTCGAGGGACCAGGCTGATCGTCGCCTCGGTCCCTCGATCCGTTCTGCGCCTCTCCGACCCTGCGCCTCTGCGCCTATCGTCGCAGGATCTCGAACAACTTCACCACGAACCCGCTCGCGTCGTCGTAGATCCCCGGCACGGTGCTCTCGCGCGGCCCCGCGACGTTGAGGGTGCGGATGTGGTGCGCCTGGGCCCACCGCGCCACCACGCGCACGTCGGGCGGGTTCCGGAGGTCGATCACCAGGTTCGGCTTCCCGTGCTTTTTGGCCAGCTCGAGGGTGAGCTTGGTCCCCCCCTCGGGCTCTCCCTTGGTGAGCACGATGGTGCCGTCGGCGTCGCGCACGTTCCACTCGGTGCGGACGACGTAGTCGGTCGACGGCGCCTCGTAGAGGGGATAGCGCGCAGCAATGGGGCCGTCTTCAGCCAGACGGCCCCTGGGGCACCATCCCCCGCAGGGGATGCCGAGGACCAGCGCCACGTCGAGCGCGGCGCGGTCCACTCCGGTCTGACCGCCGGCGATGATCCGTGAGATCGGCACGCGGGGAAAGTAGCGCGTGCCGGTCCGGGCGTCAGGGGGCCGGGATCCCGATCGGCGTCGCGGTCGTCCCGAACCCCGGCACCTCCCCGACGCAGAACACCTGGTGGTCAGCGCGGACCATGCAGATGTTCGCCCAGCGGAGCGCGATCTGCTGGACCGCATACAGGTCGCCCGGCATCTCCGTCAGGGTGCCGCCACCGATCTCCGGCGGCACGCCGATGTACCACGCCGATCCCGCGGCGACAGGCCGCCCCGCCTTGATCCCGACCATGTATTCGTCGCCGGCGACCAGCGCCGAGACCCCGGTGGGGCCGACCGGCGCAGGGACCTGGTACTCGCGGAACGGCACGAGCGGCGGGGCGCCCCAGCACCAGGCCGAACGGTCGGACCCGGTGGCACAGGTGAAGTGATCCCCCGCGGTGATGCTCGCGAACTGCCGCCCGCCGGCGACCTTGGCCGGGACGTTCTTGTCGGTGAACGACGAGTCACCCAGCTGCCCCACGTCCTGGTGTCCCCAGCACCACGCCTCGGCGTTGCTGTCGAGCGCGCAGATGTGCTCGTACCCGAGCGAGATGGAGGTGAAGATGGACGCGCCCTGCTGGACCGCGGCGGGATCGAGCTCGGTCACGTTCCCGGTGCCGAGCGAGCCGTCACCGGGAGAGCCCCAGCACCAGGCCTGCCCGGCGCCGTCGAGCGCGCAGGTGGTCCGCTCCGCGGCGGCGATGGTGGTGAAGGTGTGTCCCCCGGCGACCGGCTGCGGGTAGAGCGAACCGACCGCTCCCGCCCCGGTGCCCAGCTGCCCGTTGAAGGGGATCCCCCAGCACCAGGCGGTGCCGTCCTGCGCGAGGGCGCAGAGATGGTCCCATCCCCCGGTGATCGACGTGAAATGCAGGGTGCTGTCGACCACCACCGGGGTGTCGCCGTAGTCGAAGAACTGGGAGGGTCCCGTCTGGCCGAGAAAGCCCCAGCACCGGGTCACGTGGGTGGTATCGATGACGCAGGCCGCCCCCTGGGTGACGGCGACGGCGAGCCCCTGCAGTCCGCGAGCCTCCGCCGAGACCTCGATGGCGTCGACCCCGGAGGCCGAGATGTGGAGCTGCTGGGGGCCCGGCGTGGCGCCCATGATCCAGCGTGCCGCGGCCAGTCCGTCGGTGCCGGTCGTGGCGCCCGGCGCTTCGAGGCGGCCGCCGCCACCGGTCACCGTCCAGCTGACCGCGGCCCCCGAGATCGGGTCGCCCCGATCATCGACGAGCCGGACCACCACCAGCGTGTCGAGCGACCGGGCGGGGATCCCCGCTTGGTCGCCACCCATGACAACTTCGAGCCGGCCGGGGACGGCGGGGCTCGAGGTTTCGGCAGCGCAGGCGGCGAGCGCCAACGCGGAAAGGGCGACAAGGGATCGCATCATTGCACCTGCACGTTTCGGGGGTGAAGCGGAAGGAAGGTACCCCCGGCGGCCATCCGGGGGATACCTCAAGTGACGAACCATCCGGGGCGACCCACACACCCCCTGTGTGTCCCCCTGCGGAACGGGACGTCCACTACATTGCGGCCGGGTACGGCCGCCTCCTCCCCACATCTCGACCGTGAGCTGGCCTATGATGGACCTGCGCCGCTATGGCTCCGCCCTGGCTTCCGTGCTCCTCCTCGTCGCCTGCCACGAGGGGACGACCGCACCCGCCGTCGACCGGATGGTCGAGGTCACCCCGGGTGCCGCCGCTGCCTGCGGGATCCTGGATAACGGGCGCCTCCTCTGCTGGGGGGAGGACCACACCGGGAGCCTGGGCGATGGCTCGGCGACCTCGCACGCGGACCCGCGGCCGGTCGATACGAAGGTGCAGTTCACGCAGGTGACGCTCGGGGGGCTGCACACCTGTGGCCTCGCCAGCGACGGTCGCGCCTGGTGCTGGGGGGACAACACCCGCTCCCAGCTCGGCGTCGTCACCACCGACCTCGAGTGCCTCCTCCCCGCGGTGGTCCCCACGGGGTTCTACGAAGATCACGGCACCGATTGCTCGACCCGTCCCGTCCCGGTCGAGACCTCGCTCCGGTTCCGGCAGATCGGCGCCGGCCGCCTCCAGACCTGCGGAGTCACCACCGGCCACGAGATCTGGTGCTGGGGATCGAGCGAGATCGGGAACAGCGCGGAGTGGTGGACTTCGGCGACCCCGATCCAGGTCGTCGCCCCGATCGGGTTCAAGTCCCTTGCGGTCACCTGGGACCACGCCTGCGCCATCGACACCGACGACCTGGGGTGGTGCTGGGGGGAGAACTGGACCGGCGCCCTCGGCGATGGAACGCAGAGCTACCGCCTGCAACCAGTGCGGATCGGGTCCTCGGCGACGCTGGCGCGGGTGGCGGTGGGGCTCTATCACAGTTGTGCCGTGACCAAGCAGGGGGGCGCCCTCTGTTGGGGCCGCAATTCTTCGGGGCAGTTGGGAGACTCGACCGTGACCGAGCGGCTCGTCCCGAGTGCGGTCGTCGGGACCCGCAAGTTCAGCGCGATCGCCGCCTCGAGCGTGGCGACCTGCGCCCTGGAGCAGGGGAACGGCGCCGCCTGGTGCTGGGGCGAGAACTCGGCGGGTGGGCTCGGCGACGGCACCCTCCTCGACCGCCGCGCCCCGAGCCGGGTGCTGGGCGGCCTCGGGTTCGACCGGATCGCGATGGCGACCGACCTTCCCTTCTACTCGGACCCGCTGCTCGCGGAGGTCTACGCGACGAGCGCCGGCGAGGTCTACGCTTGGGGTCCGCTGCCCCGACCCCTTACCTTCGAGGAGTGACCGACGCCGACGAACTCTTCACCGCGATCGGTGCTGGCAACGGCGCCAAGGTCGATGCCCTCCTCGACGGGGACAGCGCCCTCGCCTCGGCACGGAACCACCAGGGGATCAGTGCCATCCTCGCCGCCCTCTATTGCCGGCAGGAGGACATCCTCGCCGCCCTCCTCGACCGCCGTCCCCCCCTCGACCTCTTCGAAGCGGCCGCCCTCGGCCTGACCGACCAGGTCGGGGAGTTCCTCGACCTCGGCGACCCGATCGCCAGCTGGTCGGTCGACGGATTCAGTCCCCTCCATCTCGCGAGCTTCTTCGGCCGGGTGGCGACAGTGCGGCTCCTCATCTCCCGCGGGGCGCCGATCGACCGCCCCTCGCGGAACGGGATGCGGGTCACCCCGCTCCATTCCGCGGTCGCCGGCCGGCACCCGGGGATCGCCGAGCTCCTCCTCGGCGAGGGGGCGGACCCGAACGCCCGCCAGGAAGGGGGATTCGTCCCCCTCCACTCGGCGGCCCAGAACGGCGATCTCTCCCTCGCCCGGGTCCTGCTGGAGCACGGCGGGGTGGCGGACGTCGAGGACGATGAGGGGCGGACCCCCGCGGAGATGGCGGAGGAGAAGGGGCACTACGAGATGGCCCGGTTGCTGGAGGGGTCGGGGGGTTAGATTTCCGGGGTCTTGAACCGGAATGTTCCGATGCTCCGCACCCTCCGCCGCGCGACCCTGCCGGCGATCATTGTCTCTCTCGTCGCCGCCTCCCTCGCGTGGGCGGTGCATACGACGTTGACCAAGGCGCTCCCCGGCATCGACGGGACCGTCGCTGCCGCCCCGACCGAACTGACGCTCTGGTTCAACGAGCGGCCCGACGTCGCGCTCTCCAACATCCGCCTGCAGGCCCCCGACTCGACGATGATCACCCTGTCGAGCACCGCCGCCGGGCCTGACACCCTGTCCCTCAGGGCGCAGGTGCGCGGCACCCTCGCCCCCGGGAAGTACACGGTGCTGTACCGCACCGCGGGGAATGACGGGCACGTGATGCGCGGGAAGTACCAGTTCACGCTGCAGCCCTGACCGGACCACGCGCGGCCCCGTGACGCTGCTCCCGGATGCCACCACACTCCTGCGCGCCGCTGGTTACAGCGGCGCGTTGGTCTGTATCGGGGCGGTCGCCGCGCGCCAGCTCCTCCGCCGCTCCTGGAACGGGGAGGGGGACGCGGTGGCGCGCGAGGGGGCGATCCGCAGGCTCGGAATGATCGCGTTCGGGGCCTCGCTCCTTGTCCCCCTCGCTGCCGTCGCCTCGCTCCGCGCCCAGGCCGGGCAGCTGCTGGAGGAAGGGGAGACGCTCGGGAACGTGCACTACTCGATGGCGCTCGCCAGCCGTTGGGGCGCCGGCTTCAGGGCCCAGGGGATCGCCGCGCTCTTCGCCGTCCTCGCCTGGATCCCGTGGAAGGGGCGCCCCTGGCTCGGCCCCAGGCTCACCGGCCTCGCCGCCCTCGGACTCGCGGCCACGATCCCGCTCACCGGCCACGCCCGCGCGATCTTCGCCGGTTCCTGGCTGGGCGTCCTGAACGGTGCGGTGCACGTCACCGCCGCGGGCCTCTGGCTCGGCACCCTCGCGGTACTCGCCTCGGTGGCGTGGAGCGGTGACCTCGAGGGCCGCGGGTCGCGGGTGACGAGGATCATCGGGGCGTTCTCCGTCCTCGCACTCACCGGCGCCTCGCTCGTGGGACTGAGCGGCGTGCTGAGCGGGTGGCAGACCGTGGGCTCATTCACCGCCCTGACGGGGAGCGACTACGGTCGCGTCCTCCTGCTCAAACTGGGCTGTCTCGCCGGAGTGGCCGCCCTCGGTGCCTTCAATTGGCGCGTGGTGCAGCCCCGCCTCGAGGCCGGGACCGGAGAGGGTCTCCTCCGCCGCTCCGCCTGGGCCGAACTCGGGCTCGGTCTCCTCCTGGTCATCGTCACCGCAGTGCTCGTGACACTTCCCGCTCCCGGACTCGAGTGATGCGTTCCTCGTCGCTGTTCATCGGCGCCCTCGTGGTGCTCGCCGCCTGCGACGGCGGCGCCCGTACCCCCGCTCCCGACCCACGCACCGACCCCTACGCCGGTCTCGAGCTGCTGGAGCCCAAGGGGAAGCCCGACTTCACCCTCACCGACCTCGACGGGAAGGATTTCCGGTTCCGCGAGCAGACCGACGGATACGTCACCTTCCTCTTCTTCGGCTATACCAACTGTCCCGATGTCTGCCCGCTGCATATGGCGAACCTCGGCGCGGTGCTGAAGCAACAGCCCCCGGAGATCGCCAACCGGGTGCGGGTGGTGTTCGTCACCACGGACCCGGATCGCGACTCGATCCCGGTGCTCAAGGAATGGCTCGGGCGGTTCAATCCCGCGATCATCGGCCTCACCGGGTCGCACGAGGAGATCGTCCGCGCCCAGCAGGCCGCCCTGGTGATGCCCGCCTACCGCGACACGGTGAACACGCTCACCAACGGGACCTACTCCGTCGGCCACGGATCGCAGGTGCTGGGCTATACCGCGGACGACACCCTGCGGGTGATCTATCCGTTCGGCACCAACATGCGGCAGGAGGCGTGGGCCAAGGATATCCCGCTCCTGGTGCAGGTCGGGGCGCGGCGGTGAGGGGGCGGAGGGGCGCAGGGGCGCAGGGGCGCAGCGTCGCCCTCGTGCTTGCCCTGGCCGGGTGCGGCGGTGCCGCGGCACCGGCGGAGGTCGTAGTGCGCGATCCGTACGCCTTCGAGGCAAAGCTCGGAGCCCCCGGGGCGCTCTATGCGGTGATCGTGAACGGGACCGACAGCACCGAGACCCTCGACAGCATCACCAGCCAGACCGGGTTCGTTTCGATGCACACGCCGACGCCGGTCAACGGGTTGATCACGATGGTCCCGATCGAGCGTCCGGAGATCGCCCCGCACGACTCCCTCGTCTTCGAGCCCGGCGCCCGGCACCTGATGATCGAGGGACAGCTCCGCGACCTGGTCCCCGGCGATTCGATCGACCTCGCCTTCTGGTTCGCGCGGCACGGCGACGTGCGGACCATCGCGGTCGTCCGGCGGTACGGCAGCTGAGCGCCGCCCCACCCTGACCCTCTCGGCCTGATCGATGCAGTTCTGGTGCAGTGCCACCGGCCAAGCGTGGACCTGGACGTGGCGGGCCTATCCCGGCGCGTGGCTCTTCGTGCTGCTCCTCGTCGCGGCGTACGTCGCGATCTGGCGCCGCACCGAGGGGCGGCGCGAAGGGTGGCGCCCGGTGGTCTTCGGCGTCGGCGTGCTCTTCGCCTGGGCCGCGATCGACTGGCCCATCGGCGCGCTCGGCTCAGGGTACCTGCTGAGCATCCACGAGGTCCAGTACCTCTTCCTCGGCCTCATCGCGCCGCCGCTCCTCCTCCTTGGGATCCCCGCCGCGAGCACCCTCGCCCTCCCCGTCGAGCACGGGTGGGGGCGGCTGCTCCATCGGCTGGCGCACCCGCTCCCGGCGCTGGTGGCGTATCACCTGGCGCTGGTGATCACCCACCTCCCGTTCGTCTCCGACACCTTGATGCCGACGCAGGTCGGGAGCCTCGCGATCGACCTCGCCTGGTTCCTCGCCGGCCTCTGGTTCTGGTGGGTGGTGGTGGCACCGGAAGGGATCAACCGGCTCCGTCCCCCGGTGCGGATCGGCTATCTCTTCGGCTCCACCATCTTCCCGACGATCCCCGCGGCGTTCCTGACCTTCGCGAGCTACCCGATCTACCGGCTCTACGAGCTCGCGCCGCCGATCGGCACCATCGCCGCCCGCGCCGACCAGCAGGCGGCGGGGATCATCATGAAGCTCGGCGCCGACCCGGTGATCTGGCTCGCGATGGGGATCGTCTTCTTCCGCTGGGCGCGGGACGAAGGGGATCGCTAGCGCCTCGCGCCGAGCGTCCCACGCAGTTCGGCGCAGAGCGCCGAGAGGTGCCGCACGAACCCCGCCACATGGTCGGGGGCCCTCCCCTCGGCGAGCCACGGGTCCATCACCGTCATCCGCAGGACCACGAGCCCCCCGCCGGGCGCCGCCCACTCGTCGCGGGTCACCCCTCCCAATGCCTTCAGCAGCGGACCGATCGCTCCGTCGTAGGTCGGCGTGAGGAGCCGTGTCCGCGTGACGTAGTACTCCGGCGCCGCCTGGCCGGGAGACGGGCTCAGGCGCGCGTAGAGCGCCTCGTTGAAGGCGTTGATGGCCGCGAGGTCCGGGGCATCGGGGGCCCGGATAACGTAGTTCACGATGTTGATGTCGGGCTCGGGGAGCATCACGGCGCGTGCGCCCGCGAGGTCGGCCGCGGCGAGCGCGGCGTGCAACCGCCGGGCGCCGACCACCGTCCGCTCGATCAGGTGGCCGTATCCTTCCTCGTGGAGCGGGATCGCCTTGTGGCTGAGCCAGGCCGCCGCCGCGCTCGCCCCCGGGCGCGACCCCTCGATGCTGTATCGTCCCAGGAACCGCTCTTCGGTCGCGGCGGCCCCCGGGCTCGGTGTGAGGTACGGCGGATCGAGCGCGACGAGCTCGCGGGCGCGCCGGTCCTTGAGGAGGAAGACCCCGGCGGGGTAGGGGACGTACCCGAGCTTGTGCGGGTCGATCGACACCGAGTCGGTCTCCCCGAGCGCGGTCATCGCTTCGACCCAGCCCGCCTCGGGCCAGGGCGAGGCGGTGCGGCGGCGGATCTCCTCGGCGGTGCGGCGGCGGCCGTCCTTTCCCCAGGTCACCGCGGCGGCGTAGCCGCCGTAGCAGGCGTCGCTGTGCAGGTGGAAGGCGACCCCGAGCTCGCGGGCCGCCCGGGCCCGGACCTCGACGAGCTGGTCGAGCCGGTCCACGGCGCTTTCCTCCGTCGTACCGCAGACGCTCACCAGCGCCAGCACCGGGGTGCGCCGTTCCTGGTGTGCGCGGAGCGTGGCCCAGAGCGCGTCGGGATCCATCCGGCAGGCGGGATCGATCGGCACGTTGACGAGCCGTCCCGCGCCGATCCCCAGCGCGCGGACGATCTTCTCCCACGAGTAGTGCCCGCTGGCCGCGACGAGGACCGTGGCCGCGGGGAGCGGATCGCCGAAGGTGCGCGTGAGCTTCTGGGTGTAATCCTGGTAGCCGACGCTCGAGAGCGAATGCACATCGAGCGCACGGCGCGCATCCACGGGATCGACCGCGGCGAAGAGCGCGTCCCGGAGGTCGAGTGCGGCCTGCGGCGCGAGGTTGAGGAGTTCCCACAGTCCGAGCGTTTCGAGGGGGACCTGTGCCCCTTCCGGGAGGGCGACCGCGAGCCGCGCCCCGAGCTCCTGCGCGGCGCCCGCCACTGCGAGCGGGAGGTAGTGCGTGCTCCGGGCGATCCAGAGCGCCTCGAAGTTGGCGAGCGTCCCTCCCGAGGTCAGGTGCCCCCAGGCCCTCCCCGGCGCATACCCCACCATCCGGCCGAGGTCGGCCGCCAGCTCCAGCTCGAGCTGGGTGGTCACCGGGGAAGTCTCGGCGGCGACGTTGTTCGGGTTGTAGAGCATCGTCGCGAAGTAGCCCACCTGCGCGGCAAGGGTCTGCTCGTTGACCATGTGGCCCAGGTAGCGGCCGCTGAAGAACGGGAGGTCGGCCTTGAGGCGGGCGAGGAGGAAGGTGAGTTCCTGGGTGAGCCGCTCGGTCGCGTCGAGGTAGCCCTCGCTGCGGCGGGTCCGTTCGGGGATGACCACACCATCCTCGGGGTGGAAGCCGCGGCGCCAGAAGGCGTGATCGCGGAGCGCCTCGACCACCAGGCGCTCCATCAGGTCGGCATTCTCGGCGCGGGGGCCCAGGAACCAGGCGTGCTGCGCTTCGTGTCGGTGTTCCGCCATGACGGAATGAAGGGGGAGGGGGAGCTGGGCGCCGTGAAGCGTGGATGAAGGAACCTTCCAGAGCGATACCCCGACCGGCTAGAATCCGGTCCGAATGCTCCTCTCACTGTGGCTCCTGCAGGCCCTCCCCCAGGCCCCTGGTCTCCCACCCCGCATCCACCTCACCCTCCCGGCGGAGTGGGTGGATGCGGGTCACGTCACCCCATTCCGTCGCGAGGTCTTCGATCGCGTCCGCGCGGAGCTCGCGGCCGTGCCGCCGCCGAGGCCTGCCGCGGCGACGCCGTGGGATCCTTCGCTCTGGCGGGCGGAGGGGACGGTGTCGCCGCTGACGCAGACCTTCACCCGGATGCTGCTGAGCTCGGTACGCGCGCCCCGTCGCGCACGCGCTCCGGTCCCTCCGGTCGCGCGGATCTGGCCGACCCTCCCGACCCCGCGACCCGACGCGATCCTCCCGGCCCGGCGGATCATCGCGTTCTATGGCACGCCACGCTCGACCCGGATGGGGATACTGGGGGAGCTCCCCCCCGACGTGATGATGGCGCGGCTGGAGCAGGTCGCCGCGCAGTGGACCGCCGCCGATCCGTCGACGCCGGCCGCGCCGGCACTGCACCTCATCGCCACCGTGGCGCACGGCGCTCCCGGCGTCGACGGGAAGTACCGCATCCGCCACGGCGCCGACGTGATCGACAAGGTGATCGGGTGGGCGGCGACGCGGGGGTGGCTCGTCTTCCTCGACATCCAGGTGGGGCAGAGCACCGTCGAGGCGGAGATCCCGAGACTCCTTCCCTGGCTCGCCCGGCCCAACGTCCACCTGGCGCTCGACCCCGAGTTCGCGATGAAGGACGGGCGGCTCCCCGGGAAGTACATCGGGACGATGGACGCGACCGAGGTGAACCACGCCATCGGGGTGCTCGAGCGGCTCGTCGACTCGCTCCGGCTCCCGCCGAAGGTGATCGTGGTGCATCGCTTCACCGTCGACATGCTCACCAACGCCCGCGGGATCCGGGTGGACCCCCGGGGACGGGTGCAGGTGGTGATCGACATGGACGGGTTCGGGACGCCGGCGGGGAAAGCGGCGATCTGGCGCCACGTGATCGGGCGATGGCCGGTGCAGTACACCGGGCTCAAGCTCTTCACCAAGACCCGGAACGACACCCCGATGATGGAACCGGACGAGGTGCTGGAGCGGTTCTGGCCCGCGCCGGCGTACATACAGTACCAGTGAACGGTGGACGGACGCTCAGACGCTCGGGGCCTGCTCTGCGGGCTTCCAGGAGCGTCCGAGCGTCGGTCCTCCGTTCCCTTTCTGTACGCCCCCACCCGGCTATATTTGCACCCGCGGCGCCGTAGCCAAGTGGTAAGGCAGAGGTCTGCAAAACCTCCATTCGCCGGTTCGATTCCGGCCGGCGCCTCTTTCGCAGTTGACAGTGAACAGACGCTCAGACGCTCAGTGACCCCGTTCCGGCGGAGGCCCCACTGAGCGTCTCGAGCGTCCGTGACCTGTTCCCTGTCCGGGCTTCAGCCCGGCGGCAGAGTTCTGCAATACCTCCATTCGCGGTTGACCTGCGGGCGCTACGCGCCCTCGGTCCGCTTCGCGTCGATTCCGGCCGGCGCCTCTTTCGCAGTTGACAGTGAACAGACGCTCAGACGCTCAGTGACCCCGTTCCGGCGGAGGCCCCACTGAGCGTCTCGAGCGTCTGAGCGTCTGTTCTCCGTTCCCTCACCCGCCTGTCATCCCCCTGTAATCACATTCGCCCGCCCCGGTCATCTCCCGTGAGCAACGTGTATCCACCCTCTCACGACGGACGGCACGATGTTCACCTTCGCGATGGCCGAGCCGCGCACGGCGCCGCTCGCCGCTCTTCCCTCGACCCTCTTCCACGTCGCCCTGGTCACCGGCGCGCTCTGGGCCACTCGCTCGGCGGCCGAGGTCTTCACAGGCCCTCGGCACGAACCGATCGACATCACCCTGCACGTGCCGGTGCGGACGCCGATCGGGGGACACATCCTTCCCCGGGTCCCCGGCCCGATCACGATCGCCGATCCTTCGATCCCGGACATCCCGGATCTGGATCCCGTCGTCCTCGGGACCGCACCGATCGACCCGCGGCGGCTGGTCCCCGGGATCCCCGGCCTCCCCGGTACCGACTCACTCGGCCCGATGAGCGGCTCGGCCACGACGATCTACCAGGAGAGCGAGGTCGACGATGTCCCCGTCCTCCGGAGCGCACCCGCACCCCGCTACCCGCGCGTCATGGCCGAGGCGGGGATCGAGGGGAGCGTCACCCTTTCGTTCGTGATCGACGTGGAGGGCCGGGTCACTGCTGGGAGTATCAAGGTGATCCGGGCGACCCACGAAGCGTTCGTCGCGGCGGCTGAGGAAGCGGTCTACGCGGCCCGGTTCCAGCCGGCGCGCCGCCGTGGGGAAGCGGTCCCGGTCCTGGTCCGGCAGACGGTGAGCTTTCGGCCGTAAGGTGTGTGCGCCCCCCGGGGGTGGCCGTCTATAATTGCACTATGCGTACATCCCTGGGGGCCGCCCTGCTGCTCGTCGCGGCCTGCGCCCATTCCGACCTCGGCCGGGTCGAGCCGCCGGAGAACCCGCCGCACGGTGGCGGGGTCTTCCCGATCCAGCTCACCCTGAACGAGTTCGATGATCGCCACCCGCAGTGGCTCCCCGACGGCTCCGGGATCATCTACTCCACCGAGCGCGGTGACCAGCAGTACGATCGCGACCGCTGCATCGCCCTTCTGCCCCCCGAGGGGGGGACGCAGCTCTGGCGGCAATGCCAGACCGACGGCCGCTACGTCGATACCACTGATGTCTGGGAGTGGCCCTCGGTGGGGCCCGACGGCCGGACGGTCTTCATCAAGACCACCGGGTGGATCAACACCAAGAAGGTCGGCTTCCCCACCATCGCCCTCGCCAGCGGCAAGAACTTCGCCGGGTCGGACCGGGTCCGGAGCCTCCCGTTCTTCACCACCTCCGGTGTGCAGGAGGGGATGGGGTGGACCTTCCGCTGGCTCGATGACCACCGGATCGTCTACCTCGGCGTGTACCAGTTCTTCCAGGGCTCCACCTTCTTCCCCGACACCTTCTTCACGGGGCAGGAGGTGATGCTGCTCGATATCGCCGACCCCGACGCGCCGACCTTCACCGTGGTCCCCGGGACCCAGTGGGCCAGTTCGGTCGCCGTCGGCGACGATTCGGCGTCGATCTACTACACCATCGGCGGCGACTCGCTGGTCTACCGCCGCCACCTCACTTCAGGAGTGGTGGATACCGTCCACAACTTCGGGTGGAATCGGGTGGCGCGGGACGTCACGGTGCGGGGGAACACCCTCGCCGCGATCGTGGGGGACAGCGTCATCTTCAGCTACGAGGGGGTCCACCTCCAGTGGATCCAGCGTGATGAAGGGGGCGGGCTTTCCGTCGTCGACCTGACCGACGGCAGCGAGTTCTACTACTCGCTCTCGCCGCTCTTCCAGTTCCGGCACCCGGAGCTGAGCCCGGATGGGACCCGGATCGTGGTGGAGC
>Ga0315910_10001638_pt1 | contig 20428 bp, 18 predicted proteins | sample EdamamesoilMG_FD_204470 | JGI IMG/M metagenome (GOLD analysis project Ga0315910, IMG submission 204470) | Garden soil microbial communities collected in Santa Monica, California, United States - Edamame soil | ecosystem: Environmental > Terrestrial > Soil > Garden | place: USA: California...
AATGAAGGCTTACACCACCCGCGTGGGCGAAGGACCTTTGCCCACCGAGAACGCAGAAATCTCTGACCTTCTGCACGGCATGGGCCGCGAGTTCGGCGCCACCACCGGTCGCCCGCGCCGCTGCGGCTGGTTCGATTCCGTCGCCACGCGCCACGCGACCATGGTGAACGGCATTGATGATCTCGCCGTCACCAACCTCGACGGTCTGGACACAGTGGAAACGATCAAGGTCTGCATCGCCTATCGCCACGGCAGGAAGCGTTACGATTTCGTGCCGAACGACGCGGAGCAACTCGCCCAATGCGAGCCCGTCTATGCTGAGTTCGAAGGCTGGCGCACGCCGACGGACAAAGCAAAGACGTGGAGGCAACTTCCGCCCAAGGCACGCGACTACTTGAAAGCCATCGCCGAACTAACCGGTGCGAAGCTTTACATCGCCTCCGTTGGTCCGGGGCGAGATCAGACGATCTTTGTGTGAGCACCAACACCAAATCCACTTAGGGAAACGGCTTTTATTCAGCGTTCGTCTAGACGCGGAACTGCCTAAAACCAGAACTCCGAGGTGCGGAGCGCTTTGCTTTGCTCCGATAGCAGTCTATTATTACCATCCCCACGATGAACAAAACGGGGACAGTCTATCTCGTCGGCGCGGGTCCAGGCGATGCAGGTTTGCTCACACTGCGTGGCGCGGAGCTGCTGCGGCGTGCGGATGTGGTGATCTACGATCTGTTGGTGAACCCTGCATTGCTCCGGCATGCGCCCGGCTCAGCGGAACTGATCTCGCGCGGCAAGCGACAGGATGTTTCCCAAGCCCAACTCAACCAGTTGATGATTGCGAAGGCGCGCGAAGGCAAATGTGTCGTGCGCCTCAAAGGCGGCGATCCTTACATCTTCGGCCGGGGCGCCGAGGAAGCGGAGGAACTGGCCGCGGCGAAAATTCCGTTCGAGGTTGTGCCGGGTGTTTCTTCCATCTCGGCAGTGCCGAACTATGCGGGCATCCCTCTGACGCATCGGGATCACACCTCGAACTTTACGGTATTTACCGGTCACGAAGGCGACGAGAAAGCGCAGAGCAATCTCGACTTCGATCAGATCGCGCGCATCTCGGGGACGAAAGTCATTTTGATGGGAGTCACCCATTTGCACGAACTGACCAGCGCCCTCCTCGCTCGAGAAATGGCGGCGACCACCCCGGTCGCGATTGTCCAGCGCGGGACCACGGGCCGGCAGAAGTCCATCGTTGGAACGCTGGGCACGATTGAGAAGCTCGCCCAAAGGGAGAAAATCACGCCTCCAGCCATCACGATCATCGGCGAGGTGGTGAACCTGCGGAAGCATTTGAACTGGTTTGAACGCCGCCCGCTTCTCGGCCAGCGGGTGGTGGTGACACGCCCCCAGGAACAGGCCGGTTGCTTTGCACACCGGTTGAGCGAGGCTGGCGCCGAAGTTTTGGAAATTCCCTGCATCAAGATCAACCCGCCCAGTAATCACCAGAACGTAGCGGACGTGATGTTGGAATTGAACTCCTACGACTGGCTCGTCTTCACCAGCCCGAATGGCGTGAAGACGTTCTTTGATTACTTTTTCAAGGCGTTCAAGGATATGCGGGATATTGGCGGGGCGCGTATCGCCGCAGTCGGCCCGGGTACAGCGGCAAAACTTCAGGAGCTGCACTTACAGGTGGACTTGATGCCGGCAGAGGCGCTGGCGTCCAAGGTGGCCGCCGCGTTCAAGAAGTTCGAAACCATCGAGAACCTTAAAATCTGTCTGCTGCGCGCCGAGGTCGCGAATCCGGAATTGCCCAAAGTGCTTGAGGCGCTTGGCGCGATTGTGGATGATATCGCCGTTTACCAGACCGTGGCGGAAACCGATGACCCCACCGGCGCGGGGGCCAGGCTGATCGAAGCCGGCGCGGATTGGATCACCTTCACCAGCGCCTCGACAGTCGAGCATTTCCAAAAGCGATTCAATCTACCCGCACTCCTGAAACGGTTTCCGCAATTGAAGCTCGCCACCATCGGTCCGGAAACCAGCAAAGCGCTGGATGCCCTCAGTCTAAAGCCCACTTTGGAAGCCAAGGAGCACACCACGGACGGACTGCTGGATGCGTTGCTCAAAGCGACGCGGCGTGGACAGGCATGATCACCATGAATCGCGCGCGAAGCGCCAGTATTCTCCTGGGGACTATTTGGCTCGCAGCGTGGTGCGGGATAACGGCCATGAATGTGAGCGGCGCGGCAACCTCGCAGGCCATCAATCCCGGCACGCCTTGGCCAGCTACGGATGCACTAGGTCGGTCGCTGCCACTGGCGGAGAAAGTCGGTTCGCCAAAGGCGGACCGATTCGTCGGCATCTTTTATTTCCTCTGGCACAACACTAACGGCGGAAAGAGCCCCCATTGGGAGGGACCTTACGACATCGCACGCATTCTGGAGAAGGACCCGCAGGCGCTGGGCAATCCAGCTTCGCCATTTTGGGGGCCGATTGGAACTTACCATTACTGGGGTGAACCGCTCTACGGGTATTATCACAGCACGGACTCCTGGGTGCTGCGGCGCCACGCGCAACTGCTCGCGGATGCCGGAATTGACACACTTATCTTCGACACCACGAATGCCGAGACGTACCCGGATGTTTACTTCAAACTGTGTGAAGTCTTCCAGCGCGTTCGTGAAGCTGGCGGGCGCACTCCGCAAATCGCCTTCATGGTCAACACGCAAGCCGGCGAAACCGCCAAACGGCTCTACGACGATCTCTACCGGAAGAATCTCTATCCGGAATTGTGGTTTCGTTGGGAAGGCAAACCGCTGCTCATTTGCGATCCCGAGAAAGCCAGTGCCGAAGTCCGGCAGTTTTTCACGCTCCGCCGGGCGCACTGGCCGTTCACGCTCACGAACACGCCTTACGCCTGGCATTGGGAGGCGACCTATCCACAAGCGTACGGTTACACCGATGATCCCAAGAAGCCCGAGCAAGTAAACGTATCCGTCGCCCAGAACCTCCGGCAAAAGGATGGCAAAGTCACCAACATGAGTTCCGGCGAGGCGCGCGGGCGCAATTTTCATGATGGCCGGATGGAACGCGATCCCGATGCGGTCAATTACGGTTACAATTTTCAGGAACAATGGAAGCGCGTCGTGGAGCTCGATCCGCCCTTCGTAATGGTGACCGGTTGGAACGAATGGATCGCGGGGCGTTGGGGCGAACCCGGCGGTCCACTGGTTTTCGTGGACCAATTCGATCAAGCCAACAGCCGCGACATTGAACCGATGAAGGGCGGGCACGGTGACAATTACTATTGGCAGTTGATCGCCAACGTCCGCCAATACAAAGGCACACCCGCCGTGCCTATGGCTTCCCTGCCCAAAACCATCAGGCTCAAGCAAGGTTTTGAACAGTGGGCGGATGTTGGTCCCGAGTTTGCAGACCACGTCGGCGAAACCAGCCCGCGTGACCACTCGGGCGCGGCCGGATTGCGCTACGCAAATGAAACCGGGCGCAACGACCTCATAACCTGCAAGGTGGCGCGTGACGCGCAGAACATCCACTTTTACGTTCTTACGCACGACGCTATTTCGCCCGAGAGTGGCGACAACTGGATGTGGCTGTTGATTGATGCGGACCAGAACACGAAGACCGGTTGGGAGGGTTATGACTACCTGGTAAACAGGTCCCGACAGTCAGACGGAAGAGCCACTCTGGAAAAGAATGAAGGCGGATGGAAGTGGAAGCAAATCGCCACCGTGACATTACGTGTGGACGGCAACCAGCTTCACCTGACCGTTCCGCGGCAAATGCTCGGTCTGGCGAAACGCGGCACCAAACTGTCTTTCGACTTCAAATGGGCCGATAACCTCCAACATCCCGGCGACATCATGGATTTCTATGTCAGCGGCGACGTCGCGCCAGAAGGCCGTTTCAACTATCGCTTCACCGAGTGATCGGAAGCGGCTTCACCGCGGCTCTCCCAACAATTCCGCCAGCTTGGACTCCATCGCTTCGGCCCAAAGTCGATAGCCGTGCGGCGTCAAGTGAACGAAGTCCGGCATCATCGTCTTGGCAATGCGCCCATCGCGCTCAATGAAGATGTGGCCGAAGTCGAGGAAGTGAATCCATTCCCCGTCATCGAGCTTGTGAAGCGCTTGATTGACTTGAAGTGCCTTCGCGCGCTGAGGATGAAAATCTTCGCGGAACGGGAAGATGCCAAGGAGCAGCACCTTGGTTTGGGGCAGTTTCACTCGTAGTTGTTCCACCACCGCTGTGACGCCTTCCAGCACCATGCGCGGGGTGTCCGTTTCGTGGGGAATGTTGTTCACCCCGATCAATACGACGGCAACCTTCGGACTTAAGCCGTCCAGATTCCCATGATCGAGCCGCCACAACACATGCTGGGTCTTGTCGCTACCGATGCCAAGATTCAGGGCTTTACGCCGCGCGTAATACTCGGCCCAGACTTCCTTGCCGCTGCCTTCCCAGCCCTGCGTGATGGAATCGCCGATGAAGATCACAACCGCTTTGCCTTGCGAATCCTTGACCCGCTGATTCAGTTCACGAAAACGATTCGTGGAAGTGTCGGTGCGCGGCGTGGGGACAATGCAGTGGTTTTCATTGTTGGTTTGCGCCACAGCGCTGCCACTCAGCAACAACAACAGCAATCCGCCACACCGGAAAAGTTCGACCGCTTTCATGCTCGGAGCATCCCGAGTGCGCGCGGTTGTTTCAAGCCAATTGCCGTCCGCCGGCGGATTCACTGCAAGCCAAGCCAGTGCATCCCGAAGCGAATCCAGAGCGGGATGGTCACCAATCCCACCACCGTTGTGCCGATGACCACGCGCATCGCAGTGGCCGGATCGCCCGCGTAATGCCGGGCCATCACGATGGGAAACACAGCGGCGGGCATGGCCGCTTCGAGCACGATGACGCGCTTCAGTTCCAGGGACGCGGGAAGAAATCTTGCCACTAGCAGGAACAGAATCGGCAGCAGGCCCACTCGCAGCAGCACGGCCGCACCGATCACGCGCCAGCCGGAAGCAGAGTGGAATTCATGTAGATGATCCGCCACGATCGCGCCGATGAGAATGAGTGCCATTGGCACGGCGCATTGGCCGAGGAGTTTCAGGCCGGTGTGGATCACCTCGGGAACGTGTCCCGCCAAGCCGACGCCGTTGAGGACCAGCGCGAGCAAGATGGCGATCAGGGGAGCATTGATGATACGCCGCCAGCTTTGCCGGGCGCTCGCGCCAGTCAGCGTCATCACCCCCAGCGTCCACAACGCAGTCTCCACGCCGATCGAAAGCATGAACACGACGCCCGCGGTGTCTTTATTAAAGAGCAGCAGCGCCAGCGGCACCGGGACGTAGCCGTAGTTGTAAATTCCCACGCAGACAGGAAACGTGCGACACGCGGCCGGATCACGCAGCCCATGCAGCGGCGCGGCGAGTTTTGCCAGCACGATTCCCAGTGCGACGGTGATGAATCCCCAAGCCGGAGCGAGTAACAGGTTGCCGATTTGCGCCAGTGCAGGATTGCCCAGCGCCGCATCAAGAATCAGGCAGGGCAACAGCAGGTTGATGTTGACCTTCAGCAGGCTCTGATCGGCTTCCTCGGTCAACCAGTTCAGTTTGCGGATAATCAAGCCCACCACGGCGAGGCCAAATACGGGCACGACCGCACCGAGCACTGTGAGGAATTCGTTCATGCCCCGTGCAGGAAATATTCGAGCGCCACCTCAGTTTCAATCCGTTGGATCTCGCGCAATTGTTGAACCTGCTCGGAAGCCTTCACCTTGCTCGCCGCCGCTTCGCACAGGTCAACGAACGCGAACGGATCCCATTCACCGCGCGGGACGAGCTTTGACAGCAAATCCCGGTCATTCCGCGAATCAAGCAGTGCGGACACGCCCTTTCCGAATTCGCCAAAGCACGGATGTTTGCCCACGCGCCGCCACCAGTATTTGGAGTTCCAGTAGTCCGGTTCACGCCGGTGCATGATCGCATGCAACAAACTGCCGTCGGAATTGTCGATGGATTGCGAAATGGTGTGCGACGCGTCGAGATGATCGTGCCAGAGCAAAACCAGTGAGCGAATCAGATCGCGCGAAGTTTCGGGAAGATCTCCGTTGCCCAGAATGGATTCCAATTCCCTTTTCAATTCGGCCAGAGAACGCACGCCTGAACGCGGCCCGGGACCGAGTTCGGCTGTTTCAGCAGTGGCCAGGAGCTTTCGCAGACGGCTGTGCAGGTTGTCAGTCACGCGCCCAAGGCTAGGAGATTTACACTGCAAACCCAAGCTTCCGGATTTGAAAGTTTGCTCGCCTCGGTGGCAGGCGCTCGGCAAACTCCGCGCGGCATGAACGAACCAGAGCCGCTTCAGCAAGTCCGCCGCACGTACGTCCGCTACCGGGGCCGCGAACTTTCTTATTTCACCGGCTGTGATTATTTCCGGCTGGGGAGTCATCCGCGGGTGCTCAAAGCGATGGTCGCCGGCTTGAAGAAATTCGGCTTGAACGTCGCCGCCTCGCGACTCACCACCGGCAACCACCCGGTCTATCCTGCGCTCGAAAAGCAACTTGCTGATTTCTTCGGAGCGAAAGCGGCGTTGCTCGCCACCTCAGGCTATTCGACCAATCTCATCGTAGCCCAAGCGCTGGCAGGAAACTTCTCCCACGCCCTGATCGACGAGAAAGCGCACCGGTCACTGACTGACGCCGCGCACTTCTTGAATTGTCCGGTGCTCAAGTTCCTGCATCGCGACGTGGAGAGCTTTACGGCGACGCTGAATCGCTGCGGAAAGGGGGCGCGTCCGGTGGTGCTCACGGATGGGATGTTTTCCCGCGACGGCTCGGTTGCGCCACTGCGGACCTATCTGAAGGCGTTGCCGCACGACGGACTCATCGTGGTGGACGACGCGCACGCGGCGGGGATTTTGGGCAAGCAAGGTCGCGGCACGGTCGAGTTGGAAAGCGTGGAGCGCGTGCGGGTCGTACAGTGTGTGACCTTGAGCAAGGCGTTCGGTGTCTTTGGCGGCGCGATTCTCTGCTCCAAGGAACTGCGTGAACTGATCATGCAACGGAGCCCGATGTTCATTGGCAGCACACCCCTGCCCTTGCCGTTGATGCACGCGGCGGCGGTTTCAGTGAAGCTGGTTGAAGACACTCCATCTTTCCGGCGGCGACTGCATCGCAATGCTGAGTTCGTGAAAACCGCACTGCGCCACGCCGGTCTGGAATTACCGGAAGCGCCGGGACCAGTCATCCCACTCGTGTTGCCCACGGCCCGACAGAACGCCGCGCTACGACGCGCGTTGCTTGCGGCGGGAATCTTTCCGTCGTTCATCAACTACCATGGCCCGAACGACGGCTATTTTCGTTTCGTGATTTCGAGCGAACACAGCCAACGTCAACTCGAGCAACTCGTGGGAGTGTTGGAACAGTTCATTTAGTAGACTCGGCCCTGCCGCAAACCTCATTCACGTTGTTATCGTCTTGCCGCCTTTCTGCGCCTGCGCTAGCGTCGTTTCGTTATGGACACCAACCAATTTCCGCCATCAGGCTCGCCGCCTCCACCACCGCCACCGGCGTCGCCACCCGTGCTCCTGCCACCGACATCGTCCCGACCGCCGAAAAAGAGCCGCGGCTGGATGGTCGTGGCGATCATTCTGTTTGTTCTGCTCGGATTCAGCGTGCTGATGAATCTGGGCCACTTGATGGAATCGTTTCTGAGCGCAGGCACCGTGCAAACGCATCAATCCACCGGCCCGCGGCTGGATGAAGTGGTCCTTGAAGACAATGACGGGCGTTCAAAGATTGCGGTGATTCCCATCGAAGGCATCATCACCGGCACGCCGATGGATCAGTCCGGTTACAGCATCGTGGATGTCGTCAAAGCGCAGTTGGACCGGGCGGGCGAAGACGCTCGGGTCAAGGCCGTCCTGCTCAAGGTGGATTCACCCGGCGGCGAGGTTCTGGCGTCAGATGACATTGCGAAGGCCATCGCGGAATTTCAATCGGACGAGGGACACGGTAAACCGGTCATTGTGTCCATGGGCAGCCTGGCGGCTTCGGGTGGTTATTATGTGTCCGCTCCCAGCCGTTGGATTGTGGCCAACGAACTTACCATCACCGGCAGCATCGGCGTGATCATGAGCACCTGGAATTATCGCGGCTTGATGAGCAAGGTCGGCATCCGGCCGCTCACCTACAAGAGCGGCCGGTTCAAGGATATGCTCAGCGGTTCACGCGAGCCGGAGGAGATTCCCGCCGAGGAGCGTGAGATGGTCCAATCGCTCATTGATGAAACTTACGCAAAGTTTAGAAGCGTAGTGGCTGACGGACGAAACGCCGCGTTCCAAGAAAATGCGAAAACAAGTCAAGCGAGCCGCAAGCTCGCCGCGGACTGGCGGGATTATGCGGATGGACGGATTCTCTCTGGCAAAGAAGCGCACAAGCTGGGGTTCGTGGATCAACTGGGTGATTACGATGATGCCTTGGAACAGGCGGCGGAAATCGCCGGCATCACCGGCAATTTCAATGTCATCGAATACCGCATGCGTTACGACCTTGGCGACTTCCTGCGCATGTTTGGCCAGAGCGAAGCCCGCGGCGTGAAAGTGGACCTGGGCTTGGAAACGCCAAAGCTCGAAGCTGGCCGCATGTATTTCCTCTCACCGACCTACCTGCACTGAGGTGAAAGGCGTCAGCGTCATCCGGCATCCGCTGGTACAGCACAACCTCACGCGGTTGCGCGACCGCGTCACCCAGCCACAGGAATTTCGCCGCGTATTGAGCGAGGTTGCGGCGCTCATGATCTACGAGGCCACGCGCTCTTTTGCGGTGCGACCCGTTTCCGTGATGACGCCGCTAGCCCGCGCCGCAGGCGCGCAATTGCGGCGGGAGGTTCTCCTGGTCCCGATTCTGCGCGCGGGATTGGGCATGATGGACTCCATTCTACAACTTATCCCACACGCGCGTGTGGGTTTCATCGGTCTGAAACGGGAGGAAACCACCTTGCGCGCCACCTCTTATCACAAGAGTCTGCCGAAACGACTCTCTGAATTTGAAACGATCCTGATTGATCCGATGCTCGCCACCGGCGGGAGTACCGTGGCAGCAATGGATTTGTTGACCGAGCGCGGCGCTAAACACGTACGCCTGGTCAATCTCGTCGCCGCACCTGAAGGCATCCGCCATGTCCGTCGGCATTATCCGGCTTTGCCAATCTACACGGCTGCCATTGACCGAAAGCTGAACGAACGCGGGTACATTCTGCCTGGTCTCGGTGACGCTGGCGACCGGCTCTTCGGCGTCTGAACTCAGAAGGAGGATTCCATGCCCGCTCGTTCCTCGGAAAACTTGTTGATGATTGCCGACAGCGATCATGACGCCAACATGCTTTACGCCGTCGGCATGTTTGTGCCTGACCCGTTCATTTGCCTGCGATTGCGTGGCCGGTCGGTGATCGTGATGAGTGATCTCGAAATCGATCGCGCACGAAAGCAAGCTCCTCATTGCCACGTCCTCTCACTGAATAAATACTTGAAGCGACTGCGCGCCGCCGGGCTGAAATCGCCGCGCCTTTCTGATGTTGCCCTCGCCATCCTGAGCGAGCGCGGCGTGCGCCGGGTCGTCGTGCCCCACAGTTTTTCACTCGGTTTGGCCGAGGAATTGCGCCGTCATCGACTCACCGTCAAAGTGAAACGAGGCGCGTTTTTTCCCGAACGCGAAGTGAAAAGTCCGGCCGAGGTGAAGAAGATCAGCGCCGCCTTGATGATGGCCGAAGTCGGCATGGCCGAAGCAATGCAGGTGCTGCGCAACGCCAAAATCGCTCGCGGCGGGCGATTGATGCATCACAACCTCCCGCTGACATCGGAAAAGCTGCGCGCGGTGATTGACACGGCGATCATCCAGGTCAGCGGTCTGGCGGCGCACACCATCGTCGCCGGCGGCCAGCAGGCGTGTGATCCTCACGAAGGCGGGTTTGGCCCACTCCACGCCAACGAACCAATCATCATTGATATTTTTCCTCGCTCGCAAAAAACCGGCTACTTTGGCGACATCACCCGCACCGTGGTGCGCGGACGGGCGAGCGAAGCGGTGCGACGGCTTTACGATACGGTTCTACAAGGCCAGAAACTTGCCTTCAAACGGGTGCGAGCCGGGTTGCCAACCACCGAGCCGCATGAGACCGTGCAAAAGTTCTTCGAGGAACAAGGCTACAAAACGCAGCGTCGTGACGGCCGGATGCAAGGATTCTTCCACGGCACCGGCCACGGTCTCGGACTGGAAATCCACGAGTCCCCCCGCCTGGACGCCAACTCGACCGGCACCCTGAGACCGGGACAGGTCGTGACGGTTGAACCGGGGCTTTACTATCCGGAATTGGGTGGCGTGCGATTGGAAGACGTCGCACTTGTCACCCAGAACGGCGCCCGCAATCTCACCCGCTTTGAAAAAGTGCTGGAACTTTGACAGACCCAACGGAACGGCACAGTGCTTGGGTTGTTTTTGAACACCGCCGTTCGCGGATGGTCAACTGAATGAGTTGGAATGGGAAAATTGGAGGATTAATCGTACCCGCCTGCTAATTTTCTTGCGGGCGGGCTTCCAGCCCGTAACGTTTCTCACGCCTTATGCCGGTTCAAAAATCCAAACGCAAGGCGGCGCACGTTCAGCGCCGTCCCAGATCAAGAGCCGCGGTTCGTACCAAGCCGCCGAACGCGAAAGCACCTGCTGCCGGGCCGGTTAATGCTCGGAAATCCAGTCCGCCTCCCGTTACGTCGCCAGCCAGCCCGGAAACGAAATCAGTCGTGGCTGTCGCTTCCTCGGCCGTCATCCCGGTACCCGATCGCGAACGTCCGAGCTATGATGGCGACACGGCCATCAAGCTTTACCTCCGCGAAATTGGTCAGGTGAAGCTCCTCACGCCGCAGGAAGAAATCGAACTGGCCGCCCGCATCAAAAAGGGTGACAAGAAAGCTCGCGAGCAGATGATCAAGGCGAACCTGCGCCTCGTCGTCAAGATTGCCCGCGACTACGAAGGCATCGGCCTGCCGCTGCTGGATTTGATCAGCGAAGGCAACATCGGCCTGATGAAGGCCGTTGAGCGGTTCGATCCGGCCAAGGGCGGCAAACTTTCAACCTACGGTTCGTGGTGGATCAAACAATCCATCAAACGCGCCCTCGCCAACCAATCCAAGACCATCCGCCTGCCGGTGCATCTGGTGGACAAAATTTCCAAAATGCGCCGCACGGCGATGCGTTTGCAGGAGGAACTGGGCCGCGAGCCCACCGACGACGAGGTCGCCGGCGAACTTGGCATGCCGGTTTCGCGCGTCACACAGATGCGTCTGGCGGCCATCCGGCCGGCCTCCCTGGATGCACCCATTGGCGATGATGACTCAAACAACTTTGCCGAGGTCGTTCAGGATGAAAATGCCGAGACACCCTACGAACAGCTCGAAGACAAAACCGTGACCAGCATGTTGCGAGAAATGGTCACCACACTCGATCCGCGCGAAGCGACCATCCTGCGCTTCCGCTTTGGCCTCGACGGTGGACCCGAGCGAACGCTGGAGGAAGTCGGGGTCAAGTTTGGCGTCACGCGCGAACGCGTGCGGCAGATTCAAAACATCGCGCTCCGCAAACTGCGCAAGATGATCGAGAAACTCGAAGCGCAAAAAAAATGAACCCGCAGATCCAGCACTCCAAATGACTCAACTTCGTCCGTCCGCCGCCGAAATTGAAAAGGCCATTCGCACCGTTCCCGATTTTCCCAAGCCGGGGATTCAGTTCAAGGACATCACGCCCGTACTGGCGGACCCGCAATTATTCTCCGGCACGATTGACTTGCTCACCGAGCGCTTTCAACCCGGCAATGTGGACGCGGTGGTCGGCATTGACGCGCGCGGCTTCATCTTTGCGGCGGCGGCGGCAGTGAAGTTGCACGCCGGATTTGTCCCCGTGCGCAAGAAGGGCAAACTACCCTATCAGACTCATGAGCAGGATTACGCCCTGGAATATGGCCACGCCACCGTTGCCATCCATGTGGATGCGCTCAAACCCGGCGCCCGCGTGCTGTTGATTGACGATCTCCTCGCCACCGGCGGCACGGCGGCGGCGGCGGCGGAACTGGTCGGCAAACTTGGTGCAAAGATTCTGGAGATCGGCTTCCTGATCGAACTCAGCTTCCTCAACGGCCGCGACAAGCTCAAAGGTTATCCCATTCGCTCGTTGGTGGTCTATTGAGCTTCCGACAGCGTGCGCTCAGTGACCGTTCGTCGAGCCCAGTTCAATTGCGGTTACCAGTGACAAATCCACAATGGAAAACTGCTCGCCTTCCGTGTTCACGATGGCCGTTCGTCCGCCCTGACTGACGACGATGAAGTCTGGATGCGGCACGCGCACGTGGGAGCCGTCAGTAAGGCGTAACGAAAACGGTTTGAACGGCCGAGCGTTCAACGTGTTGTTTACGGCCTCTTTTGTCATGGCCCAACTATGCGTTTCAGTCGTCCGGTCGGCAAGCGGGTTTTCGGGCGATCAGCAGTGAAACCGGTGTTCAATACGGCAACGGAAACTTCGCGGTCAATTCCCGCACGCGGCTGCGGACCTTGGCGATATTGTCGAGGTTTTTGATGTCCATCAGCACTTCGCTGATCATGTCGGCAATGGCCGCCATCTCCACTTCCATCATGCCTCGTGTCGTCACCGCCGGTGTGCCCAGGCGAACGCCGCTGGCCTGGAACGGCGAGCGCGTCTCGAACGGAATCGTATTCTTGTTGGTTGTGATCCCTGCGTCATCCAGGGCGATCTGGCATTCCTTGCCGGTCAAGCCGCGGGCGCCCACGTCCACGAGCATGAGGTGATTGTCCGTGCCACCGCTGACCAGGCGGAAGCCGTTGCGTTGCATGCCGTCGGCCAGCGCCTTCGCATTCTTCAGGATTTGCTCTTGATACGATTTGAACGCCGGCTGCATCGCTTCGTGGAAGCATACGGCCTTGGCGGCGATGACGTGCATCAACGGCCCACCCTGGATTCCCGGAAACGCCTGCGAATCAATTTCTTTGGCGTACTTCTCTTTGCAGAGGATCAGCCCGCCGCGCGGACCGCGTAATGTCTTGTGCGTGGTGGTCGTGACAAAATCCGCGTGCGCCATCGGACTGGGATGCAGGCCCGCCGCGACCAGGCCCGCGATGTGCGCGATGTCCGCCAGCAGATACGCGCCCACTTCGCGCGCGATCTGGCCCATGCGCTCAAAATCAATGATGCGAGGATATGCGCTCGCACCCACGGTGATCATTCTCGGCTTGTGCTCACGCGCCATCGCGGCGAGCTGGTCGTAATCAATCCGCTCGTCGTCCTTGCGCACGCCGTAATGGACGATCTCGAAAAATTTACCGGAGAAATTCGCCTTGTTGCCGTGTGTGAGATGGCCGCCGTGCGAGAGGTCCATCGTGAGCATCTTGTCGCCGGGTTTGAGGAAAGCGAAATACACGGCCATGTTCGCGCCGCTGCCGGAGTGCGGTTGGACGTTGGCGTGTTCCGCGCCGAAAATCCGTTTCGCCCGGTCAATGGCCAGTTGTTCGACGGTGTCCACGTTCTCACAGCCTCCGTACCAGCGCTTCTTCGGGTAGCCTTCGGCGTATTTGTTCGTGAGCACCGAGCCTTGCGCCTCCATGACGGCCGGGCTGGTGAAGTTTTCGCTGGCGATGAGTTCGATGTTTTCCTGCTGGCGCAGGCGTTCGTGCGCCAGCACGTCAGCGACAACCGAGTCAATCTTTTGCAGTCGTAGTTCAGGTGGGGTCATGCGGGGTTCCATCTTGTTGACGCGGCGCTCGTGACGGCCGCCTTCGAACTGAGTTTCGAGAAAAATTTCCAGGATCCGGGTGGCTTCTTCGGGTGGCGTAAATTTGCCGGACAGGCAAAGGACATTGGCGTCGTTGTGAGCGCGGGTGAGCGCTGCGGATTCCGTGTCGCACACCATTGCGGCGCGGATGCCGGGAACCTTGTTCGCCGTGATGCTCATGCCGATGCCCGTGGTGCAGACCAGCAGGCCACGCTCTGCCTTGTGATCCGCAACGGCCCGCGCCACGAGTTGTGCGTAATCGGGATAATCTGTGGATTCCTTCGAGTGCGTGCCAAAATCGTGGAAACTGATGCCCCGCTCGCGGAGGTGTTTTTTCAGGAACTCCTTCAACTCGTAGCCGCCATGATCCGCGCCGACCGCCAGCGCGGCCGGCGGGGTGTTGGCGGTGGCTGTTTCGGTCTGCTCCAGATAACGCAGAATTGAGGCAATGCCCTGCTCGATCTGGTCACGGCAATTGACATAAACCTCGTAAGAACCGCCGATCGGATCGCTGATGTCTTTTTCGTAAGGGTCCAGCGTGTCGTCGAATTCCCGCAGCAGGAACGTTTTTTCCGCAGCAAATGGATAGAGCAGGATGACAGAATCCACGTGATTGTGGGTCATGCCGAAGATGAGATCCGCCTCGCGCACCACGTTCGCGGTGAGCATGTGACTGCGTTGGCGGGAAATGTCTAGGCCCAGTTCACGCATTGCTTCCACGGCATGGGGGCTGGGCGGTTGGCCGTCAATTGCACCAATACCCGCCGACAACACGCGGAAATCACCGCGCCCGGCCACCGCATGGCGGAAAAGGCCTTCCGCCATCGGGCTGCGACAAATGTTCCCCGTGCAAATGAACAGAATGGTTTTCATTCAGTGCTTGTTTGGAAGCGACGCGTGGAAAGTTTGGTCTGCCCTGCCGAATCGTCAACCCCGAATGTTTTCGGGCAATCCCGAAGACACGCTGGCAGTCTGCCAAATCAAGGTCGCGCGGCCCTCACCACCGCCAGTCCTTTGATTAAATCCACGGCCCGGGCAAGCGCCGGATCGCGAATTAATGGTTTCGCAGGTTCAATGCTCCGCGAATCCATAAAGTCTTCATCCAAATCCACACCATCGCGGCGGGCGCGAACCAGGTCCGCCTCGTTGGGTCGGGGGCGCCGCGCTGGACGATTGGTAATCGTTGCCCCATTGGCAGCGACCAGATCAGTTCGATTCGTTCCTGCCGTCCTGATGGTGGTTCCGTAGGGATCATCCCAGAACAACCGTTCCTCCGCTGCCAAAACCGCGACGGCGATATCCGGCTGGATTCCGCGCGCCGTGAGTTCAACGTTGTCCCCAATCTTCACCGGCAAGGTTGCCACCCGCAACTGCCGTCCATCCTTCAAGGGGAACTCCTGCCCGACCATCGCGCGTCCGGCAGTCGTACTGCCAAGGATTAGACCCACCCCGGTTTCACGGAGCATGGCCGCCAGCGCTTCCGCCGCGCCGCCCGTTTCCCGATTCACAAGCACGACAATGGGCAACCGCAGCGCGTCCGATTTCTCCTTCGACCGCACCACTCCCTTGCCCCAATCCACCAATGGCCGGGCCTTGGTTTGAAACAAATCCACCACCGCCGCTGCGGATGCGTAATCGTCCCCGTTGGCAAAGCGCAAATCCAGCACCAGCCCTGCCGGTGCGTTGCTTGTGCTCCAGCGCTTGATCGTTTCGACAAGCTGGCCGGCAACTGTCTCATCCAGTCCAGTCAAACGCACGTAGGCGATGTTGCTTTCCAACAGGCTCGCCGACGCCAGCGCCAGCGGATTGGGAGGCACAGGCTTGCCCGGTTCGACGATGGTGACTTTGCCGCGCAGCGCCGAGAGCAAGCCCTCAACGGCGGCCTGATTCAGTTCCAATTCGGTCACACCGGTCAGATGCTCCCGGACCAGATTGAAAACCTCGTTGAAATCGGGAGTGGCATTGGTCGTGTCGCTGCGTGCGGGCGTCAAGGCCAGCAACAGCACCACCAAAACAGCCAAACAATTTCGTATCATGAGGCGCATAAAATGCGCGACGATGCGACGGAAGTAAAGCGCGCGACCGTGAGGGCCGCCCTAACTCGTTGGATTGCCAAGTTCTGGCAACAAGAATTTGTCGGAAATGCCCGGCCAGCGGCGATATACTTGTGAAGATGAGCGCAACCGACCTGCAATTGCTCGCACGCTACACCCGCGACTGCGCCGAAGACGCCTTCGCCGAACTTGTCCGCCGGCACCTTGATCTCGTCCATTCGGCTGCGCTCCGGCAGGTCCGCTCGCCGCAACTGGCCGAGGAAGTTGCCCAATCCACCTTTACCGACCTCGCCCGCAACGCGCACCGCCTGTTGCGTGGTGGCGACGCCTCGTCGCCGAATGGTGGCAGCGACGGGGCGTCGCTCGAAAGCTTGACGCCCTGGCTTTATCAAGTCACCCGCCGCACCGCCATTGATGTTGTCCGCCGCGAAGCCCGACGCCAGTTGCGCGAACAAACTGCCACCGAGATGAATGTCATGAACGCCACCTCCGAAGACTGGACGCACATCGAACCGCTCCTCGACGAAGCCATGTCCGCACTCGACGAGACCGACCGCGCCGCCGTCCTGCTCCGTTACTTCGAGAACAAATCCCTCCGCGAAGTCGGCGCAAATCTCGGCACATCCGATGACGCCGCGCAAAAACGTGTGAGTCGTGCCGTCGAGAGGTTGCGCGAATTCTTCTCCAAACGCGGCGTCACCGTCGGCGCGAGTGGACTTGCTATCGTCATCTCCGCCAACGCCGTCCAGGCCGCGCCCGTCGGATTGGCCGCCACCATTTCAACTGCCGCGGTCGCGCTTGCTGGAACAACCATTGCCACCACTGCCACCGCCACCGCTACGAAAGTTATCGCCATGACTACACTGCAAAAAACTCTCGTGACCACCACCGTCGCCGTCCTGGCCGGAGTGGGAATCTACGAAGCCCGCCAAGCCTCTCGACTGCGTGATCAAGTCCAAACGCTCCTGCAACAACAAACGCCACTGCTCGAACAAGCCCAGAAATTGCAAAGTGAACGCGAGGATTCTGCGCGCCAACTCGCCATGCTACGCGAGGACAATGAGCGGTTTAATCGAAATACCGACGAATTGCTAAAACTTCGGGGTCGGGTAAATATGTTAGAAAGAGAACTGGCCGATGCGACCAAAACGGAAACTCAAGCTGCTGAAATAGCGGCGGCAACCTCACCCCATTCCGCATGGCAGCTGCGAGAACCGCGCAAGCTTGGCGAGTTTCAAAATGTGGGCGCTGATACACCGGAAGCGGCTGCTGAAACAGTCCTATGGGCTGCACAGAGTAACTCAACAAATCTTGTCGATATGATTCATTTGCCAACCGAGCTTCTGACCAAAGCCAAAGCCGATGGCCTGACTGATGTGCTCGCACGACAACTGGCAGCCCAACTCTTAGGACAAGTTATCATCTCGGCGAAAGATGAGGGAAAACAAGTCTGGATAGATGGCGGAAACAAAACGAAATTCACGCAGACAACTCCAGACAGGACAAATAGCTATGATGGCGTGATTGACTTCAAATTGAGTGGACGGACTGACATGCAGGATTCAAATACTGAACATCACACGGATTTGCTGTTTGCGAACATTGACGGTGTCTGGAAGCTCGTGATCCCAGGTTTAAGTCCGGAAATCCGAGAAGATTGAACTGCGGCTTCACCGTTGCCATATCTTGGCGGAGCGCTCCTGTCGAAATGTGGCCTCCGCACGGCGGAGCCAACCTCACGCAAGTCAAAGCCCATTGAAACTTTCGTGAGTCCAAGAATCTTCAAACGCTCCTTCCGGGCGGCAGGATGCCGCCCTCTACGTCAGGCAAGATGCCCGCCGCTACATTCCCTGTCCGATTTGGACGGCAGCGGCTACTATGGTGTGAGTGAACGATCAGACCGACCCACAACTGCTCGGCGCCTACGTGGAAGACCGCTCTGAACCAGCGTTCGCGGAACTGGTGCGCCGCCATGTGGATTTCATCTATTCCGCCGCGTTGCGCATGGTTTGCAATTCGCATCTCGCTCAAGACGTGACGCAAGGTGTGTTCGTCGCGCTTGCGAAAAACGCCGCCCAACTCACCGAGCGCCCGGTGCTGTCCGGTTGGTTGCATCGTACCGCGCAAAACCTCGCCGCCCAAACCGTCCGCACCGACGTGCGCCGCCGCGCCCGCGAACAGGAGGCTGCCACCATGAACGAATTGCTTGCCACCGAGCCCGACGCCGATTGGAAAAACATCGCCCCACACCTGGACGCTGCGCTGGTTGAGTTGAGCGAGTCAGATCGCGATGCCTTGTTGCTGCGCTACTTCGAGCGTAAATCCGCTCGCGAAATGGCACAAACTCTCGGCACCAGCGAGGAGGCGGCGCAAAAGCGCGTCAACCGCGCTGTGGAGCGCCTCCGCGAATGCTTCGCCCGACGCGGCGTCACCGTCGGCGCGAGCGGGCTCGTCGTGGTCATTTCCACCCACGCCATCCAGGCCGCGCCGGTCGGCCTGGCTGTTGCCATTTCCACCGCCGCCAGTTTAACCGGGACCACGTTCGCCACCACCGCAACTGCCGCTGCCCTCCAAACCATTGCCATGACTACCCTCCAAAAAACCCTCATTGCCACCCTCGTCGTCGCCAGTATCGCGACCCCGTTGGTGTTGTACACAAAATCCGCCGCCCGACAACGGGCCGCCGATGAATCTTTGCGCCAGCAAGGTGCTGAACTGACAGTTCTGCAGGCCGAGCACGAACGATTGTCCTCTTTGGCGGACCAGGCGGACACCTCGAAGGATCGTTCCGCTGATCTGGCCAAGCTTCGCCTCGAAGCAGAATCACTTCGGAAGCAAACCAATACCCTGCCCCGCGTGCGCGCTGAGAATCGCCGCCTTCAGGCCGCAGCCGACCAGCCCGATGTCGAGCCCTCCGAAGTAGAAAAGCAGGAAGTAAACGTCAAGATGACGGCCAGCAAGAACTGGGCGATTGCTTCGTTCCTGTATTCGCGAAAGAACCAGGGACAATTTCCGCCGACCATCGAACAGGCGGCGGCTTTCTATCCCGACAAGGCCAGGGCGGCAACCAATTCGACCACGGATCAATTTGAAGTTGTTTACCAAGGTTCGTTGACCGCACTCGCCAAACCACAGGACACGATTGTAGTTCGGCAAAAGGAAGCGCTGCCCTATGGCAACCGCTGGGCGAAAGTTTATGGCTATGGCGACGGCCACGTGGAAATGCATGTCCAGGCCGAAAGCGATTTTGGCAATTGGGAGAAGCAGCACATTGCCGCTCCCGCGCCGGGCAGCCCAAAGTTATGACAAGGTCAAGCCTCGCCGTCATCAGCGCGATTGTCGTGGCTGGCGGCGTCATCTGCCGGAACATTCAGCATCAAGCCGACGCGAGATTACGGGAGACAAGCGGGACTTCTCACGAGCTGGCCGGGCAGTTGGCTCAACTACAGGAAGACAATTTGCGGTTGTCCAACCAGATCGCCCAACGAAAGCCGGTCGCGTCACTGCCCGGTGATCAATTTCGCGAACTGCTCAGATTGCGCGGAGAAGTGGGCCGGCTGCGCGGAGACCGGAGCGAGACGGACCAACTGCGCGCGACGAATAGGCGGTTAATGGCTACGCTGGCCGGTTCCGAACGCGCGCCGACCAATCAAGTGCGTTGGGCGAACGATCAACTTGCCTTTGCCGGATGTGCCGATCCGGAGTCGGCCATGGTCAGCACCCTCTGGGCGTTCAGCAGCAGCGATCCGAAATCCAATCTCGCCTTGTTAACGACGAGTGAAAAGGCGCGGTTGGAAGAGGCAGGGAAGTCGGAAGAGGTTGCCGCGCAATACCGAAAGATTGGCGAAATGCTTTATCCGCCGACCACCACGGGAATCTCCCTCGTCGGAAAAACACTCAACTCCCCGGACGAGGCGGTGGTGGACCTTTACTACGAAGGCGAAAGCAAGACGCGCAAATTCGTGTTAAGGAGGGTTGCCGGCGAGTGGAAGCTGCACTACCTGGTTTCCATCACTGCAAACTGATCCGGCGCCGGGCTTGAACCGGCGGCTTACTTCGATTCCACGCTGCTGTTGGTGACAGTCTTGATCGTGAGGGTTTGGCGCTGGCCGTCTGTCGTAGTGGCCAGAGTGGTTTCGCTGGTTTCTTCACTTGTTTCCTGCGGTGGCAGGAGTTTCGCGAGATGGATGGTCGCGGTGTTGGTGATACTGCCGGTCAATTTGACAAGGTCAGCCATCGTTTCCGGCGCCATCGGGTTGGCAATTTTTTGGTTGGCGGCGTGTTGCACGGCGGAACTCTTGACGGTGAGAACGTCCCCCCGAATGGAAAGGAGTTGAGAGATCGTCGTCTGGTCAATCGTCATGCCCTCCGCCTTGATCTTCTGCCTGACCTCCCAACGGGCGCCGGCGCCGATGGCCTCATGCGGCAATACAAAATCTGTTTCCTCAAAGGATTCCTTCATCGCCTCGATGCCCGCGCGGGTCTCAGCGTTTGCGCCGGGTGGAATTTTGGCCTCTGCGGAGTTGACGATGCCGC